>OFKE01000025.1_pt1 | contig 21332 bp, 18 predicted proteins | sample 1540451 | NCBI WGS metagenome assembly OFKE01 (sample SAMEA104347367, study PRJEB22522) | marine metagenome | isolation source: seawater | reverse complement strand
GGCGGAGGGGGGTTCAGTTGTGCGGTGGGGGCGTGGAGGTGGACGAAGCTCGGTGCCGATGTGCAGCTCTCGGGCCGTGAGTTGGCTCGCAGAAGCGATGCCGCCCGCTCGTGGGCCGCAGATTGGGTCGCCCCAGTTGCAGGCAGCGGCGACGTTGATTTCACTGTCGCCGTGCTTTACGCACACGGCAATGGCCAGAACTCGGGTGACACATGGGGCCATGGGGCGTGGACTCTGGGGGAGGCCAGCGGCTCTGGCGACAATCCACCGGTGGCCTCCAACGTTACCTACGTCCCGTCCAGTCCGACCAAGGGCACCGGGCTGGGTGTTTCTTACGCCTACCACGACGCCGACGGCGACTCCGAACAGGGCACGCTGATCAAGTGGTGGCGAGACGGTCTCAGAGTCTCATCGATAGATGATCTGACCGATGTGCCAAACAGCTGGATTGGAAGAGGGCAGCAATGGCAGGTTGAGGTCACTCCCTCTGACGTAAACCAAGACGGCGAGCCTGTAATGCTCGACCCAGTGACCATTGGCAACACATTGCCGGTTGCGAGAGATCTCGAACTATCTCCAACAGATCCTCTAGACAATGACGACCTCAGTATCGACTACGAGTACTTCGACCTCGATGGCAACACCCAGCAGAACACTGTCATCCAGTGGTACCTCGATGGTGGGCTGATGCTGGAACTGGATGGCTCGACCTCCGTATCGAGTCTGTGGACGAGGTCAGGGGACGAGTGGCAGGCCTCGGTGAAGCCGCATGACGGGACCGATTACGGTGACATCGTCTGGACACCTGTGTTAGTCATCGGTTCTTCGAATTTGCAACCTTTGGTTACAGCATACATCACACCCTCAGGCAACGCCGTGACCACCGATGCCCTGCAGGTCATCGTGGGGTACAGCGACCCTGATGGCGACCCCAAGGAAGCGACTGAGATTAGATGGCTCAGGGACGGGACCCAGATTTCTGCTTACAACGATTTGAACTGGGTTCCGCCCGAAGCCACTTCGAAAGGCGAGTCTTGGCTCACCGAAGTCAGGGTCTCCGACGGACTGATATGGTCTGAATGGATGACTACTAGCACGGTCGTTATACAGAACACGCCCCCTGTGGTGACCTCAATCTCGATGCTCCCTGAGGGGGATCTGATTACCACGATGAACCTGACAGTATCTTGGGAGCAGAGCGATATCGACGGCGATGCAGAGTCGAACAGCGAAATCCGCTGGTGGGTCAACGGTGAGTGGGTCAATGACTACAATGACATGGTAACGGTCCCCGCCTCTGAGACAATTAGGGACCAGCACTGGTCGGTGCAGGTCATCCCCGGCGATGGAGAGGGCCTTGGGTCATCGATGAAGACGAATGCCCGCACAATTCAGAACGCCCCTCCTGGCGCGCCCGAGATAATGTTGGGAGGAGACTTCGGATCGTCCGAACTAGGGGTGCCCGACTCTGTTCACGACCTAGTGGTGCAGGCTACTTCTGAGGATCCCGACGAGGAGATGGTTCTGTTCGACTACCAGTGGTCTAGGAACGGCTTCCATGTGCCTGACCTCGACAGCCAGCCAGTGGTCCCCTCGTCGAGACTTGAGCCCGGTCAGATTTGGAGCGTTATGGTCATCGCAAGCGATCCATGGGGTCTAACCTCATCATCCTCCAAAGAGGTAGCAATCGCCAACCTCCCTCCCTCCGCTTCGTGGGCGACATCGCCCGAACTGCTGGTTCCGGGAGCTATGATGAGCTTCGATGGAACCGCGTCCACAGATTCGGATGGGGAGGTGGTGACTTGGTTCTGGACTATCAACGGCGTCAGTCTGTCCGGGCCGGTAATTGACGTGCTTCTCCCCGGAGGAGTGCACACGGTCGCACTAACTGTGATAGATGACCTAGGCGATTCTGACACACTGGAGAACGAGGTGGTTCTGGGCTCGGTCAACTCGGTTTCAGAATTCTCAGCTTCTCTCGATGGCTCGACCGTCATACTCACGTGGAGCGGAGCTTCCATGGAGTACCGAGTCTACAGTTCCACTAGCCCAATCACAACCGTGGTCGGGCTGACAGCGCTCGACGCTGAGCCAGCATGGGGGGACCCTGTACCTCTCGATATGGTTCCCGTTGGAGTTACCAGCGACACCTCGTGGAGCGGAACAGTTCCCGCTGCAACAGTACTCTACTATGCTGTGACGACGGTGGTCGACGGACATGAGGTGGTTTGGGTTTCAGGCGCGAACATGGTTAGCGTCGATGCCACGACCGCCGCTGAATCAGTCGATACTGATCCAACCGGCTCACCCAAACTTCTCGCTCTGCCGATAGCTGCGCTGCTGCTGATTCTGGGCGCAGCGGCCATCGGAATCACACTGGCGGAGAGCCGCAGGAGGTCGACGTGATGCGCTCCCGGACCACTGTACTAATCGTTATCGCACTGCTATTCGCCACCAGCGCCAGCGTGGCAAACCCCGGCGGCGAGGGCGATGCCGACCGCGACTACACCTGCGGAGGCTCGTGCCACGGCGATCCGGCACTCAGCAGTCCGTCGGACGGAATCGTGACAGTATCAGTCGACCCCCTCGCATTTTCGGGCACCGCGATGGCGGTACATGTAACGGCCAGTGGGATGAGCTTGTCAGGCAACCGCCTGCTCGGAGTGTTTCTGCTGAGTTCGGTCAGCGGCAACGACGATCATCCCGAGGACCACGGTTGGAATATCCTGCAGGACCCCAATGGAGGCACTCGCAACTATGTCGAAATCGTCGTCCCGCCTAGCGGTTCGGTGACGCTGACCTGGGTAATGTTGGCTCCCGAACAGTCCGGCATTCAGACCCTCTTCACAGAGATTCACCATGGCTCCAACCCTAACAGCAATAATTGGGCCTATTCGGCATTCACTCGCGGATACGTGGTGGATGTCCAGCCCGTGCCAGAGAACCTGCCCGGCTTCGCTTTCGATTGGACTCCCGAGGCCAGAGTGACTGGCGACGACTCACCGACTGTGGTTAGGACGCGGAACACAACTTCGGTGTCGGTTCAGTGGATGCTAGAAGGAGAATGGGTGCCGCACGACGCCGAGGTCACAAGCGAGGGCGACGAGTGGCATGCGATGCTCCCGGCAACCATTGGTGACACACGGATTCAGTATCAGGTTACCACGTCCAACGGGGACTTCTCGATAGTCCAGCCGTGGTTGACCGTGGCCACTGAGCCGGCTGCTTTCGACGGCGAGATATGGGGTGCGAGGATGCAAGCTCTCGCTTTCGGACTGCTCGTCATGGCGTTCCTGCTCTCGCTGCAGGCTAGGCTATCCCCCTGGGAGGGCCGCCCCGAAATCAATCACACCGAGGAGGTCGAGGCGGCTGAGACGCCGCCTGAGCCCCCAGGCCTAGAGTCTGCGGACGACTACTGGTCGAGACTGATCCCGTCCGAGGATAATCCTGGATGGTTGTGGGATCCAGTCGAAGAGGAGTGGGTGGCAGATCCGAACAATCCACCAGAAGGTGGCGAGTAATGTTCGGCGCAGCGACGTTCCATGCCGCGATGGCTGAGGTGGTTGTGGGATCAATGATGTTGGCCACACTTTGCGCAGTAGGATGCGCAATAGCCACAATCTTCCCGAATATTGCCGGTGGAAGGCTGTCATCTGAGCGAGTTATGGTTACGATGGACAAAGCCTCCATCGCCGGAGCCTTGCTAGGCCTTGTGTTCATGCCCATCGCAGCACTGAGCGGTTCCTTCGCAGCTGACAACGTTGTCAATAACGCTCTGCTCTACAACAAGTTCGTGTACACCGGTCTGGCCTTTGGGTTCTGGGCCTCGTTCGTCATAGGCAGGGTACGTCTAGGGCCTGGGGTCTGGCAGCACCGCTCGCTTAGCGCGCTTCAAGGAGCCACGGCGGCCATGGCGATGTTGATGACCACCATGGCTTCGTCGATTGGCGGCAAGTTGGTCCGAGGTGAATCGCTGTTCGATATCATGCCGATTTGGCTGCCCTCCGACTCGGCCACGGTTCTCAATCCAATCCTTTCAGCGGTACTGCTACTCGTGGGCATAGCAGCTCTGGTCGTGGTGTTCAGGCTCGGCCCTAGAGCCGAACGCATCTCGCTCGATTAGTCGCGAGGCTCGTTTTCATCGGACTCATCCGAATCGTCTTCGTCATCCCACTCATCGGACTCGTCTTCGTCATCCCACTGGCAATCCTCGGTATCCGGATGTCCCTCACACCATTCTTCCTCACCCCAGTCATCTTCATGGTCATGGGGTGGCATCCCTACTCCCATCAGCTCCGTCATCATGCCAGCGCAGGATTCGACGAGTGGCTCGAGTCCGCGTGTGATTTGCCACATTGCACCGTGGCTGATTACCGTGCTCTCTTCATGGCCATCATCATCGTAAGTGATCATCTCGAAGCCTGAACCGTCATCCAACTCGACGGCATGAGTGTTCTCCCAGAAGGTATTGAAGACATGATTATGGCACCACATTTGAGCCATCTCACGAAGGATCTCAGGGGGCACTCGCATCTGACTCTCCTCTCGCATATTGCGATCGTCGTTACCATGACGCTCATCCATCTCTCGCATGTCACTGCGACCTTCCATCATCCTGTTCTCGAATATGTCTCTCAGTCCTTCGCAGGCTTCGTCGTCGCCATCATCGCAGGCTATCTCAAGTCTCAACATTTCTTCGTCCAAAACAGCCCCATCTCTGTCGTCTCCAATTCGATCATTGGGTTCGTCACCTCTGTCGTCATTATCATCGGCGGCGTTAGCATCGCGGTCGTCTCCGAGAGCTCCCGAGCCGAGAATGACCGATGCGAAAAGCAGAAGTCCCATGGTCAGGGCAATCTGAGCTGAGCGGTCTCCGGTTGTTTCTTTGCGACTGTCGTCCATGAAATACCGTCTTATGTGCCTCATTTCAAGGATTCCACAACATGATTCGTAGAATCATGCACTCAAAGGGAGTCTAGAATCGCGGCTAGGCGATTGCAATGGGCTTCTGGGCTGAGATCAAGTTCCGCTATCCTAGAGCGGCCTGCCTCGGCCCAGCGGGCACGGGTCTGTGCATCCGCGGCCTGTTCGAGAGCGGAGTGCCAGGCCGCTTGGTCGCCCCGCTTCAGGAGGCGGCCGTTCACGCCGTCGATCACGGTGTCGCGGAAGCCGCCCTCGTCGACAAAGAGGGCTGGCGTACCGACGGAGAAAGCTTCGACCGGCGTGAGTCCGAAGGGCTCGCCATGAGCCATACTTACAACAGCCCTAGCGCTCCGAATCAGCGATGCCATCTCAGGAGAACTGAGGCGCGGGGCAATCCATAGTCCAACTCCGCACGATTCAGCGTGTTGGGTGAGACGCACGAGGTCTTCTGCAGCACCGCCTCCGACATGAACAAGTGAGACTCCGCTGCCGGCCAGCATCGAGACCGTCTCCCATGTGCCCTTCACCCAGCCGGCCCGACCCACGCTCACAGAGTATGGTGCAGCGATGTCTTGTGACCCAGTCGGCTCGTCTGACCCCGCCTCGGCAGGAAACTCATCCGATACGACGCTAGGTAGCAGCACTCCTGCCTTGACACCGTAAACCTCGCCAATGCGAGCGGCGGTGTAACTGGAGTTGCCGCTAATTGCTGAGCATGGTCTGTCTGTCAGACCGCGGATGGCCTCAATGTCACGCCGTCTCGCCCGTGATAGCAGGGCGGTTGTCAGACCTAGGCTGCGTTTGGGCGAGCCATCGATTTCTCTGTGGAGAACATCCTCATGCAGGCCGCGATGCGGCTCGAGCAGGTGGAGGTGAACTGCCACTGAATCGGGCACGTGTTCGAGCAGAGCAAGGCTACCGTCTCCACTGACCAAGTGGACGGCATCCGAAGCGGCCAACGTCTCAGCAAGGTCGGAGCATCTTTGCCATGCCTTTGCGGCCGTGTCATTTCCTGAGTCGAGCACGGTCGAGAGTGCGTCGGTCGGCATTTCCCATGCCTCATCGGGGGGTATTAGGGGCACTCCGAGCCCTGAGCAGAGCGATTCTAGCTCTGGCACAGGATGGAGTGTTGCCACGCTAACCGAAAACCTCCGAGCAAACGCAGGGAGGTTACGCATCAAGTCACGCTCGGCACCTCCCATTGCAGCGAAACTGCCCTTTGCGACCACTAGGCCGCCGGCAGAGGGACTGTGTTCCCCATTACTCGTCATATCCGACCCATCACCCGCCCTCGTTTAAGTCCGATACGCCTTGGTGGGCGCATGGTCAAGCGAGTTGTGCTAGCTAGGGGTGCCGCCCTCCCGTCGAGTACCGGTCTGGGCCGCGCTCACCATGCCGTCGAGTCACTGCTCCAGCACGCAATGGTCCCGGGATGGTCTAAGGTGACCACTCTTGAGCACCAGATTCTGAGTTTCGCACCAAATCGCCTTCTTACTAGGTGGCGCAAGCACCCTGCTTTCATCTCATCCTCCGTGGCGAGCTCGGAAGCCGACCTCCTGCACATAACCGATCAAGAGCAAGCCCACCTTGTCCCCGAGGCCTGTGCCATACCCGTAGTGGTGACCGTTCACGATATGTTTCACCTTGAACCACGCCAGATCAAAGCCGGCGACGTCAGAGTCCCCGTTGGTGACCAAAGGCCCGGTGTGTTCCGCCGTCGCGATCTCAAGCGATTGAAGCAGGGACTGGCGAGGGCAGACCTGCTAATCTGCGTCTCGGAGATGACTAGGAGGGATGTGGAGCGAATGTTCCCGGGTAAGCCAACCGCGCTCGTTCGACACCAGATCGACCTTGACTACTGGGATCCGGAGGGCAATCCACGCTCCCGCGAACTCATTGCCGAGCACGACGACGACACGAAGTGCCTACTGATTACCGTCGGCAGCGACGAGCCTCGCAAGCGTCTCGGCTTCGTTCGAGAGGTAATGACCAGTCTTCCCGAAGAGGTAGCCAGTGATATCCACATGCTCCACATCGGAAGCGAAGTCGAGTTGGACGACGAGCAACTTGTGGCCGCCTTCCAGCATGCCGAGGCCTTACTGTTCCCGAGCATTTCAGAGGGCTTTGGCTATCCACCCGCAGAAGCGATGGCTGCCGGATGCCCTGTCATCGCAGCCAATCTCCCCGCGCATAACGAGGTGATTCCGGGGCGATGCCTTCTGCCGGCGACCGATGTCATGGCATGGGTAGACAAGGTTGTGAGCGTGCACGCGGCTTGGAAGCGAGCAGGTGGAGTTCCTAGAAATTCAGATGACTCTCTAGTTGATCATGTAAGGGATGCTCTGAGTGCTGAGGCGCAAGGACAAGCCATGGCTGAAGCTTACTATGATGCAACCCAAGGTGGTTGACAACAACTGCTTATATGCTATTTTCAGCCCGTAGGGCTGTGCTTCGCGTCGCAGACTTGCACAAAGGCTTCGGCTCTGGAAGACGTAGACTAGAGGTTCTAAAGGGAATCAATCTCGGAATCGAGCCCGGGGAACTGGTGGCTCTCATGGGCCCCTCTGGGTGTGGAAAATCTACACTGCTCAACATTATTGGAGGACTATTGGGTGCCGACTCTGGCTCAATCTCACTGGATCAGTTCAACTACGGCACGAAAAGCCCCAGCCGTGTGGTGGATGTCCGCAGGAGAGGAGTTGGCTGGATATTCCAAGATTTTCACCTAATTGACAGACTAAACGCATTGGACAACGTCGTTTTTGCATTGGAGCTTTCTGGAGTCCCCTCCGCACAAGCGGAGAAGCAGGCTAGAGATGCTCTCGAGAGGGTCGGCCTAGCAGATCGTATGGAATTCATCCCGGACCAGCTGTCTGGTGGCCAGAGACAGAGAGTCGCTATTGCTAGGGCAATCGCAGGTTCCCGGCCACTTCTGCTCGCAGATGAGCCCACAGGAAATCTCGATGTGAAGAGTGGCCAGGAGATTATCGATCTGTTTAAGCAACTTTGCGAAGAGGACGGAATATCAGTCCTGATGGTTACTCACGACCCCACACTGGCATCGATGGCCGATAGGATGCTGTTGCTCCGGGACGGTGTTACGGCAGCATCCGACATCCGATCAGCGTGGGGAGAATATTCGGGGGTCGGTGAATGAAGAATCGATTGATATCTCTACCAGACAATCTGGTGATGGCCGCAAAAAGCTCTTGGAGAAGCAGGGAGCGAGTACTGGCCGTCTTCGCTGGCGTCTTTCTAGCATCCTTGGTTATCTCAACGGTTCTCGCTTACGGAGTCGGCCTGTCACAAGCATTCCTGCAGTACTCCCTACAGGAGGAGATTTTTGACGCTAAGCTAGACTTCGCAAACGATCCAGGAAATGACGTCGATGGACGCACTAACGACTCCTTACTCTGGGAATCAATGTGCGATGAGTTCGTAGAGATGGAGGAATTCTCGGATTGCGGCTTAGTCTATGGGCGCCAAGGAGTTAGGGTAGACGGTTTCTTCGATGAGGACTTCTTCATCGCTCAGCCACTCAATGTAATCGCAGCCATGGGGCCGACGGGTGATTGGGCAAATGTCAGTTGGGACTATCCAGAGGCATACGAGTCGGGGCCACCGATAAATGACGACAGGACACTCCGATTCTATGGTGATGGCATTTGGGACGGAGAACTGGGAGAAAGGCATTCTACGAGAGGTCAGGATTCGCGAATTATCTACGGTAGTTGGCCTACCAGCGCTGAAGACGCTGCTGCAAACAGATCAATTGTGCTGCCTTCAAAGGTAGCTAGCAATGCTGGAGTTGGAGTCAACGATACAATTTCATCTCTTACTTTCACCTATGTCACTGGCTACCTTGGGTATCAGAACATCAATGAGGATTTCGAGGACTGCCAAGGAGAGGAGGATTTCAACACTGAGTCGGGATATAACTACTGCAGAGTGAATATGACCGTCTACAATCTTACAGTTGCAGCTGTGTATCAAGAAGGAGGTGCTGGAAACCCAACTCTGCTGTTCAATCCGGTGATAGTTTCCGACGCGGTTCTGAGTGATGAGCAGAAACTTATCCTGATGGACAATGATCACGGGTACCTTGGACTGGCAGTTGATAGGAACCAACTACCCACTACATCTACTGCAGATGCCACCAAGTGGCTTGATGCACTCAAAGATGAAGTCGAAGCAGGCAACTACACCAGCGCGGGAATCCTTGTTGAATACAACGACCTAATATCCGGAACCATCACCTTCCTCAACATTTTCCTAGGAATCATCCAGGTATTCGACTACATACTGATGATACCGATAGTGATACTATCCTTCTCCGTTCTAATCTATGGACTTGTCCTATCGCTTGAGCAGCGTAAGAGAGAAGTCTCCATCCACCGTGTCATTGGAGGAACCGAGGGAACACTCACCGGGATGATAATGCTCGAATTGGCTGTAACCAGTCTGTTTGCTTGGTTTGCCGGGTACACATTGGCCTTGCTGTCTGTGCCCCTAGTACTCGACGCAGTGGGGTTCATGTCATTCAGGTCTGGAGGAATTGATATCAATCCAACTCTGGGATTCTGGCAGACCTTGTTCATCGTTTTACTAACCGTTGGAGTCTCACTGTTATTTGGTAAATCGAGAACTAGGGACTTCCTCAGAATAGAGATTGATGAGGGTGTGAGAAAAGTTTCAGAGAAGCGGGAGCCAAGGACATGGCTTCATATGATTGTATTCGGAATCGGTCTGCTGGCATATCTAGAAAGTTGGATTCAATCCAATGGAGGGTGGGGTTCTTTCGGTTCTGATGGTATCATATCCAACTTCATACTAAACGCATTACTCCTACTGCTCGGACCATTCTTCTTGTGGATCGGTGGCGCCCTAGTACTGGGCAGAATTGGTGCTGCCGGGCCAAATATTCTGACCATGCTCCTGTCGTGGTCTCCAGCTGTCTCTGACATCAGGAGAGGACTCCGAGGATCCGGCTCTTCTGAATCAGTAAACCGCTTAGCTGTGATTATGCTACTCACCCTGTCAATCGTCACTCTAGCCGCCGTTCAGGGCTATACTGGAACTATCGTAGATCAGCGGACTACTTCTGCTCAGACTGGTGCTGACATGCAGGTCCAATTCGACTCTCCAGTCACAGAGGAACAGGCCAGAGCTGAGGTTATGTTGGCTATTCAGGGAGTCGGTGATAGCGACATAACCGACATTGACGCCATGACTTCGGTGGGTGACATTTTCACAAATAAGAAGGGAGAAGGCTCACTGATACGTACTTGGGTGCTTTTCGAGGGGCACGAAGACACGCTGATATGGGACACGCAGACAGTACCTCAAGATGACATAGACAATGCAGTGAATGCTTGGAAGAACGGCGGATTCTCAGCCGGGAGCCAAGCTAGGTCCCAGCTAGATCTCTCATCTGGCGATTCCGGCGGGTTGAACCCGTCTGAGACTGAGGTTAATCCCGGACTAGCAATCACGATTGAGTATACAGAATACAGTTACAGCTTCGGTCCCGACGGTCTCGTCGTAACATCCACTGTCACAGAGGCAGACATCTCTTACATTGGGGGTCATCAATGGGTGCCCGGACTTCCATCCTCTGAAGCAGATCAGGCCATAGTGGTTAGCGAGTCAACATACAGGGCACTCGTCGGAGATACCGTTGCAGATTCCTACGCCTCCAACAGGTGGTTCTTCGAGTTGTGCGATCAGACTAACGAGGACTGTGCAGATGCCCTAAGAGCACTCAGCGCCGAGGTAGTCAATGGAAACGGTGTGAGTGCGGCTTCTGACTGGTCCACTGCTCATCGGGAAAACGAACGAAATGGAGGACTAATCTTCGGTACACCAGGCCTTCTGAGTCTGCAATTCATTGTGGCTTCGCTAGCATCCGTCGCTTCCGCCTTCGTCTTCCTATCCCTAGTCCTGACTCAGCGAAAGAGGGAGTTGGCCATCCTGCAGGCCATTGGAGCCAGCCCCAATCAAGTCATGCGACTAGTTCTGTTCGAGATTCTCTCAATACTCACCGTTAGCATGGCTCTTGGAGTGATACTTGGACTCGCTATTGCAGAGGCCTTCAACGGCTTCTTCGGAATATTCGGCTATATCTTCCAGATATTCTTGGGTCAGAGCGCCCCGATAGCAAGAGAATTGGTATGGCCCTGGTTAGATTTGGCTCTGGTCAATTTTTCAGTTCTAATCGCTGTCATGATAGCGTTGCTATACACAACGAGAAGAGCCCTGCAAGCCGATTTGGCCGTGGTACTGAAGGGAGAGTGAGAAAATGGAAGAAAGAGTTGAGATTCTGAAGGCAGACGGACTCTACCATGTCTACGATTCGAAGGCCGAAGACGGAAATGTAGTCGCCCTCCGCGGTCTCCACGTCACCGTCTATGAGGGAGAGGCCGTGGCAGTAATCGGTCCTTCCGGATCAGGCAAATCCACCCTACTAAAGTGCCTAGGAGGCCTGATGAAGCCTTCAGCCGGCGGAGTAGAGTTGGCAGGTAGTAGGATGACCAGACTGACTGGGACAGAACTCGTGAATTTGCGACAGAAAACAGTCTCTTTCATCTTCCAAGACTCTAACCTTCTACCACATATGAACGCCCTAGATAACGTGGCCCAGCCTCTTCGACACCAAGGCGTCTTACCAGTCACTGCAAGGGCCAAGGCGCAGGCACTCCTAGACCGCCTTGGAATGGGAGATAGATCCCGAGGCATGCCTGAGGAGCTCTCAGGAGGTGAGCAACAAAGGGTTGCGATAGCCCGTGCTCTCATTACGAATCCCAAGTTGATTCTGGCTGACGAGCCTACTGGAGCTCTCGACCCAATAACTAGCAGGGAGGTGTTGGAGATATTCAAAAACCTGCACAAGGAGGAGGACGTCGCCTTTTTCCTAGTCACCCACAACAGAGAGGTCGCCGCCTTTTGCGAACGCTCGCTTGAACTCAGGGATGGACGCTTTGTCGCTCAGCACGGGACCGATGTGAACATCGCTGACCTATCAGGTAGCCGCGAACTCATCATAGACGATACAGGTACAGTCACTTTGCCTCCGGACGTGCTGACGAAGATAGGAGGGCCCGGACGATTCGAACTTCCTGATATCGCGCGTGATTCACTCAATTTAGAGCGAATCGACTCCGAGCGCTTGGATGTCGAAGGAAAGACGAAATTAACGCTGGCAGAAATTTGTCCAGCATGCTTCCATATTTACAGCGACAGCGAGGAGCAGCGTTGTCCCGAATGTGGTTCAAGTAGGCCGATGGTTTAGGCCTGAGGCAACATATACCGCTGTGGCTTGGCGATTCCGAGGTCCTTGGGTAGTTCGCGCACCTTCTCCGGTAGAGTAATCGGAACCATCTCCTTGCCAATCAGAGCAACGCGACTCTCTTTGCGGTCTGAGAGCACCTCACGACCCACAAGAGGAGCTAGTCGGTTGGAGAAGTCGAGAATATCCTGGTGATACGGCATGTTCTCGATGGTCAGGTTGTTGCGGCTGTTGCCGACATACACGTACCCCTTTGCCTCGATGAAGTCCGGGTCGGCGATGTTGTCGAGGCGTGCATAGTCCTCGTGGTGACTTAGCGATTCGCCCTTGATGAGCGTATGGCGGCACACCGTGCGGGTGTCGAGGCTGGGCAGCAGTTCGAGGGTCTGCTCAAGTTTGTGGAATGCTGCTTGGTCGAACTTGGGCTTGCACAGCCGGTCAAAAATTTCCTTGTTAGGGGCATCCACGCTGACGTAAAGTTGAGTGGGCAGTGGATCGAGCTTCTCGATGACCTTGGGCAGGCTGCCGTTGGTCACGAGGAAGGTGGAGACTCCGTGTTGGTGGCAGATGTCGAGGAATTCACCTAGGCGAGAGTAGAGAGTGGGCTCGCCATTCAATGAGATGGCGACGTGCTTCGGATTCTGCGCCTCTCGAAACTTCTCCGGGTCAGCCTTCGGGTTGCCGCCGAATCCAGTGATGAGGCGGCGGTGGCCGCGGACCGACTCTAGGAACAGCTCGTACGGGTCGTCGTCAATCTTGTGCAGTGTGTCTGAGTGTGGCTCCCTCCAACAGTATGTGCAGGCGAGGTTGCAGGTATCCACATTGGGTGCCATCTGCATGCAGCCATGACTCTCGATGCCGTAGAAGGTGCCCTTGTAGCAAGAACGGTCGGCGATTAGGCTCTGCTTGGTCCAGTGGCAGACCTTGACGCCACCGTGCTCACCGACGAGCTGGTACTTCTGCTTAGACAGACGCGCGGCTATCTTCGGTTCGATGCGCGTAATGGGGCTCTGCATGCACTCACCTCCGACTCCGCATCCCTCAGAGGGGCCGTGTCAGAGATACCTGCGTAGGGTCGTCCGGTCTTGAAACTGCCCTGTTCGGCTGAACTGATATACAGCCAACACCAATCCGAATCGATGACCCGTGTCCGCGCAGCGTGTCTCGCGCTCGTCATTATTGCTACCAGCTTAACCGGATGCTTCTCCCCCGGGGGGGATGCCGAGTTGATTTCGACCGACGACCTGACAATTTCTCCCGAGGTACTCATAGGTGCGCAGTTCCAGACTGTAGAGGTCACTGCATCAAGCTCGATGAGCGTACATGTCCCATACCTCGTCATGGATGAGGAGTCTGGATACATCGTGAACGGGACTACGCTCGATTTCGATGGGGCTGGCACTGCAAGCGTAGAGATGCTGGCCCCATCAAATCTCAATTCAACTCACTTCCTACTGGGAGAATTGGGTAGAGACACCTGGCCGCTGCGAGCGACCAACCAGAGTTGGACGGAATGGTTCTCCTCGAGTGAGTTCGAGCAGTCACCATACGCCTACATCGAGCACCCTGTGGCAAGGGAGAACGATTCAGCGTACACAGTGGAGGACGGAGCACTGCACAGCACCGGTATAATCGACGGCCTCAACGTCTTCGAGTGGTTAGAGTTGTTCGCTGATCCCGATTCAGGCTACAACGATCGCTGGGGTCCTTTCACCCTGCACGACCCGGTGTACATGAGGGCTGCGAATTTCATGCAGAGCGAACTTCAGGTGATGGGCTACGACACGCAGATTCACCGTTACTGGATTTCTGACTTTTCCTACGCGGTCAATGTCTGCGGCTACAAGGAGGGGACAACATTCCCCGACGAATGGCTGGTTCTGGGGGCCCATCTCGACATCGCCGAGGCGGGAAGCCCACCCGGAGGAGGAACCCACATCGGAGCACACGACAACGGTGCTGGCGTGGCCCTGGTCCTAGAGGCGGCCCGAGGTCTCGCGCAGTTCGATCACCGCAGAACCATCGCCGTCTGCTTCTGGTCCAACGAGGAGAATGGCTACGATGGAGTTGACAGATGGATAGAAAACATCCCGTCAGGAGTCACCCTGTCAAACTACCTCAATGCGGATGCAGTTGGGACTAACTGGCCGGGTTACTACACCCTAGTCGTCGACATCATTCCCGAGACGGACAATCAGATCAACGAGCAGTGGCCCATGGTCAGACTCGCTGAGTGGGTTGGTTCGAACAACAACGACATCACTGAGGCGCTACGCCTAGGAAGGGAGATCTACAACACCGAGGGCTACGCCTCGATGAAGGACGTTGACTCTAGCGACCAGAATAGACTCTCGATATCGGTGCACGAGTCGCAGAGAGGGAGGAGCGACTACGAGAGGATAGCAGACCAGCTCGGGGTGGTCTCGATGGACTTTGGCTCGCTCACTGGCGGCTCGGATTGCTACCACGGACCGTGCGACACTCTCGATACAATGGTCGACATGATGGTGACTGACAACGGAACCGGTGTCCAGAATCTCGTGGAATCATTCGACCTGATATCGTGGTGGCTGTTCAATCTCGCCATGCACCTAGACGAGACACCAATCTACAACGAGTCCTAGGTGTACTTCACACCAGTTCCGTAAGCGAAGACCTCTACTGCCTTGATGCTCTTCCGCGCTCCTTGAGGAGTCATATCGGAGGTATCTATTCGGACATTTATCACATCTTCCCATCCGTTATCAAGAGCATTCTCTCGCAACCCCTGCATAGCCTCAGCCCTCCCTGCAGACACTACCTTCTGGAATATGTCAACCGAACCCCCTGTCAGATTGTTAATCCAGCCTATTAGGAGGTGCCAGTGACTGGGTCCGAAGACTACTCCGGACCAAACCACCCCGCAAGAGGTGATGTCGGTGCGGTATCCGCCGTCAATGGTCGTGAGGGGGTCGCGACCGAGTGACTCTCTTAGCGAGGCTTCTCTCGACGCTGTGCTGGCAATCTGCTGATCCAATTTCTTGCCGCTGAAGAGGACAGCCCAACAGAGCATCAGTGGATAGGCTACCGTCCACAACATTCCGATTAAAGCAAGAAGTAAGAAGGGAAGGAGTATTACTAAGATTATTCCTAGTACCAGCAAGCCACCTACATCTACCATCGAAAAAACCCCGATTACTCGGCCTTAACCGCTGTACCGTAGGCAAACAGTTCTGCAGCACCTGCAGTGATTGCCGAAGTAGCGAATCTGACATTCACAACCGCATTGGCTCCTCGCGACATCGCATCTGCGACCATTCTTCCGACAGCCTCCTCACGGGACTCCTGGAGAAGCTCCGTATACTGTGACAGTTCTCCGCCAACTATGTTCTTGAGGCCTGCAAAAATATCCTTTCCTAGATGCTTGGCCCTCACTGTCGAGCCGCTGACAACCCCGAGAGTTTCGGTAATCATCATGCCCGGTATCGTTTCCGTGTTCACCACTAGTAGGCCTTGGACCATCTGTTCCATGTTCCTACCGCAAAGTGGAAGATATTCAAGATTGGGGCGGCTCGTCAGGACGGAATCCAGAGGGTATGTCGAAGGATGTACTAGGTTTGGATTTGCTCGCTACAAGGACCAGGATTCCGAGCAATAAAGCGTTGCAGAGTAGTATTTGTCCCCATCCGGCAATCAAACTCAACGTTTCAAAGAACTCAAGATCCACCGCCTCCGCCTCAGGACCATAATCAAATCCGGGCATGAAACCAATCCTCGACATCATCCACATCATGCCCATGCCTCCTAGGAAGTTGACCCCTACCCAAGCCCCTACTAGTTTGATCCCAAGTTCTCTGTCACCCCTCCACAGCACTGGAATGCAGAACAGTCCCATGAGGGCCAGCAAGCCGCTATGTACGGCTGAGAACTCAATCACCCCCATCATGTCGCCCATGTATTCTACCAACGCATCCCATTCTCCATTCGACCTGTCCCATTCCGCCTTCTCTTCTTCCGTACCATCCTCCGGATAGGGCTCGATATCCTCGAAATCTTCAGGCACAAACGTATCGACCAGCATGGGGGTAAGAATGCCCGATGCGGTACTGAATAGCATGAACGCCACCATCAGTGCCATGAAGATAGCCAGTCCCTTCAGCCACCACGGCGACGGCTCGCCGGGGTCATACGGTGCCTCTGTCCCTGCCATGGCCATGGAGGGGGCGTGGAAGAGGATGCATTTGAGGACTGGTGAAATCAGTATTCCAGTGCTATCCTAGGTAGCGTACGCTCGTTTGGGTGGATGCACTGCCTGCCCGGGTGTACGCAGAAGTGCTGGCGCAGGAAGCGACGTCCGAGGATGAACCTGTGCCGCATCAGTGAACGGTCCTTCAGGCAGACTTCGATGTCGAAGTCCATTCCGGCTATCTGTAGCGATGTCCGAATCACGGGACGCATGGTCTCGTGGCCCCCGGTGTCGCGAACGCGCCTCCAGTCGTGGACCGGCCTCTCAATCCATTCGCCATCATCTTCAAGGCGGAATCGGACGCGACTCTCGATGTCTGACTCTATGATCTCAATGTCGCTGGCATGTAGCGTATTCGACCACGCTCCAGTGTCCATCTTGGCCAGCAAAGCCCCGTCTTCGAGTTCGGGTATCCCAACCCACTCGCGCCAGCCAATCATAGCAAGCTCGTACATTACTCTCTCCTCGTGCCGCGGCCGGCCAACAATGATATTTGAAGCCGTTGTTTAACTGTGGAATTTAACTCATACGAGGTCACCAAAGTCGAGCCAATATTCCACAACATTTCGAACTCTTTTAGCGTCTTGGAGACCACATTCTACCGCTAGGATAGAATCGTTCAAGTATCGCCTCCTTAGGCCGTACCTAATGGCACAAGACGGTATGCCCGAGGCTCTGACCTTCGACGACGTCCTTCTGATGCCTGCTGAATCGGCGGTCCTCCCGGCCGAGGTAGACACCACTACCCGTCTGACAAATTCAATTCCCCTGAACATCCCGCTCATCTCAGCGGCGATGGACACCGTGACCGAGAACGGGATGGCCATCGCCATGGCTCAAGCCGGAGGAATCGGTGTTATCCACCGCAACATGAGCGTGGAGTCTCAGGCCGCGGCGGTCTATCGGGTCAAGCGCTTTGAGGCTGGACTAGTCCTCGACCCCGTGACCATTTCACCCAACAGCACCATCGGGGAACTGAGGGCGATTAAGTCGCAGCACGGTTTCTCTGGGTTCCCTGTCGTAGACGACTCAGGGTCGCTGGTTGGCATCATCACAAACCGCGACATCAGGTTCGTCTCCGACGACTCGGTAAAGGTCTCGACCATGATGACCACCGATGTCGTCACAGTGCCCGAGCATGTCGACCCGGAGGTCGCTAAGAAGCTCCTCCATCAGCACCGCATCGAGAAACTCATCGTGGTCGATGACGACGGCGGCTGTGCTGGCATGATGACGGTGCGCGACATCCAGCAAAGCCGGGACAATCCAAAGTCGTGCAAGGACTCGCAGGGCCGTCTGAGGGTAGCAGCAGCTACTGGAACCGGAGACAAAGGGGTCGAGCGCGCTCTAGCACTGTACGAGGCAGGGGCTGACGCCGTGGTGGTGGATACCGCCCACGGCCACTCTCATGGAGTCATCGACACTGTCAGGGAGATTCGCAGTCAAGCTGTAGACAGCGCACAAATCATCGCCGGAAACATCGCCACTGGGGCAGCAGCAGAGATGCTGATCGATGCCGGAGCGGACGCAGTGAAGGTCGGAATCGGTCCGGGATCCATCTGCACTACTAGGATAGTCTCCGGAGTAGGGGTTCCACAGCTCACTGCTGTATTGGGAGTGGTCGAGACATGCATCGGTAACGATATTCCAGTGATCGCTGATGGCGGCATCAAGTATAGTGGAGACATCGCCAAGGCGATAGCTGCAGGAGCTGATTCGGTGATGGCTGGTTCAATGCTAGCAGGGACTGATGAGTCTCCAGGTGAGACCATTTTGTACCAAGGCAGGTCATACAAGGTGTACCGTGGTATGGGCTCTGTCTCGGCGATGAGTCAAGGAGCTCACGAGAGGTACTTTCAGTCAGAGCAAGGTGATACCCAGAAGTACGTTCCAGAGGGAATCGAGGGCCGAGTACCCGCAAGAGGTCCTGTGGACAATGTGCTCTACCAGATGATAGGCGGTCTGCGCTCCTCGATGGGCTACACTGGCAATGGTAGCATAGCCGAGATGAAGGCCAACTGCAACTTCGTACGTATCACCAACGCAGGACTCTCTGAGAGCCACGTCCACGATGTCGAGATTACCCGCGAGGCGCCCAACTACCGCAGGTGATGCGATGGAGAGCATAGTCCTCGGCGGCGGTTGCTTCTGGTGTGTCGAAGGCGCGCTGAAGGGGCTACGTGGCGTGAGCGAGGTGATTCCGGGATATTCAGGAGGACACATCGACAATCCGACCTATGAACAGGTCTGCGGTAAGCGCACCGGCCATGCCGAGGTTGTCCAGGTCTCATTCGACCCCGAGGTAATCTCCCGCAGGCAATTATTCGATGTGTTCTTCTGCATCCATGATAGCACTCAACTCAACAGGCAGGGCAATGATGTGGGTCCCCAATACAGGAGCATCATACTCCACTCCAATCAAGAACAACGCGAGGAGGCATTAGCAGTTATCGAGGAGATATCGGACGACTATGCCGATCCCATCGTGACCGAGGTGGTGCCGCTGGAGAGGTTCTGGTCGGCTGAGAACTATCACGTCAACTATTATTCTAACAATCCCAATAACCCGTACTGCCAGATAGTGGTGTCTCCGAAGTTGGCGAAGGTACGTGCCAGATTCTCGCACCTGTATAGGTAAGTTGGGGATTTCTATACCAGACCATCCTTCGCAGACGCGTGGTTCAGAGCGTCCAACGCAAGAATTTCGGCCGCAACCAGGTGCTTCGGCCGTCGGCAGCCTACACTCCATCTGATGAGCAGGAAGTCCTTCAGATTCTCGACAGACACAACGGCCAGCGCATCCGCGCCGTCGGCAGATTACATAGCTGGAGCGAAGCGGTCCTCAGTGACGACGTGCTGCTGGACCTGCGGCGGTTGAACGACGTCCAGATCCAGTCCGACGGCGACCAGCTAGTTGCCACAGTTGGTGCCGGATGCCAGATCAAGCACCTCCTCAAAGAGCTCGGCCGTGAGGGAGCAACCCTGCATTCGCTGGGGCTGATCACGGCCCAGACGATCGCCGGGGCGATTTCCACCGGCACTCACGGTTCGGGACGCAACAGCATGTCGCACTATGTCGAGGGGGTGCGCTTGGCGCGCTATGACGATTCCAGTGGCCAGGCGATCATCGAGGAGCTGAACGCCGGAGAATCTCTGCAGGCAGCCCGCTGCTCACTGGGATCGCTCGGAATCATCCTAGCTGTGAAGATTCGCTGTCGTGAACAGTACAACGTGCAGGAGCATTTCACCGAGTCCTATCAGCTGTCGGACGTTCTGGACGCCGAAGCGCCATTCCCGCTCCAGCAGTTCTACCTCTTACCCTGGCGTTGGTCTTACTTCATCCAGCACCGGAGAGAAGATGACCGACCGCGTTCCCGCCTCGCTAGGCTGTACCGTCTCTACTGGATGGGAACAATGGACTACGGTTTGATCCTACAGATTCTTTTCATGGAACGCGTTGTGCGCAGCCGGCGCTTGATTCGGCTCGCCTTTCGGCGTATCATCCCAGTTTTCTTGATTCGTAACTGGAAAGTCACAGACCGCTCCTCGTCCATGCTGGTGATGAAGCACGATGCCTTCCGCCACATCGAGATCGAATTGTTCGTGCGCCGAGACCAGTTGGCGGACGCGCTCGGGTTCGCCCAAGAAACCATCGAGGTCGCTGGAGGGAGGGAGTCAGCGTTGTCTGCAGGCAACCAGAGACAGATCGAGGGTTTCGGCATGCAGGAGGAACTGGCCGGACTTCACGACCAGTACTGCCACCACTTCCCTATCTGCGTGAGGCGGGTGCTTCCAGATGACACCTTGATCTCGATGGCCAGCGGCGCGGGCGAGGACTGGTACGCGCTAAGTTTCATCAGCTACGCGAAGCCGGCTCGGCGTGCTGGTTTTCTCCTGTTCGCGAGCTTCATGGCTCGAAGCATGTCAAAACTGTTCCATGCGCGCCCGCACTGGGGGAAGGTGTGCCCTCTCGAGGCCGACGAGATAACATCCCTCTATCCCCGGTTCGATACTTTCCGCACTGTCTGCAATACGTTTGACCCGCAAGGCGTCTTTCAGAATGACTGGACGGCGGCACTGCTGGAAGCGAATAGCCCTGCGGAAGATCTCCCCTGAAGGATTCCATCTGTCTGGAAGCGCTGGGTAGGTACGCGCATACCTCGGAACCCCGCCTGAGCATTGCTCTGCGAGAGTAATATTCAACAGTGCTGCGAGACCGAGCGCGGGCATGGTTCCGGAGAATGCCCGTGGAGACAACGCTCCTTCGGACAAGGCGTGGACAATCCACGCTGCAATTATCGGTGTCAACATGGGTAACATGCTGTTCCGAGGTCTGGAGTTGAGTCCAGATAATCCAGACATGGGGACTGTGATTGGCCTTGCCATACTTGCAGCTGCGCTACCTTTCCAAGCAGTCTTCTTCCTCATCAACTCTTACATCCAAGAATTCGATAATCCCAATGACGTCGAGTATATCATACTGCTGAGACTGTCAATCATCTGCCAGATGGTGTCTTACCTGTCCCTTCTGGGATTAGCGTGGCTGTTCTTCAATACGCACCAGTACATCGGCATCGCCTTCGCCTCGGGAGCAATAATCGCCATCGTGCTGGTCAGGTCGGCTTCGAACCAGGCCTCCGTCTTGCGCGAGTCGGCTATGTGAGGCCGTAGTGAGGTTGATGGGGGTCAGACTCCACTCAGCGCCAATGTCAGAGGCCATCGCCTTCCCTAGTCTGCCTCCCGCATCTCCATGGGACGCTTACCTACTGATGCTGGTGATCCCCTTCATCATGAGGATGGTTTTCGTGATGCCGCCTTTGATGGATCTGGTGAATACCTACGCCCCACCTGGTGAGAGGACGAAGCATATCAGGTGGTTTTTCGTGAGACTGAAGAAGC
>OFKE01000023.1_pt1 | contig 21615 bp, 13 predicted proteins | sample 1540451 | NCBI WGS metagenome assembly OFKE01 (sample SAMEA104347367, study PRJEB22522) | marine metagenome | isolation source: seawater | reverse complement strand
TAATGATGCACTGTCGTCCACCTCGCGGGAATGTTCTTGAGTGAATCTCAGCGCTCAAGCGCGCATGGCGACCATGGCTGTGCCCAGACCGGGCGTCCAGGAGCGAATTATGCTTCATCTACGGGATTATGTCGATTATGCCGATAAGGTCGAGGTGCCCTTCGCAATCTCTCAGATGGGAATCGCGAATGCGGTTGCAATCGCCCGTTCCAATGTCCCTCGTGCAATCTCGGGAATGAAGGAATCGGGTCACCTGATTGAACGCCAGGCCCACGTCACTGGTGTATCGCGCAAACGCAAGGCCTACTTTCTGACATCAGATGGGGTCAAACTCGCTGACGACATCTGGGAGAAGGTGAGTACGCAACCGATTCGCTTGATTCTTTCTGATGGGCGCGCCGAGATGGTTGATCTTCGATTAGCCCTCGAGGCGACTCAATTACCACTTCGACACGTCGACATCCTTCGTTATCTCGATGATTCCGGGACGGTAGATCTGAGCGCTCTCTCACCCGATCTCATCGAGAGGGACCTCTCGAAACACATCGAGAAACAACTCGTCAATTCTCTCAACGACCTACCCCGAATGCGTAGATTCTACGGCCGCCTGGATGAGATTACCAGAATGGCCGATGTGCTTGAAGAGGAATCGACCACACTTCTCGTCCCAGGGATAGCGGGAATCGGTAAAACCGCTCTGGCTGGTAAATTGCTGGAGCGATTCACTCACCAACGCAATCTTCTCTACCATCGGTGTCAGGATTGGGAGGGGTCACGTGCCTTCCTCGAGGCTTGCGGCGAGTGGATATCGCTGATCGGAAACAACGATTTGAACGATTATCTGGCTTCGACAGCGGTCCCTCAAGCCTCGATGGCGGTCAATCTCATGATCGAGGGTCTTGAGACCTCACCAGCGTTGATAGTCATCGACGACATTCACAAGGTCGCGGACGAGAATCTCGTAGCCATCCTCAGAGCACTGACACTCAGATTGGGGGAGTTGGAGGAGTTCGGCCTCGTCATGTTCAGCCGTTCATTCCGGATGGTTGTCCCTGAGACTGATTCAGCGGGCGAACTCGTCACTCATTTCATGCCGCTGGAAGGCCTCGATCAGGATTCGAGTCGCCAGATTCTAACTACCATGCCAGACATCGAACTTCAGAAGTTCCTACACATCTATACATTGTCTAGAGGGCATCCATTGGTTCTGGAACTGATTAACAGAGGAAGTGTCGGAGAAACCTTCCACGCAACGCTTGAGGCTTTCGTGGAGAAAGAGATTTTCAGTAAATTGTCTGGTCAGCAGAAGAGATTGCTGGGTGCAATAGCTGTCTTCAGAGAGCCGATGCCGCTCGAGTCTCTCTCGGGCCTCGATTCGGAAATTGATCTCCTCGATGATTTGGTGGAGAAGGGTTTGGCGCGCAAGATTGATATCGAATATTACGATGTCCACGATCTGGTTCGGGAATTCCTCGTGCGCTCGATGGATGAAACTCTGAAACACGAACTTCACGCCAATGCTGTCGATTGGTACCGCTCGCATACCGATACTGTTACCGAGAAGATCGAATATATCCATCACCTGAACGCTGCCAACGACCTCGACACATTGGCAGAGGTTCTGAACAGCAGTGGTCGTTCTCTCGTCAAGGCCGGTCACACCGAACTTCTCGGTATCCTGCGCTCACTCGAATCCGATGGATTCGACTCCATTCACTGGGGTTTGATCAGGGAGTTACGAGGTGACATTCTTTCGATACAGGGTCGCTGGGATGAGGCTGAAGAGGAGTATGATGCCGCATTACCAGTCGCTCGCAAGCACAAGCGCGCCGCGCGGGTCGCCAGACTGCTTTCTGCTAGAGCCGACATCGCAGTGAAGCGAGGCGCGAATGACGATGCTCTGGAACTTCACCGGCAGGCTCTTGAGATTCAAATCGGCACTCGCGATGCCGTTGGAGCAGCTCGTTCGTACAATAACATGGGCTACATCTATCGACGTAGAAAAGACACTCGCCACGCTCTTGAAGTATACGGAAACGTCGAGGAATTGCTCGAATCCGAGGATGATCCAGAACTCATGGCTGCGAGGATCCGCCTCGCGGCAGCCTTCCTCGAGATGGGAGAACTCGACCGTGCACGAGATCACGCTATGAGCGCTCACGATGAGACCAAGGAGAACGGCCAAGACACCCTTCACGCTCGTTCACGTGCTGTTCTCGGTAGATATTACGCGCGAATCGGAGATAACGAATTGGCCCTGCTGCACTACTCGGCCGCTCTCGAGATACTTTCTGGAGCGACCGATCCACATAGTGCCGTGGAAGTCGAGATGCTGCTCGGTCAGGTGCTCAGTGATGTGGGTCGAAAAGCAGAGGCTGCCGAGCATTATCTCGACGGTCTGGCCCTGGCCGAAGCGAACGATTTCCGGCTGCTCCAAGGCGAGCTGCTGGCGCGACTCGGAGAGGTTGAGACCGAGAGATCAACTCGAATGAATTACCTGCAACGCTCGTTGACTGTCTTCCGAGACCTCGGAGCAGTCGACAGAATGCGCGATGTCCAGACAGAAGTGCATCGGGCTATCATGGGACCTTGAATCAAACAACGGAAGATATCCGTTCGGGCTCGCTCTGACCAAGATGATGTGAGAATTCGGGACCTTTTTGAGTTGAAATCGAGAGGTCGCCGTTGAAGCGGTCCCCAATCTGCAGAAGAACCTCGCTTTCTGCGAGGTGAGGGGCGTTATTCTTCTCTGAAAGATGGCACAGGACAATGCTCTTCAGATCCGGATGCAGCAATTCCGCCAGAATATCCGCCGTCTGCGGATTTGAAAGGTGACCTCCTCTGCTAGAGATACGGTGTTTCAAGCGCTCCGGATATGGTCCTGCGAGCAACCTTTCAGGGTCGTAATTCGCTTCTATCGAGATGTGTTCACAGCCTGCGAGATGTCGCATCAATTCGACTGTCGCTTCACCCAGATCGGTGACGACAGCAGCTCTCCGACCGTCGCCGTTACTGGCGATGATCGCGACATTCTCGGCGTCTTCGTGTGGCACCGGAACCGGCAATAAGCTGAGTTCGTCTGATATCTCCAGCCGTTGCAGGCCTTCGAAGGTTCGTACCTCTGAAATCGGTTGCCAACCCAAGCGCATCGCAGTCTCCTGATTCGAGTGCAGGTCTGCTTGCCAATGCTTCGAAGCACGCATTGCTGATTTTGAATGATCAGAGTGATGATGACTCACCACGATTGCATCGATCGACTGTGGATCAACTCCGCTGAGAGCCAGTCTCAACTCCATCTGTCGCAATGAGAATCCACAGTCGACGAGTACCTTCGTCGTCTCCGTAGCCAACAGCGTAGAGTTACCACCACTGCCGCTGCCAAGATGTGTGATCTCAAGCCCCATGGAACAGTCACTGCGGCGTGACAGTCCCCCCTTCAATCAATCCGTGGATGTCGTCTGTTGAAAGCGGAAACCAGACTTCACGCACATGCACGACGGCTAAGCTGTCACTGAGCCGGGCTTCAAGCGTGTCCGAACGACGCTCCATCATCATCATAAGTCAAGCAAGAGCGCTCTGAGATGTCCAGACGAGGTCATATCATGCGTCGCAAGCAGACCGCTTTCTTCGTCACCCTCCTCATTCTGAGCAGCCTCGTCTTCGTCTCACAGACTCGCCCACAGGCACCAGTATCATCGGTTGACCCTGATGAGACTGATCAAACAGGACCTATGGCTGTCGATCAAGACGAGGATCTCATCCCTGACATCCATGAGGTGATTTTCACCGAACCTCGTCTGATTGAGACCCCATTCGGCATCATCGTGGTCGATGGCCTCGATCCATTGAACGGCTCAGACAACGTCACCGACTTCGATCGAGACGGCGCCAGCGCTCTGATGGAGTACTGCTGGCCCTGGACGCTCGACACCTGTTTCACAGAGAGATTGTCGTTGACTGGTAAACCACCTGAAGAGACCGAATCGGGTTTCAGGGAGTATCTGGACCCACGTGAATCGGACACTGACGGTGATGGGTTACCCGATGGTTTCGAGATTTACATGTGCACCGAGGGTGGTGCAGGTTATCAGAATCAAGCGACGAGCCAGTGGACCTGCTTGTACTTCGACCCTCTAGATGATTCTGATGCAACCGCCGATGCAGATCTGTGTATTGAGCAGGCGAGTCAGTGGGGATGCGGTGACGGTTTCGACGTCAACCGAGACGGAACCATCGACGTCGGCGAGCGTTACACGAATTCTGAGGAATATTGGTTCGGCGCACCCACAGATTGGTTGACCGAACGAGACGGTCTCTGGTGCGCCGGCGAGATGCCGAATCTTCACCCAGACGCCTGCCAAAGCGATATCGAGCGACCGACAGGCGATTCAGGCTGGCTGGGCACCGACCCGCGCAAGATCGACTCTGACCATTACGCCTGGAGCGAATTGACTCCTGTCAGTCTCGCGGTACCCGGCGATGGCATACCAGATGGTTGGGAAGCCTATCACGGACTAGACCCGCGCAACGCCAGCGACGCCATCGCCGACACCGATTCAGACGGTTGGGACATCGACCGAGACGGTTTCATCATCCCCGATACTTCAACGGCGACAGCGCGTTGGGGCGAAGCATTCAGCAATTATGAGGAATATATGGTTCATCTCGATAGCGGGAATTGGGTCAGACCAGGCCTGAGGGGTGCGATGCAAGGCGCAGACGGGGGTGAGATCCTCTTCTTCGATCAAACCACTGAGACCGGCCTCGTGGACGGAGCAGTCCACACGGTTCTGACCGACCAAGCTCGCGATCGCCTGCTGGTCGGCTCAGCTTACGGAATCACAGCGATCGACCCATTCGAAGGCTCAACTTCGAAGCACGAATTACCAACTGGCATGGAGATGAACACGATGATTCGCTGGACGACAGATTCGAGCGATTATCTCATCATCGGCACAAACGCTGGAATTCACACCATCACACTCGAGAATGGCTTACCCTTGATGGATACACTCAGTGATTCAGACCTCGGTCCTGTCACATCGATTCATCAGATGCAGACCGGAAGCGGTGGCCTCGACATCCTGCTCTTCGGTCACGGCCAAAATGCTTGGACGACGAGCGTATTGGAATCTGCTACAGAGGGCGGTGAAGCGATGATTCTGGCTCCGAGCCCGGTTCAGCCGCTCATCGACATTGCAGTCGAGCTAGATGCGAAATTCACGACTGCGATACACATCGAAATGGATGGTCGCGGGCCACTCTTACTCGTCGGCACCGACAGCGGACTGATTCGCTGGGACACCGCTGACGCGACTACCTCTGTGGGCGAGCCAACTTGGATTTACACGACAGAGACCGCTGAGGAATACGTCCTCTTCGCCGACCTCCTGAATTCTTCGAAATCAGCAGTAGTCAACGTTCTCGAACCGGCAGGCCCACTCGCCGCCGATGGTTCCCTCGAGGAGGTCAACGGCATCTGGTTGGGATCGCCCGGCGGCGTCCATCTAATCAATCTGGATCTCATTCTCACTCTACCGAAACAGGCTTTCAACACCGACCGCATGTTCAATGTCGAGCGATGGGAAGAGGGTGCGAACGACGTTCATGCGATCTTTGCTCTAGAGGACAGCATTGTGATAGGATCGAGAGATGGTTCATGGGCGCTCGAAGGTGGTTCTCACGGCATTCTCGGATTGAATGAGAATCAGACCCGCATGCCTGGCCTCGTCACCTCATTAACGACCCTGATCAACGATGGCGAGGTTTACATCTTCGGAGGGATATCCCCTGGCAGATTCATGAATATCATGCCAATCGATCCGCAGTCAGCCGATTCAGACCTCGACGGCATGCCCGACGGTTGGGAATTCGCCTATGGGCTCGACCCCACCGATCCATTCGACAGAGATCGCGACGCCGATGCAGATGGAGTCCATTTCGATGTCGGCGGGGTCATTTTCAGCCGCGACTGGACCAATCTCGATGAATACCGCTTCGTCAATTCGAGTGATAACGGATTCAACGGAACCGACCCGCGCGAGACAGACACTGACGGCGACGGTCTGACGGACGGCGAGGAATACTGGGGCTGGTTCGCCGATTCAACAAATTTCGATTGCCATTATCTCAATGAGGATTATGTCTGTTCAGAAGAGGACGGCGAGGCGGCTTTGCAAGTCCACCATTCGGGATGGCTGGGCTCTGGAGCAGGCGGAGGAACCGATGGTCCGACCGACCCGACGAGCGCAGATTCGGATGGTGATGGCATGCCAGATGGCTGGGAGATAGAGAACCGCAGATGGGTCGGTGATGTCTACACCGGCGGCAACCTCTGGACGCTCGACCCGCGCGACCCGACCGATGCAGACGCAGATGCCGACAACGACGGCCTCTCGAATCTCTGCGAATACATGTGGGGCAACCTGCTTGAAACAGTTCTGCGCGAGGGCCTTCCCACCCATGGCGAGAACGCCAGCGCAGCCGAGAACTGGACCAAGACCGACCCGAACAATGCAGATTCAGACGGCGACAGCCTGCCAGACGGCTGGGAGGCTCGTTACCAGTGTTCGTGGGCGCGAAACAATCGTGGGATCAATCCACTGAATGGCTCGGACGCGCTCAACAATCCCGATGGCGACGGCTATGATGTCAACCACGACGGCGTCCTCGACCTCAACGAGAGTTTGGTCAATTGGCTGGAATATCACCTCAAGGACAACATCATCCACACCGATTCGACCGACATCGGGCTTGAGTTCCCTGAGAATTTCACGACACTGCTCGCCGATGAGTCCTGGATCGGATTTGCTGGTGGCTCTTTCGGCTATCACACCAGTCTGATGTACAGCAGTCTGGTGAACGGCACGACTCCCGAAGATGTCGGCGCCGCAAATCCTCTCTCGGCGGATTCAGACCGTGATGGAATGCCAGATGGCTGGGAAGTCTACTTCGCCCGTTGGAGTCTCTTCGATGAGGCTTGGACACTCAATCCGGTCGATGAGAGGGATCAGACGGGCGACCCCGATGGAGATGGGATGAACAATTGGGAGGAATACAACAGCATCGACGGCAATTTCAGCGAAGTCGACGACCTGACGACTGTGCCTCAGTTCTACCTGCTACACGTCGGCGGTGAGTTGCTCGCAACACCTTGGCTTTCGGCCGAATCAACTCGCTCATTCGGCTCATTCCTGACGCAGGACCAGATCAACAAGACTGGCTACACCTCCGACCCCAACGTAGCCGACACCGATGGCGACGGCCTGCTCGACGGCATCGAATTGATGTTCACGCGCTGGAACTCCACCGACCAGGTCTGGACACTCAACCCGCTGGTCGCGGGTGATGGCGGGTACGACTCCGACCACGACGGCATCACAGACCTTGTCGAGCTGAATCTGACCAACAAAAATCCACAGAATGGCGGCCTCTCCCCACCCGACGCACCTCGCCTCTGGGAAGAGGCTGAGAGCCTCGACCCCGACGAAGCGGTCAACAGAATCTATCGCATCCTCTTCAACAAGGAGGGCAGGGCAGAGATCGCAATCGAGCAATTCGAGAATTGGCAGGACGGCGACCAAGCACTTCCACTCCTCCAGGCCCTGCTCGGAATCACCGACCCGAACGCCGAGGACACCGACCGCGACGGCATGAGTGACGGTTACGAATACTGGTTCACTGAGTGGAATCTCGAAGCCAACATCTGGACCATGAACCCGCTGACCGACACCGATGTTCACGTCGACAGCGACGACGATTCGTACGACTGCGATGGTGACGGTTACATTTCCGACTCTGAATCCTTCGACAATCTCGCCGAATACGACGCCCGAGTATACGGCAAACGATCGGCTGTAGGAACCATCCCCAACGGCACCGGACTGGTCTCCTACGGCCTCGACACCGTAACGGCATACATGCAGGAGAAGAGCATGTCGCAGGCAGCGGCATCCGACCAACTCTACGTCCTCTTCGCTACCAAGAGCCTCGTCTCGGCAGAGCGCGCCGGTCTAATCAACAATGTCGACCCAGACAATTTCAACATCAGCCTCGCCGGTGTCTCCGACCCGACAGACGACGACTCCGACAGCGACGGGCTGCCAGACGGCTGGGAGTTCTGCTTCTCGATCTACGGACAGTGGATGCCGGTGAACGCATATCGCTGGTCACTCAACCCGCTCAATCCACTTGACATCCATTACGACCCAGACGCAGACGGCTGGTACGACCGCACGATTTTCGACACACCAGCACAGCAAGGCGCTTGGGAGAACCGAGAATTCACAGCAGCACCAATCGAAGAACAGCTCGGCCTATCAAACTCAAACCTCTACTTCACCAACGAGATGGAATACAATAACGGGACCCATCCACTCGATGATGACAGCGATGACGATTCCCTGATCATGGAACCGGTTTTCACATCAGGAAGCGTAACCGACTACATCCAGAACATGAACCTCTCCGACGGCCGTGAGGTGTTCAAGTACGGAACGAATCCACTGGACAACGACACGGACGGCGACATGATGCCCGACTTCTATGAGTATTACAGAGGATGGAACGAAACCAACGATAACTGGTCCTCATACCTGCAGATCTCAGTCGTTTGGTTCCACGTGACGCCGACTGTGCTGAAGCCAGTGACAGTTGACGGCGGGACCATCGGGCGGCCCACTTTGGATTGGGTGTGGTTCACGCACGACGCGACGGACGCGAGCGATGTGGGGCAGGATGCGGATAACGACGGCGATTGGGATTGCACATCCGGAACCTGCGTTTACGTGCCCTACAACAACTTCCAGGAATACTACGGCGTGGTCAATGCGACCCTCGCTTCACCAACCCTAGTACGGCAGGCGAACCTCTACGATTGCTCGGGGAATGTGGTGCAGGAATGGTGGCAATTGCGCGAGTCGCTGCTGGGTACTTGTGGCGGGCTTGCAGCGCTCGAATCCAACTATTTCCGCATGTACAAAATCAACAATAACGACGAATTATATGCTTACATCGTCGATGACCACGATGCTGATTACCAATATCTCGACACCTCCGACGATGAGATTCTGGTCAATGGGGCTTGGACCGATTCCTACAACCGCTTCGCGGGTGACAAGAACCACCTGCCCAATACCGGACTTGGGGAATATGTCTGGGGCTGGTGGTTGATTGATATCGATGGCGACCAGATTGCTGACGGGACCGATCCGACGAATTGGGATACCGACGGCGATTGGTTGAACGATCTGTTCGAGATACGCGACGATCTGCTCGACGGCGTGCGCGGGAACTCCGGCTCGCCGATTCGATACGATGACCGGACGACATCTTGAGTCAGCTTAGGCTGGGTCTAGTCACTTCGGTTGCTTCTTGAATGGGCCTCGCTTGGAATGCTCGTGGATGAGGATGCGAAGATGCCTGGCGCCGATGAACCGGTGGCGGAGCGTCTGCTGTTCCTGCAGGAGAACATGGTCAACTTCGTCAAGCAGTACAGCCTTCCGGTTGTCGAAGTCGCTTTGGTGGTGTCGAAATACATCCGAGCGCTGAAGGATTCGCTCGAGGTTGCGGCTGAGGCGAGCGGAGAGGTGTTGCCTGCGAGGCTTGCCGAGCCTTGGGCGGTCGAGATCGACGGTGTTGCTCCGGTGATCGATTCCTTCTCTCTCGATCGCTTGCTCGGTTCTCTGGATGAGGACCGGATGGATATCTTCGATACGATAATTCGCACAATCGTCAATGGCAGCGAGATTCCTCTCGCTTCCGCGCTGACGCTGCTGCGCGACTGGGAGATGCGGCTGCGAGTGCAGATGGCAGAAGCGACGAGCCCCGGGCATCTGTTCAGTCCGATGGATATACCAGAAAATTTCTGAATCAGAGGGTAGTCACTGAAATGACCCACTGAAAGCCCTTTGAAATTCTAAATCCGTTTCAATGGGTTTCTGCGTATCATCAAAAATGCGATTAAGCTCAGAATACCGATTACACCGGCGGAGACGAAAAGAATGGCTGGTGACTCTACTCCGAATGGCCAAACGCATTTGCTCTGCCCGACGAGCGGTTGACTGGATCCCGTCGGGCACGGGGACTGTGATATCGAGCCAATAGTGTCAACGTAATGGTCAATGTGAGCATCCTCACACTTGCTTGCACCAGGCCATTCTTGGAAGGTTCCTAATCCACACTCGGTTTGAGTAACCGAACCTATTCCTGAGGCAAAGTGACCAGGTTCGGCCTGCAGGCATTCGGCTTTCCCTTCGGATGGTTGATACCAACCTTCGATACACTTGGTTTGTCCAGTCAGGCCTGATGTCTGAACAAAATGCCCCGGATCTGCAGCTCGACATGTCCCCTGTCCAGAATTGAATTGGTAAGATCCTGCTGCACAGATTATCTGTTCCGTCATACCTGTCTCTGGAACGTGATGACCGGGATCTGCCTCAATACACGAAGTCATCGCGACGAGATTCTGATATGTCCCTGTATGGCATGGAATCTGCTCACTTGCACCAGATTCAGGAACAAAATGACCCGCTTCAGCGTTTAGGCATGAACTCTGGCCATATTCTGGTTGGAAAGTTCCATTCGAACAAACTGTTTGGTTTGTCGCACCTTCAATACTAACGAAGTGACCAGGCGTAGCGGAAGTACATCCTACTGAAGCGATTTGGGCTGAAAAAGAACCAATTTCGCATTTTGATTGCAACAATGATCCTGTTTCAGCCACATAGTGGCCTTGGTCAGCAGCTCGACATTCTGTACTCACGAACTGGTTTTGGTAATATCCTGAGTCACAAGGGGTTTGAGCGGAGGCTCCGGTCTGATTAACGTAATTCCCAGGCTTAGAAGGTGTACACCTATCTGAGCCGGATTGGCTTTGGAAGAATCCCAACCCGCACTCAATTTGTTCAGTGGCGCCATTGTTTGACACAAAGTGCCCGGGGTCAGCCTCTAAGCAGAGAGATTGACCACTCAGAGGTTGGTAAAATCCGAACGAACAGGCAAAATCAGTTGTAGCACCGGTAACATCTGTGTAATGTCCGGGAGACGCTAATTTACAATCAGTTAATCCGACAGTGTCAGAATATGTCCCGAGGGAGCACTCGAATTGTTCTGATGATGCTGAATATGGTACATGATATCCAATATCTGCGTTAGTGCAAGAATGCGATCCAGATGATTGAGAATAGGTTCCCGAAGGGCAGGGAAACTGACTGTTTGAGCCTTTGATGTCAACGTAATAACCCGGATCTGCATCTAAGCAAGTCGACTGTCCGACCGAATCTTGAAACGTACCTTTCGGACAAGGAGTCTGCTCAACTGAACCCTCAAGAGAAAAATGTCCAAGGTCAACGATTAGACATGCCGTCTGACCTTCAGCTGGCTGATATTGGCCGGCTGGGCATGGAGTTGGTGTAATCGATGCTTCAACGTCTGTGTAATAACCCGGCGGCGAGAGTAAGCAACTCGACTGACCCGTATTCGGCTGATAGCTGCCAATCGGGCAAGGAATCTCTTGAGTCAACTCTGCTTGATCTGTGTAATGACCAGGGGAGTTCCACTGACAATCACCCAGAGTAGAATTGAACCAACTGCCTGGAATGCACCCTCTTGGAAAGGGGTCGAAGATCGAAAGAATACCGTCTTCATCCGGATCACGATCATCGAGCATCAGGTGATTCGGAGTAAACAAAATTTCACCTGGTGTCGGTTCGTCGGTATCTATTGATCCACGTCCAGTCTGGCCAGCCTCATTATCTCCCCAGCAGTATCCTTCTGCGTTAGATGTAATCGCACAAATAGTATCTGAATTGATTGAAAGAGCGACGAAGTCGTAGTTACCGTTCACCTCAGTTGGAGTAGAATAATAGTCGATATCGGTGTCTCCCTGGCCTATTTGGCCCTCCTCATTTGTACCCCAGCACTTGGTTTCCCCTGAATCCAGAATCATGCAAGCAGATTTTGTTCCGATATCAAGGAAATGAGCCGTCTCACTATTCTCCATACTCACCCAAACAGGCGTTGTTTCATCATCGGTTGCCAAAGGACCTTGGCCCAAGCGACCATCGTTATTCTCACCCCAGCACATCACCTTGCGATTATCCATCAAAGCACAGGCGAAGTCATCGCCAGCCGAGATAGAAACAGGGGTGTATCCAGATGGAAAGAGGACCTCGGCGGGTGTCGGCCGCCTCGAATTTGTAGTGCCATTCCCGAGTTGCCCCTCGTCATTTTCGCCCCAACAGTAGCCCATTCCATCGGTCGTGATAGCACAAGTCATGAAGGTCCCGGTCGAAATCGCAATCGCACTTCGCTGTCCGGGCAAATTTACCTTTGCTGGAATATTGCGATTTGATGTGCCTCCATATCCGAGTTGACCTTGGTTGCCTCGACCCCAACAGTAGACGTCACCGTTGTCGAGGATAGTGCAGATGTGGCCGCCGGAAATCGAGACCGTTTGACCGCCTTGACCTTCAGGAAGCAATACTTGACGCATCTCAGTATTCACATAATCATCGTTCCAGGGTTCACCGTTACCCATCTTACCATAGTAACCTGAGCCCCAGCAGTAGATGTTCCCTGATTCCATCAAGGCACAGGCTGTGACTTGCCCAACCGTGACCTCGACAGGAGTTTCGTTAGCGGCAACGTTGACGTAAATCGGCACCGCCGATCCGGTAGTAGTCCCATCGCCGAGTTGACCATACTCATTGTCACCCCAGCAAACCATGCTTTGATTCTCAAGAATTGCACAGCCGTTGTAAGTGCCCGCGGCGATTGTTGTGTTTGTGTAAATCGAGTCGGCCGAGAAGCCGATGTCGGTGATTGTTGAGTGGGTCAGAAGAAGTGGAGTTTCATCTTCCAAAGAGGTAGATTTCCGTTCATCCTGTGAGGCGATTCCGAAAGAAGCGCTCATTCCCAACATGAGAAGGATCAGAGCGAATGCAACGAGGTCACGGGTTCTAATGTGGAAGAACACGTTTTCCACAATAATTCAGAAGTGGTTTAATTCTTCCTCCGTGACTTAATTCAGGCAAGGGGGGCCCATTCAATTTCCTCCGTTGGGTAATGTATATCCGCCCCTCCTAACTTCACAAACCGTGCGAAATAAGTCAATCCCGAGCATTTTGTCAGCCGCCTTGCTGCTTGCCGTCCTCATGGCCCCCCTTGCAAGTGCCGATAGTGGTGATGAAACCATCACGGTGAACCATGTGGTTCTGGTTGACACACCTCCACACCCAGAGTGGGAATGGAATTACAGTTACCAGGTTGAGGTCAGTGACCTTCAGATGGATGTGAATTATATTGCAGTGATCCTCTACAAGCAGACTGGCGATGATGAATGGCGGGCGGATTGGTGGTGGGATGATATCGAAAGTGATGGTGACCAATTCGATCAACCTCTAATGCTACAGAGAGGATGCTATTTCATCAATGCCTCTCTCTATGAAAAAGAAGACTTCAATTCAGATGCGGAGAATGCAACAGTTCTGGCAGCTGCAGACTTGGATTTCGTTGTTGGAACCGGCACATGTGTGGATGGAATCTACTCCGAAGACTCAGGACCTCAAGATGGTATAGACGACGATGCCGGAGATCTGCCTGGTTTCGGGGTCATCCTCAGCATCACCGCAGCACTTGGAACCGCACTTATTGCTACCCGCCGTGAGTGAATCAGTCCCTAGCGAATGAGTCGCCCCTCAGTCAATCGGTTAATCGCCGATTACTCTAACCACAATCCGATTGAAGCATCCCACGCTTGATATGACACACAGTTTGAATCAGCGGAGTAGACCATGAAGTAAGTAGAGTCATCATGCGTGGATGAGCTGAATGAAAGATCGATATCAAACCAGCCGTTTGAATTCGAATAGTAACACCAGTAGCTCCATTGCCCTGCACTAATGTCGTATTGTCCTACCCCGACCCTTCCAGATGGGCCGTAAGTCCAACCTTGTAGGGCGTACGCAGTATCCAACTGCGCTACAGAACAAGGGATATCTGAATCCAACAAGATTCCAAACGAGAGGAATAGATCATCTTCACATAACGAAGTAGTATGGTTAACTCCTTGCCCAGTTTGAGTATTGTTTGATACCACCGAAGCGCCCCAAAAAGCGACTCCATTGGTCAAAGAAGCTAACTCATGGAATCTAACAGGCATCGACTGTCCGTAGATGTCTTTCACCTCGAAGTGAAGGTGAGGTCCTGTACTCCAACCAGTGTTTCCCGAGAGAGCAATCGGTTGGCCCTGATGGACAATATCGCCAACATCGACCAAGACTCCATTGTAGGTGAGATGTGCATACATCCCGAAAGTTGAATCTCCATGGTCGATAATTACGTAGTTTGATTGATTAACACAATCTACGGAAGGACAACCTCCTGTGTGATGTTCTACAACCTGAATTACTACCCCAGGTAATGATGCAGAGATTGTGGTATTTTCATTGACGGGGAAATCCACAGCGTAGAGCATTACTCCATTGTGACTGTAATACCCATGAAAACTCTGAGTAATATTGGCGATAAATCCGGACTCAAATGGAGTACTTACCCAAACAATCCCGCTAGATCGACAGACTCCATTGTCCTCGTATGTACTATCATCACATTCAAGTTGGGAGTTTTCCAACTCGGAAATTTCTTCTTCCAAATCCTCAACACTTTCTTCCAATTCTTCTACTCTCTCGCGATAATAATCTCTAGTCGCTTCAAGATTTGAAATAATCACGTTGTAAGTGGCAATCTGGTTTTGCAACCCAAGAATCGTTGAATTGAGTGAATCAGCAAGACTTTCCAATTCCTGCATTTTTTCTCTCGCTTCGGCCGAATCTTCTTCAAGCCCCTCTAATTCATCTTCTAATCCGGATAAATTGACTTGCGCCAGAACCAATTCTTCAGTTAGAGTCTGAACCTCACCGAGAGCTTGCGAATACTGTTCACCCAACACTTGCAAATGTAGCCCGAGAGTAGTAATATTACTATTCAACACCGTAATCTCTTCATTCAATTCGGAGATATTTGTCTGTAGAGCAGGGACAAGGCTGGCCAACTCTTGCAATTCTGATACTCTTTCTTCCAGACTCTCTATAGTAGCTACAGACTCATTTAATCTCTCATTCAAGTCGAAAATTTCCTCATCTTTGTAGTCTGTATTTGGGGCCGAATCATCTTCACCATAGCAGCCCGCAAATGATGCGGCTATCAAGAGCAGGACGACGAAGGAAGCTCTACGCACAATTGCCCCAGAAGAAGAACTCCGGATGAAGGTTATCTCATCAACTACCCTAGCGAATGAGTCACCCCTGAGTCAATCGGTGGGAATGAATAGATGGTGGTTCAATGGGTTGCCTAAGCGAACCCATAGAGTCGCCCACGAGTCATAGGGTAGCGTCTGAACAGCGCCTCAGTACGGCGGACGATAGATTGAGGTCGAATGTCAGATTATTCAGTTTTCACAATATGATATGGACTGAGTTGGTACATTCCCGCACCCAAGATGCCTAGAATACCAGCCACTATGGTCATGTACGCATTGAGTCCCAACGATACTTCATCTGCAATGTAAGTCTGGTCATGCATCGTATACCACACCACAACAGCTGCCAGTGCTAAAATGCCTGCTGCCCCCATGAGCAATGTGACCACCCACGTTTTTCCAGGATTGAGAAGAGACAGTAAGATTGCAATGCTTCCGATGGCAATGACAACCCACAGAATAATCGTAGTTGTGCGTCCGGCAGATTCCATATCGCACATCGGTTCGTAAGCAGAATCACTCGTTGCACATGCATTGGAATATTCAAGGGGGTCACCTAGGTCTCCGTCTACTGAATAATATGCTTCATGAAGACCAAAATGGGACCCATGGAGACGATCATCGTTGGGATTCATCCCTTCATGTGTACGCCAAGAATGACCAAACATTCCCCATACTACGAGCGCTAGACAGGCAAGAATCATTCCAATTGCAAGATACTGTCGTATTCTCTCGGACATATTTTTTCAATCCATTCACTTGACTCGATTAGTAGGTGGGAGGCTACAATTTGCCCATTCAAGAGATGATGGTTTCTGATTTAGCGACGATATTGCTCGAAACCCACCACGCATCGCCAATGGACCACAGATAGAGCACCGGCCAGAGCAGGACGGTGAGAAGCAACGGGAACTGGACGGCGAACCAACCGGCAGCCTTGCGGTGCTGACGGTTGAAGTGCTGACCGATGAAGAGGAAGGGAACCAAGGCCAGCAGGAAGGCGATGATCGGCCGCAGGGCTCCCCAAGGGCCGATTCCACCGCTGATCTCGTACCAGATGACCTTGACGACTCCAATCGGATTGACGCCTGAATCGTCGTCGTCATCGTCGACGATCTCGACCACGAACTCGCTGCTCATCAGCCACCGCTCCCGACACTGGCGCATGAATCTGACTACGGATTGGGTGGGGCAAAGGACAACAATGTGCGGTTACGAGGACGCCGTGTGCCGCCTCGAGTTCTGCTGACTGGCTTCCCGCCATTCTCGACACATGAGCAGAATGTCTCGCAGATCGTACTCGAAATGGTCGCCGAGCGTGGAATCGAAGGCTTAGATGTTGAAACCATGTTACTCAGCGTCGATGAGGCTGGTTCGAGAAGCGTTGCCGAGATGATCTCAGACGGTTCTCGCTTCGATGCGATAGTCCATCTCGGATTGGCCGACAAACGGCAGCACATCAGCCTCGAGAGGTACGCATGCAACACACTCGACTTCACCGAGGTCGACAATTCGGGCCGAATAGAATCTGGCGAGGTCGTCGAAGGTGCCCAGGAAGTACACCAAACGACGACCTCGATACACGTCTTGGACGAAGAATTCGACGCCGACGAGCAAGTTGTCTGGAGCACGGATGCCGGCGGCTATGTCTGCAACGAGACTTACTTCCGCACCCTGAACGCCATCCACAGCTCATCAGCAACCGCATCCGACGGCCGCAATCTACCCGCACTGTTCATCCATCTACCCGCGCCAGAGCACATTCCTCTCGATTCCCAATTCGAAATCGTTTGCCGAGCCGCCCAAGCAATCGCCAGCAAACCGCGGCTCGAAGTCGTCGGAGCACTGCTCTTCGACGAAACAGGCAGAATCCTGACCTGCCGCAGACCACCCGAGGATGCTTGGGGAGGCTGGTGGGAGTTTCCCGGAGGGAAGGTCGATAAAGGCGAAAAACAGGAAGAAGCATTGGCTCGCGAACTGCTCGAAGAACTCGGAATCAACGTCATCCCCCTCTCCAAAACAGCCGAGCTGTCACACGATTACGAGGACCGAACAGTCGACCTCCACATCTGGGATTGCGGCGTCATAGACCCTATTTCGGTCGAGCCGACAGAACATGACCAAGTACGTTGGTTATCGCGCGAGAATCTCGCAGATGTCAAGTGGCTTCCAGCCGACGAGCCCCTGATTCTGCGATGGATTGAGAGCGGGATTCCTCAATCCTGATCCTCGTTCATCGTCGGCCTGCCATGCCTGTTGAACCACTCTGTCGAGCTCCCGTCGGCTGCCATCCCGTAGCCATCGTCGACGCTTCTCGGAACATGATTCCGCCCTTCATGCCAGGTTTGTTGCTCAAGCCAGAGGCCGAGATCCTCGCCGATGAGACTGACATCGATGACGCCGCCGATCGGCCTTTCATCGAAGACGAAGGCGATTTTTCCGGCGAAAGCCGCCTGTCGAGAGAGTGCGAATGTAGTGGAATCTCCGTCAAGATCGAGGCTCATCGCATCGAATGCCGTGTCGAGAATCCGGTGCTTGCTTGCAACTTTGAAAACGAGCTCCAGCGACTTTGCTTCACCGACCAACCGTATCGCTCCTCGGTCACTCGGAAACTCCACCCTCGTGGGCATCACATCTGCCTGCCAGTCGGGAAATATCGCTTGGATGGAATCGAAGACGCATTGCGGTTCTTCATGCGGAAGCAGCGTCGTCGCCACCGTGATGGTAGGCTCCATGAAGCGTTCGGGGTGGACTCAGGTCATCATCTCTGTGGGGGTTTTGGTTTCGAGTCATCAGACTCGTTGGGATAGCCTGTGATTCCTATTTGCTCGACCTAATCGCTCCCACCGTCACGAATGGTTCAAACGGGAATCGTTTGAGGCCGCGCCATGACTGAGCGCTCGCCGTGGATGGGAGTAGCATTGCTGGCGGCGCCAACCCTTTGTGTCCTCGCGATTCGATTCAGCATCACCGCGCTTGAGAATGTGCTCAAAGAGGATATTGTCGCACAGGCCGTGATACATGGTCTGGCCCTTCTGCTGGGGATTGTGATGTTCATGCGCTATCGGGTGGTCGCGGATCATGAATTTCATCGCTCAAGCGCCATCAAGAACCTCTCGAAGATGTATCAGATGGAGGATCGTGGACTCTGGTCGAAGGGGGATTCAGCTCTGGAGCGATTGGAGATGCAGGCACGTGCCCCGACCAAAGGCAGGGCCGGAATCCGCATGCAACACCGCATGGCCGGCAGCATCGCTGATCTCAACAAGGAAGGCGACGAACTCGAACTGAAGGAGGGCGATGCCCGAATGGACATCGATGTCCACGTCGAGGGTGTCGCCACCATCGTCGATGATTCGCTGGCTGGTGAGACTGCAGGAACAGACGATTCGGGCGCCCTCAGCGCCCGAGCAGAAGCTTCCGCACAGCGCCGCCTCGCAACCGAATTGGCCAAGCAAGAGCGAGTTCGCGTCAAGCAAGAACGCAACGCAGAGAAAGCAGCACTGAAAGCCGAAAAAGCAGAGGCAAAAGCAGCAAAATCAGAAGCAAAAGCCGCCGCGAAGGCCGAAGCTGCCCACGCCAAAAAATCGGCCAAAGCGGCAAGTCGCGGAACTTGGGCTACAACAGAAGCATCGACAGAGTGGGATGGTCCGGCAACGACGCCTCAAACTCGTTCAGTGACCTCGTGTAAGGAATGTGAGACGGTGAACACCAGTGACACCGCGTACTGCAGCAACTGCGGCGCCTTCCTCTGAACCGCGGCGTGGGGTTGAAAACAGGCGCTTCAAAGCCGGTGAACAGTGGTGGTCTGATGAGTGGCAAGCGGGATTACTATGAGGTCCTCGGCGTTGGGCGAAATGCCGATGATGCCGAGTTGAAAAAAACCTTCAGATCATTAGCGCGAAAATTCCATCCGGACAAGAATCCGGATGACTCAGAGGCTGAGATGAAATTCAAGGAAGTCCAAGAGGCTTACGCGATTCTCTCGGTCCCTGAGGAGCGACGTAAGTACGACATGTTCGGTCATGACAGGCCGGGTGGCTCGCCGTTTGGTTCTGGCGGTTTCCAAACTGTCAACATCAGTATCGATGACCTCTTCGGCGGCGGCTTCGACAGCATCTTCAGCTCGCTGTTTGGTGGTGGCCGCCGCCGTACTCGCCCCGCTCGCGGTGCCGACCTTCTCGTCCATCATGCGATTTCGTTCGAAGAGGCCTTTGGAGGCGTTGAGGGTGAGATTGAAATCGATGTGCTGAACCGCTGTTCGTCGTGTGAAGGCAGCGGTTCTACAACTCCTGATGGCATCCGAACTTGCCCTACTTGCGATGGGCGTGGACGAATCACTCGAATCGAGCGGATCGGTCCATTCCATCAGCAGATGACCAGCGATTGTGCCGCTTGTTCGGGTGATGGTCGAATCATCCAGAATCCCTGCAAGAATTGTCGAGGTGAGGGCAGGGAGGAGCAGTCGAAGAAAGTCAGATTCTCAGTTCCTGCCGGCATCAATACTGGTACTCGACTGCGCATGAGCGGTCACGGTGAAGCGTCTAAGTCAGCCGATGGCAGGTCGGGCAATCTCTACATCGAGATCGATGTGAATCCACATCGATGGTTCGAGCGCGATGGCGCAGATCTGTTGATGGCTCTACCTGTAAGTTACGTCGACCTCGTGCTCGGTGCGACCAAGGAGATTCCACACCTCGATGGCCAAGACCTGGAAGTCAAGATTCCAGCTGGTTCGCGCCCTGGCGAGACAATCACCATCCAAGGGCGCGGCATGCCCGGGGTAAGGACCAGAAGCGGTAGAGGCTCGATCATGGTGCTCCTCAAACTCGTCATGCCCGGCAAGGTTCCTCGCGCCCTCAAGAAACAACTCGAGGATCTCCGAGATGAACTCGGAAGTGGTCACGGCGACCTCGTCGACGATATCATCAATGAGGCTCGCGACAGGCGTCGCTCCTGAGTCGGCGTACCAGTTGACTCAGGACCACTCGATGCTTCGGTTCGGGACCGCAGCGAGCGGCTCGCCATCGACCAATCCCGACAACTGGAATCCGAGGTTCGACGGCTCGCCTTCAAGGGTCAGTCGAAGGAATGTCTTGCTTCCCTTGCGCAGAGTGTCTAGGAAGATCTCGTCACCTTGGAAGAGATGTCTGGGTGAGACATCTGCGATCGCCAAAGTCGCACCCTCGGGTGCATGGACTCGCATCGCAGCCAATTCCCAAGGCGAATCGGCGATTCGAATACCGACGAGGAGAGTGGCGCCACCCTCGGCGATTCGCCAGATGCAGATCTCGACCTGGGTCGTGTTGTGCCTCAGTAATGGCTCGCCCCAGTCGGCAACCACTGCTTGCCAAGGACTGTCACCCAATTGATGCAGGGCGGATTCGAGAACTTGCTCGTTGACGACCTCCTCACTCAACAATGCGGTGAGGCGCTCGCGCAACCTGCGCAAGCGGCGGCGCTCATGTGCTTCGATCTCGATATCTGCAGCTCCTCCGAAGAATTGGCGTCGATTCCAGTACAAGACTACGAAAGCAGGAGCCAGTAGGAAGACGCCGGCGAAGACGTAGTAGGCTAGAAACAGATCTGATTGGTCAATATATTCCACCGGTACAGCAGGTTGTGAATCTCCCAAGTAGACGAGCGTGAAGGCGTAATGTCCAGAGGCTGGGAAATCCGGCGTTCGCTCGACACGAACAGCATGAATTCCGGCAGGCGCATCGATGGGCATCCCCAGTGAGGTACTCTCGATCGAGCCCGTGGTTTGATTCAGAATCAGAATCTGATAGAATAATGCTGATGGAATTTCCTCTTTCAGATAGAATTTCGAGCCGTTGACATCGCTGATCTCGAAGGCGAAGACATCTACATCCTCATTCAATAACATGTATGCATTTACTTCCTCACCGAATTGGAATAGCGGTAATTCACCGGCTTCATCTTCATCGGTCCAGAGTCTATCTGGCGCATCGCCGAGATAATCTCCATCTCCTACTCTTTCCAGATGTAAAGCAAGACGCCACCATGTGGTCGTGTTTGCAACTATGCGAATCTCGATAGCGATGGTTTTCGGACTAGTTATGACGTGAGACGGCCAAAGATCTACGCCATCTTCGACAGCGAGTATGCTGCTTCCGTCTTCTTCGTGTAGCCAGATTTCGAAAGTGGCGCCACTCGGGCTAGACCACAGAGTGAACCCAATTTCCATTCTAGATCCAGCCTTGAACAGAAGAGCATCCCCTTCTGCGTCGTTCGAGGTTAATGTTCCCAAGTAATCGTACGCTGGTTCTCCGTCCGACCCGCGAAAATCCAATGCTGGCTCACCTTGCCAAGGATTGCTCAACTCACCCCAAGGG
>OFKE01000015.1_pt1 | contig 26825 bp, 11 predicted proteins | sample 1540451 | NCBI WGS metagenome assembly OFKE01 (sample SAMEA104347367, study PRJEB22522) | marine metagenome | isolation source: seawater | reverse complement strand
GTATGGTGACGCTATTGGCACCGACATGGGCATCTAGAGGAGTTCCGGCGAGGGTTGCAGTACTCACGGAGGCCCCTCCGTCGGTGAAGGTAATCCAGCTTGCGCAGCCAGCAGTGCAGGAGAGGACGACGTCGGTGCCGTCCTGATCCGTCCAAATTATGGACGAGGAGTATGCTGCGTCCTCATTGCCGCTAGAAGTGGGGGTGGTCACCGCATTCGGCGGGACGAAACGCTTCTCGGCTGTATCATCAAGAACGCTACCGCTAGCGCTACCGCTATCGGAAATTTGTCCAGCAACCATGATCAGAGCAATCGCGACGGCGAAGCCGATTGCGACGTTTCTCAATTCAGTCGTTCGGAGCCCGAAGGCGGTTCTGTCGTTCTCATTTTGTATGTGCATGGCTGCAACCATGTTGCTTCCCACACCTTATCAGCATTTAGAACATTTCGGAGTCCTCCCTATAGGGAGGGGACTGGTATATTAGACTGATAACAAAATGTATGAAGAGTCAAAAATGGAGTTTCCGGAGACCCAGAGGGGTAAATAGGCTGATAATACGAAAAAAATAACATTGTGAAAACGCTGCATACCGCCCCATCTTGACATTGAACTATCCTCGCCAGTAGAGAGTTTCTGAATATGCGATCGAGCTTTTCCCTAGTCTGATTCAAATCGAACCAGAATTGAGTATTCATCCGGACAATATTCATAGATATTCAAAAGAGCTGTTAGGTCTTTGCTTTATAAGTGAAAGGGGCCAATAATGACCAATAATGACCTCCAAATACAGGGTATTTCACGACGTTTTTGCCCATGAATTGGACACGTTATGATGCCGATAATCCGGCTCCAAGTGTTATCGCCTAATCGGACTCGGGCCAGTGGAGCGCGCATTCGTCTCGCGCGCGAGCGCGAGCGCGTTAGATAGAATTGAGAATTGGCCGGTCCCGCCAGGACTCTCGAAAGAGTCCCGACGGGCCGGTTTCGTAACGAGGATCAGTCCTCGTCTTCTTCGTCTTCTTCGTCGAACGCATCGTCGATGGCAGCATCTAGCTCGTCATCGTCTTCTTCGAACTCACTTGAGTAGTCAGTTCCGTCGTCGAAATCGTCCTCGTCGTCGCCGCCCATAGCGCGCCTTGCGATGAACACCAGAGCGATGATTCCAATCAATGCCATGATGAACGGTTGTGGGTCAGCTCTGACGTCGTCCATGAAGGTCAGTGGCGTGCCAGCGTCACCGGCTCCGTCGCCGTCAGCGTCGAATTGCTCGGTGGGATCCCACGGGAAGACGTCCTCATCGTTTTGCATGCCATCATTGTCCCAGTCTGGGTCCAGAGCGTTGCAGATGCCGTCGCCGACTATTGTGTCGTCGTTATTGCCATTGGCGTCGTATCCCCATATTCCATCGACACCAGGACCAGCGCTTGGGTCAGGCTCGCTATCTCTTGGAGTCACAGCGCCGTTGTCAGCATCACCGTAGCCGCCTGCAGCCTCGCAGAGCATCTCAGTGACATCGAGCCAGCCGTCGCCGTCGTCGTCGTTGTCGGCGTTGTCGCCGATTCCGTCGCCGTCACGGTCGTTGGTCTCAGAGGGGTTCATTGGGAAGTCGTCGTCAGTGTCCAGAACGCCGTCGTTGTCATCATCAGCGTCGACAATGTCGCACTGATGGTCGCGGTCGTTGTCCGCAGGCACGGAGAATTGATCCATCGAGTCGGTGCCGCAGTTAGGCTCCTCAGAGTCTAGCCAGCCGTCGCCGTCATCGTCAGTGTCGGAATAGTCACCTATTCCATCGCCGTCGAGATCTGCGTTCTCAGTAGCATCGAACGGGAAGGCGTCGTCAGTGTCGGGCGTCCCGTCACCATCGTCATCAGTGTCAACCTTGTCACACAGGCCGTCGCCGTCGTAATCATCTGGCACCGAATCAGCGTCCAGTCCATCGGATCCACAGGCGTCCTCCTCAGCGTCCGTCCAAGCGTCACCGTCGTCGTTGAGGTCAGCGTTGTCACCAACACCGTCACCGTCAGTGTCGACAGTCTCGTACGGGTCGTTGGGGAAGGCGTCGTCGACATCGAGCACTAGGTCGTTGTCGTCGTCAGTATCGGTGTTGTCGCCGATGCCGTCGCCGTCAAAGTCGGCCCACTCGTTCGGGTCGTTCGGGAAGACGTCGTCTATGTTGTCAAAGCCGTCACCGTCCCTGTCAGCGTCTATCGGGTCACAGATGCCGTCGAGGTCGGAGTCCATCGGTATGTCAGTGACCTCGGTCGGACTCGACAGGCACTCAATCTCGACCTCGTCAGTGTAGCCGTCGTTGTCATCGTCATCGTCGGCATTGTCACCAATTCCATCCATATCGTGGTCGGCCCACTCGCTGGCGTTGAGCGGGAACCTGTCGTCGTTGTCGACGTATCCGTCGTTGTCGTCGTCGGGGTCAAGCACGTCGCAAATGGTGTCGTTATCGAAGTCATCTGGGAAGTCGTTGGCATCATTCGGATTAGTCAGGCAGTCGAACTCGTCGCTGTTGTTCCAGCCGTCGTTATCGAGATCGTTGTCCGTGTTATCACCAATGCCGTCACCGTCACCGTCGTCCCACTCGTCTGGATCTTCTGGGAAGGAGTCTTCTGAGTCTATCACACCATCTCCATCGGTATCCTCGTCCAATAGGTCGCAGATGCCATCTGCATCGGTGTCCTGTGGTACGCTGGTGTTGTCGAATGGGTCGGTGCCGCATGCGGTTTCCATGGAGTCATACCAGCCGTCGCCATCAGCATCTAGCGAGAAGAATGTGATGGTCACGTTGTAGTCCTGTCCCTCGTTGCCAGTAGCATAGCCGGCCCAATTACGCACGCCAATCATGTTGACTGCGTCACCGTAATAGTTGCCTGTACTGTCCGTACTCCAACATATCGGCACTACTCCGTAAATCGGCTGTCCGTAGGCGATGTTCATCGTCCCGGTGCCGAATATGTCGATAATCTCCCAGACGTTGTATCCAGAGGTGTAGTACTGTATACCGTCGTGGGTGACACAGACTTCGTAGCCGTAGTTAGCTGGGACATCGAAGGTGTACCGATCAGTAGTGTCTATGCTACCGTGGTTCCAGCCAGTGAACTCGAAAGTGTCATTGGCCGTCCAGTTGTTGAAGTCGTCGACGTGGACTGCATCGCCCTGACCAGGTCCAGCGTCGGTACCTGAATTGGCATCGTCCTGAACACCGCCCTCAAGCTCACTGAGAGGCAGGAACTGGAGGTCCATCGTGTAGGTGAAGTCGGTGTGCCCATAGCCGTAGATTCCGATAGTCAGCCAACCACCGTTGAGTACCCAGAGACCGGATATCGAGTTTGTCTCGCCAGTATTGCTGTACTCTTGGGAGACATAGTAGGCCGGATTAGCCGGATAGCCACAGGGCAGGGTCTGGACCTGACACTTGTACATGTATGTGTAGAGATAGTAGGTGTTCGCAGTCCATGTGACGTTCATCGACAGGTACTTGCCTGGAGGAACGAGGATGTTGTAGTAATCGTTCGGATCCCACTGGTTGTCCTTCCATCCAGTACACACGCCGCCAGTATCGTTGGCATCGCCATTGGCGTCAATCTGCGTGCTGTCGTTCAGCCACGTGTTTCCACCTGGGTTGGTGTAAATATTATCTGAAGCATCAACACCAGATCCACAATCGTTGTGCGGTGCGCCTGGTTCATTGTCAGGAGTAATCATCGTCATGTCGATATTGTACTCTCCGCCACCCATCGTGTCGTAGACTCTGATGAAGACAGATTGTCCTCCGTACTGGTAGCCTATCGAACATGACATTTCTCCTTGTACGGTCGAGGATGAGGCGTAGCAGGCCGAGTACATGTAACCGGTCGGACTCAGGTACATGATGTACAGATAGAGCCAGTTCTCCTCAGGGTGAGTCAACTCGATCTGTAGGGCGTAGTTGTTCGGCAGGTAGACCTCGTAGTGGTCGTACCTGTCCCAACTGTCATGCGCCCAGCCGGTGAAGCTCTGGTTCATCGACTGAATTCCTAGGGCGTCGAGACCCATGGTCGAGTCGCCAGCATCTTGGCCGAGACCCGCGTCGTTCGGGCTCGAGCTCTGAGTTGGCTCAACGGTCTGGTCATAGATGGAGTACTGGACCGTGTAGTTCAACTCCCAATCATCAGGAGAATCATACTGTCGAACCTGTATTACGACCTGCGAGGCCGAAGACAACTGCGAAGTCCATGTGTAAGAGTTGTTAGTAGATAGTGCGTGCGGATTACGCAGAGTTGACGTGCTCCCATAGATGTAAGAGCCAGTCGCGGTATACATGTAGAACCACATATGGTTGTAGCCATACATAGAGCCGCCACCTCCGTCGTCTTTGCCCCAATCAAGCCGTGCCCAAACGCCGTAGTCGGCGGGGACGTCTAGGAGGTAGTAATCGTACTCGTCATAGCCGGCGCATACCATTCCAGTGAGGGTTCCTTCCATGGCCCCTGACGTTACGTTGGTTGCATCAGCGGTGGTATCGCCTGCATCGTCCCCTGATCCGCCGTCATCCTGAGTCCAGCAAGGAGGGTCTACAGAGGGTGAGAGTTGTAGCAACAAGGTGTAGCCAGCTGACGGATCTACGCTGCCCCAGTACCAGTATTCGACCTTGACAAACACGGTAAGGCCGGCGTATGCCGCGCCTAGGTCAACGAACTCAGGCTGGTCGTACCAGGAGTAGTCGATCATACCAGTCCCATCAGCGTTAGAATAGACATACAAATCGAGATCCGCATTAGCCTCCCAGTCCAAGGTGATATTGGCTGCCATGTTTTCTGGAATCTGAACCGCCCATAAATCAGAAGTATCTGAAGTCCCCACTTGTCCGGACTTTATGTCCTCCATATCGAAGGCGCTGCCTGACAATAAGCCTGTGAAATCACCTAACGCTTCGGCTACCGTCAGTACGATGCCTCCATCACCATAAGTGTCGCTGGCACTTAATGTCCAAGTGCCAGCACCTGAATAAGTTCCAAGATTACCTGTGGAATAGCTGGCTAGTGAGCCAACTCCCCATGAGTACGCGGTTCCGTTGGGAGCAGTCAGCGATACGGCCGTCTCCATCGGGCACCAGTAGTCGCACTCATAGTCCAGACCAACGCTCTGTCCTGCGACAAGATCGAATGTATCAGATATAGCGTTCCACGAGGTGCCGGACGGGCTGCCTCCGGTTCCCCAGTAGTAACCACCGCCAATCTCGAGGAGTGGTGCACCAGTGAGGGGCTGAACCTGATCTCCGGGGAGACCTGCATCCCCTGGCCACACAGTAATCTCCAGCTGGTACTCATCGTTTCCAGCGTAATAGTAGCAGTAGTAGCAGTTTGCTATCACCATCATTGGATCCCCGGCGAGGTCGTGCGGGAAGGACACGTAGTTGTCGTACGAGGATTGGGTGAAGTAGCAGTACGGGGGCGAGGTGGCGCCGTTATTGTTGCCGTTCTCGGTGCTCATTGACAGCGACCCTGTGGTAGAGTAGTAGCAGTAGCCCCAAGAGCCGCCGTAGGTCGAAGTCGGGTAGTAGTAGTAGCCCAATGCGCTGGTCGGCCCGATTGCGAGGCGGTGGGCGTAGTTGTCGTAGGTGCCCTGACCGCTGTGGTTCCAAGAAAGGGTTGCAGTGACACCGTATCCTGGTGGTGCGTCGATAATGAACATGTCAACGGCTGCGTCGGACTGGTAATCGTACGCAGTGTTGCTGTGTGACCCGAAGTAGACATTCGTTTCGTTCGTCCCGTCCCAATCGAAATCGTCCGTCAGGTTGATCGCTGTCGAAAAGTATCTCCCAGCATCAGTCCCACGACAAGCATCGTGACCTGTACACGCACCACCATTGATGATCTCCATTTTATCCTTGGAGTCCCGTAACTCGGGTGGCTCTGTTTGCGCGTCAAGTAGCGGCAGTGCGATAGATGCAATCATCAGTATGGCTAGACAGATTGAACGTGGGGCGTTCTCATTCATGGGTGTCACTAACGTGCATCAGACAATGTAAATGATATAATCATGCCGCAAGATGCTCATTACACCCCCTAAAGGGGTGGATTTCGAAAAATGTTCTCTGTGAGGTTGTTTTGGTCTATTGTGGCCGATAAGCAGAGGGTTATCAGCCGCTGAGAAACCTCTACTGTTGGATCCAACTATCATCTTCCTGCCTGACCCAGATTCCGCACTCCTCGCCAACGTACTGCATCGGCTCGGTCTGGACGTAGTCACCACCGTCGGGCAAATCTTCCCAACTAGCGGCCCTGACGGGGACGACGGGCTCACTTGGGGATGCGTTTTCGAAGCCTGGTGGGGGTGGAGGAGGTCGTCTCTCGAACTTAGGCGGTGGCGGAGGGACGGTTTCTGGTTCGTCCTCAGCCTCGAGCTCGGTCTCGAGCAGTGTGATGATCTCAGACTTCTTGAACTTGGAGAATCCCGAAAAGCCACGCTCGCTGGCCATCGCCTTCAACTGGACGACTGTGAGATCGGAGAGGCTAGGATCCTCAGGCTTGGGCTCCTCCTCAAATACCTCAATCTCAGGGAGTTCAGGAGGCATCTCTGGCGGTTCGGGAACGAGACTTGGGGTGGACAGTGGTGTATCCTGCCAATCTGAGGCTGCTTCCGGAGAACGGTTGTATCTCTTGTAGTCATCATCCTTCCAGGATTCGTCAGACTGGCCCTTGCGGCGACCTATGGTAAAGGCCACTACGCCTCCGATTGCTGTTAGGATTACCAGCACACTCAGAAGGGTCAACATCGGGTTGAGCTTCATATGATCAATCACAGAGAGAGGATTAGCGTTGTCCCCTAGCCCGTCGCCGTTGCGGTCCTCCCACTCCGTTGAATCTAGAGGGAATACGTCATTCAGATCACCTACCTCGTCATTGTCGTCATCAGCGTCTATCACGTCACACGAGCCGTCGCCATCGGTGTCGAGGGGCACGGAAGTGCTAGACAGAGCCTCAGTTAGGCATAACACCTCGACACTATCGGGCCAGTCGTCGCCGTCGTCGTCGTTGTCTGCATTGTCTCCCTTGCCGTCTCCGTCAGTGTCCTTGGTCTCACTCGGGTCGAATGGGAAGGCGTCATTGATGTCGAGGACCATATCGTTGTCGTCGTCGTTATCTATAGGGTCGCATATCCTATCACCGTCAAAGTCGGCAGGGAAGGAGCTGGTGTCCAATGGGTCAGTTCCACAGTTCGGCTCATCTAAATCCGACCAAGTGTCGTCGTCATCGTCGGTGTCAGCGTTATTGCCGATGCCATCGAAGTCGTAGTCCTCCCACTCGGTCGCATCGAATGGGAACATGTCGTAGATGTCATCGGTCCCGTCGCCGTCGTCATCGGGATCGACGCGATCGCAACTGTGGTCTCCGTCGAAGTCATCGGGGATACTGAAAGAGGAGTACGGATCGGTCTGGCAGTCCGCCTCGTCGGCATCAGACCAGCCATCTTGGTCGTCATCAAGGTCAGCGTTGTCGCCCACACCATCGCCGTCATTGTCGTCCCACTCGCTAGAGTCCAGAGGGAAGACGTCGCCGATATCTGGGACTGAGTCACCATCGTCGTCGCCGTCACCGTTGTTTCCGATGCCATCACCGTCGGTGTCGACCCACTCGCCCGCGTCTAATGGGAAGGCGTCGATAACATCGGCGAATCCATCGTTGTCGTCATCACCGTCTACAGCGTTGCACGAACCATCCTGATCAGTGTCAGGAGGCAGAGAATTGGCGTCCAGTGGGTCTGAACCGCAAGTCGCTTCGATAGCGTCGCTGAAGCCATCGCCATCATCATCGATATCGGCGTTATCGCCGATTAGGTCCCCATCGGTATCCAACCATTCTTGATTATCTAGGGGGAAGGCGTCCAAGTTGTCTGGGTGGCCATCGTCATCATCATCTTCGTCAACCACGTCACAGGTCCCATCGGTATCGGTATCTGTAGGCTGACTGGAGTACAACATCGGATCTGTACCACACTGGTACTCATCTGAGTCTGTCCAGCCATCTCCATCGTCATCATCATCGGAGTTATCGCCTATTCCGTCGTTATCGGTGTCATCCCACTCGCTGTTGTCAAGCGGGAACGAATCGTTGGCGTCGTCGTAGCCGTCTCCGTCATCGTCGTAGTCCATGACGTCGCAGATACCGTCTGCATCAGTATCCTGAGGCACGCTCGAGGCGTCATCCGGGTCCGAACCACATGTGACCTCATCCTCGTCGTAAAAGCCATCCCCATCAGCATCGAGAGTGAATATCCAGATGGTCATGTTGTACTCGCCCTCACCCGAGTAGGGGTAGATCTCAATCAGGACGGTGTCCCCTCCTACGTAGGTGCCGTTGGAGGTGACTGTTTCGGGACTGGCAAAGCCCGAGGAGGTGTCGATGATGTTGCTCGCTGGATTCGGCATCAAGGCCAAGGCTATGTCGAAGTTGACCTCGCCGGTGTCAAAGGAGACACTGACGGCGATGCCGTAATCGACAGGCACGTCTACCGCGTACTCGTCGACTGGGTCGTCGGAGCTGGAAGCCCAGCCGGTGAAGTTGTTCTGGCCTATGTTGGCGATTATTCCTGTGGGGTTGTTGTAGTCGTCGGAGGCATCGGCGCCTGTTCCCGAGTCGTTTTGATTGTAGGCGGGAGCGGAGGAAATGTTGTCGAACTCAAGCGTTAGGGTGTAGTCGTCATCACCAATCCATGCCCTGACCATCAGAGTTACAGTTGTCCCACCAACCGAGGAATTTTCGCTGGAAACGGTGTTGGGAGAGGTGGTGTTGAAGCCCTGTCCGCCTGGAAGGTAGGCTCCGGTAGAGTCGTACAGGTGGAGATGGAGAGTGGCACTGGAGGTATTCCAAGATACGCTCGCGTTGATACGGTGATAAGATGGCACGGGGATGTTGTAGTAATCGAACTCGTCGGTACTTTTGTCGACGTAGCCGTAGTATGTCGCATTCGTACCAGATAGGGCTGTCGCCGTAGAGTATGTGTCGCCAGCATCACCACCGGTGTTTGCGTCGTTTTGGGTCGGCGGTGGCGTGATCACGAATATCCATATCTGCAGGGTGTACTGGCCCGAACCGGACCATTGGTCGACATTGATGTAGACAGTGGTGCCACCGACATTGGTCCCATTAGCAGATACGCTGTCGTAACTCGATATCGAGAGGCTAGAGTCAATTTGATTACCAGACGAGTCATACAGATACAGGTCGAAATCGGCATTGGACGGAGACGTCAGACCGACCGATATGCCGGTGTCATTCGACATATTGATTCCGTAGTAGTCGTTGGTGTCGCTGCTCGCAGTCAGGTTTCCGTAGTATGTGGCGTTGGTTGCTGGTAGCCAAGCTGCGGTGGAAGTAGAGCTCCCAGCGTCTCCGCCCGTGCCAGCATCATTCGCAAACACCACCCCAGAGAAGCAAGAGAGTAGAATCAGGGTAGTGATTGTTCTCGCAGCGCTACGGCTAGTCATAGCCCTAGGGCTATGCTGGAACGCTTGAACTTTGGCACTATAGGATAGTGCGTAAATTGCACCGCCTCTGTACGGCGAATGATTAGTAAGAGTAGAATCCGTTGCCGCTCTTTCTGCCGAGTTTTCCCTCTTCTACCATACTGATTAATAGCGGCGCGGGTGCATACTTGTCGTCATCAAGACCCTTGTGCAGGACGTTCATGATGTGAAGGACGGTGTCCAATCCGATAAGATCAGCCAGTGCGAGGGGCCCAATAGGATGGTTCATCCCGAGTTTCATGATTCCGTCGATGGCCTCAGGCTCGGCCACGCCCTCCTGCAGAGTTAAGATTGCCTCGTTAATCATAGGACACAGTATCCTGTTGCTCACAAAACCAGGCGAGTCATTGCATGAAAGCGCGGTCTTGCCCATCCTCTCGGCTGCAACGACTACTGCCGAGTTGACCTCGTCGGAGGTCTCGGATCCGTTGATTATCTCGACCAGTTTCATTATTGGGACAGGATTCATGAAGTGCATGCCGATTACCCTGTCGGGCCTATTGGTTGATGCTGCAATCTCATCGATGCTGATGCTCGAGGTGTTGCTCGCTAGTATTGCCTCCGGCTTGCAAATACTGTCTAATTCAGAGAATGTGGAGAACTTCAACTCGGGAATCTCGGGGATTGCCTCGACAACAAGATCGCAATCTGAGGCTTCACTCCTGTCTGTTGATATGCGCACGCGCGCGAGGGCGGCGTCGGCATCGGCTTGGCTCATCTTCCCCTTCGAGACAAGTTTTGCAAGAGACGTCTCAATCGATGCCATGCCGCGATCGACGAAGGTCTGCTCGATGTCAATCATAGTCACAGAGTAGCCCGCGCAAGCTGCTACTTGGGTGATGCCGTTACCCATCTGACCGGCACCCAGCACGGCTATGCTGCCTATCTCCACGCATCGTCGTGCACACGGAAGGGCATGAGCCTTACTCAGCCAGTTCGTCTTCGGGTTCGGCAATAGGCAGTTCAGCAACCCCCTCAATCTCGGACATGATATCTTCAAGATCGGGGCCATGATTCTCAATTTCATCCCTTCGAGCGCGACGCCTGCGTAACAGGGTTGTTGGTACTGCTATGGCGAGCAGTGCAGCGATAACTGCGAGAGAGAACCACCACAGCATCGGGCCGGAGTTCCGGGCGTCCTCGATGGCCCAGTCGATCCATTCTTGCTCCATCACCTCTATCGAAGATGTGTATTGATTGTTGGCGGCGTCGACGGCAAGTCCGTTGATGATGTGAGTGCCCGGGGATTCAGGTATTGCGATGTGAATCTCGAACTGGTCACTCGAGTCACATACGAACTCCTTCGACTCGACCTCGGTCCACAACATCACTGTCGTGCCGTACTCACAGATGCCGCCAACGACGCGGGTTGTAGCCAGAGGAGTGGTTCGATTGGTTACCTCAAAGAAACTCAACACAGGAGGAGTGGTGTCCCTTACGATAGAGAGTGTGTAGTTGTCTACGTGGTCTAGAGCGTGGATTTCGATGAGGAACTGGTTCTCGCCCTCGATTAGATTGAATATTAGGCTAACCACGCTTGCTCCTGGTTCAATCAGGTGCTCCCCTTCAACATCAGATCTACTCCACCAAATCTCTTGGTCAGGCCCTCTCTGTATGGTTGCCTCGACTTGGTCGATGGCCACAAGGCCACCGTTCCAGTCAGCAGCGACGTGGGTATTGTAGATTGAGGCGTCAAGCAGGATGCTACGGCATTCGAGGAACCTGTTGTCATTTTCCTGGGGTTCTGTGAAGTCGACAGCCTCCAAGCAGACCTCGTGTACTCCGGTGTGGTTCAGTTCAAACAAGGCCCCGCTGGTGATTGCAGTGCGCTCGCTGATGAGGACGCCATCGATAGTGAAACGGACGTGGACTTCTTCGCTGGAAAGCCACGAGAGCCCCTGCCTATGGTCGAAGAATGAATCTTCGGTGCCCGGACTGATGGTCCACTCGACGAGAGGGGGGGTACGGTCGAGAGCTAGAGGCCACTCCTCAGTGTCCGTGTTGTTGGCCCAGTCAATCATCTCGAGAGAGATGAGATAGTCCCCGTCAGGTAGTTCAGCGGTGTTGACTTGGTACTGAGTCACGGTGCTAGTATTACCGGGTTTGTCTTCCAGCACTGTCTGCGGGATTAACTGGTCGCTCTCGCACTGTTCGATCTCGTGGGGCGAATTGAGTGCGGTGATTCTAAGGCACCAGTCGCGAATATCTACTGGGATTGAGACGGTGAGTACTCCCTCGCTCATGTTCACGGGTGTGGAAATCTGCACTGGGGTGTAGTGGAACCCAGCTTGGTCTGAGATATCGAGCAGGTCTGCGCTGGGCACATCGGGATCATACACCACCGTGAACTCCCTAGTGAACGAGTTGCCCGCAGGGTCGCTGACCGCCACATCGAAGACGCTGGTGTCGTGCACGTAGAAGAATGTGGAACTCGCGTTCGATCTGATTTCGGCCTCGGTCAGCTGGATGGTGAGCACGGCGTGGCCGTTCTCGTCCAGTTCGACCTCATTGCCAGAATGAGATAGGCTCGCACCCGGTTCGGTCTGGATGATATAAGTGAGATTCTGCTGGTTGGTAATCCAAGGTATGTTTGACAGGGCCAATGTGGGCGCTGTCACGTCGTAGGCCACCGAGAGGTAGGCCTCAGCAGTGTTGTTCGAGATGTCTGTCAGGGTAGCCCGGTAGTCGTGCCACTGCTCGATAGCAGGTAAGGTGGCATTGACCCAAACCTCCCGAAAGGTAATGTTCTCGGGTATTGCGAAGTGGTTGCCACTATTCCATATCGAAGTCAGGTTGTGGTGTGCGCCTACTGTGTCGATGGCCTCGACGAGGTCGGCGTCGGGAACATTCGTGTCTTCGTTGGCCGGATCCCAGTTGAGGTCGTCGAGGCGGAAGCCGATTCCAGTATCGAGAGCATACAGTCTCACCGGCACCACTGAATTTGTCTGCGTGAGATTAGCCGGTACGTCAAAGCTCATCTCGGGGTCGAGTTCGACCAACTCGTAGGTGTACGGTAGACGCAGACTGATGTCACCTTCAACGGTGATATCGATGAAACCTGTCCAGATTCCAGCTGTCTCCGGCCTCTCATAGGCGAGGTTTACTTGCAGTGCCGAGGCTGGAACCTGTCCTGCGAGGGTGTCGCTGCCGTTGGGCCAGATTGCGTCTATCTCGCCCTTAGTCAGTGTGAGTTGGTCGGTTATCACGAGTTCGTCGCCGCCTACGACTTCGATGTCGATCCAGAACTGGACTGTCCCGCTCGGTACAGAGTAACCGTGTACTGCGACAGAATAGTAACCGTCATCGGGGTCGACTATTCTGATTGTCTCTGCCGAGGAACCGGACCACGAGCGCGTTACCTCCTCACCGGAAGAGAATGTTCCGTCTCCATTTGAGTCGCGGAACAAGAATAGGTCGAGATCTGCGTCATCGTGAGCGTTCATCTTGATGTTCAACTCGGTGGAGTTCTGGACTGTCATGTTGTGCCACCATGAAGCCGTCATCTTGTCACCAGAGACATCTTGGAAGGCAGTCTCGTTATCGAAGTGGACCGGCTGACTCCAACCGTATGCAGACACCGAGTCGACGTTCAGAGGCACAGTAGAGACCACATGAACTGCGTCTACTCCACTGCCTTCGGCCCAATCAGTCACCACCTGCTCAAAGCCGGACTCTTCGGCAGCGATGTATCCCACTGAGATATTGAGTGGGTTGTCATTTGATGAGACTCCGTGTAGAGCTGTGTGCAGGACCATCTGGTGGACTCCTTGCTCGGCAGGGACGGCGAACATCTCTCGCGAAGTACCAGTGTATGTCCCCCAGTTGTGCGAGCCGCTGCCGGCGTGGTTGTTGATTGAGCGCGACTCGATGAAGAAGGTCGAATCACCATATGCATCCGGGTCGTCCTCGGCATACCCGTGAGCCATCTCCGAGAGCCAGAGCACATCGATGTCGGTGTACGGGTTGTCCTCCCAGTCGACATCGAGGATGGCTGTCCCTCCGGTGTCCCACTCCTCGGGCCACTCGACTGAGAGGAAGCGCCAGTCGCCGCTTTCAGCCCTCCAGTCCCATCTGGTTGCCCCGCTTATCCACTCCTCGTCGTACAGGGTCTGGTTCGACACGTTACCGTCCAGCGGTCTCGCATCTAGTGAGAACGGGCCGCTCCAAGGCACGTTGGTGACCACGGGAAGAGTCCAGTTCCTGTGTGATATCGTCGAGGTCAAGTTACCCCCCTGATCGAGTTCGAAGGACTCGATGAGAACGCCGTGCTGATGCAGACCAGATTCGGCGTCAGCCGGGACCGAGACCGTCATCTGGGTTGATGCCGATCCGTTGGCAGGGACCACGGTGGTGATTGGCAGAGTAATCCAATCATCGTCCGCACTACCGAATGCAGTCCAGTCTATCTCGATCCTGACAGGGTCGTCCGACTGGTGCCCATTATAGTTCCAGACTCCGAGGAAGAGGCCGTCTCTGGCATCCTCGAAGGGCAGTCCGACCCTGACCTCGGCGTTAGGGCCATCAGACCACCAGTAGGTCACCTCTTCGAGTTCGCTCGATTCGGTCCAATCATCGGAATCAACCATTGAGTCGTTGTCGAAGTCCTCGACATAGATGCCGTCTGCGTCATCATCGCTCCAGCGATATATCTGCAAGAACACCCGCTCCTCCGAACTGCGGTCTTGATTCTCATCGAACGCGGAGTAGTTGATGGTAGCTCTAGCTCTGAGTTGCAAGGTATCGATGGGTAACCTGTTTGCGGTGCCGTTAGTGATGTGCAGGGGGATTAGCAGGTCGGGCCTGCTACTTTGGTGGCCGTCCCAAGAATCGTTAAGCCCCTCCTCACTGCCATTGCCTAGGCTCTCCCACACATGCACAGTGTGCTCTAGAGGGGCGAAGACTGTCGGAGTGAATCTCAGAAGAACTTCAGTGTCGCCATAATTAGCGAACTCTAGGTCGACGTCCTGCGACTCCCCTGGCCGCAGGAGGTTGATGTTAGCGTCCCTGTGGCTGCCTTGGAAGGTACCGCTGTTCCACTGAGCGGGACTGGCCCACCAGGTTCCGTTGGCCCCGTCTAGGGTAGCTGTGGCACGAGACGCATTGAACCAACCACCGCCTTGGACGAACGGTTCGTAGCCCCTGTCATCGGACGTGGACATCACGAAGTCCCTGAACTCTTGTGACCCCGGGTGGTACCCAAGATTGGCCTGCCAAGCCTGTGCTACCAGCGCCATCAGTCCAGCTGCGATAGGAGTGGCGAGGCTGGTCCCTCCCCATGTGCCCCAAGCGGAGTTCGCGTTGCTCCTTTGATTCAGAGGTACATCACCAGTGGCAGACCATCCAACAGAGACGATGTCCGGATCCATCCTCCCAACCACATTAGGGCCTCGGTTAGACCAAGGTGCGTTCTGCCCCCATGAGTCACTGGAGCGGCTGCTGAAGGCGCCGACAGAGAAGATGCCGTGGGCTGCACCGGGTACCTTGGCGGTACCGAAGCCGTGGCCGCCGTTACCTATGGCCACGGAGTAGGATGCGTTGTCATTGTAGACCCGGGTGAGCCAGTCGAGGTACAGAGAGTAGCCGTCGGCACCGGCCTCGTCTATCGAGGAATAACCGAATGAAAACGAACCGATGTGAGGCTGGTCGCCCTGAGTAATGGTGACGCCGTCGTAGCCCTCAGCGATGAAGCGCCAGCCGTCGAGTGCGTGACCACCTGAGTAGTGGTTGCCTATCGAGGATATGGTAGCGTTCGGAGCCATCCCTAGGACCTTGCCGTCACTAACAATCCCTTGTGCGGCCACCGCGCTGGCGCAAAGCGTCCCGTGGCTTCCCGACTCGATCATGAACAGAGTCAGGTTCCCTGCTCCTGGAATCCGATTTGCGTAGCCGTGCCGTGCCGCGTAGGTGTCTGTGTAGGGCACTCCGTTGGTCCCGTCGGCAACCCAGTAGACCAAACCCCCTGAGATATCCCACAGGCCATCTCCGTCAGTGTCTAGGCCGGCTGTCTCCTCTCCCGGGCGCATCGGGACGTCATTCGAGAATTGTCCGTCCCGGTTGATGTCAGGGTAAACGGTTTCGTAAAGTCCTGATATCCTGTCGTCCACCACTAAGATGGGTACGTCTCCGCCCGCTTTGTCAATGAGTCTCCAGTCGGGGTGCTCCCCAAGGTGGTAAGCCCCCGATAGCGAAACGTTGACGCCGGTTATGTTGTATCCTGAATCATCTAGAAATCCATCGGTATTGTTGTCGTAATCGATTATCGATGTGTCGGCGTACCAAGTGCCTCTAGCAGGGTAGGCATCGCCGTACACCAGCCAGTAGTACATACTGTTGTGGTCAAACATAAGCGGCCAACCCTCGTAAGGCGACTTAGTGTCTGTAACTCTGGCTTGAGTGCCGTTCAAATCAGGATGTCCGAAGTCTACTCCAGTATCTGCGACGGCGACCACTATGCCCTCTCCGGCATACCCTCTCTCCCATGCGTCGTTGGCACCGTGTATCTCACCGCTGCGGACTGACTCAGGCTCAAATCCCGGAGGAGACTCGAAAGGCATCGTGTCATAGGGTTCGGGTGTATTCTCGGCGTCCAATATAGCGATGGCACCGGGGACTCCTGTCAGTTTGTGGAAGATACCCGCGTCCATCCAGAAAGTCCTGTGGTTGACCTGTCCGTCAATCGAGTCGAGTGCAACTAGGGACTCTCCGCTCTTGGCCGGCTTTTGCTCCTCGATGGCGCCGTTGTCATGCTGCCACTGATTGAGCGTAGCCAAAGATCGTGTAATGACCGTCACTCTGACTTGCTCCGCGCCCGAATCGGCTCGCTCCCAGAGACTTGATTCAACCCATGGAGAACCGCTCTGGAAGTCTTGACTATACTCGCTGTTGCCACCATCATCAGCATCTATGATGCTGGGATTACGGGCTTGTAAGATGTCAGCTGAAGCCATGCCAACCGAGAGAGAAGACAGTAGCAGTAGCAGCACTAATGCAGACGCTGTGCGCTGACGCATGTTCCAAGGGCACTCCGAGAACCTTTGATAGTGCCGGCTGGATGTCCCGTCAAATCAAAAGCAAGGACACGTCAGCATCGGCCCAGAGTCCCGTGGTGTAGTGGTCCATCATACCGGGTTTTGGTCCCGGTGACGGAGGTTCGAATCCTCCCGGGACTACCACTATCCGTCTATTACTCCGGAATCGTCAGCGAGGTCTCTAGTGATATTCTTCTGATGGCCCTCGAGGGTGCCGCCCCCGATTTCGAGGAGTTTTGCGTCCCGCCATAGCCTCTCGACGGTATACTCGCCGACGTAGCCGTAGCCACCCATGACCTGGATGGCCCTGTCTGCGATATTCTTGGCGGCGGACGTCCCGAACAGCTTGACTCCATCCGAATCCAGCCTGTTACCTGCCTTCGAGAGGTCCGTCTTGCGGGCGGTGTCGTAGACATAGGCACGCATCGCCCTATACTCGGCCCAGGACTCGCCAATGTGGCGTTGAATCTGTCCGAACTCGCGAATCTGCTTACCGAAGGCTTCCCTCTCGCTTGCGTACCTATTCATCGCCATCAAACTGCGCCTGGCTATGCCCACTCCCATCGCTGCGAGGCCTAGCCTCTCTAGCTCGAGGTTTCTCATCATGTGAATCATTGATTCTCCTGGCTTGCCGACGACATTTATTGCCGGGACGATGCAGTCGTCGAACACCAACTCGGCGGTGTTGCTGGATCTCATGCCTAGCTTGTCCTCAATCTTCTGACCGACCGAATAACCCGGCATACCCCTCTCTACGATGAAGGTGGTTAGCTCAGCCCGCCCCTTGGAATCGATTCCAGTACGAGCGTACAACCAGACCACGTCAGCAGGCGTGCCTTCCTCGTCGATCGAGCCGTTGGTAATCCACATCTTGCGGCCGTTGATTACCCAAGAGCCATCCTCGCGCTGCTTGGCGCCGGTCTGCATGCCGAGGACGTCTGTTCCGTATCCAGGCTCGCTCATCGCCATGCAGCCGATCCACTCGCCGCTGCACAGTTTCGGCAATATCCGCTGCTTCTGCTCTTCGCTGCCGTTGTGAGCGAGGTTGTTGGCGATAAGCTGGTCGTGAGCAAGGTATGCTAGACAGAGTCCGGGGTCGGAGTAGGAAATCTCCTCGTTGATGATGGCCACCGCAGTAGCATCCATTCCTCCACCGCCGTACTCAATAGGAACGGAGATCCCGAGAATCCCCTGCTCACCCAGTCTGCGGAACAGTTTGGAGTTGAACTTCTCATCACGGTCGTGCTCAAGAGCCTGAGGTTCGACCTCGTCGTAGACGAAGCTGCGCACCATCTCACGCAACATCGCGTGCTCCTCAGTGGGATTTGCGATGTCCAGTTCGCGCCAGTCCTCTCCCATGGTCTCGCTAAGCGCCGCCTTCGTATGAGTGATTCGCAGAAGCACGCCTACGGCGTGACCCTTCTGCTGTCTCTCGGGAATGGAATTACCTCGCGGATGTGGTCTGCTCCGGACAACCACGCACAGACCCTATCGACGCCGAGACCGAAGCCGCCATGTGGCACGCCCCCGTAGCGGCGGATGTCGATGTAGAACTCGTATGGCTCGCGCGGAGTGCCCTCCTCATCAATGCGCTCGAGAATCTCCTTCTCAGACCAAGTCCGCTCGCCTCCACCGAGAATCTCGCCGTACCCCTCAGGAGCGAGTAGGTCATGGCAGAGAACATATTTCTCATCATCTGGGTCGGGGCGATGGTAGAACGGCTTGGCTTTCCTTGGATAGTGTGTCAAGAAATGGGGGACGTCGAAATCAGAGGTTAGTATCTTCTCCTTAGAATAATCAAGGTCTTGGCCCCATTCGACAACCACTCCCTTACCTTGCAGGGTCTCAATGGCCTCGTCGTACCGCATCCTAGGATATTCGCTATCTGCATAGTTAGCGATTAAATCGAGGTCTCTTCCCAATTCAGTCAGCTCATCTGACCTCTCGTCCAGTAGGGATTTAGCGATGTGTCTGACTACGCCCTCGCCATACTCCATGATCTCAGAGTTACTTGCCCATGCGACCTCCATTTCGGCGTGCCAGAACTCTGTGAGGTGTCGCCTAGTGCGGCTCTTCTCTGCGCGGAAGGAAGGGGCCATGGTATACAGGCGCTCGAGAGCGGGCATCGCCGCCTCAGCATATAGCTGCCAAGATTGAGTTAGGTAGGCCTTACGGCCGAAGTAGGGCACCTCGAACAGGGTACTGCCGCCCTCTACTGCCCCGGCTACGAAGTTCGGTGCTTGGTACTCAATGAAATCTAGGTCCCGGAAGTATGAGTGAATGGCTCCGAACACAGTCGAGCGCATCTTCAACATCGTAGTCATCCGGCTGGTGCGCAGATACAAGTGTCGGTTATCCAGCAGGAACTCGGTCTGACCTCCGTCTGCATCGGCCATGGCAGACTCAGTTATTGGGAAGGGTCGTTCGGGATTCACCGCACCAACGATCTCCCCGGAGCTGACCAGCACCTCATGACCGTGCTCCCTGTCGGTGACTTTGACTATGCCGCTGATGATTACGCTGGACTCTATGAGGGCCGTACGGAGACCTTCGAATGTATCGTCACCGACGTCTTCGCGCTTGACTACACACTGCACGACGCCAGTCGAATCTCGAATTACTAGGAACCAGATTTTGTTCGAGCCACGAGACCTGTGTATCCAACCCTTCAGTTCGACCTCGGACCCATCGTGATCTCCAGCTCTTACGTCGCCGACCCAGTGCTGCTTGCTCATCGACTCACTTCCTGTCGGCTACCTGCTCGCTCATCAGTTAAGAAACCTCAATTCAAAGGTGGGTTCGGATGGCGAGTCTGACGGGGTTCGAACCCGCGACCGCCCGGTTAAGAGCCGGGTGCTCTACCTGACTAAGCTACAGACCCAGCCCACCGACTTGACGCCACTCTATAACCGCAACGGAGGGTTTGTTCAGTCCAGTCTGCCGCCTTGCTTAACCATAGTCAGCACTTCTGACGGCGTCGCCATCACGACCGCATCGCACATACCGACGAATAGCCCCACCTCGACGACTCCGTCGACCGAAAGAATCAGCTCTTCCAGCTGACTTGGGTTTGTGATGGTGGGGCCGAACTCGCAATCGAGGATGTGGCCGCCGTTGTCGGTAACATAGGATGTCTGACCGCCGCGCAGCCTCACCGGCCCGGGGCATATTGAGTCTAATTCATCACGAACCCTCTCCCAGTCTCCGGTACCAACCTCGAGAGGTAAATCGAATCTACCGAGGACAGGCACCTGCTTGCGGTCGTCTGCCACCACAACCATGGCCTTCGATGCAGCGGCTACCCTCTTCTCTTGTGTGAGGGCCCCGCCACCACCCTTGATGAGTTGGAAATCCGGATCGAACTCGTCCGCACCATCTATCGTCAGGTCGATCTCACCGGCCTGCTTGAGTGTGAGTAGTGGGATATCGAGACCCTCTGCCAGATATCTAGTCGCCTCGCTGGTCGGGACTCCTTTGACCTGTAGTCCCTCCTCGGCCATCCTGCGTCCAATCTCCAGTACCGTGTAGCGGACTGTGGAGCCGGTTCCGAGGCCCAGTGTCATACCATTGCTAACGAATGAACAAGCAGCGATTCCGGCCTCACGCTTCAGCGCCTCGACCTTGTCCACTATGCGCGCTGGAAGTGTACTGCGCATCATGGTTTCCACGTATGTTTGTTACTCAAGACTGCGATTCAAGCAACCGAGGGGTTCATGCGAGGCACCTGCGCCCGTGGGTGCGAGGGAGCAGGAGGGTTGCTGACAGTGTACGACACTGAGGAAAGTCCCCTCTCCGTGATGCAGGTGGTCCGACGCAAGTCGGAGGCCCGGGAGGGTCGGCTCTGCAACAGAAACGAACCGCGACAGGCGTACTATGAACCCGCAAGGGGGAGGTTTCCTGACCGCGGCTGGAACGAGCATCCCCGCCGGAGCAAGTCCAAGCAGGTCTGCATGGCATCGACAGGACCGGGTAGGACGCATAGTTGAATGCGACCAGCCGAATGGTGAACAGAAAGGGGCTTATTCCCTGCACCCTCGCCCAACTGTATAGCGGCAGCGTTCGCTATTCGATGACCGCCTCGAGCACAGCCTCTGTAGACAGCACCCCGCTCTGCTCGTAGTCGAGCCAAGATTCTCCTCGGGTGATTCGATGACCGAACTCGTGGTAGGCGACAATCATCGCCGGCAGCAGGATTGAGCTAGTCAACAGAGCTAGAATTAGCAGTAGCATCATCAGCACGAAGAAGTTCTGTAGCCCGGGGATAGCTACGAACAGCCCGGCTGAGAGGCCGGCACAGGTCGTGGCAGTAGTCTCGAATATGGTCTGGCCAGTCCTAGCCACGGACTTTACGATGCCAGCAGGAGTCTCTCCCTCGTCTTTGATTCGATCAACGATGTGGATAGAATCATCCACTCCTATGCCGAAGACAATTGTTCCCACCATGGCGGTGAAGAAGTTGACGTTGACGCCTCCACTACGCATCAGCAGCGGCTGCCAAACCACCACAACCCCTACTGCAATCATAGTGAATAGAGCCAGCCGAGGGGAGCGGAATAGAAAGGCCATGGTGATGAGCAGTATGAACATCGTAGCTATGGTAGTCTCTGACTGAGCCTCGTGGACCCCATCGTTGACGTCAATGGATACCGGCAGCCCCCCAGTCAAGAGCGAGTTGAAGGTCTGCTCCAACCCCAGGCCCTGACAGGTCCAGGCCGAGCCCCCGCATCCTACACCCGTCAGGAAGCTATCTATGGCATCTCGTAGAGAGCCTGCGTCGGCCAGATTGAGATATGGCTGGTTCACGTAAACCAGAGTCTTTGTCTCGCCTGAGCCCTGATCGGCATTCATCAGCATAGAGCGAATCTCTGGAGAGAGGGTGTCGAAAGCCACATTGACCATGTCCTCACGACTGGTCACAGCGTAGGCCCAGCAATCAGGGCGCAAGGGATTAGTCGACTCGTCCCAACACTCGTCGTGGAGGAGTTCCCAAAGGCTCTCATCATATAATTCCAAATTTCCAATCACGACATCTACATGTATTGATTTCAGAATGGTTACTAAACTGATGGTAGAGGTATTAGCCACTTGATCAATTTTGTTGACTTGCATGATATCTATGGCATCGAGTATAGGGAGGTCTCGAATCGGGGCCGTGCCATTCTGGACCCCCCTCTGAGTAGCGTCTACAATGAACATGTTAGTCTGTCCACCATCGAAGACGTAGCTGTATTCTCTGAGGGTCTCATACGATTCCAGACCTGGTGGAACCTCGTCGGAGGCACCGCTTATTCCCTGTCCGAGTTGTTCCTCAAGAATACGGGCCCCCGAGAAAGTTAGGGCTAAGGTGACTATCAGAACTATGACCGTGGCCTTGACTGGAATCTCTCCTATTGACTCCCATATCTTATCGAAGGCTTTTGAACGGCTCTTTCTGTACCTCAGTAACTGAACTAGCGCGGGGACCATTAGCATCGACAACACGAAGGTCGTCGAGATACCTATTAGGAGCGTTGTTCCGACAGTTCTCATAGGCTCTATCGGAACCAAACTGGGCCACCTGAGTACGCTGAAACCGATGATAGTGGTCAACGCGGATAAGAATATGGCGTGGCCTGTGGTAAGTACTGCCCTGACTGTCGCTGTGAGGCTGATATGAGGATCCCACGGGTCGATATCCTCAGTCTGAAAGCCATCCCTCTGAGCCGACCAAGCCATCTCGAGACGTTCCTCAATCAACTCAATTCTGTTCTCCTCTATCCTGTTGGTCAGATGCAGGGCATAGTCCACTCCCAGCCCGACCAGTATGGGACCAACCGAGATGATCATTGGAGTGAGCATGATGTCGGCGATGACGGTGATGCCGAATGTTATCGCTAGACTCATCAGAATAGGGGCGCCGCAGATAATAATGACCTTGGGATTGCGGTGCAGCAGCAGCATAGTCAGTGAGACTAGGACTATGCTGAGGGGGAGCATCTTGTCGACAAGTTCGATGTAGATTGCATCGGAGATGTCATGCACCACCGGAGTCAGTCCGGTAATTGTGATAGCCTTACGGTTGTCAGTCGAGGTGAATTCGTCCATTGTTGAGGTGGGAGTGTCGTATACTCTGTGACACAGTTGGCAATCCGCAGGATTTGATTCCTCGTAAATCAACTGTTGAGAGTGCTTGATGAAGGCCTTGTGGTCCCTCAATATTCCATCTGGATTCTCTTCAGTTGAGCCTTTTGGATTCGGACGAGCTGTGATGTCCGTTTCCGACATATCGAACTTCAGCCCCATGATGACTACTCCAGTATCCCAGATGCCGTCGTTGTTGGTGTCACGAACGAAGTTAGATAGGAGCGGTTCGGCATCCTCGACGAACCTGTCTATTCTCTCCTGTGCTCCAGAACCTTCTGGAATAGAATACCCTTCGTAGGGATTGAGTGATGAGACCGTGCAGTCTTCGTTGTCTCCTGTCGGTAGCGCGTACTTTTCCATCGCGCAGTTGAAGCGGTAGTTGGACGAGTTCGCCTCCTTGATAATCTGAGCAGGAGAGATTACCCAAACGACGCCGTCAATTCCCCCTCTATCCTCCTTGTTGTAGTCGAGTCCAGACTGGTATCCACCTATTCCCCGATTCTGATCGTCCCCCTCTATCCACGAGATCTGTTTCAGTATCTCTATACTGGTGATATTCTCTGTTCCTCTGTGACTAGAATCGTCGACAGCGTTGTCAGTCTGCACATACAGAATGAAAATGTCAGTCGACCACTGCTCCCTAACCTGCTGCAATAGGATAGTGGAGTCGGCCCCATCTGGCAGGTATATCTCGACGTCTCCATTGATCTGATGCTCGAACTCCATGGCGTCCCTACCGATTATCGTAGTCACCAGAAGAAGGAGGACTACGATACTGGCCGGACTTCTGAGTATCGATGAGTAAGTCAGCTCGATCGTCCTGCGAGTGGTGGCCTCGGCGGCGTCGCCGACATCATCGATTAGTTGGGCCATGGTGTCCAATCCTTCGCCGACAATACTGCCAGCGAAGCCCTCGCGGGCGCTGTCAAAGGACTCTTTGAGAGGCTTGAGTTTCTCAAAGAAACCATCCCAAAAAGCGGCCTCGTCGTCACGACCTTCTCCATCTTTGATGGAGTACTTGTCCTCCGACTCAACTCGCGCCATGGGATGGAGCCTCCACGGGAACCAAATGAAGCGTTCGCATCAGCTCCGTGTGAGAGGTGTATTACGGACGGGATTAGGAATTCCGGAACTGACTGACTGTGTTACAGGTTGCTCGCCGTCAGTCAGAGACCATCGAATCCCTGAAAATGGATGAGCCACCCGACGGAGATGCATGGCTAGGAGAAGGAGGGCGGCTGCCCCTAAGGGCAGGGATGACGATATCAGATTGATGGCGGCTCTGGTGACCTTCGGAGTTACTAGCATGATTCTGATGGCAGTAATGCTTCTGGCACCTGTGGTCAAGGTCGGCCCTTCAGAGGGTGAGTTGGCTCCCGATTTCTCAGTCCAGGCTTACAGCGGCGGAGAATGGGGAGATTTTCGTCTGTCTGATTTGTTCAACAAAAGCTGGGCACCGGGTGGAGACGGAAATTGGATAGTGGTGCAGTACATCGATACTGACTGCCCGTACTGCTGGAACGAGGGCGAGTTGATGAGTCAGTTGCACTCGCAATGGAATCAGAAAGTTACCTTCGTTACCGTCGTGGTTGAACTCGGAATCCAGGGTCACGACAGCAGCAGGGGAGAAGTGGAGGCTTTCAGGGACAAGACCCCTTACGAAGGCTGTAAGACTAACTCGAACTGCGCAGACAGGCCCGGAAATCCACACTCGTGGGTCTACATCGACGACCTGAATTCGAGGACGAGTGGAGACTGGGAATTGCCCGGAACGCCATTTGCCGCACTGCTACAGCCTGACGGGATAGTGGCTTGGAACCCTCAACAGCCGGGCAACCACCCCGATGGAGAAGAGATGGGAGGCGCTTTGCAGCGCCTGGTGGGTGGTTCTTGATGGCTCTCGATATCCCTCTGATGGTATTCATCGCCGGACTGGCGATTGCCTCGGCCCTCGCCCTGCAAGCTAGGTCGAAGGATGGCGAAGACGGCACTAGGACGATGATCGATTCAGGATTGGTATTCTCAGTAGTCGGACTGATGTCATCAGGTTGGACCTACGCCATCCACAACTCACTGCTTGATTCGGGCGAGAGCAGCATGTGCGCCTCCGAGGGGCTCGTCCAGTGTGGTTCGGTGATTGGTGATCCAGAATGGAATAATCTCTTTGGCATCCCCTGGGGAATCACTGGCCTACTCTCTTTCAGCTTGCTGTTCTTCCTCTTCCTGTCCCTGCGAATGGACATGCATGCGAAGTGGGCAGAGTCATTCACCACCTACTCGTTGCTGGCCGGGCTCGCCGGCCTACCCTTCGTCGTCTTCCTGATTTTCGTTGAATTGACTCAGGTCGAAGGCGCCCCTCACATCTGCCCATTCTGCACGGTCGCTCACTTGTCTCTGATAGGCTTCCTCGCCGCTGCCCACGCACTGCGGGGGCGCAAACAAAGTGGCATGTGGGCCTGATTTGCCGACGGCAGCAACCCGATGGACTCAAGACCGACCCTAGGGTCGTGCGGCCATGGAACTGGTTACTGGAGGCGCGGGGTTCATCGGTTCCCACCTAGTTGACTCTCTGGTCGCCAAGGGCAAGCGGGTGCGCGTACTCGACAACTTCAGTAGTGGGCGCGAAGAATTTCTCTCCCATCACGCTGGCTCAAACATGGTGGAAGTCAGGAAGGGAGATTTGCTCGATTTAGAGTCCGTGAGGTCGGCCATGGAGGGCGTGGACACAGTCCACCACATGGCAGCAAACCCTGACATCAGGCTGGGCACCTCTGTCACCGATACCGACCTCAGACAAGGCACGATAGCGACGTACAATGTACTAGAGTCCATGCGCATGGAGGGAGTGAATAGGATTTCATTCTCTTCGTCCTCGGCAGTGTACGGTGAGGCTTCCCAGATGCCGACGCCCGAGACATATGGTCCAATAAAACCAATTTCACTCTACGGGGCTTCCAAACTTGCCTCGGAAGCCCTGATTACCGCTTGGTGCGGCACCTTTGGCGCCAAGTCATGGATACACAGGTTCGCTAACATCGTCGGCCCCAGAGGGACCCATGGCGTCATCTATGACTTCGTGCACAAACTCAAGTCTAACCCTTCCCGATTGGAGGTCCTGGGAGACGGTAAGCAGGAGAAGTCGTACATGTCGGCCGAGGACTGCGTCAGCGCCATGCTGCACCTAATTGACGGCGTCGACGCTGATGTCAACCTGTACAACCTCGGAACCGGAGACACCTGTTCGGTTGGCAGAATCGCAGAGATTGTAGTCGAGGAGAGCGGGCTGGAGGAGGTTTCAATCGAATACACCGGAGGGGATCGTGGCTGGGCTGGCGATGTTCCGAAGACCTCCCTTGATGTCGAGTTTCTGTTCTCCACTGGATTCTCTCCCGGGATGCAGTCGGAGCAGGCCATCAGACATACTGCTCAAGCGCTGATAGACGAGATTGGCCTGTGAGCGCTTACCCGGCGAGCCTCCTTCATAACCCCGTGGCCCGAGGACTCATTATGAGCAAGCGCTGGTATCAAGACAGCAGGCGCGACGCTTGGAGGAGGATAGCGCGCTCCAAGGGGTATCGCACGCGTTCGGCGTACAAGCTCAAGCAGATCCAAGAGCGCTTCGGTATCATCCGCAAGGGAGATGCGGTGCTCGATGTGGGATGCCATCCAGGAGGATGGACTCAGGTAGCCGTCGAAGAGGCCGGAGAGGAAGGGCTGGTAATAGGAGTGGACTTGCTGGCGACATCTCCGGTCGACGGTGCTAGCATCATCATCGGCAACATCACTGAGGAGGATACGATTGCACGAATAAAACAGACTCTGGATGAGCGTAAACTAAACGTCGTGGTTAGTGACATCTCTCCCAATCTGACTGGGCGATACGACACCGATCAGACAATCTCACTTGAGCTTTCTACCCTAGTCCTTGATGCGGCAATGGAGTTCATCCCTCATGGTGGCAGCTTCGTCACGAAGATCTTCCAGGGCACGGGTATTGAGGGCCTAGTCGCCGCCGCTCGGGATCGCTTTTCCAACGTCCAGAGATACTCGCCCACAGCAAGTCGGAGTGCATCCTCGGAGACCTATCTAATCTGTCAGAACAGACTGCCTCGGCCCCGAAGGAAGGCACAGGGGAAGAGTGCATTGGAGCAGGTGC
>OFKE01000013.1_pt1 | contig 27425 bp, 18 predicted proteins | sample 1540451 | NCBI WGS metagenome assembly OFKE01 (sample SAMEA104347367, study PRJEB22522) | marine metagenome | isolation source: seawater | reverse complement strand
GTCATAGTCGCAATCATCGAACAGAGTTGCAACCTCTTCCGAATCGAGTTCGGGGTTTTCTGGATCGGATTCCCAGGCGTCCTGGAACTCCTGGTAGCTCATGTAGCCGTCACCGTCGGTGTCTACGTTCTCCATAGCCTCCTCGGGAGTCGGGATGTCGCCGCCTTCGCCGTCATCGTCAGACTCGTCAGAGCCATCGCCACAGTCGTCCCAGCCATCGTCGACCAAGTCCCTCGAGATCTCGTTTCCGTTGTCGCAGTAGAACGTGTCATCGCCACCATCGTCCCAGTTGTCCTCGGGCATACCCTCGACGTGGAAATTGATTGGTATCGAGGTCCTAGGTAGAGTGTCGTCGACCTCGATGACCACGGCGTCTCCCCACATCACTGTGTAGCTGATTGAAGAGCTGGCAGAGCCGTTGTCAGTGGATATCTCGTAGGACATGAGGTCCTCGTTGTCGTCGATCAGGGTGACGATGGAGATGTCGTGCCCGGTGTCGTTGGTGTACTCGAGGGTCATTGTCTGAACCCCTGACTCATCATTGAAGGTGATTACAGGCTCCGCATCGGCGGGCATATCGCTAGATAGTTCACTAACATCACCCGTAGGAAGATCGAGTCCCATCTCGCCTCCGGCTTCTCCTGCATCAGACGCACTCACCAGCGCGGAGATGGTTCCCATCACGTCGGGGGTCGCATCCCTAGTCTGGTACGAACCCATTCCAGCACTCTCGGCTGCCATCATCCCGCCCATGGTGTAGTGGACGTTGACGAGTTCACCGACCTGGACCTGAGTGTACTCGTAGGTCATGAAAGGCACCATCGACATGCCCATCTTTACGTAGACTGAATCGGTATCCAAATCGGCCATCACCATCTCCTCAATGATCATGTCCATTTGCATGCCCATATCGACATTAAATTCGCTCGTCGTGATTAACATCGAGTAACCTGCTTGGGGAATGATGTCGAGCATCTCATCTATCTCCATCTGCTCAGTCATGGCAGTGATGAAGATCTCCATAGATGCCAGATAGATGCAGTCGCCCAACAGTTCGGCGGTAGCGTTCTCCGCATAGTTCTCGGCATTCTCGTCCATACAACCAAGGATATCATCAATGATATCTTCGATTTCTGGGCCAGAAGTGCATCCGGCCAACGGAGTAGCAATCAATAGTAGGCTTGCAATCAAGGCATACGCTCTTGTCATTATTCGGTGGCCACTCTGAGGCACTTATGAAGAATGGGGCGGCATAGGTCACGCCAAATTTTCTGTAATGTCGAACCACATCAGCAAGGTCAGAGCATTGAGCCCTGTTTGCATTCCTGCCTCAAGGCCTTCGCGACCGCCTGCAAGACTGTACAGGACATCGACTCTGTCAGTAGGCGCGTGCTTGGGGGATTGCTCGCAGGTGTTGTCCTCCTCCTGTAGGAACTCGTGCATACCACGGAACCAAGTGGCCGGCCAGCCGCGCGAGATGAAATTGTAGTGATCCGAGTTGCCCTTGGTATCGTCGAGCACCATGACCCACTCCGTAGGGTACTCGAGATGCTCGTACAGTACAACTCCCAGCCTGTCCTGAAGCGCCACGGCCTGCTCGCGCATCTCGTCGGTGATATTCACCCCCCTGTCCTCGTAGTACGACCAATCGTCTACTGGAGAAGTGAACAAGTATAGGTGGAAGAAATCCTCGTCACAACCGCTTAACTGACTTGCCAACTGAGTCTCGACTGGCCAATTCAGACCATACATGTCGAGATTGATGTAAGTGGCGATCTCGACGCCTTCAGGCAGTGTAGTGACAAAGGTCTCGCTACCGTATCCGGCACCCTCCGGGGAACCGCTACCCTGCCACTCCTCGTAGTCCCATACTGCGAATTTCCACGTGTGCTTGGGCTTCGCATCTATGCCCCACTGCTCCCAATCCTCGGCCTCTGCTATTGATTGCCACTCCATCATCAGTCTGGCGAGCTCGAGTACGGATGCTGCCCCAGTGGCGTCATCGTATGCTCCCTCTGAGGTGCATCCAGGGTACTCTATGCCGATGATGATTTGCTGACTATAGCATATAGCATCGTAGTGACCGCCTACAACAATCCAAGAATTCGGGTCCTCACCCTCTATCGTGGCGATGTAGTTACGGCAATCGTCGCACAACTCAGTAGTGAAATTCTGAACCTCTACCTCGTAGCCCAAATCCTCAAATCTGAACTGGATGAAATCCCCTGCATTCGCGTGGGCCACAGTATCGATCTTGCGGTAACCGAAATCTGCTAGAGTCTCTATATCGTCAACAACATTGGTAGGAGTGGGCCAGGATACAGGTCCGCTGTTCTCAAAAGCCTCCTTCACCTCTTCTTCTGATGTTTCCACAAGACCCTTGACACCGAAGTAGATGACCGCCCCCCCAAGGCCTGCTAGAACTATGCACACACCGACAATGAGGGACAAGACCTTCAACGCAGAAATGTCCCTGGAAGATTGGTCATCTTGCTCCTCCACGGCCGACGGAGGGGGGCACATCAGGAAAGTGTTCTGCCACCGAGAGGATGAGATGGTGCAGGGGACAGGATTTGAACCTGCGAAGCACTACGCACAGCGACCTGAACGCTGCCCCTTTGACCGCTCGGGAACCCCTGCTTGGATTACCGACGAATCGCATCCCGTATTTCAGAATGGCGAACACGAATTCAATGCCATCGGCCAGTTGGAATTATGGTGCAGGGGACAGGATTTGAACCTGCGAAGCACTACGCACTGGGACCTAAACCCAGCCCCTTTGACCGCTCGGGAACCCCTGCTTGTACTCGTGCGAGAGTATTTCCATCAATAAGGCAGCGCCCCCGATATCCACTCCCCCATAGGGTCATAACGGGTATGGCGGGCCCGAAGTTTGACGAATATGGCACGGATAGGCATACTCGGACTGGGCAACTGGGGCACCGCCCTAGGATACGTCTGGTGCGAAGACGGACACAACGTCCTCGGGTGGACCATAGAGCAAGAGGTCTACGATTCGATGATGATCGATAGCGAGAATCAGAAGTACCTTCCAGGATACGAGATTCCGAAAATGCAAGTGACAATGGAGATTTCTGATATCACCTCAGAATGCGAGATCCTTGTACTTGCTCTACCCAGCGGAGTCATTCTCTCTGTGGTCGACGACCTAATTCCTCATCTCAGACCCTCTCACGTCCTGCTCGATCTGGCCAAGGGCCTTGCCCCCTCAGATGAAGGCGGTTCAGGTATGATATCCGATGCCATAGAGAGGAGGCTTGAGGAGGCTGGTAAGTCCAATCCGGTAATCGTAATGACTGGCCCCACAATCGCTCCCGAGGTCGCTCGAGGTGTGATGACGACTGCTCTGGTGGCCTGTCACGACCGCAGTGTCGCCGATCGTATCGCAGAGCGACTATCCACCAGCAACCTTCTGCTCAAGGCCGCTGACGATCCAATGGGGGCTGAGCTCTGGGGCGCGTACAAGAATACGGTCGCGCTCGCTTGTGGGTTGGTCGACGGACTACATACCAATGGAGGAGACAATCTCAAGGCTGCTCTGGTTCTTGCGGGCTTCAACGAGGGAATCATGCTGCTAGACGCAATGGGGGCAGAATCTGGGACAGCGTTCGGCCCCGCGGGAATCGGTGATTTGTACGTGACCGCCACCAGCCCTCGGAGCAGGAATCGCACGCTTGGAGAGAAGTTGGGATCCGGGCTCTCACTTGAGGAGTCGCAGGGCGAGATGCACATGGTTGCCGAAGGCGTGCGTGCGTGCCGGATGTTCAACAACCGAGCCCATAGACTCGAGGTGGAGGTTCCCTTCTTGGCTGCACTGGGGGGGCTACTGGACGGCGATCTTGAGGTCGATGAGGCCATTCGCCGAATGGTCGACTCATACCAGGGCTAGTTCGGCAAGGATTGATTGCCCGGTTGCACATCGGAGATTGAAGCGGATGGCGTTTGAGGACCTCACTGAGTTCGAGTTGCGACTGCTCAAGTGGATTTCGGCGTCGGACTTTGTCGAGGTTCCATGGTCGACCAAACGCGCTGCGGACGCCTTCAAAGTCAGCGAGAAAGAGGTTTACGAAGCACTTGCAGCTCTGACAGCAAAGGCGCGAGAAAATATCCACATCTCGTACGATGATGGAGCCATCAGGATAGTCGCGGATGACGAAGCCTAGGCATACTGCCCAGAATCGCCATTCTGCATGCGCCTCTGCTTCTCGCTCCCTCTGCCCAGCAGGAACAGCATCCCGCCGGTGTAGCTGCACCACGCTAGAACCTCAAGCAAGGACGGATTGCCGTTCCATCCGAACAGCGCCTTGAAGATGCCTCCAATGGCTCCTTTCTCGTGCAAGAGTGGATAGGTCGTTTCAGAATCGACTTCGGGGTTGACGTTCCAGACCTCCTCTACAACAACGGGAGCGACGCCGGCCTCCTGGAGCTCGTGAAAGCCATGGGCAACCAGACCGGCTGCGAAAAGAATCAGCAGGACGTTGGTAATCTTGAACAGCTTGGAGATGTCGACCTCCATACCGCGTGAGAAGAACGCGTATGCGAACCCTGTGGCCACGACGATTCCAAAGAATACACCCACGATTGCGTCAGTTCCCTCAGTCCCGGCGCCGATGAATATTACCGTCTCAGAGCCTTCTCTCCATACTGACAGGAATGAAATCAGGAACAAACCCATTCCGTGCTTCTGTTTGAACGCCTCGTCGGCCCAATTCTCCAGTTCGCGCGCCGAGGGGTGACGGATGAAATGAACGATGACGAGCGTTAGCAGAAATGCAGCAAATATCTCAAGTACGCCTTCAAACAACGCCTCGTGCTCTTCGAAAGATTCCAAACCGCCCCATACCCAAGCGAATAGGGCAGCGACCACTAGGCTGGCGGCGATTCCGGCCCCAACTCCGTACCAAACCCAATTGGAAAGTGAACCACGATTACTGCGCACCAGCCATGTCATCAGCACGCCGATAATCAGAGCAGCTTCAACAGCCTCTCTGAGTCCGATTAGTGATCCTGCCAAGAAATCTGACCACAGAATTGCGTCTGCCATGCAAGTGCGACATTGCCCATATATATGAATTTAGGGCTCCCTAAACCTATACTCATGTGGACGATAGAATCATGTTGCTTGCTTCAGACAGGCATCACGTGGGCAGGGTTTCAGTTGCCAGTGCCATCGCTCTTCTGATGATATTCTCAATGCTGACATCATCGGTCCCGGCAGACCGCGCAGCCGAGCACTTGGATGACGAGCCATTGCGCAAGGAACAACTGGGAGGAGGGGGTTCTCTAGAGGAACAGTGCGGTTCGATTACCTTTGAGAACCTGTTCGAGTACACCCACGCGTCCTTCGACATCGTAGTGAATGAGGACTGGGGGTCGGCAGACGTCCAGGCAGTCGCCTGGATCAATGAGACACTGGCTGACGATCTGCGCGTATCGATGGACGAGTTCATGGCCGATATTGACCCCAATGATGGTGGTGACAGTTGGGTCTCCACTGATGAGAGAGAGTTCTTCCGCGCGCTCGCGAGCGAGTGCATTGAACACACGCTGACTCGAATAGGTATCCGGGACGGTCCATCTCACAGAGGTGGAGTCGGAGTAGACTGGAAGAACAGCTCTTGGGAGGAGGACGGAGTCGATATCCAGGAGTTCAACATTGTCCCAGTTAGGCACTCGCAGATCCGCGACTGCACCTCCGCCTTCGGCAACGACTGTGAGGAGGTGCCGGTGATTCCAGATGAAAACCGCGACTGTGATACCGATATCGCGGCCTCTCAAGGCGTCGATGAATGCCGCATCAAACTATGGCTGAACGCGACGGTGGTCATCCATGGCTTCTTTGACAGCAGCAACTTCACACTGGTGCTCAACGCCTCCAATATGACCGGGGCGAAGCTCGACTTCACATTCCCCGTTACTCAAGACCTGCGACTCGACCTGTGGGATGAGTGCGAAGGCAGAGATGTAGGACTGGACGAGGAGACCGCGGGCGGTCAGGCGCCGCTCCGGGGCAGTTGCATTGGCGACGGCTCCTCGACGTACTCAATCACAGAGAATGCTGACGGCAGCCTGACCTACAGCCTCAGCCCCGACTCCCCTCGAATCGATTGGCCGCTTGGCGAAGACCTATTCGCGGACTTCACCACAGCACCGATTCCAGTCGATGATCCCCCTGAGTGGACTGATGCGGCCCCTCCAGAGGGCGCGTGGTTCCCCTCGCCCAGTGGAGGGGAGCATGTCTGGGCGTACTGGGAAGATGTCTCTCTATGGTTCTCTGACGAAGACAGTGTCTCCAAGTTGGATGTCCGATGCACCGGCGCCCCCTCACTACAGTTGTCAGAGGGCGGTGATCGCTCTTGGTGGGCCGAAATTCCTCGTGGCAGCACCGCAGAAGTGACTTGCGAGGCTGTCGACCCAGCAGGGCAGAACACTGGTAACAGGACGTGGAACCTAGGCGTGCCATTCTCTCTTTCGACATCCATGCAGACTCTAAGCGACCCTCATCCGATTACAATCAGCCCAACTTCAGACTGGCCTGATTTGGAAATCGAGATTGGTCTGATTCAGGACGGCCAGTCTTCACCCACTTCCACGATTACATTTACTGGAGAGGTCACAATAGATCTCTCTTCATCCAACTCGCTGCCCGGTCCGGTGGGAGTCTGGGTCAGTGTCGTTGGCACCAACGAGGTATACTCTCTCGAGCACGTGTATGATATTGGTTTGAAAAAAGAGTCTTCACCGCCCGTGTTGGTGATAATGAACACCGAGTGGGATGGGTCGCAGTGGTCAATGCAGGGGCAGTACAGTGACCCGGACGGTGAATCTGTGGCGTTCTCAATGTCCATAGACGGTTCGCAGACAGGTTCAGTGAGCTCCACCGGGAATACGTGGTCCACTCCGAATATCAACTTCGAACTGTGGAGCGAGGGGGAGCACGTCATCACAATCGAAGGGTGCGATATCTCAGACAAGTGCTCGGAGGTCTCTCAGACAGTGAACAACTCGCATCTCTTCGATGAGCCTGAGCCAGAACCCCCAGCCCCTTCCGAAGAAGAGGATGAAGGTGGTCTGCTACCTGCAGTAGGCCTCCCTACTGTGGCCATGGCTGCAGTCGCAGCCCTCATGTATGGTAGGCGCCGCGGCTGAGCCATGAGTTTCTCCGGCAGAGTGTCCAGAGAGTCGCACGAAGGTGGGCTCTTGGTCTCCTTTGAGGGACGCGCGCCTAGGCTAGGAGCTGGCATCCGAGTCGTTGGAGGGAAGACGCTTGGGAAAGTGGAAACTGTGTTGGGCCCATCCGATGAACCTCTAATTCACGTGCATCCTCTGAACGGAGGTGTAGAGGCGGGTAGCGCAATAGGATCGCCAGTTGAGATTGCCCCTAGAGGGAGGGTCAACCAAAGTCGTCAGGATTGGCGAACGGGCGAGAGTAAATTCAGAAGGGGGCGCGATAGTCGCCCGGGCAGTAGACAAGGTAACGATCAAAGGGGCCGAGACCGCAAGTTCGGAGGAGACAGAGACTCGAGTATGAAGCCAGGAGACTGGAGTTGTCCGAAGTGCAAAAATCACAATTACGCAAACAAGAAAGTCTGCAATCGCACTGGTTGTGAAGAGCCGAAACCGAGAGGCGGTGGCGGAAGAGGTAGGGATTCTCGTGGGTATCAATCTAGTAACTCGGGTGGCTTCAATAACTCAAATATGAAGCCAGGAGACTGGAATTGCCCAAAGTGCAAGAATCACAATTACGCCAAGAGGACTGTGTGCAACCGCTGCGACACCCGGAAGCCCGTCGAAGGCAAGGGATTTAGGAAGACGCAGGGGAGACGGCGCAGACCGAATCCCAGAGACAACTGGAAGGGTGGAGGTCGGCCGAGTAGCCGACATAACGGCAGGGGCCGTTGATTGCCAATCTACACCCCAGCCTTCATGCATCGCGCGCCCCAGCAAGGGTCGTGGCCAAGAGCGCCGAGATGACATGGCTCGATGCAATAGAGGCAGAGCAGTCAGGCGACAGAGAGACTGCCCTCGAGGTGGCCAAGAAAACCGTGGCCATCGACCCTCTCCACGCCGACGGGTGGATGGGAGTGGCCCGCTGGTCACTACCTACTGAGACTAGAGGCAAACAGGAGATGCCTGACCTCAAGCAGTCAGCGAAGGCGATGGCGGCACTGCGTAGAGTCGTGCAGATAGACCCAGAGGGATTCGATGCTTGGAGGCTTGGAGGAGTCATCCTAGTTGACCACCTAGGGATGCTAGAAGACGGCCTCAGGTGGTGGCAGGACAGGCGTGAAGTCGCTCCTTACGAGGTCGCTCCGTTAATCGAACAGATAGGTATTCTAGTCAGACTAGGGCACTATGAGGAGTGTGCTGAACTCCTTGAAGAGCTCTTCAGTAAGGGCATGGAAGCCACCAACAGCAACCAACTTGCTCGTATGGAATCGGTAAACCGGATGGTATCCAGAGCTGCTAAGATGGAAGAGGATGAGATCTTCAAGCCACAGAACCCCAAGCATCCGCGCTGGGCGGTAATCGAGAGGATGAAGAAACGGAAGCCAATCTCTCCCACTTTCTTCCTGATTACCTTCATCGCACCCATAGTGTTCCTCCTAGGGACTATTTCGATGACGCTCGTCGGGAATTCAACATGGGGATTCCTCCTGGTATTCGTCTTCATATTGGTCTGTTTCATGGCGATATCGCGCGTCACCTCGGGATTACTGCACAAACTGAATCGGCATGCTCTGGACCTCGACCGTGCGATAGATTTCGAGACCAGCAGCGGGCGGATCTGCATACCGGAAACCATCAGGTACAGCAAGTTGTACGCCGCCATGGTCGGACAGAGGATGCCGGCTCTGGGTGAGAGACTCGAACTAGTAGTGCAATCTGGAGACAAGTTACCAATAAGGTGGAGTCCTGACGTTCCCGAATTCTCGACCTTAGAAGAAGATTGGTTCGCCGAGACTCAAGAGAAAATCGAAGCGGATGAGTTTGAGCCGTTGGAGGACTAGGTCCCGGCGCTGAAGTCATTGAGATAGGCAATCTGCACGGGCGTCAACTCATCGATACTGATTCCTGATGTCTCAAGTTTTAGTGCGGACAACTCGGTATCCTGCTCAGGACTGATGTCGTAGACTCTGTTGTCATAGTCGCTGCCCTCAGAGGCTAGGCGGCACAATGCCAGGAACTGATTGGCGAACGACATGTCCATCACCTCGCTGGGATGACCTTCAGCGGCGGCGAGGTTTACCAGACGACCTCTCGCCAGAAGATATATCGTACGGTCGTCCTCCATCTGGAAGGCTTCATTATTTTCTCTGATGGTGCGGCAACCAGTGGAGATCTCCTCGAGATCGGGTATGCTAATCTCGCAGTCATAGTGCCCGGTATTGCAGACTATGGCGCCGTCCTTCATTGACTTGAAATGCCTCCTTACAATCACGTCCTTCATCCCTGTGGCAGTGCAGAAAATATCCCCTAGAGAGGCGGCCTCGTCCATTCTCATGACTCTGAAACCGTCCATCACGGCCCTCAACGCTGGCAATGGATCTACTTCGGTCACGATGACGTTTGCTCCCATCCCTCTAGCGCGCATGGCTAGGCCCTTGCCGCAGTGCCCGTAGCCTGCGACAACGAAGTCCTTGCCGGCTAGGAGAACGCTGGTGGCTCTGATGATGCCGTCCAGAGTAGATTGGCCGGTGCCATGCACGTTGTCGAAGTCCCACTTGGTAGCTGCGTCATTCACCGCGATAACTGGATACAGCAACTCCCCTGCATCGGCCATCGCCCGTAGGCGGTGAACTCCTGTGGTCGTCTCCTCGGTGCCCCCGATGATGCCTTCTGCTAACTCGGGGAAACTGCTGTGAACCCGGTAAATCAGATCAGCACCATCATCGAGGGTAAGCGTTGGAGCGAAGTCGAGGGTTCGGTCGATGCACTGGTAGAACTCCTCGGTCCCCTGGCCGTACCAAGCGTGGATACCGTAGCCCTCCCTTGCCAGCCATGCCGCCACGTCGTCCTGAGTCGAAAGTGGGTTGCAGCCGGACCACGACACCTCGGCCCCGGCCGCCCTCAATGTCTCGATTAGGACTGCAGTCTCCTTAGTGACGTGTAGGCACCCAGCGATGCGTTGACCGGCAAGTGGTTTTTGGCTCTCTGTAGCGCGTCGCAAGGCTGCCAACGTCGGCATCCTGCTTCGAGCCCACGAGATTCTGGCCTCGCCAACGTCGGCAAGGGAAATGTCGGCTACAGTATGTGGTCCTGATGTGTCCACAGCCAGCGCTGCCACCACCTCATCTTCAAGGTGCGGCTAGAGCAGTCACTTGGTAGCTAGCGTCAGCCGCCGCCCTTGCGTTGCTGTTCGTAGTACTGAGCGTAGTACTGTTTAGCGTACGTCCGAGCGGTCTGTTCGTCATACCCTGAGGCAACCATCTGCTGGACGTAAGCCTCGACTGGATCCATCTCTTCGACGCCTCCGAACTGCTCAACTATGTCCTCGTCAGAGTCCTTGCCACCTTTCCCGCGAATCATCATCGTGACCACTACTACGAGCAGCAGAACGAATATTCCGATACCACCGATCAAGAACATACCCATGCCATCGCCTTCGTCGGTGGTCACGACCACCTCGATATGGGGAACCAGTGTGATACCAATCTGCTGGTAGAGGGTGTGTCTCTCGCCGTCTCCCTCCTTGATCTTCACATAGATAGTGGCAGCTACGCCTGTTTCCTGATAGAGATCGGAGATGTCCAATGTTATCGTGAACTGCTGATTATCAGTGAGCAGCCCTGTGACGTTGTACTTGCCAATTGATTTCTGGGTGATCTTCTGAGTTGGGGTGTAATCCAGTACAGCCTCAGTTAGAGCGACTTCGATGATGACGTCACTGTTCTCGGCGCCTGAAATCAAGGTACCAGTAATGGTCACTAGGCCATCGTTCTGATTTTCGTTAGGACCCGGGTTGGTGAACTGCACTATCGGTTCATCATCACCGAAGTCCTCTCCGACGACTACGAAGTACATCCTGTGCTTCTCACTCTGCTTACCCGCCTTGTCGTAGACGATTAGCTCGATTCGAATCTCGTTCTCGAGATTTCCATCCGGACTGGCAGTCAGGTTCCTGAATACGTAGGACCAATCATCTCCACCGGCAGCCGCCGGAATCTGGACGACGTGTCCCTCTAGAGTCGGTTCAGAGCTGTCCCAGGGATAATCGAAGAAGACCTTCCACTCGTAGAGCTCGATGCCCTTCTCACCCTCAGGTGCGTCGGGGTCGTAGCTCTCACTGGCGTCGAACGAGATGCTGAGGTCGCCTGTGTCGGATAGCCTGGCCCGGTAAATTGGCCAGTCCACACCAGCGACAGTCTTGGTGCCGTCGAGGCTGACATACTCACTGGTAGTGGCGTCTTCGACCATGATTGCGCTTGCCACCGGCCTGAACTCGTCTGCCAGAGTGTCATCTGTGACTAGTCGGACATAGGTCATGCGAGTGTGTCCGGCTTCGTCATGCAGGTACAGGGTGAGCAGCCACTCGGCGCCGATTCGGCAACCTGTTGTCGAGGAGGAGTCACCAACGCAGAAGGAGCCGAGTGTTGGGATGCTTGGGCTGATCTGCTGGGTGTGACTATACTCCTCGGCATCTATCACCAAGCCATCCCATCCTGTCACTGAATCGTTGTTCCCAGACTCCAGTGTCCAGTCAGCTACTACTCCTTCGACTGACGTGATGTAACTGAAATCAAGATCAGAGTTGCTCTTGATGTACATGGTCGCGTAGGCTCCTGTGACGGAGTCTATCGAAGGCGCGGCTCCGTTGATAGTAAGATCGAAACTTTCCTCGACGATACCGAAGTCGTTGGGGTAAGGGGTCATGTGATAAGCCAACATGTTGGAGAGCAGTGGTATACTTGATCCTCCAAACTCCTCGGACACGCTCGGATTTTCGACGTCGATTGTGGTGACTATTAGGCCTCCAGCACCTCGATTGCATAGTGAGAGAAGAGACTGGGTGTCATATTCAGTGTCACGCATCAGAGTGTGGAAGGTCCCTGTCGGATCGCTGATGCGCCCACCGCATACCTGCGGAATCTGGGTAGATTGGACTTGTGCCGCATCGAGTCCGGCCAGAGCGACGTGTGAGCCGCCATTGATTCCACTGAACGCAATCGGATCGACGTTACTGAGTATCGGATGGTACTGATCCACAATGGTCAGGTTGCTATAGTGGACTCTGTTGTCAACGGTGAAGTTGACCTGATTCCTCATCGCGATGTCCATACCAAACGGCAGTCTGTTGGGCTGGTACTCGTTGCGGTACGGACCGAGGTGCATCTGCACCGTACCTCCTCCACTCATGTAGTCCTCGAGAGTCTCAGTTAGGCTGAGTCCGTCGCTCTCACGGGTCTCTCCCAGCGCCTCATAGTACTCGCCGTAGTAGACGTTGTAATCGGTCTGCCATGGCAGCAGCACCTTGTTGAAGTGCTCAACCCAATCAGGTGTCCCATAGGTATCCCAGTTTTCCATGCGCAGCTGAGTATACGTCTTACCCATCGCCTCTAGGTCCTTCTTGACACTCTGCAGGCGGTTCTGGTCAGTCGGGTTGGACAGGATTGCGACATCGATGTTGTCATAGAACTGGATCTCAAAGTAGCGGTCGTTGCCCGAGGACTCGAGTGTCCCGTTCTCTTGGAACAGGACAGCGGAGAAACTGATGTTGTAGGTGTGCGCGTCGTACCACGAATTGTACGGGTTGGTCCAGTTGGCCTGACCCCTCTCGTGAGGGGCGAGATCAAATGGCCCGTTGTTGCTTGATTCTTCGTAAACGGTCTGCCCCGTGTCTAAATCAACGACCTTCATTGTAATCTGGTACTCTCCCGCGATGACTCCGTTAAGAAGCGGTACAGCGAAACTGTGGGCTGATGCGTCATCGATTGGATAGACGCACTCGTAAGTGATGTCCGCCACGCACTCCAACACGTCAGGCTGTAGCAAGGTGATGTCCGCGCTGGCGATACTGAAAATAATCGACGAGTGGTTGTTAGCGGTGTTAACCTCGGTGTCATTGTACCATGCAGTCATCGGATCGGTGTTGTCAAAGAGGGTGGTCACGTCAATCTTGTATATGCCGCTCTGGAAGTCGTGTGTGGCCATGTTGACTATCTGATGCTCAGCGGCATCCAGGCCAGTCACATCGACTGTGTAGGTCCCATCGTCCTCAAAGGTGAACTCCTCCACACGGATGTTGTCCACACCGAAGCCGGACAGCCCGGCGTTGCCGTTAACTCCATCGTCATTCGACTGGAATCTCCAGGTCAGGGCGACATCGGAGCCAGAAAGAGATGTGCACTCGTCGCGCCAATCTCCGGTATCGGCGCTGGTGCGGTTCAGGATGACGATATGTGTCATGTCGACGGTTACTGACTTGAGGATGTTTTCGGAGTCAAACCAGACCACTGAGTTGATGTTGTCCGAGTGGTCGCCGAAATACTCGACCTCGTCGTAGCCGTTGAGATCGAAATCCTCGCAGCGGTGAAAGTTGGGATCCTCAGGATTGGTGTTCTGGATTCCATTCTCATTAAGGTCGGTCCAAGTCCCGTATACAACCCCCTCAAAGACCTCTCCCTGCTTGGTCCAAGTAATCTCTAGGTTGGCTGCATCTCTGATAGCTAGGATGTTGCCGTTGTTGTCCTTGAGGTAGTCGCCTTCTGCGTAGTAGTCGAAGGTCAGGTAGGTGAAGTCGGCCCCTGTTGCCGTGACGGAGATTGGGTCCAATGTCACGGTCTCGTTCCAGTTGTCGCCGTAGCCATCGCTCGGGTGTCCCAGCCAATATGCGTGACTGTTGAACACGCCGACGTTCTGAGGAAGCATATCGTTCGAGCCTGTGGAGTCGTCTAGTCTGCTACCATTCTCGTTGCCGTCATCTGACCATATTGGCTCGATGCCTGAGAAGTCCTCGATAGCGACGAGGTCCGGCTCGGCGTTCTGAATGAATGCCTCTAACTGGAAGTCAGTGATGGTGTTGCCACAGTTACGGGCCTTTACACGGATGTCACGCTCGCCTGAGGCGTACCTGACTCCATTCTCCAAATCGACCCAGTGCTCCTCAGCAAGGCACGGATCGAACAAGTTGTTCACTGTAAGCTGGAATTTAACCTCGTCATTTAGGTCGTCCATGTCGGTGAAACCCGAGGGGTTAGTCAGCTCGGTCTTCACGTAGTATGTCCTGTTGTCAATGAAGTCAGCAGTCAGGCTGACTTCCTCAGATGCACCGGCTGCGAAGCCGTTGAAGTTCAGTTGTTGACTTACCGTCTCGGTGGTTCCGAAGGTGACGTCCCTCTTCCTGATGGTGATGTTATCGAAGGCAAAACCGTCCAATCCGGAGTCTTCGGAAGAGCCTGCAGGCCCAACGGATCCCATGAGGCCGCTGCGGAAGCGGAAGCGGATATCGATGATCTGTCCCGCATAGCGTGTCAAATCGATTGATTCCCTTTCATCCTCGGCCTCCGACGTCCCCCCTCCTTCGGTGTAGTCCAACCAACCAGTTAGGTATTCATCCGCATAATTGCCATTATTTGTGTTGTACTCTGGATCGAATCCTTGAACATAGATTCTGACGAATCGATTGTAATCCCATCCTCCGGTGAAAAAGACGGATTCCCAGCCGTTACCTTCTGACCAAATCTCTATGCCGCACGAGTCTTCGTACAGCCAGCGCTCGACAACCGAGTACTGCTCTGCAAGGAACAACTCAAAGAAACCTGCACTGCACATCAGAGAGACATCCATGAAGGCAGCATCGGCGCCGGTCAAATCGACATTCTCGAGGATAAGTGCCTCATCCATGTTGTTGTAGTAGCCGGAGTCGCTCTCGTTGTTGCCATTGTAGTCTAGTCCTGCCCAGTAGTAGTCAGTTGGGTTGCTGTCAGCCTCGTACCAAGAAACATTCTGGGTGGAGGCAGTGGAGTTGGTCTCTATGTGCCAAGACGAAGCTCCGGTCCCGTACATCCCGGTGTAGGAGTTCTTCAGGAAGGCACAATTTGCGCAGTTCGTGGTATCCTCGTTGCCCTCGAAGTCGTTGGAATAGACCACAGTATCGGTCCCTCCTAGGACCTCTCTTACCTCGAGGTCGACATCGACTGATCCGGAAATGGGATTTAGGCCAGTATTTTTCACTGTAACATTTACCCATCTACTCCCCTCTCCAATCTCGGCTTCTCCCGTAGCAGGGTTGTAGGATGCAGGCGCGATTGTCACCCCTGTGATACCTACGTCCTCGTTGTCCAGAGTTAGTACTGAGAGGAAATCGCCTGCTCCGGCCCAGCCCTGAGTGTCTAGCCACATTGCGTTGTCGGCGAACCTGTAGGAGTAGTCGCGCTGGCCAATGATAATCTCGTAGGCGCTGTTGTCACCCCCTTGAAGTTGGCCGGGGATGGCCATAGTGGGTCGACGTCCGACATCGAATGAAAGAGAGGAGAGGTACCCGGGTCCGCTGGGGTTGGCGAGGATAATCTCGACAGAGTTAATCTCACGGAGATTATCCAGCAGTAAGTAAGTCTGGTTCTGTGCGGACGAATCTTGTAGGCGAGTCAGTGTGACCTCAGTGGGCACGAAGAAGTCGACTTCACCGTCCTGATTGACATCCACGATAGTGATTGAGGCCCCGAGATAGTCGCCGAGGTAGACGTAGTTCTGGGTGTTCCAGCTGCTACCCGACCTAGTAGCGTAGGAGATGTTTCCAGTGATTCCGTCAACTGCTGCGATGAGATCTATCTCGTTGTCTCCATCAGTGTCGGCGATGTCGAGGCCGTACAGAGGGTAGTTGTGCTCGGCATCGAGCTTGAATTCGTGGATTCCTTGAGCGGTTGCGTCCAGAGGGTTTGGGTACTGGTCGGTGATACAGTCGTACTCAAGCACAGTCATGTTGTCGTGGTGTCCGACAGAGGTCCCCACACCAGGGTTAAACGGAGGAGTTCTGAGGAGCCAGATGTCAAGGTCCTCGCAGTCACCCAAGCCTCCGGGAATACCGCCTCCTTGGACTGTCTCCCCCCAATGCCCCAAGTGAGTCTCGACGTACATCCCATTGGTCAGTGGGACAGGTATCGACTGCTGGTTGGTCAAAAGGGAAGGATCCGGTCCGCGATAGATCTGTATGTATTGGTTGGTGGCTGTGGCATCGCTTGTCAGTAGCACGATGTCGGCATTATCATCCCCATCGATGTCGCCGACCTCCATCCCAAGGTGATACGGGTTGGAGACTGTAATCTCGGTGTTGTCCCACTGGTTCACTCTCTCGGAGCATTCTCCCCACATCGTAGTCAGGTTGCCCGGCCTGACGAAGCTCTCTCCGACGAAGCGTATGTTCTCCTGGTAGTAGACGATATCATTCACACCATCACCGTCGATGTCAGCAATCTCGGCGTCGACGGAGTTGGCAGTATCTACGAAACCTGCACGCTGCGAAGCGTTGTTCGATATGAACACGTCCTGCCTGTCTGCGAAGTTGCCTTGTCCGTCGTTGTACAAAGCTGTGATGTAGTGTCCCATCACGCTAACAGAGAGGATATCGTTGTGGCCGTCGCAGTTCAGATCGCCGACTGAGAGATGGGCCGGATCACGTTGTACTGCGTACTGGGTGATGTGTGAAGCGCTCACGGCCGGTACTAACGAAACCATCAGTGAGGTCAACATCAATAACACCATGAAGATGGCCTTGCGGCCCTCCTTGGTTCGATTTCGGGTAGACTCAGGCGTATGCAGCATGCTCAACCGGAGTTTCACTCATCACTTATGCCTTCGCCACAAATGAGTTTGGCAACTCCATAGGAGTTGGTGGTTTCAACGAAGTATTACCGTAACTCTAACCAACTGGGATTAGGTGCATACTGGACCTCTGCACCGCCGTGAATCCTCTCCAACCTTCCCATCATCCACAGACGGTCTAGGAAGATTTCCAGATCCACCACCTGCCGGTTCGTCCTGTCTCCCACGGCCTGCTCTATCGAGCTCAGCGGCAACGAGGTGTGACCGTGCTCACGGACCACAAGGGTGAGGAGAAGTTGAATCCAAGCTTCAGTCAGTGGTTCTCCCGACATGTTGTCAGACAACGGTTCAACCTCATCCTCCAATTCGTCAAGGATTTCTATTATGGTCACGATATCCGGATCGCTCCTCTCACCACCACCGAGTTCGGAGATTTCAGAGTCCACATCAAGGCTGCCAATGATGCGAACCACTGAGGGAATCCTTGAGGGGTCTGGCGGAGGACCGGGCAGGACTGCATCCTCAGGCGGAGGTATTTCCTCGTATATTTCGGCCTCCTCCCCCATAGCCGATTCAGGTTCAGGCTCGTCGGACTCGGCCAAACGAGCAGCTAGAGGTTGTAGTACACCAACTTCTCCCGAAAGTCCCAATTCCTCACGAACCTTGGTGACCCATGCGGCATCGCCCTCGAGCAGCACATCGACATCGTGCTCCTGGGAGTGGAATCGGAATCTGACAGCCCCCCTTAGTTCCATGGTCAATGCTCCGAGAATCAGTTCCTCAGTCTCCGGGCTGCGATGATGGCTTTCATGCTTCGGCCAGATTCCTCAGCACGGTCGGCAGAATGCCTCCGTTCCTGTAATATTCAACCTCGACTGGCGTATCCAGTCTTACGACGGCTTCGAACTCGACTGTGCTGCTGTCGGACCTAGTGGCTGTAACTGGTATCAACGACATAGGCTGCAAATCGGCTCTCGCTGGGATGTCAAATAGCTCAGAGCCATCTAGACCGAGGCTGACAGCGTCTTCGCCCTCGAGGAAGGTCAGAGGGAGGACCCCCATTCCCACCAAGTTGGAACGATGGATCCTCTCGAATGAGGTAGCTATGACTGCCCTCACGCCTAGCAGCAAGGTGCCTTTGGCAGCCCAATCCCTGCTGCTGCCGGTCCCATACTGAGAACCGGCGAGCACAACCAAGGGAGTACTGTCCTCGCGGTATCTGTTGCTGGCCTCGTATATCGAGGTGACTTCCCCGGTGGGGAAGTAAGTAGTGAAACCACCTTCCGTACCGGGCGCTATCTGATTTCGCATACGGATGTTGGCGAAGGTACCACGCACCATCACCTCGTGATTGCCTCGACGGCTTCCGAACGAGTTGAAATCACGCGGCTGGACTCCGTTGCCTATCAGGTACTGACCAGCGGGACCATGATGAGGGAACGCGCCGGCTGGACTGATGTGGTCGGTGGTCACCGAATCACCGACCTTTACCAGAACCCTAGCGCCATGAATAGGCTCTATCGGAGCCGGTTCGGGCTGGATTCCCTCGAGGAAGGAAGGTAAGCGGACATAGGTCGAAGAGTCATCCCAAGGATACAGAGATCCAGACTTGCTGGGAATCGCGTCCCAACGTGGCTCTCTGAGGATGTCCTCGTAGCGCTGCTTGAACATTTCAGGTCTGATTACCTCCTCTATGGTCGAGCGGATCTCGTCGTCACTGGGCCAGATGTCCGCGAGCATCACCGGTTCGCCCGACTTAGTGTGACCGAGGGGGTCGCTTGAGAAATCGATGTCGAGAGTGCCAGCGAGGGCGTAGGCCACCACGAGAGGGGGACTTGCGAGATAGTTCGCCTTAACTTTCTGGTGAATTCTACCCTCGAAGTTTCGGTTTCCCGAGAGAACACTGCCGACGACCAGTTTCGCCTCGTCTACGGCGGCCTCTATCTCCTCATCGAGGGGCCCTGAGTTACCAATACAGGTGGTGCAGCCGTAACCGACAACGCTGAATCCGAGGGCATCGAGGCCTTCTGTCAAGCCGGCGGCGTCGTAGTAGTCAGTTACAACCCTGCTACCGGGAGCGAGGCTGGGTTTCACCCAGGGCTTGATTGACAACCCTCTGTCACGGGCATTTCGGGCGAGCAAACCTGCCGCTATCATCACGCTGGGGTTGCTAGTGTTGGTGCAGCTCGTGATGGCGGCAATTACGACATCACCGTGCTTCAACTCCGCATCGCGCCCGGCGATTGCGGCACTAGCATCGTTTTGCGAAGAGGCGATACCGTGGCCCTGATGGCCGATTGGAGCATTCAGACTCTCCCTCCAGTGTGACTTCATCTCAGACAGAAGTACCCTATCCTGAGGCCTCTTGGGCCCTGCCAGCGAGGGTTCGACGGTCGAAAGATCGAGCGATAGAGAGGAGGTGAACGAAGGGGCTGGTGTAGAGTCGGTGTAGAACAAGCCCTGCGCGGACAAATAGCGCTTGACATCCTCGACATGAGAGGGTTCGCGCCCCGACAGTAGCATGTAGTCGAGAGTAGTCTGATCCACAGGGAAAAAGCCGCATGTGGCGCCGTACTCGGGAGCCATATTGGCGATTGTGGCTCGGTCTGGGAGACTGAGGCCAGCAAGTCCAGAGCCATAGAATTCGACGAACTTGTCCACGCAGTCATGCTCCCTCAGCATCTCCACCACCCTCAGTGTCATGTCGGTCGCCGTTACACCTGACTGGAGTGAGCCCCTGAGCTCGAATCCGACTACCTTCGGCAGCAGCATGTAAATCGGTTGGCCCAGCATTACCGCCTCAGCCTCGATACCGCCTACTCCCCAGCCTAGGACACCGAGGCCGTTGATCATCGTGGTATGAGAGTCCGTACCCACTAGAGTGTCGGGAATCCATATTCCCTCTTCCTCCCGAGCCACGCTCGCTATCCACTCCAGATTCACTTGATGGACGATGCCTCGACCAGGGGGAACAGCACGGAAGTTGTCGAGACTCTGCTGGCCCCACTTCAGGAACTTGTAGCGCTCGAGATTGCGTTCGTACTCAATCTCAAGATTACGCTCGCGGGCGTTTGGGAACAAACCGGAGATGTCAACTTGGACCGAGTGATCTACAACCAAATCGACCGGTACCTGCGGATTGACTCTCTCTGGATCTCTTCCCATCGCCACCATGGCATCACGCAGTGCGGCGATGTCAACGACTGCAGGCACCCCTGTGAAATCCTGCAGGATGACTCTACTGGGGCTGAAAGGAATCTCCCCGGGAGTCATCTCCGGGGACCATGTGGCTATCCTTAGGACGTCTTCCTCGGTAATCAGGAAGCCATCGCACTTGCGAAGGGCTGCCTCTAGGAGAATACGAATCGAGGCGGGTATTTCGCCTAGGTCGCATATTCCCGAACGTTCCAGTGCCCCTATGTCGACGAAGGGGGCTTGTGAGCCGTCGCTCGTAACGAAGTGGGACCTCGCATCGAAGGGATCGGCCTCTCCCATATCATCACCTACGGTGATGTCGGCAGGGATGGGCTCCATGAAGTTGACCCATTGCTAAATTGCGTTAGATGCTCAATCATTCACGGTGACATGCATCAAGCGGACCTCGTTCAGAGGACTGTCTCCTGCACTTGTCTGGACCTCACTGATAGCTGTGACATGATCTAAGCCGCTGATTACCTGGCCGTAGACCGTATGGCAGGAGTTGCCTTGAGCCGCGCAATCCTTTCCAGATTCCCAATCGAGGTGAGAAGGGGTGCTGTCCCCTGGTACGATGTAGAACTGACTGCCATCCGTGTTGAGTCCTGCATGGGCCGCAGCTAGTGCACCTGGGATGTGCTTGAGGCCGTTAGTGTGCTCTCCTGGAAGAGACCAATCTAATTGGTTGCAGTTATCGGAACTGTATCTGTTTCCTGAGTTGTCAAACTCGGCGCCGTTGCAATAACCGTACCACTGCGCGGTATGACCTCCGGAACCGAAGTCGCCTCCTTGAACCATGAAATCATCAATGATTCTGTGGAACTCTGTGAAGTCGTACCTAAATTCTTCAGCGAGGAGGAGAAAGTTCTCCACGTGAAGCGGCGCCTCATTTGGGTAGAGTTCAATCTCGACGAACGCTGTGACTCTCTCATTGCTTCCAGTTGGCATGTACGATATCTCAAGGGTGACCACAGGATTGTCCTCAGGTGTGTCAAAGAAATCTGGAATCACCTTGAACGAGACCAGCACCAGCATGAAGGCCACTAGGAATGTGACCAGCCCCAATGGAGTCGGGTTGCCTTCGTCGAAGATTTGCAAGCCAACACCCAAGGAGACTGCCTGCTCATCCATCATCGAAGAGAGTTTGTTCATGCGCCGCCTAGTCTCCTTGTCCTTGGGGTCGAAGTTTAGCGCCTTGCGGTAGTTCTTGTGGGCACGCTGCCAATGGCGCTTCTGGTTGGCAGTGTCTTGCTCTCCGAGGGCCGTACCTGCGTCGGCTGCGAAACGCAAGGTCCTCGCCTTCTGAGCACCGTCCTCACAGACATCCCAAGCCACAGAGCGCAGCAATTCCAAGGCTTTCTCCGGCTCTCCGGATTCGGTCAGGGCGGTGGCCTCGACCCATGCAATCTGTAGCGCCTCGGGGATGGACATAGAGCGGCGGAAAGCGAACTCATTGAAAATGCCAACGGACACGCAATCGTCCTGAATTCTATGAATTGGCAACGGTAATGGCTAATACCGGATTATTACCGGGTCGTCTTGCGCGAACCCCTAGGTAGTGCCGAGCCGAGCCATGGAGAAGCAGGAAACGATGGAGCGTATCTACAACGACTTCACTATCAATATAGCAACGGCGAACGGGACAGGTTCCCAGTCCGCTAACCTGATTGTGCTCAATTCGATGTTCCAGATGGGCGTTCCAGTCAGTGGGAAGAACCTCTTCCCAAGCAATATCTCGGGACTTCCGACCTGGTTCATTATCCGCGCAAGTGATCTAGGCTATCAGGCACCAGGTGACAAGGCGCACATCCAGGTCTTGATGAACAAGGACACCTGGCACAAGGATCTCGAGCGCATTGAGCCCGGAACCATCGTGATTTACAACGAGGATGCCAAACTCCCCGTGGACAGGGATGACTGTCCCTCATACGGCATGCCGATGACTAAGATGGCGAGGGGGATTAATCCGAAACTGGCTCGCCTGATGTGTAACATGTACTATGTCGGAGCACTCGCCCATCTGCTAGAAATTGACGATGCTGTAATCGACGAGTCCTTGAATAACCAGTTCAGGGGCAAAGAGAAGGCCATCGAGTTGAACCAGAGGGCCATTAGTGAGGGTCGCGCCTACGCTGCAGAGAACTGGGGAGGCCCCATACCGTATTGCGTCAAGGCTCGCGACAAGAATCCAGATACATTCCTTGTGGAGGGCAATGAGGCTGTAGCACTGGGTTCAATCTTCGGCGGAGTGAACATGCTCTCATGGTATCCAATCACCCCCTCTTCATCTCTAGCTGAGAGTGTCATCGAATGGTTACCTAAACTCAGAGAAGGTGATGATGGTGGTGCGACATGCGCCGTTATTCAGGCCGAGGACGAGTTGGCCGCCGCTGGCATGGTAATCGGTGCCGGCTGGGCGGGTGGTCGCGGAATGACCTGCACCAGTGGCCCGGGCATCTCACTGATGTCCGAGTTCATCGGGTTGGCCTACTTCGCAGAGGTGCCTGGTGTAATCTGGGATGTCAACAGGGTCGGCCCTTCCACTGGCCTTCCGACTCGTACTCAGCAGGGTGATTTGTCGATGCTGTACGAAGCCAGCCACGGAGACACTCAGCACATCGTGGTAATTCCCGGTACCGTCGACGAGTGCTTCGAGTACGGCTGGAGGGTCTTCGACTACGCTGAGAGGTTTCAGACCATCGTGTTTGGTTTCAGTGATCTCGATCTCGGGATGAACCAATGGTCCACAGCGGGATTTCAGTACCCAGATTCTCCGATGGACCGAGGCAAGGTACTGCGCACCCGAGAAGAGGTCGATGCAGTTGCGAACTACGGGCGATACAGAGACGTAGACGGGGACGGTATTCCCTACAGAACTCTACCTGGCAGCGGCCTCGATCCCATTCTTTACCGAGGAACAGGGCACGACGAAGACGGTGTCTACTCAGAGGACCCGGATGTCTACTACGCCACCATCTCGCGCCTGCGCAGGAAGATTGACGGCGCTCGCGACCTACTTCCTGCTCCGATTATCAGGGAAGAAGAGAAACAGCAAATCGGGATTGTATACTACGGCTCGATGGAGAACTCCATCACTGAGATTGATGACATGCTGGAATCGACCGGTCTGTCGGTCAGCACCTGCCGTGTCAGGGCCCTACCTTACCACTCAGAGGTCGAGGGCTTCATTGAGAGGCACGACAAGGTCATCGTCCTCGAGATAAACCGAGATGGACAGCTCTATGGTATCCTGCGCAAGGAGCTGCCGGTGCATCTCCTCTCTCGCCTTCACAGTGTGGCCTACACCGATGGCATGCCTCCTCGTGCACGTGTCTACGCTGACAAGATTCTTGAGACGTTGGAGGTTACTGTATGAGCACCATCAAACTCAACGTAATCGACCTAGAGAAGTCGGAATACACCGGAGGTAAATCGTCACTGTGCCCCGGATGCGGCCATGACCAGATATCCAATGTCATCATCCAGGCAGCGTGGGAGAACGGTATTCCGCCCGAGGGCATCGCCAAGATGAGTGGAATCGGGTGCTCTTCCAAGACTCCAGCCTACTTTCTCGGCAAGAGTCACGGTTTCAACACCGTGCACGGTAGGATGCCGTCTGTCACGACCGGTGCCAGTATGGTCAACAAGAGTCTGGCCTTCATCGCTGTCTCAGGCGACGGAGATACCGCCAGTATCGGTATCGGACAGTTCGTCCACGCGATTAGGCGCAACATCGACATGGTCTACATCATTGAGAACAACGGAGTATATGGTCTGACCAAGGGGCAGTACAGTGCCACCGTAGAGAAGGGATCCAAGAAGAAGAAAGGGACGACCAACGTGCAGCCCCCGATTGACCTGTGCGCGATGGCCATCAACCTCAGATGTAGTTTCGTCGCGCGTTCGTTCTCGGGCAGCAAGAAGCAACTGACCTCCCTAATCCGTGCGGCGATGGGTCATCGGGGAATGGCGGTCATTGACATCATCTCGCCGTGCGTCACCTTCGCCAACAACGATGAGTCCTACAAGTCCTACAATTACGTCAAGGAGAATGACGAGGTCCTGCACATGCTAGACTACATCCCCCACTTCACCCCTCTGGAGGAGGTCGACATTCCCGAGGGCGAATATGATGACATCCAGATGTTTGACGGCTCTACTCTGCGACTGGAGACATTGAGCGAGAATCATGACCCGTCGGACGCTGTCTCCGCGCTCTCAGCAATCCACAGAGCGGAAGGTGAGAACAAGCACGTGACCGGTTTGCTGTACTATGATGACAGTATGCAGACCGCCGACGAGGAGATCGGACTTACCGAGACGCCGCTTTCAGCCCTGAGTGAATCCGAGATGCGCCCCAGCGAAGCCGAACTTGCAAGCATCAACGCGGCCTTCCGCGGAGCCTGAGTGACTTCTTTCGGCTATCGGATTCGTTGAAATAGCGAATCCGACTCCGTCACCCATTAGTCCCTTAGTGTAGTGGTCCATCATGTGGGGTTCTGGATCCCACGACCCTGGTTCGAATCCGGGAGGGACTACCATTACCGCATCACAGAGAGCGGTAGAGGATGTCCGAAACCCAAGTCACCATGATGATTATCATGAACCATCCCAATGCGGTCTTAGCCCATTTGCTGGGCTCTTTCTCAGGTGGGAATGGATCGATACCGGCCTCGATGGCCTCGGCGATAATCGCGAGTTCCTCCTCGATTGTCTCTGGGGGCTTCATGGTCTCACGGCTCCGCAGTAGGATCCCATCCCGAGACATATGACTCCTCGAGAGCGGCGAACTCCTCCTCGGTTCCCGAGAGGTCGAACTCCAGAGAGTCCAGATTCTCAGAGATTCTGTTTGGCTTGCTAGACTTCGGAATGGTGATTGCACCGACATCGAAGCACCACTTGATGGCGGCTTGCGCTGGCGTGCAGCCCAGAGAAGCTGCAATCTTGGATATTCCCGGATCTGTCAACTTGTGGCCACGGGCGAGCGGGGAGTAGGCCATCACCTTCGCTCCTATGCCTTCCGTAGCTGCTCGTAGCGCCGGCCGCTGCAGCCACGGGTTGATTTCTATCTGGTTGACAGATGGCATCACGGTGGCGTACGAAACCATCGCATCTAGGTGATGTGCACCGTAGTTACTAACTCCGATTGAGCGAGTCCAGCCATTGGACAGGCACTCCTCCATACCTTGCCAGACTGGAGCCCTTACATTGAGGTCCTTAGGTGGTGCGTGGACCAAGTACAGGTCCATGTATTCCAGACCGAGGTTCTCAAGGCTCTGCTGACACCTCTGAAGCGTCTCTTCATGGCTGTTGGCGTGGGGTTGTCGTAACTTCGTCACTACGAAGATGTCCTCTCTGGGAATCCCCGACTCCCTGATGGCTTGGCCTACCTCGTCCTCGTTGCCGTATGCCATCGCGGTGTCGATTAGCCTGTAGCCCTGCTCGAGTGCGTACAGCACAGATGACTTGCACTCTCCTGGCTCGCCCATCAAATAGACTCCTAAACCAAACCGCGGCATCTCGGCCTGATGCAATCTCTCGCCTGTGCTAGTGCTGGTGTTCGCGATGGTGAACGAGTCCATGCTCTTCGAAGATTAGATTATGTATTCAATCATTATTGTAGCGGGGTTGAAGCGTCATACCTCATCGAATGAACATGGGGGAGTTACCAGAGGGGATGGATATGCCCGAATCCAAGATTACGTCCCCTCATCCGTCGGCCTCCGTGATCCTCAGCAGAGAGTGTTCCGGTGGACACGAGATACTGCTGGGGCACCGCGTCTCCGAGCTTCCCGCCTTCCCCGACCTCTGGTCGTTCCCAGGTGGGGGCATCAGCAGGGTCGACAGGGCTGTAGCCGAATCTCATCCGGAGTGGCTCTCCGAGAGAGGGGAGGATCGGGTCTCTGCTTTTGCACTACTAAGAGAGATAGTCGAGGAGTTGGGTGTCGCGCCTGACGGTAGCGGCGGTTTCTGCGAGGTCAGTGCCGAAGTCAGGGAACTGGTCTGTAGCGACAAGTCGGGCTGGCTGGAGTCGATGGAGTCAGGAGAACTGACTGCTGACGGTTTCCACTGCGAGATAATCACCGAGCGAATCACACCTCCTCAGGCACCTGCTCGCTTCCATAACCTGTTCTTCCACGTTCCAACTGGTGACTCCGGCATCACTCCGACATTTCCCCCAGGCCGCTCTGAGTTCGACGAATTCCGATGGTGGAGACCCATTGACCTGATTGCTTCATGGGAAGGTAACGAATTACGGCTGCCTCCTCCTATCGTGACGCTTGTTCGCGACCTAGTTGAGGCCATAGAGCGTGAGGGTGACTTGCAGTCTGCGTGTGACGCTCTAGCAGCCAACCCTCCTTCAGGTCAGCACCGATTCGAGTACGGGCCAGGAGTTGAATGCATACTGATTCCGACAGCCACCCTCCCTCCTGCGACCCATACCAATTGCTACATCCTCGGAGAGAGGGGGGGCGAGCGCGTGATGGTCGACACTGCGGCGAGGGATGAAGAGGGGCTCGAGGAGTTGGCATTGAAGGTCCGGGAGATTTGGGATGACGACAGTTCTATCACAGCTACAATCTTCACCCACAGGCACCCCGACCATGTCGGTGATTTGGCTCGCATCTCGGAGATCTACAAAGCGCCGATATGGGCCAGCGAAGAGACGCATGCGGCAATCAATGGGAGCACTCGAGACAGGGTCCTCAGTGAGGGTGACTCGTTCGTGCTCGAGGGACCGAGCGGCGGGGTACGCTGGGAGGTCATCGAGAGCCCGGGGCACTGCCCTGGGCAAATCTGCCTAGTCAGCGAGGCTGGCGTAGTGTCGGCGGATAACTGCTCGACCGTTGGTACCATTCTGGTGCCTTCGGGCGAGGGTGACATGGGTGCTTACATCTCTGGTCTCGAAAAGATTCGTGCTCTGAAGCCCAAGGTTCTCTTCCCTGGTCACGGGCCTCTTGTTGCTAATCCAGAGAGGCTACTGACACACTATATCGAGCACCGCAAGGAGAGGCATCAGAAAGTTCTGGAGGCAGTCAGGGCAGGGAACTCAGACATCCCCAGCATCGCCAGTGCGGCATACTCGGACAGTCCGGGAGCACATCCTCTACTGGCGCAGGACCAAGCACTGTCTCACCTAAAGGAACTACAGAGGTCCGGTGACGTGAAACACGATAGCAGTGGATACGCAGCGGCCTAATCCGGGTCAAGATTGAAGCGCATCCGGCAACAGCACGTAGCGAAACTGAGGTATTGCGATGGCTAAAGACGGTCAATGGTGGAAGAAGGACAAGGATTCTGACTCCTCTAAGGAAGACGTCGAGGATATGCTGAATGAGGCTGAGGCCCAGCGTATCCAACGCGAAGAGGAGTTGGCAGAGGCCGAGCACCGAGAAAAAATGGCGAAATTTACCAAGACCACGTCCCCGAAGGACGGTGTCAGTTCA
>OFKE01000009.1_pt1 | contig 34495 bp, 23 predicted proteins | sample 1540451 | NCBI WGS metagenome assembly OFKE01 (sample SAMEA104347367, study PRJEB22522) | marine metagenome | isolation source: seawater | reverse complement strand
ACCGTACCCGTCGGAGTCGCCATCGGCCCACTGGGTGATGTCGAACACGAATGAGTCACCATCGTCGGACCACCCGTCATCGTCCGTGTCAGGGCACCCGAGGCGGTCCTCTGTGCTGGTGCCATGGATCACCGGGCAGACGTCGGCCATTTTGGCGGGCGCGGGATTGTCACCGAATCCGTCCAAATCTGAGTCTCGCCACTGCGAGTCGTCACTGGGAAATGCGTCGGCTCCTTCATCCACGGTCCATGCGTCCGCCGGGTCGGAATAACCGTCCTCGTCAGCATCGGGACAGCCGAGACGGTCGATGGCCGAGTAGCCCTCTTGCAAGGGACAGAGGTCACCGTCTGTGCCGTCAGCATTGTCGCCGTAGCCATCCTCGTCGGTGTCACGCCACTGCGACACATCCAGAGGATACTCGTCCTCGGTGTCCGCCCAACCGTCGCCATCGGTGTCGATGCAGCCTAGCAGACTCCAGATCGAGGTCCCGGCCACTTCGGGACAGTCGTCGGAGAGGGCGGTCCCCGATTGGTCGGCGTAACCATCCCCGTCATCATCCGACCACAGCAGTTTGTCGTTCGGATAGGAGTCGCTGGCCTCAGACCAGCCGTCACCGTCACTGTCTAGGCAACCCAGACTGTCCAGGGTCGAGTTGCCCCAGACACCGGGGCAATCGTCGGGGGCGCTGGCGGGTGCGGGGTTGTCACCGTACCCGTCGGAGTCGCCATCGGCCCACTGGGTGATGTCGAACACGAATGAGTCACCATCGTCGGACCACCCGTCATCGTCCGTGTCAGGGCACCCGAGGCGGTCCTCTGTGCTGGTGCCATGGGTCATTGGGCAGTCGTCGAGGCTGTCGCGGATGCCATCGAGGTCGGCGTCGGGAAAAGGGTCGATTCTGATGACACGGTTCAATCCCGCATCGACGTACCAGAGCTTGTCGCCAGGTCCTACCTCAAGGCCCATGATTGAGTTGGCGTTGGTATCGACCGTCTGCATGTGAGTGGCGCTCTTGCCGTCATTTGCAAGCTCGTAGGCACCAATCTTCCCGTTACCGTTTTGCGATACGAAGAGTGTGTCACCATGCAGGGCGATGCCGGAAGGAGAGGAAAGGCTGGAGGTGAGGACACCCCATTCCACGTCGGTAATCTCGCTGTACTCTGCCAGCACCGAGTCCTTCTGCGTACTCGAACCCATGATGTCCGTCGTCGTGGTGGTGGGATCGTCGGTGTTGACCCAGAGAATCCGGCCAGCCCCTGTGTCGGCGATGTAGAGGATTCCATTCGCCTTGTCGAGTACCATGTGGCCCGGGATGCCTGCGCTGCGTGTGGGAGTAATCTCGGTGTAGCGTCGAACGACACCGTCTTCGTGGTCTTCTCCGCCGGTATCGTGGTCGTCGTGGAAGTCGTAATACACCAATTCACCGTAGTAGCCGTCGTTGTACCAGTAGGCATTGCCCGAATCATGGGCGATGCCCACCCCGTTCGGACTCTCGTGCAGCATGTCGAGGTGGCTACCCAAGGGCCCGCCTGGTTGCTGATTCTCCATGGCGAAGTGGGAGAGTGAAGAAGGCCAGAGTGCCGGCCCCATGAAATTGTTCGGCGGTTGCTGGCCGTTGTACGTGTTGCGGGTTTCTTGGGCCGAGGCGAAGATGTAGTCGAACTCGGAATGGTCTTGTCCGAAGGCGATCGCGCTGACCTCCTCCATGAAGTGGTTGCCGTATGCGTCCTGCCTATTCTCGCTAGACTGGTTTGCTAGGCCTGCACTGTGTATGATGGTGATGCTGTCGGTGGCGCGATTTACGACCCAGAGCTCGTTTTGCCGGGACGAACTTGGGTGGAATTCGAGGTCGCGCGGGACGTTGAGGTCGTCACCATCTGTGGCGATGACGGTCTCGTCGAAGCCGGAACCGAATTGCTCGACGTAGGTGTGTGACGAGCGTGCGTCACCTTCTGCGACGGCAGTGGGTGACACAGCGAGGAAGGCGCTCGTCAGGAACATCGTCAGAATGAGCATCGATGTTCGGGTCCTACTTCTGGCCGAGGAAGTCATGCATCGGGCGAACAACCCATCCTATTTTGTGCCTCTGCCCGCATGTTAGGAGGCTGTCGCTCAGAAAAGTCGCTGAATTGGTTCTTAGGTACTAGAGGCCCTAGCGAGCCCATGAGAGTCCGGAGGCTCGCGATGCTGCTGTCGGGTCTGCTTCCGCACCCATGCGACTCCGTCGAGCTTGAGCAGTACACCACCGACGGCAACCTAGCGGCTCGCTGGCTCACCGATATCTCCGCGTTTGACGACCTCACTGAGGGCTGCACCGTGGCAGACCTCGGTGCAGGAAACGGAGTCCTCGGACTGGGTGCCTTGGTGTTGGGTGCTGGAAGGGCGATACTAGTTGAGGCCGACCAAGCGGCATGTGATGTCGCGAAATCAAACGCCGAGTCGATGGGGTTCACTGAATCAGTGGAAGTAATCCGAACCACGCTCGGCTCGGGCCCGATTAATCTCACCCCTGCGGACGTGGTAATCTGCAACCCGCCGTGGGGTAGGCAAACGCCTAGGGCCGATCGCCCCTTTCTTGAGGCCATAATCGCGGCAGAGGCTCCGGCCCATCTGCTACACAGTGCTGAGGCCACTCATATTCAACCTCTGTTCGAGAATGCAGGTTGGTCGGCCGAGAGGTACGGCGAGGCCGACTTTGCACTTCCTGCGTCTTACTCTCATCACGCCCGGCAGAGAGGAAGGACAAGAGCAGCATTCTGGCGCCTCACACTCCCCTGAGCCTACGGCTCATTCATGCCGGACCGTTCTTAGGGGGTTGGCCGGTCGGCGAGCCGATGACCGCTGCAGCAGGAGACTTCGTTACCCCAGGGTCCTCAGTCATAGTTCCAGACGGAGTAGAGGCAGGAGATGGAATCCACAGTGATGCCTCGAGCACTATGGCGGTAGTCACTGGAACGCTTGTCCAGAGTAACGGCACAATGTCGGTTGACCCTTCACGGCCTTCGGTGAACTCGCCTCAGATTGGGGACGTCATCATCGCCGAGGTGAACCGACTCAACCCCAAGACAGCCGAAGTACGCCTGCTCCATATTGAGGGCAAGGATGGCGGCCACAGAACCGTCCCTGCCGAGGAACTGTTCGCAGACATCTTCGTCACCAACTTCGTAGATCGCTTCCTGCCCTCCGCAGGGGATGCGATGCGCAAGAGGGACATCGTCCGCGCGCGCATAGTCGAACTAGACCCCATGCTCAAGGCCACAACTCGCGACAACCCCGAACTTGGTGTCCTGCACGCTCTGTGCCCACAGTGCGGAGAGGATCTAGAGGCGAGCAGCAAGACCCCCGACTTCAACGTCGCATGCCCTCGCTGCGACTACACAGGCTACAGGGTCTTGTCCAACGGCTTTGGTCACGGCCACGCCCTCGGGGATGACATACAATCCCTGAATCGCCCCGGGGCCCGATGGTCATCGGAGGCCGAGCCAATGCTCGGTCACGATGGCGCTCGCCCTTACATCTCACCCGTTGCAGACTACCGTCGTGGCATGTCACACGAGATGCCCGATTCCGTCCGCCGCCAGAAGGCAGCTCAGTCACGAGGCGGAGGCGGAGGAGGAAGAGGAGGGCCTAGGCGTGAGATGCACCCGACTACGTGTACTCTATGTGGAACCAAGACACAAGTGCCATTCAAGCCCACTCCGGGCAAGCCGATCCGCTGCAGGGACTGCATGGACAAGGTCAAGGATGGCAAGGCCTCGAAGGACGAGCTCGCCAAGGAGCGTGGGGTACTGAACGCGGCACGCGCTGGGGCCGAGGGGTCAATGGGGCTCAAGCTGTTCATCGGAGGCGTCTCCTACGACGCCACTGAGGATGATCTCCGCGAGGCCTTCTCCGCACACGGCGAACTCAAGGAGGTCCACATCGCCACAGACAAAGAGACCGGTCGCTCAAAGGGCTTCGCCTTCATCACTTTCCCAAACAAAAAAGACGGTCTCGCAGCAATCAAGGCACTTCATGAGAGCAAGATTCACGGTCGCAAAATCAGTGTCCAAGAGTCGAACCCAGGCGGCCGTGATCGCAAGCGCCGTCCCCGCCGAAACTAGCGAAGCCGTGAATACCCGGAAACCGACCGTCCCAACGGGGCTGCGATGGAAGGATGGCTTGTTCTTGATGGCTATGAGGATGAGCCCGCCGCATTTGGAGTCCCTAACTACCTCGGGTTCCACATCCGCTACATCTGCGGGGTGCTCGAATCTCGGGGTGTGCCGTACACATACATGACCATCGACCAGTGGAGGATGCACCAGAAGACACGGCTGGACGACCCTAGTGAGAGGGCGGCACTGCGCAGGGAGCTGTCAGAGTTGGATGGCACTGTCATTCTGGCAGGTGCCGTGGTTCCAGGTAAGTACGTCAGAGGGACTCCAATCAGTCGCCGCGAGATGGACAATCTGCTCTCAATTCTGCCGAGCGAGCAGCCGGTGCTGTGCGGCGGCTGGGCAATCCGCAATTGGCGCTATGACGGCTGGATACCCCTCCGCTCGAATCTTTTCTGCGCAGTCCAGGACACCGACGCCTCACTGCATCATTATCTGTCGACGGGGCAGTGGGAGCACAGAAGGAGGACACCCGAGCAATGGTCTGAATGGGCACTGGCGGGGGCATCTTCTAGAGCAGTCACAGAACATCCCGATCTCGCATCTCCTGAAGGCTCTCCCGGGCCGCTAACCTACGAAATCGAGCTCTACCAGGGCTGCGTCCGCTTCAAGCGCGGTTGCAAGTTCTGCATTGAGCCGAAGAAGGGACTGCCGCTGTGGCGGGACGAGGAAGACGTCCTCACTGAGATAGCCATGGCTCTTGACTCAGGAGTTAGAAACGTCCGCATAGGAGGGGCTACGGACATCTACACATATCGTGCTGAAGGCGTGGAGAATCTCGAGTACCCGATTCCGAACCCCGAGCCGATAGCCAAGGTTCTACACGGCGCGCGCGAGGATGAGAGGCTGACAATCCTCCATGTCGATAACGCCAACCCATCAATCGTCGCCGAGAGCATCGAACCGGCTACTGAGATTACGAAAACTCTTGTCGAGACCCTCTCCGACGGTGCGGTGCTCTCGTTCGGGCTGGAGTCAGCCGATCCCACCGTACACGAGCAGAACTGGCTGAACTGCGACCCGAATCAGCTCAGGACTGCAATCAGGTTGGTCAACGAATACGGCAGGGAACGCGGAGAGAGGGGCCTTCCGAAGTTGCTGCCAGGACTCAATTTTATCGCCGGCCTGAATGGAGAGACAGTGGAGAGCTACCGGATGAATCTCGAACTCCTCAGGAGTATGCGAGATGAGGGATTGTGGCTCAGGAGGATTAACATTCGGCAAGTTGAAGGGCAGGGTTTTCAGGAGATTCCAGAGCAGGCCTTCAGCGAGTTCAAGCGTGAGGTCCGTGAGAGTATCGACCGACCTCTTCTGGAGGAAATGCTGCCGGTTGGCACGGTCCTCAAGGGGGTCTGGTGGGAGGCCCATAACGACCGCATCCGAAGGCCCGAGCAGGTATTGGACCCAAAGTACCGTGACGAATCTATCCGAGGGGCAGCTGGCATAACCTTCGGTCGGCAGATAGGGGCGTACCCTATCCTTGTTGGAGTCCCGTACAAGATACCACTAGAGAGTGCCTCGGAAATCATTGTCACGGGCCACGGGATGCGCAGCATCACCGGCGTCGAGACAGGTCTGAATGTGAACTCGGCGACCCAGCACCAGCTAGAGGCCATACCTGGTATCGGCAGCAAGGGCGCTTGGAGACTGGTAAGCGCTTGTGCAAGGGTTTCGTCAAAGGGAGGTTCTTTCTCTCCGAACGAGGCTTTTGAGGCTGCCGGACTGGACGTACCAGCTCTTGCAAAAGCCGTTCTGAGCGCTGATGCAGGGGCGGTCGCGACGCAGGAATAGTGATATTGCGAACTGCATCGGTTTCTCCTGTAATGGGCACTAGTCGGACTGGTCCGACGAACATCTTTGACTGAGACTAAATGAGCAGACAAGGTGGGCATGAAGATGGATAATAGTTATTCAAGGCAAATCACGCTTCTAATTCTGCTACTACTAATCTTCGCTGTCCCGCAGGAGGCGTTCGCCAACAGTTCAGGTAAGACTGGTTCGTCTAGCACAGGTTGCGGAGGTGGTTCCTGCCATGGAGGTGCAAACACAGTTACTCCATCCTTAGTTGGTCAGCCCAGTTCTGATTACACACCCGGGACAGTTTACTCCCTCACAATCGGTGGTAGTGGCGGGACCTCTGGAACGAATGGCGGATTCAATCTAGACACGACCCAAGGCACTTTCTCCAATGCTGGAACCAACGCTCAGGTATCGACTAATGGCGAAGCTACTCACTCCAATTTCAACTCGCGCTCGTGGACAGTCGACTGGACAGCTCCTTCAAGCGGTTCTGGTGATACGACCTTCAATCTAGCAGTGAACTTCGTAGATGGGACAGGAACAACCTCTGGTGACTCATGGGGAACTGCCTCATGGACCATTTCCGAGGCGACTTCGACGCCTCCATCATCCCCTTACAACCAGCCTGGTTCGCAGAGGGACTCGGTCTTCTCGCACTCAGTGCTTGAACTAAACTCGGGCTCGCCAACTCTAGTCCTCGACAATGGCACTCTGGTGACCTTTTCCTCTGGCACTGGAGGAGGAAATCCTGTCTACGCCAACGATGACGTGCTATCAATCGCAGGAGATTGCGCATTATTGGGCAACTACAGTCTCAGGTGTACTGGATCCAACAACTACGGTCAACTCGGCCTCGGCTCCTTCTCCCTCAGCAACGGGACAGTTGACTTCGGCACCAGCATGCCCGCTGCGATATCTGATGGAAACAACCACAACTGCGCCATCCTCACAGATGGCTCGGTCAGTTGCTGGGGCAGGAACAACGTCGGACAACTCGGAGACGGGTCCAACGCAAATAGGAACGCGCCTGTAAGTGTCGACCTAGGGGCCAACACCACTGCTGTAGCCCTCTCTACTGGAATCGACTCCACATGCGCGATAACGAATACTGGCGCAATCAAGTGCTGGGGAGGTAACTTCTACGGAATTCTTGGAGACGGTACTACGACTCACAGCAATGCGCCAGTGGAGGTCAATCACTCGACAGGAATGCGAGCGGTCGCTATAGCCACTCCAGGCTATGGAGCCTGCGCCATCTTTGAGAACGGCTCCGTATACTGCTGGGGACAGCTCTACACAGTCACCACGATGTTTGGGACAGTCACAAACGGTTCTGTCCATATCGATTTTGCCGCTGGTAGGACTGCAACCGCCATCGATGGGACCTCTGACCACATGTGCGCCATCCTCGACAACGGCTCGATGAACTGCTGGGGTGTGAACACCTACGGCCAGTGGGGCGACGGCTCGTGCAGCTCAGTCATCCCTTCCAGTGGGTGCAACGGCGTGAATGGAAACGCCCCAGTGCACGTCAATCTGAGCACTGGCAGCAGTGCCATAGCAATCTCGTCCGGAGCATCTGCGACATGTGTGATTCTCGATAACTACTCGCTACAGTGCTGGGGGCAGCAATCCGGCGAGTTTGACGGAACCACGGACTCTCTCCTTAATCCTCATACGATGAATTTCACACTTGGGGCGGATGTGGCCTATTCGGATCAGGACATGGACGGCGACGGCATCGTCAACGCCCTTGACACTCACATGGCAGGCGACGACGACGGCGACGGCGTTCCGATTCCGTACGATCCGTATCCGAGCAATCCCTCGAGATGGATGGATTGCGATTCCGGTTCGTGGGGCAGACTATCATGCAGTCCAGCAGAGGCTGGGCATTACGCGGAGTCGGGCGATCTATACTTCACACCCTGCTCAGTCGGGACATATCAGCCCGAGGCCGGCTATCCTCTGTGCTACGATGCATCGGCTGGCAACTTCGTGGATATCTCCCAAGCAATCACGCAGTCTCTATGTTCAGCCGGCACCTATCAGCCAGACCTCGGGCAGTCATCGTGTGTCAACAGCTCAGCCGGCAACTACACCAGCCCGAGTTTCGGCGACGCCGGTTCGTACTCTTCCTCAGCGTTCAACATCTCAGCGACGAGCGCAGAGTACAATGGTTCGATACACTCCTCCAGCGACGTGCAGGACCTGTACATGATGGTGGTCCCGAAGGACCACGGTGTCACAGTGGGGCTGACGTCCCCCTCGGGCGCTGATTTTGACTTAGAAATCTACAACGAGAGCCTAACCCTCCTTGACGGGAGTTACTCAACCTCCTACGACGAGACCTCGACCAACAACACGAACTTCTCGGCAGACTCCAACCTGTACATCCTTGTCTCTCCGTGGAGCGGGACCGGTCAGTACACGTTACAGATTTGGCTGTTCTATACTGCTGACGGGGCCTTGGTGGGCAACCCCTCGATGTCCGTTGATGCCGAGATTGGAGCTGGCCAGTACCAGTGCTCCCCTGGGACCTACCAACCAGACACTGGTCAATCCTCGTGTATCGATGCCTCGCCTGGGCATTACGTCTCAGGTAGCGGCTCGACCACTCAGACACCATGCAGCCCCGGCTCATTCCAGTCGGGAATGGCTCAGACCTCATGCCTGCTAGCCACTCCGGGGAATTTTGTCAATATCTACGCTGCAATCGATCAGACTCCGGCTTCTCCAGGTCACTACGTAAACACCTCAGGCGCGACCGAGGAGGTCGCGTGCACCATGGGCACCTACCAGCCAAGCATAGGGCAGACCTCGTGCCTCGACGCAGATGCAGGATACTATGTCCCCTCTAACGGGGCGAGCTTCCAAACGGCCTGCTCCCCCGGGACCTACCAGCCAAGTACCGGCCAGTCATCATGCATCGATGCATCTGCTGGATACTACGTACTGTACTACAACTCAACTAGCCAGACGCCCTGCCCCGTGGGCACCTACCAACCCAGCACCGGACTGTCGTTTTGCATCGACGCCTCCCCGGGGAATTACGTCAATACCGTGGCTGCTACCTCTCAGGTACCTTGCGATATCGGTTCCTACCAGCCTCTATCGGGCCAAGACAGGTGCAATGTTGCAGATTCGGGATACTACGTGCCTATTACTGGATCAGCCAATCAGACTGCATGTGATTTAGGTACATTCCAGCCTAACCCAGGCTCTTCCTCCTGCTTGGACTCGCCCCCGGGGCACTATGTAGACACTACAGGGGCGATTTCAGCCACACCGTGCTCGGCGGGCACGTACAACACCAATGTGGGATCTATCAGTGCCGATTCCTGCATCCCATCTGACCCAGGGAACTCGGTGCCGGCGGACGGTGCTTACTTCCAGACTCCCTGCACCCCCGGGCACTACCAGCCGTCATCTGGTCAGACCTCCTGCCTCGATGCCGATGCAGGATACTACGTTGCAGTTCACGGCGCCAGCTCTCAGATTACTTGCGGCTTAGGAACTTTCAATCCTGACATCGCCCAATCATCATGCACAGACGCATCCCCTGGGCACTACGTCGACACACCGGCCTCTACGTCTCAGATTGCCTGCACTGCAGGCACCTACAACCCAAGCATGGGATCATCCTCTGCGGCCGACTGCCTGCCCACTGACGCGGGCAACTACGTCCCGATGGCAGGGGCAGCCGCACAGATTCCATGCGCAGCCGGTTCCTACCAGCCCTCCCTGGGCCAGGCCTCGTGCATCCTCGCCGACCCCGGTCATTATGTTCCTGCGACAAATTACCAGAACCAGTTGGAGTGCCAGTTGGGTACCTTCCAGCCATACTCTGGTGCATCTTCATGCTCGGACGCGGAACCAGGGCACTACGTCGACACCAACGGCTCAGCCTCGCAAATGGACTGTCCACCGACCACCTACAATCCTGCCACTGGCTCTAACGACCGGGATGACTGCGTAGATGTAGAGCCGGGTCACTACTCAGATGAGTGGGGCACCGCTGAGCATCTCGAGTGCGCCCTCGGGACATACCAGCCCAACCCAGGTCAGATGTCGTGCCTTGATGCTGATTCCGGACACTTTGTCTCCTCCAGCGGCGCGACTTCCCAGTCGGCCTGCCCTGCAGGGACCTACAATCCGTCCGAGGCCTCTGGAAGTGCCGCTGATTGTGTCCCCGCAGATCCCGGTCACTATGTCGGCAGCCAAGCCAGTTCCTCACAGACTCCATGCAGTCCAGGTACCTACCAGGATTCACTTGGTCAACTGTCCTGCATCGACGCCTCCCCCGGGCACTATGTTTCCGTAGAAGGTCAGGCCGAGCAGACCCCTGCTTCACTGGACACCTATGCCACAGGGACGGCCAGCACTAGTGCAGAGGACTGCCCGGAGAGTCACATTACCCTGCAAGAGGGGGCCAATTCTGGAGACGATTGCTTCCTCGACAGTGACGGCGACCGGATTCACGACACGGCAGATTCAGATGATGACAACGACGGAGTCGACGATGGCACTGACATGTGTCCGCTGGGCTTGATGGGATGGTCAAGCAGCCCCGGATCAGACAACGATGCGGATGGCTGTAAGGACACCGAGGAGGATGCGGACGACGACAATGACGGATTCCCAGACGATGGCGACGCACTGCCACTGAACTCCGCGGAGCATTCGGACAACGATGGCGACGGACTTGGCGACATCGAGGATCCAGACGACGACAACGATGGTCTAACTGACTCTGACGAGGCGGCTGCAGGCACCGATCCCAAGGACCAGGACACTGATGATGACGGCTTCCTGGACGGCGTGGACATGTTCCCGAAAGACCCAACCGAGTGGTACGACAAGGACGGCGATGGTTACGGCGACAACGGTGACGCCTTCCCCAGTGACTCATCCAAGCACCTTGAGGCGGACCTGTTTGGCAAGTACGGCTTCGTCATCGCTATCCTCGGTTCGATACTAGTCCTCGGTCTTGGCGGGTGGATGGTTATGCGTCGCAAGGAGGAGGCAACAGTGACCGAGGCAGCCGAACACACACGCAGTGTCGTGACGCCGGCTCAGCCCGCCTACGAGTCGGAGCCCGAACCGGAGATGAACACCGGGCAGTTCCTAGAAGAGCTCGAAGCAGACCTGAGTCGCCCCACTGCCCCTCCTCATGCTAAGATGAACGAGCAGGGACAGCTCGTGTGGGTTGACGATGCGGGCACCGTATATGCCCAGAACCCCGACGGCAGTATGGTCACGTTCAATGTCGCGACTGGATTGTGGGAGCCCCTTGAGTAACCAGTACGCTCGTCTCACTCCTCAAATTCTGCGAGATCCCCGACTGACTCAAACAGACTGGGTCCACTACCGAGGAAGTAGACTGACCCCAGTCTAGTTCGGGAATCCTCCGGAGTGGAGTTGTTGCCGGTGGCGCACGAACCTGTGCAGCCGTCGGCGAAGGCCACATACACCCGCCCCTCGAGATCAATATGTAGGTCGTTGAAGTCCAGCAAGTTGCGGTTCGAGCCTCCAATGTCTCGACAGTCGCCGCTGTTCAGGCATATGCTCCCCACCTGGACCGGGTCAGGAGAGACCCTGACGGTGTGGAACACCGGCTCAGGGTCAAGTGCGTTGAGACTGTAGGTGATGTACAGGTAGTAGCTGACATTGGCGGACGCGTAGTGCGCATTGCCGTCCCACGGCTCCCCGTCGATGTCTGATTGGTTCAATTCACTCGCGTTCTCACTCCCAAGGTAAGTAACCGCAATCCTTCCTGGGTCACCTGCATCAACCTGAGGGAATACTGTCGAGATAACCGCGTTCGGACTGATTCGAATACTAGTCTGTTCCCAAGTTTCTCCTGAATTAGTACTTCTCGACATGTAGATGCCTTCGTCTGCCCCCGTCCAGATGTGATATGCATTGGATTCAGTGTCGGTCGCAACCTCCGAATTCTTACGAGGATTGGGTGTCCCTACGTCCTCACCCATGGTTCGATCAAACCAACTCAAACCATTGTCATCGGAAACAATGACTGTGGGCGTTTGGACCCGTGGCGTGACGTATACAGTGCCATCCGGTGCAGAAGTGATAGCTCCATGGAGTCCACCATTGGTTGTGGCCAATCCGAAGATTAGTCCGCCTGTGTTAAATGTGGCACCGCCATCAAAACTGGTGAAGCAGAATATTCCGACGAGTTTGTTGTAGCAATAGTACACAGCTGTCTCGTAGTAAGCCTGAGTAAACTGACCGCCGATTCCATACCCACTGCTCGTCCAAGGGCCGGTTGCCAGTTTGATGTGATCATTAATCGGAGTCGTACCAGAGTCGTGTGGATTACCCACCCACGTTGCCCCATCATCATCGCTATAACATATCCAAGACGTCTCCAAGCCCTGCATCTGCACGTTGAATACTCGGTCCGTTATCGGATCTACCCACCCCCACGGATCATTGGTTTGGAACGCACACATGGGACCTGCGACGTCCTCCCAGGATTCTCCGTGGTCACAAGAACGCATGACCTTCTCAAAAGCGATGAAGAAAATGCAACCACTCGACGTGACGCCGATGCTGGGCTCGGCCCCATCCTCGCCGACGTTGCTGAACACGAAATTGAGGTTCAGCGGTTGGTAGAGGTCCAGTGAGAGGCTCTCGCCGTCCGGCCCGGTGATGAAGACCCCGTCCGGTAGAGTCGGTTCAGGAGGAGGTGGAGGGGGAGCATCATCCTTGAAGCAACCAGCGAGTGATGCCGACAGCATCAGAATCCCGACTAGCAGAACCTTCACTCGCATGTTCGCACCGAAGGCGCATCAGCGAATTATCTTGCCCTCGGCAACTATCAGAGAATAATGGCGTTAGCACCCCAAGCAAGGCCGCCACCGAAGGCTACGGTGACCACGAGGTCGCCTGATTCTATCAGTCCTTCATCACGCGCCTCGTGCAATGCGATGGGCACGCTAGCGCCAGCGGTGTTGCCGTACTTGTGCAGGTTGGTAAACGTCTTCTCCATCGGCAGCCCGAGCTTGTCCATACCCGCTTTGATGATGTTCAGGTTGGCCTGATGGGGGATTATCATGTCGACGTCTTCTATCGAATGACCGGTTCTCTCTAGAACGGCCCTGACCGCTTGGGGAAATGCCTCGGTTGCGAAGTCCCAGACCGCCGGCCCGTCCATGTGGAAGTACTGCTCCCCGTCTTCGAAGCCCGGAGACGGAATCGGTTTCTTGACCCCGCCCGCCGGGATCTCGATGACCCCGGCTCCGGCGCCGTCGGACATCATCCAGCTTCCAAGTAGGCCCCTGCCCTCGTCTACTTCCTGGATGACGGCCGCCCCGGCGCCGTCGCCGAAGAGGACGCACGTGGTACGATCCTCCCAGTTGAGAATGCGGCTGTAGACCTCGGCACCCACGACCAGCACGTTGTCGTATCCCGGGGTGCCGGCGAAGCGCCCCCCGATGTCTAGGGCGTGGACCCAGCCGGCGCACACTGCGTTGATGTCGAAGGCAGCGGCCTTGGTGCAGCCTAGCTTGTGTTGAGTAATCCCAGCAGTGGAGGAGAGTGGGACATCGGGTGAAGAGGTGGCGAGGATGAGCATGTCCACATCATCGGGTTCGATGCCCGCTTCGTCCATTGCCTGTTGGCAGGCGATGACGGCAAGATCACTCGTGCAGACATCGTCAGCGGCTATTCTGCGCTCCTTAATCCCGGTCTTGGTGGTTATCCACTCGTCACTTGTATCAACTATCTCGGCCCAGTCGTCGTTGGTCATGACATCGGGTGGGACGTATGTGCCCAACCCTGTGATGCCCACTGGCGCCATATTGCTCCGCATCGCCCAAGAGAGGACTTTCACTGTTGCTGCATTAGTCGTGCTTGACACAGACGTTCATGGCCTCTGAGAAGAAGTCCAAACTCCACTTGCCACCCTCTCGGCCCACTCCGCTGTCCTTGACGCCACCGAACGGGACTCGCAGGTCCCTGTGCAGCCAGGTGTTGACCCATACCATTCCGGTATCGATGGCCTCGGAGACCCGCTTGCCCTTCTCGAGATCGCCCGTCCATACGCTTCCGGCGAGTCCGTAGCGGGTGTTGTTGGCGATGGCCACAGCCTCCTCTTCACTGCTGAACGGGTGGAGCGTGACCACGGGCCCGAAGATCTCCTCGGTCGAACATCTCGAGTTTGGACTCAGCCCCTCGATGACTGTGGGGGCCATCCAGTTGCCATGCTCAAATTCTGCGGGCATGCACGGCATTCCTCCGGTGAGTAGACTGCCTCCTTCTTGCTTGGCCAACTCGACGTAGCTCTGTACCTTTTCGAGGTGATGCCCCGAAATCAATGCCCCTAGGTCAGTGGCCTCTTCTGAAGGATCACCAACTCGCATCGCCTCGACGGCATCCACGAAGCGGTCGCGGAACTCTCCGTAGATTGAGTCCTCAACTAGGATTCTAGAGCCGCACAGGCAGACCTGGCCCTGATTGAGGAAGCCAGCGCGCACTACTCCGGCTACAGTCGCGTCCATGTCACAGTCGGCGAAAACTATGCTCGCGTTCTTACCGCCGAGTTCGAGGCTGAGTTTCTTGAATACAGGAGCGGCCGATGCCGCCACCTTCTCGCCTGTTGCAGTACCGCCGGTGAATGATACGAGGTCGACATCTGAATGGGCCACCAGTGGAGCTCCTGCTCCGACTCCGTCTCCGTGCACCAGATTGACCACACCAGCCGGCAGGTCGACTTCGTCGATGACTCGCATCAGCAGGTCTGCGGTCATCGGAGTCAACTCACTGGGCTTGCATACTACCGTGTTGCCCATCCCGATTGCCGGAGCGACCTTCCACGAGAGTAGGTAGAGAGGCAGATTCCAAGGGGTGATGAGAGCGCCGACGCCAACCGGCTTGTTGACTACATAATTGGTCGCACTAGACATCTCAAAGACCTCCTGCTCCTGCTCGCGCAGGATTCCTGCGAAGAACCGAAAGTTCGACACCGAGCGCTGCGCATCAACGTCTCGAGCCAGCGAGATTGGCTTGCCGGTGTCACGGCTCTCGAGCACTGCTATCTCTTCATAGCGCGCCTCAAGAGCATCGGCGATACGGTCCAGCCAACCAGCCCGTTCTGAGTGGCTTAGAGCACCCCAGGCCGGCTGTGCCCGCCGCGCGGCGCGCACGGCATCGCCGACATCCACTTCTCTAGACAGCGGCACTCTCGCGAAGCGGTGGCCAGTGGCAGGTTCGAGGACATTCATCCATTCGTCACCCGTGTGGCACACGAACCCTCCATCGATATAGTTGCATAGATCGAGAGGTTCTTGCCCATCAGAATCGCGCTCGCAGGGGATGCAGCCCGATTCGCAACACTTGTCTGGTTCCATTACGAACCCCTCTCACCTTCATTGGCGAACGGATCAGAACGGGTCATCCCTTCTGAGTACTCTTTCCAGTCCAGCGTGAATCTGTCTCTGTCAGGGTCCCATTCATCCCAGGTAACGACATTCTCGAGCTCCTCAAGGTACTGTGGTGGTACCATTCCCGGAACTATGAACGCCTTCTGGCGATGTAGAGGATATGGGTTGCGTAGACGGATTCCGAGCACCCCGAGCACGGCACGGGCGACGTACCAAGTGGCTTGGCTGTTCCAGCCGTGAGCAATCTTGATCACTATCCCTAGGCCCTTGGGCCAGTCGGGGTGGATAATAGACAGGCCGAGCAGACCATCAGCCCCCTCCTTAGCCAGGATTCCCCCCTCGCCTGCCTTTAGGCAGGTCGAATCGAGCCGGTTGAAGCCACCTACGAGATCGGGATGGCTGTTCATGGCATCCCAGATCCAGTCATCGTCCTTCTCGCGGGCTAGCCCAGCAAACATCACTGCAAGCTCGTCTACGGTGTTGGAGACCGTAGGAAGTCCGCAGCCGTCCTTGGCGACCCTCTGAGGCTCCCAGTCGGGCTTACCCATCATGCGCCGGAGTACATCAAGGTACATCGGGAACCAAGGTGAGCTCGGGAGAGTGTAGCCGGCCCGGTTGATTCCCATGCTTCGCAGCGCCTTGAGCATCGCTGCATGCTCTCCCGAGCAGGTGTGGAACCAGCGGCGTGGGCGTCTGACCTGTCGGCCGAACTGAATGAGTGGAACGTCCAGTGGGCACTGCATTAGTCCCCATTCGGACTCGGTAAGCAGCGATTGCGCAGCCGCGACGTGCTCGGTGTCGCCGTTGTGCGAAGAGCAGGCTATGGCCATCTGTTCGCTGCTCAGTTTCTCGGAGGCCAGTGCCTCTTGAAACGTCTTCATCATCAGCGGCTTCATCATTGAGCGTCCGTAGACCAGCACGTTGCCCCCGAAGGAGTGCACTATCTCGGTGCCGTGGGCCCATGCGATCGCACCGTGGATGGTGTTTTCGGAGACATCCATGCGGCGAAAGTCGACCAGAGGTTCCCACTCGACATCGCGACCTGTTGCAATCCCCTCGTACTGCTCGCCGAGGGGGTTAGTCGGATAGATCGCGGAACCCGGTCTGCCAGAGGCCACACTCGATGGCCTGCCGCCGCCGTCCTCACTCATCTCAGACACCCCTGTTAACGCGCGGTGCGACCTTAGTCATGAATGCCGTCATGTTTCTCTGGACGCGCTCGCTGTCGTGGTTGAAGAAGTCGAACCAGCACATCAAACGGTCTTCGGGGTGAAACCTCTCGAGTATTTGCTCACAGACCCTATCAGCATTGCCGATTACCGCATTGTCTGTTGCCCGCTCAATCTTAGACGGGTCAATGGTCCCCTCTAGTGCGTTCCAGTACGTCGATAGCGCAGCTCGCGCCTCCTCCATCGCAGCGTCGTTCTGCTCATCAGGAGTGAGTCCCTCCTCATCGTTGACAAATATCATGATTGTACGCGGCATCATGCTGCGCTCCCATGGTCCTCCATCGGAGTGGTAGTGCTCACGGAACCTATCGTGCGTCTCCTCGATGATATGAGGAGGGGTGATGCTGAGATTGAATACCTGCACAGGCCTCAATCTGTTCACTTCGACCTGCAGTTTCGGATCGTGGCTGCCCAGAACGAGGTTCAGTAAATCTCGACGCCACTCCTGTGGAATTGTCTTGATCTCCTCGAACTCGTAACGCCTATCGATACCAATCGAATCTGGAGGCGAATCGAGACCTCGCACAGATATAGCAGCATCCTGCACCTCCTTCCAGTCCTCGTCGGAGCGGAAGTTGACTCTAGACAGCACTGTGGGGCGAATCATGTCCGAGGACACCACCTCGCCATTCAACAGCCGCAGGAATATCTCAGAGGCCTCGGCGAAGACCTGACCGCGCAGGGCTGGCCACGCAGCCTCCTCGACAGCGTCACGCGGCACGATACCGTATGGTCGTGCCATGAACTCAAATCGACCAGCCGAGAAGCCGACGTGCAGACGCCGGGTCTCAGCAGGGTCGAGCCCATGCAGGGAGAGAAACGACCCTACTCGCTCTGCTTGTGCTATCGGTCCACCAGAGCCTAGAATTGACATCACCGCGCTCCCGACTTCCATCCGCTCGGTGAGGGAGAACATTTTACTCGCGACTTGGAAGAAGTCGGTACAAAGTCCGACCTCTCCAGGGTAGTGCGGAACCACCGGCTTACTGTTACTCTTCTGGACTTCGGTAGACAGGTGCGCCTGAGCGACCCAGCCGACTCCGAAACCGAGTTTGTCGGCGAGCTCGACCTGATTGAAGAAATTGGCCAACATCACTCTCTCGGAGGGGGTGTGGCCGGAAGTATCCGGCGTCTGGGAGATTGAGAAGAAGATATCGAAGCGCAAGCGCATCACCAATCAGATTGACCTCATTCTTCCGCCGTCAACGGCTAGACTGACGCCACGAATAGCCCCGCTTGACGGCAGACATAGGAAAGTGACTGCGAGAGCAGTCTCAAGAGGATTGACGAGGCGTTGGATGGGGACTCCACTCATCCATTCATCTCGTACGTCTTCAACTGACTTACCAGTGCGCTCGGAGATCGAGCTCGCCAAGGAACCTAGTCTATCGGTATCGGTGAAGCCGGGCATGATGTTGTTGATGGTCACGCACTCGGGCAGCTCACGAGACAGTGATTTGGACCATGAAGCCATAGCCCCACGCAGGGTATTGGACAGACCGATGTTGTCAATCGGCTCGCGTACCGAGGTAGAGATGATGTTCACGATTCGCCCAGTACCAACGGCCTCCATGCCGGGCACCAGAGTCTGTGTAATGGTGTGAGCAGCGTGTAGGTGACGGCGGAATGGCCCCTCGAACTCATCAAGGGTGTTCTCAAGCAATGGTCCCCCAGGAGGTCCACCGGAGTTGTTCACTAGGATATGTATGGTGTCCAAATCTGATACGGCCTCGAGTACGGCGCTCAGATCCTCAAGGTCCAGTGCGAGAGCCTCGTGCCCGTCTCCGTGCATTTCTGTAACCAGCGAGTCGAGATTGGCTGCAGAGCGGGCGCACGCGACTACGCGGGCGCCCGCTCGAGCGAGCATTAGCGCGCAGGCGCGCCCGATGCCCTTCGAGGCACCGCAAACCAGTGCAGTCTGTCCGTCTAATACGCCATCGGCGAAAGGAAATCCATCATTGAGCAGTCCATTGTTCATTTTATCACCTAATCCACATAATGAGCGTACGTCTGGTCACGCAGTTTCTGGTCGACGACTTCGAGCACCTCATCCGGCGCATTGCGGAATGTCGGGTGCTCGCTTTCACCTTGCGGTCGACGCATCTCATGCCAGCGGCCATCCTCGTATGCCATCAATGCCTCCTTCATCAAGACTCCAGCCAGAACTAGCGTCTCGTAGCACAGATCCTCATAGGTCATCCCTCTCTTCACCGCGACTTCGCGCTTAATCAGCATCTCCCCCGTGTCTATGCCATTGTCACAGAAGTGACAGGTTGAGCCGACGCGGATATCGTGGTACACCGACCATGCAGGTGAGGCCGAACCCCTGCATTCGGGCAGCAGTCCGGGATGGGCGTTGATCACCCCGTCGGAGGGGTAGTCGAGTATCTCTCCCCGGATTATTCGGGTCCCTCCGAATACGATGAGGTCGAGCTCCAGCCCCTCTAGATGAGGCATGACCTCGGGTGATTTGTGAATCGGGACAGGTACCAGTAGGATTCCGTTTTCAGCAGCCTGCTCGGCTATGGGTGGGGCTATTGGGTTGCCCTCGATTCGCTTGAGGAACTTCTCACGCTCCTCGTCGCCGACTGGTGAATCCTCCTCTATGATAATCTCGGGCACGAAGCCCTCGGAGAGGATCTGGCGCAGCATCTCGCGGCCGTACGGATGCTCCTTCAAGAGCAGGTAAGCAAATCTTGGCTTGGCCATGGTCCCCGTTTCGGGGAGGGGCCTTAGATACCCGTTATTTTCGGTCACGGAGTGACTCGACTCCGGTCGCGCGGGAAAAGCACGACCTCGCGGACATTGCCAGCTCCGGTCAGTACCATCAGCAGGCGGGCCACACCAAGTCCCCAGCCAGCGTGCGGAGGAGCGCCATAGCGGAATCCATCGGTGTAGAATGTGAAGTCGGCCGGCTCGAGGCCCATGTTGCGCAGGTTCTGCTCAAGCACGTCGACTCGGTGCTCTCGCTGACCACCACTGGTCATCTCGTCACGCCCGTAGTTGAGGTCGAAGCCACGACTCAACTGGCCGCCCGAGGATCCTTTCTCGTCTTCCTTGTGGTGGATGTAGAAGGGTTTCATCGACATCGGCCAGCGCGGAATAAAGTGGAAACCGGGATATTGGGCTGCGACGATGTCGCAGTGATGACTCTCGATGTCGTCACCCCACTCTATCTCGCCTCCGCCCGCCTTGACAATCTTGATGGCGTCGCAGTAGGATATGCGCGGAAACGGCACATTCGGGACCTCGACTGTGACAGGCTCTTGGTTCTGGCCTGATCGGTATTCGTTCACTACATCGATGAGGTTCTGGTCATTGGCCGCCACCTCGCTCCAGATATGGTGGATCATGCGTTCCTGCACACCCATCACGTCTTCCTCATCCATCCAAGCGCCTTCGATATCGAAGGAGATGAACTCGTTCAGATGACGATAGGTATCGTGCTTCTCCGCTCGGAAGGCCGGGCCAATCTCAAACACCCGTTCGAGTCCTCCAAGGACTGCCAATTGCTTGTACAACTGGGGACTCTGTGAGAGGTATGCGTCTGTCTCGAAGTACTTTATCGGGAACAGATTGGTGCCACCCTCTGCTGCAGCAGCGATAATCTTCGGTGTGTTGATTTCTTGGAAACCCTCGGAGATGAGGTGGTCGCGGCCGTACTGCAGTACCTTCCCTCGCAGTTGGAACATCGCGTTCACATGAGCCCTCCGAAGGTCGAGATGACGGTTATCCAGTCTGACATCGAGACCCACATGAACATCGTCAGTCACACCTACTGGTAGAGGTGCAGCAGCATCGGCGAGAACTCTCGCGGTCGCCACATTGACCTCAAACTCTGGAGGCGGCGCAGACTCGCCCTCGGCGAGTTTCGGAGGACGCTTCTGAGCCACCGTTCCAGTGACTTGAATGGTCGACTCGCGAGTCGCTGATTGGATGGCGCTGAACAGCGCTTCGTCCATGTTATCTTTCTTCAGGAATGCCTGTATGTGACCAGTGCCGTCGCGCAGCATCAGGAAGCAGATTCCTCCGCGCCCTCGCACTGTCTCGGCGTAGCCTGCGACGGTTACTTCGGAGCCAACCATGTCCGCGCCGTTGGACACTACCTGCCCTATGGTGTGGGAGCGGTAAGCCGTAGGCCTCCATCCGCTACTGTCTCTCATGCCCCTCTCGTGTCGGGACGGGGTTTTGAATGGTATCGGGTCAGGGGGCTCAATCATCCGACAATCGCTCGAGATACGCATCATCGAGCTCAGGTGGGAAGGCTAGCCAGCGGATGAGCACGAAGTTGAAGAAACCGAACAAGCAGGTGTTGATTAGCCAAGCGACGTAGTGGTTGACTAACCACTTCTCTATCATGATGTAATAGAGAGAAGTTGTCACTGCTAGTTGCGCAGTGTAGCACCAGAACGCCCGGTTGAGACTGGTGGAGTAGGTAAATGTCGACTTGAAGGTAAATCTGTAGTGCATATAGTGGGCTTCGACATTCCCTATGATGGTGGACACGACCCAGGCCGACACTTCTGTGTGGGCTTCCCACAGATTCATCCAGTACAGAATCAGATAAACTGCAAAAGCGAATGCGGAGTTGAAGCATCCAGTGACGTTGAATCTCATGAACTCTCGGAGGACTGTACTTGAGGTCCAGCCGACATCAGCAACCCTGCCCTTGAAGCGATTGATCCAGCCCATAGATGATCTCTCACTCTTCTTCGTGAGGGACAATCTTAGCTGCAATCAGTAGGAACGCAGTGTGCCCCATAGGCTGGTTTCCTGGTCTGACACCACCTTTGCTAGCCTTGACCCACTTGCGCTCAATCATCTCGCCCGCCCATTCGATGACCAGCCCCTGCCTCTGAGCGGATTCCCAGGATCTCTCAAGTTGCACGGTGGTCGGGCAGTAGCAGGCCAGTCTGCCTCCAGCCCTCAGCAGTGGCTCGATAGTCGGGACAACCTGCCAAGGCTCGGCCACATCGATGATTGCCGCATCGAGAGATTGACAGATTCCCGAAACAGCTTGTCCGACTTCGATTAGATCACCGTCAATCAGGTGCCAATCTGGGAACTCAGGTAGTACTTCGGCTAGGCGCTCCATGTTGGCCCGTCCGACCTCGGCATGCTCTGGCCTAGATTCGACTGAGATGAGGGTGCCAGACGAGCCTAGGACATTGGCCAGATGCATAGCTAGACCGGCCGAACCATGACCGCCCTCGAGCACCTTTGAGCCGACGCCGATGCCCATCCAAGAGATGAGGAATCCAGAATCCTTGATGCCAATGACTTGAGCCCTCCTAGCCATGTTCCTGCGGGCCTCGGGGAGAGCCGGGTCGACGATGGACAGGGACTTCTGGCCGACAGTAATCCTATCTCCAATTGAGTATCCGTTCAGGAGTTGCTCGACATCAAATCTCCCTAGCCCCTTCACCTTGACTTCGCCGGGTGTTCGCTGCAGCAGGTAGGCGCGACCGTCGTCCTCCCTTAGCGCGACCCACTCGCTGCCTCCGTCTTCGTTCACGCTCCGGGCCCGTCCTCCGCCTACTCAAGTTCTCCGGCTCTCTAAAGAGCCGTCCCAGCAACTATCCTGAGTACAGCATGGTTATACGGCGCCACGTTAGGGATATTTTGATGACTATAGTGCGAATGCTGTCAATCGTTCAACCGGTGGCTCTAGCAACCCTGGTGGTCATGATGTCCTTCATTGGCTTCATGGCGATGGACGAGAAGGTCGAAAAGGTCGAAGAAAGAGAGCAATTGATGCAGGAGGAAGCGCCGCTTTACGCTACCAGTCCAGGTCACCCTGTGTTCGGCGAGTACGTCGGCGCACACTGGTGCCCTCCTTGCATGGACAGCGCATCACCCTCGCTTTACAATCTGAAGACGTCAAATCCAGAGGATTTCACATTCGTCTCAATCTTTGAGTCCGAATCAGATGGTTGGCCCTCGGACAGCCCAATAAATCGACATGACCACGTCATGGCAGCCTCAGGTGGTTACCCTACATTCTCTTTCGCCGATGAGCAGAGTGGGACTTGCTTCAAGGTTGGCGCAGCCGGAACAAACTACTACGACGCAGACTACACGAACGGTGGCTGCATGAGTTCGGATGTCTCCGACTACGCTGTCGAGCTCTCAATCGCTCTCGATTCAGTGACCAACGATGTCACCATCACCGTAGAGTCGACATACCTCGGTTCATCGTCATCCGTGACTGTCTACCTCTACGCAGCAGTGACTGAGAAAATTGGCGCTGATGCCTACGACAATGGTGTACGACCTCACCACAACTGGAGAGAGTGGCTGCTGAACAGCAACGGGGACGGCTTCGAGGAGATGACTCTGACTCCGAACAACGTCGCTGAGAGGACTTGGACTGTTCCACTCAACACCGTTAGGGCCACTTCGGGTAACACCCAGTACGAGAACTTCTGGCCGGTAGTCGCTCTGATGGATGGCCCACACACATCCTACAACGACTTCCTAACTGCAGCGGACCTAGACATGGCACCGCTCATCGATATCGGCATCTCTGACTTCGATGCCGTCAACCAGAATGGCAACCTCGGATTCGTGCCTGGAGACACACTCGACCTAACCATCGAGGTCACCAACTTCGGTGTCGATCCCTACAATGATGGCGGCGAGATATCGATTTACGAGCTCGTCGGCCTAGACGAGGTCTACGCCGGAGGTTCGTCAATCACCAATCTCGCTTCGGGAGGGACCCAGGTCCTCACGATCCAGTTCGACACCTCTGACATAGAGCCCTACGCATCCGGCTCCACGACCTTCAGGGCGAAACTCTCGGGACTGACAGGTGACCGTGTCTCCTCCAATGACTACACGGACGATAATGCCCTGCATGACATGGCCCCGGTCGCCAACCAACCAACCGCCATCGCTTCCACCTCCATAGAGAGGGGCAGTACAATTCAGTTCGAGTCCACGGCTCTGTCTAACGACATGGTCGACGACATGTCATCAATGACGCCGACTCTGCATTACGCTGAGTCAGGAACTGACATGTGGGACAATTCATGGATAGCTTCCTCCGACTTGGTCGGCAGCGGAGGAAACGCTCGCTATGTGTTTACCATCGACGCACCTCTCAATGCTGAGGTGGGAGATTACGATCTCAGGGTCCGCTGGGTGGATGCTGGTGGCCAGTACGGCGACTGGCTGATATCCGAGGAGGCCTTTGAATTGCGTAACGCCCTGCCTGTGGTACTGAATAGCGATTACCCGCAGTACGCAGGAATGCCGACTGTCAAGGTTGAGACTCAGGAAAGAGTCTCCATAATGGGTCTGGTGTACGATGCCGAGACCCCGCTTTCAATGCTGCAGATTGACAGCAACTCGCCCGAGTTCATCGAGTGGGACTCGTCCTCGCTTGAGATTGTTGTCGAGTTCAGCGCGGTCATCAGGGACAGCCAAGGCAATCCTATTCCTCAGGGTATATTCGTCACTATCAATGACGGTGATGACAGCAACTCAGGCATGATGATGTTCAACGTGGTGGAGAATGGCGCCCCAAGGTGGGCACCGGTCCCTTCGCAATCGTTCAATGAGGGTGGCTCGGCCAGCTTCGGTCTGTCTGAGTACCTTTCAGACACTGATGACAACGGCTATCTGGTGCCGGTTTCTGGTCTGACCCTAGAGTTGCTGGGGATATCTAACGGAGCCCTAGTAGATGCAAGTATCTCGGGACATACCCTCTCCGTCAGTGCCATAGATGACGACTCCATTGGCGTCGTAGACCTCACATTGAGGGCCAGCGACGGAGTCAAATTCTCGGACACCGTCATCACGTTCCACGTACTGAATGTCAACGACGCCCCGCGGATGGAAATGGCTGGAATTGACGAATTCACCGTCGAGATTGGAGACAGGATAACCCTAGAACTCCTTGACCTAATGACGGACATCGATGACCCCGACGAGGAAATCTGGGCGTCTGCGATGACCTTCGTTGCGGGTGCCGCTCAGTTCAATCCAATTACCGGCATCCTGACCATGGCTTGGGAAGAGGCTGGGACTGAGATTGTGACCATCACTCTAGAGGATAGGCACGGCGACGCCAGTGCCTACCTGATTACGGTCACTGTTGTTGACGATATGCCACTATACTGGGATACGGACCTAGTTGCGACTTTCAGCACCATCGAGTATGGTTCAAATCCCTCTGTTATCATCGACAATGTTGGTCAGCACGAGCTCAGTAACATCAGGATTACTTGGACGGTATGCAATAGTATAACTGGAATCTGTCACTCCTCGGGAGTTTCGCACAACTACGGGCCATTCATCGTCTATCCAGTGAGTGGCGAAGGACTTGGGGTAGGAGACTACGTCACCCTCTCTGCTGAGGGCGAAGACGAGAACGGATTCGATCGAGTCACAGAGGAGCAGTTCCGAGTATATGCGACTGAGGTCGAGGAGGTCATCGAAGAACCCGATGAGGAAGAGGCCAATACCAAGACTGGCGGCATAAGTTCGATGATGTCAGCAGGCCTCATAACTCTAGGACTAATGCTGTCAATCGCTCTTGTACTGGCGCTGGCCATCGTCCTGCGCCGACAAAGACTCGACTCGGAGTCGGCTATCGATTTCGCTTCTGAGATTGAGGCGTATGAAGGAAACGACTCCTACTCTACTGATTTGACTGGAGAAACCCCTCCTCCTCCTCCGATGACTCCCCCGCTGCCACCTGAGGGCCTACCGCCGGGTTGGACCATGGAACAGTGGCACTACTATGGTGCAGAGTACCTCCACCGACGTGAATAATCCCCTCATTGGGGTTTGATACCTGTAACGCACCTTCAAGAAGGTGCCAGCATCAGGAATGACCCCGGGGGAGTACTATGTCGAGAGAGTCTGAGCACACGCAGGACGCAACTGAGGCCGAAGAGGACGCTCTGGAATCATGGGAGGATGGGCCTGCTTTCGGCGTCTCCGAGGACAAGGATCCGGTATGCGAGGACTCTGTGGCGGATTGGATTAAGGGGATCGATATCACCTCGACGGTCGATGTGCCGATTCCGGAGAAGCTGGTAGATCAGGTGATTGGCCAGGAGGCTGCTTCGATAGTGGTCAGGAAGGCCGCCCAGCAGAGGCGACACGTAATCATGGTAGGAGAGCCTGGAACGGGTAAGTCGATGCTTGCCCGCTCTATGACCGAGTTTCTGCCTAGAGAGCAACTCGAAGACATCCTTGTATTCCGCAACCACGATGACGAGAATGAACCCAAGGTGAGGACCGTTCCCGCTGGACGAGGCTCGCGCATCATCTCAGAGAGGAAGGCGCAGATTAGACTTCAGCGAGAAAGGACCAACCGCACCCTGTTGTTCGTGGCTCTGGTAGTCGGCGCCGCCCTACTGCTTGCAACCATTTCTAGCGGCGAGATACTGACATTCATCTTCGGTTCCTTTATCCTTGTCTTCGGATACTTCTTCCTCAGGACCCGTCTGACAGCAGGTGACGATGCTAACATTCCGAAACTGCTGATTAAGCACGAGCGCGAAGATGATCCCCCGTTCATTGATGCCACCGGGACTCTAGCCGGAGCTCTTCTGGGCGATGTTCGCCACGACCCATTCCAGTCTGGTGCCGACCTCGCCACCCCTGCTCACGAGAGGGTTGAGCCGGGGGCCGTGCATAGATCCAACAAGGGTGTTCTGTACATCGACGAGATTCGTATGCTTAGAATGGAGGAGCAGCAGGCACTACTGGTCGCCATGCAGGAGAAGGAACTCTCCATCAGCGGTCGATCCGAGCGCTCCTCGGGAGCCCTTACCAAGTCAGAACCTGTCCCAACCGATTTCATACTCATCGCCGCAGGAAACCTCGACAGTGTACAGAACATGCACCCTGCTCTGCGCAGTCGTATCCGAGGATATGGCTACGAGGTCTACGTCAACACCGATATGCGTGACACTGAGCGCAACCGTCGTCGTCTAATCCGATTCATTGCTCAGGAGGTCCGCAACGAGCTCAAGAAAGGATCTGGCAGGCCGATACCTCACTTCGATCGTGGCTCAATATCCCTTATTCTGAAGGAGGCGCAGAGACGCAGCGGTCGCCGTGGAAAATTGTCACTGCGTCTGAGGGAGCTCGGCGGACTTGTTCGCATCGCTGGCGACCTAGCTGCTGAAGATGGTGCGGAACTGACCTGCGCCGAACACGTCACTAGAGCGAGGATGATTGCCAAGCCTCTAGAGCAGCAGGTGGCTGATCGCCACTTAGAACGCCAGGCCGAGTATGCCATGCTGGTCAACCGCGGCAACCGAGTGGGACGAGTCAACGGCCTCGCTGTTCTAGGGGCCGATAGTGGCCTCTCTGACTACTCCGGAGTCGTGCTGCCTGTCGAGGCCATGGTTACACCGGCTCAAGGGATGTCAGGACGAGTCATCGCTACTGGTGGCCTCTCAGACCTCGCTAACGAGAGCGTGACTAACATCAGCGCAGTCGTGAAGAAGCTCACTGGCAAGGACATCAAGGACTTCGATCTCCACGTTCAGTTCCCTGGAACTCACAATGTCGACGGCGATAGTGCATCGATTACTATGGCCACTGCCATAATCAGTGCCTTCGAGGGCGTGCCAATCGAGCAGAACCTAGCTATGACAGGTTCGCTTTCTGTTAGAGGGGAGATTCTGCCTGTGGGCGGAGTCACCGCGAAGATTGAGGCTGCCGCCAAATCCGGCATTCAGAAAGTAATCATTCCCCGCTCCAACCTGCAGGACGTTCTGATGGATGAGAAGTGGGAGAAGATGGTCGAGGTACTGCCTGTGGACTCTCTGGACGAGGTTCTTGAGCACGCGCTTGTCGGGGCCGAGGAGAAGGTCAGCTTGGTAGATCGTCTCTCCAAGGTCATAGACACCATCTCGAAGGGCACCGACACTCAACCATCGGCTTGAGCACCTGCTCGTCGTAATGTTTCAAGTCCCGTATCATCCCCGCAAAGCGGGGATGTCCTTGACCGAACAGCAGAGATCCCCTATGGGAATATTGTTCCTCGTTGTCCTGGTCGACATGATCGGCTTCACCATAGTAATCCCATTCCTGACCTACTTTGTCCAGGATCTTGCTACCGCGGAAGGTGTCATGGATATTGGCAACCGCGATCTCTGGGTAGGCATCGTCATCGCCACATACTCTCTAGCTCAGTTCATCTTCACTCCTGTGTTGGGGTCCCTCAGCGACAGGATGGGGCGCAGACCTATCCTGATGTTCGGACTGTTCTCAAACACTGTCTTCTTCACCGTTTTCGGCCTCTCTGAAAGTTTGGCCATGGCGCTCGTAGCACGCTTTCTAGCCGGCGCCGGTAACGGCAACATCGCCGTTGCCCGAGCCTACATCGGCGACATCAGCGAGCCTGAGATGATAGCGCGCAGGATGGGTATGATAGGAGCTGCCTTCGGACTAGGTTTCATGATAGGTCCGTTCATCGGAGGTGTCCTTTCTGATCCGGCCAACAGTATCGGGGCGCCGTTCGATGGACAGTTCTGGATAGACCACCCATACCTACTCCCGTGCGTGTTCTCTAGCGCTCTTTCACTGGCCTCACTGGCTCTCGCTGTTACTCGACTCCCTGAAACTCTGCCACCTGAGTCTCGAAGTCCCTCAGATGGCTCTCTGTTCAGCGGAATGGGTGGGATGATGACTAACATCGTCAAGGTCATGAAGTTCCCAACAGTATCTACATTGGTTTCGATCAACTTCCTATTCATGATGGGGTTTAGCATGATGCACGGGACATTCATCCTGTACACATCGATGACTCCCAATGATGGCGGTCTTGGATGGAGCGAACTTGACAACGGCTGGATATTCGCCTTCATTGGACTACTGGGTGTTATCATCCAAGGAGGACTCATCGGTCCGCTGACTGACAGGTTCAGCATGCCCCGTCTGATGATTGTAGGGACACTCCTGTGCGGTGCCGGTATAGCCAGTATTCCGTATGTCCAGCATGATGTAAGTTGGCTGATTTTCGCATCATCCGCTGGTCTAGCGATAGGTAACGGGCTATTCTCGCCGACTCAGTCCTCGGTGCTGACCTTCGAGGCCAAATCACGGGGTTACGAACTCGGTATGGTCATGGGAGCGCAGGAAGGCTTTGGTGCCTTAGCGCGCATCATCGGTCCGCTGTTTGCCGCCTACTTGTGGTCTCTTACGGTTCAGGGAACAGGCCTATGGACCTATCACACCTGCTTCAGAGTAGCAGGAATCATATTCGTCCTAGCCATACTGCTACAACTCCGATTGAAATTAAATGGCAAGTCTGTGAATGAGTCTAGAATGTTGTAGTGATAGTATGGCAGTTCCAGCAGCAATTGCTCACGGCGGTGCGGGCCCGGGACCTCCTAGGCAGGAAAATGTGGAGGCCGCAATTGCTCGGGCGGCAAATATTCTTGAGGCCGGTGGCTCCGCTGTTGAGGCAGCAGTAGAGGCATGTGTAATACTGGAGGACGACCCTGTGTTCAACGCCGGTACCGGGGCTGTATACAGGACCGACGGTTCAGTTTTGCTGGACGCCTCACTGCATACCTCGGACGGTCGCATGGGATTCGTGATAGCTATGCGAGACACGCCCAACCCGATACGAGTCGCAGCCGATTTGCTGGATGAGGAGATTAACGGACTAGCAGGCGACGGTGCAAGGGTCTGGGCAGATTCCAAAGGTCATCTCAAGGCAGCCGTCGAAGGTAGACCCCCTCGTGTGGGGGCTGGAGATACTGTGGGCGTTATCGCTAGGGACTCTACTGGGACTCTGGCTTGTGCTACCAGCACGGGCGGGACCAGCTACCGTCCAGCAGGCCGGGTGGGAGATGTCTCACTTCCGGGCTCTGGATTCTGGGCCGGCCAGGGCCTCGCAGTTGCCGCAACCGGGGTCGGTGAGGCTATCACCAGATCGCTGCTGAGTTACAGAGTCCATGACAAGATACTCTCGACTGAGTCGACTATAGAATCGGCGATGCAGTGGGGTATCAATGAACTCATCGACGACGACGTATCCGTTGGCCTAATCTCCATTGCCTCGGAGGGCGAAGGGGTGGGTCACTCGAACACCGAAATGCCATGGGCAGCATGGATGGGCGAGTCGCCCTAGGGAAGTTCCGGGGATGCGCTTAAGGGGCTCCCTCGGGTGGCCGCGTCAGAGGGATATGCGTGACCGACATCGAAGAAAGGATACAGCAGATTGCGCAGGTCCTCGGACAGCTCGATGACACACAGGTGCCCCGCAACATCAGGGCATCTGCGAAGGACGCGGTCGAGAAGTGGCTGCTCAACAAAGACAAGGAGATGGACCTCAGGCTGGGCATGACCGCATCGATCCTAGATGACATCTTCAACGATGCTAACCTGCCAATTCACTTCGGCCCCCTGTGCCTACAGATTCAGACAGTTTTGGAGACTCTTCTGAACGAAGTTAGACACTCCTGAGCCTTGAAGTGCGCAACACCTGTCGCTTGTCCCCTGGCTCGTATGAAGAACTGGACAAACCTCTCCTACGCCAATGTGGCGACTACCTCGCCCGCGGCACACAAGGCCTCCCTGGAATGGTCTGATGCTCTTGCGCGCGGTGGTGCGGCAGAATTCGGTGGAGAGGCCGAGAAGAACGGAATGATGCCTCTACGCAGAGCCGCAGCAAGACTGCTTTCCAGCGAGGTCGCAGATGTTTGTGTGGGCTCAAGCGCGACCGAACTGCTATGCTCTCTGGCATGGGCGGTTTCCCCTCCAAGAGGTAGCAACATCGTATCCACCAGAGCTGCGTTCCCCTCCACGGTTTACCCTTGGAGCAGAGTGGCTGAGGCAAACGGTGCGGAAATAAGACTCGCGGATCATGATGAGGCACTCTATACCAATCCCGATAGCATCTTGGATTTGATAGACGATACCACCTCAGTGGTCACTTTGTCTCACGTCGAGTACTCCAATGGTCAGCGTTACGACCTCAGGAAGTTTGCAGATGCAGCACATTCGGTGGGGGCGTTGTTGGTAGTTGACGCGACCCAGTCGATGGGAATGGTACCAATCAATGCCGTCTTGTCGGGGGCCGATGCCATAGTGTCCTCTGGGTACAAATGGCTGCGCGGTACCTACGGCGCTGCAGTTGCTTACATTTCACCAGAAATCAGGGGTGACCTGAATCCCGGCCTACTGGGATTCCGAAGCCATGTTGACATTTGGGATCTCAGGGCCGACCGCATGGAGCTGCCAAAGGATGCCAGTCGATTCGAGTACACCACAATCCACTTCGGTGCAGCGCTCGGGCTTGCCGCTGCAGTGGAGGAGATTAACGAGATAGGGATTGAAGAGGTTTGGAAACACGACCTAACACTTGCCGACTCGGTCGTCGATGGTGCACTGCTCCTCGGTATCGAGGTGGCCTCGCCGCTCTCGGATTCAGAGCGCAGCGCCATTGTCAGTCTGAGGCTCCCGGAAGGGGTCAGCAGCGAGGTGATATCTCGCAGGCTTCAGGACGAATACTCCATCTTGGTAACTAGTCGAGCCGGACTGCTCAGAGTATCTCCTCACATTGATAACTCACAGGCAGATGTGCAGTCTCTGCTCGATGCGCTCAAGCATCTACTCTCATAGGTGCGGCAACAGAATCGCTCCTGCAATCACGAACATTATGCAGGCAATTCCGAAATCTATGGTTCTCCAAGACTCTGGCTTGTTCAGAACTCCGGAGAGACTCTTGGCGCCGTAACCGAGAGAGAAGAAGAATACGAACGAAGCAGTAGCAGCACCTATTCCGAACGCCAAACGATCATCGCCGAAGTACCTGCTTGATGCGCCTCCAATTAGAAGCAGCGTGTCGATGTAGACGTGCGGGTTGAGGAAGGTAAATGCAAGAGCTGCTCCTATAGTCGGCCCGAGTTCGCTTTCTCCCTCGCCCTCTACAGACATTCCAACCGGGCTCATCGCAGACCTGATACGCAGCAGACCATATCCAGTTAGGAACACTGCCGCAGCAACGGCAATCCAGATCTCTGCTCCCTCGATGTCAGATAGCACTGAGCCCATTCCGAGCACTCCCGCTGCTATCAGACTGGCATCGGCAAGAGAGCAGACCAAGCATACGGCGAAGACATGCGAGCGGAGTAGGCCCTGCCGGAGGACGAACACATTTTGTGGGCCGAGAGCGAGTATGAGTCCTATGCTCAGAGCGAAGCCTTCGAGTCCTGCAGACCCGACACTCATGCTCATGTCTTCCTGCGCTCGGAAGCCTTCATTCTCAGACCCGTGTATTTGCACTTACGGCATGCTCTCGGCTTTCTCCCCCTGTGGGTCGCAGAGCAACGCATACATACCCACTTCTTGAGTAGACGAGCCTCTGCCTCGGGGTGCCTCTGAGCCATGCAGTCCGGTCGACCTGACAACCCTTCATAATCGCTTCCCACCGTAAAATCTCTGAGATATGTGGATTGATTCCCGCCAAAGCATTCATCGGCAGTTCATACTGCCCGAGGCTACGGTGCCTGCTAGCGTCGTACTTGGAGCCCAGTGGGGTGATGAGGGAAAGGGCAAGGCCATAGATCAACTAGCCAACCATTCGACGTGGACCGTCCGCTTCCAAGGAGGCAACAATGCTGGCCACACAATCGTACATGGCGACACCACTCTCAAACTCCATCAGATACCTTCGGGAATTTCTTACGAGCACTGCAATCTCGTCCTTGGTGACGGCATGGTCATCGACCCCTGGGTCCTCGAGGAAGAACTCGACAAGTGGCATGACCTAACCGGCGAGAGGCCCGAGGGCAAGCGGTTGTTCATCAGTGAGAGAGCCTCAATCATCCTCCCCTTCCACAGGCTGTACGACAGTGCGGATCGCGTCGTTGGCACGACCGGTCGTGGCATCGGCCCGACCTATCGAGACCGCATAGAGAGAGTAGGCATCAGATTCGCTGACCTCGCTAATCTGGTAGCCAACGAAGAAGCAATTCAAACTCAGGCAGAACGGATGAGTAAGCAACTCGAGACCGTAGGGGTGAGCGATGACATTGAGGTTGATGCCCTGCAGTCAGACCTCAAGTGGATACTCGAGCGCTATTCGGATGCAATTAGGCCAACTGGACTGATGATTGACATGGCCCTGAGGAACGAGGAGAGGGTACTGCTAGAGGGAGCTCAGGGAGCTATGCTTGACATAGATCAGGGCACTTACCCCTTCGTTACCTCGTCTGTGACCAGCAGAGCTAACGCCACTCACGGTGCTGGAATCCACCCCGGGCATGTAGACCAGTGCTTCGGAATCACCAAGGCCTATACGACGAGGGTTGGCAACGGGCCGTTCCCTTCTGAACTCTCTCTTGAAGAGGGTCCCGGAATGCACATGGCGCAGGTGGGCAACGAGTACGGAACCACCACAGGCCGACCGAGGCGTACCGGGTGGCTGGACATGGTGGCACTGCGTGAGAGCAATCGTATCAATGGCTACACCGGCTTGGTGGTCACTAAGTTGGACGTACTCGGGGGTCTTGACGAACTGAGGATATGCATTGGCTACGAGATGGACGACAGGACGCTCCATGTTATGCCGACCACCAGTGAAGACCTTGCGAGATGCACTCCGATATACGAGACTCATCCAGGATTCCCAGCGATTTCTATGGATGAGTGGATCGCTATGGCCGACGCTTCTAGGTCAGAGGACACTGGGTTCGACACCTTCCCAGAAGTCATCAGGAAGTACATCGCGCGGATTGAGTATCTAGCAGGAGTCCCCATCGTCAGTGTCGGAGTCGGCCCCGATCGTCGCGCATCGGTCGCTAGCAAAGGAGGCCCGTTCGACTTCCCTGCGGATGAGGCAACCTTCTAATCAGTCCACTTTGGCGTGCGCCGTATGGGATTCAAGGCCAACGCACGTAAGAGGCGTAATACAGCGTCAGCCACCTCTGGCCCCGGGAAGAAGGAAGACGAGGAATACGTAGGCGAAATCAAGTGCGATGTTGCAGGATGCGAAAACTGGTCAGACAAGAAGGTCGGCGGTCGAAAATTAGCCTTCGACAGAGCAGTTGACGTCTGGGGTGAGTCAGGACTCACCAAGGACTCGAAGCGAGTCACAATATGCAAGTCGTGCTACAGGTCATGGAAGAAGGCAAAGAAGGACGAGCCTACCGAGTGGACATAGTGAACTGAGGGGAAAAAGAATTGGTGGGAGAAAAAAATCCTAGGATTCTTCTGAATTCTTAATCGTAATAATGTTAGATGGAATCTTAGAGTGGGATTCGCAATCATCAAAGCCAACTTGATTGACCCGCAGCCATGGCGGGACATCCCGATAACGAACCGATTCTCGGATACGCTCCCGGCTCCGAGGAGAGGGCGCTGCTACATGCAGAGATGGACCGGCAGATGAGCGAGGTTATTGAGATACCATGCATCATCAATGGCGAGGAGGTCTATACCGAGGTCACCGCCACTCAGGTCATCCCTCATGATCACGGGCACATCATCGCAAATGTGCATCTGGCAGGAAGGGCCGAGATGGAAGCTGCCTGCGACGCGGCAGTACAGGCCCAACAGGACTGGATTGAACTCGGACTTGAGGGCCGTTGTGCCGTGTTCGAGCGCTGTGCAGAATTACTGGCAGGCGACTGGCGCATGAGAGTCAACGCAGCGACGATGCTGAACCAGTCCAAGACAGCCTTCCAAGCGGAGGTAGACGCGGTTTGCGAACTCATCGACTTCTGGCGCTTCAACTGCCACTACGCGCGCAGCTTCCACGATGACTTCCAGCCACTCATCTCTCCTGAGGGCGTCCAGAACTCGACTGAGATTAGACCTCTCGAAGGCTTTGTTCTTGCAATCACACCCTTCAATTTCACCAGCATCGCTGGAAATCTACCCAGTGCGCCAGCGATAGTTGGCTGCACCGCAGTATGGAAAC
>OFKE01000006.1_pt1 | contig 36209 bp, 28 predicted proteins | sample 1540451 | NCBI WGS metagenome assembly OFKE01 (sample SAMEA104347367, study PRJEB22522) | marine metagenome | isolation source: seawater | reverse complement strand
CAGCGCTTCGCATTGTTCAAAACTAGGCCTTTGGTCGCCGCCTTCGATAGCATGGCAGACTCTCTACCAGTTCATGTCACTGTGGTGATACCGACGCGCAATGAGGAAGCCGCCATCGTGGATACAATTCGCTCCATCCCGAATGATGGCTGGTGCGAGAAACTAGACTTCCTCATTATCGACGGCAACTCGACCGACCGCACTAGAGAACTCGCTGAGGGAGAGGGAGCGACTGTGTATGTCGAACCTAGGAAAGGATACGGTAGAGCGTACAAGACAGGTTTCTCAATGGCTCCGGGAGATGTCATTGTGACCATGGATGCGGATTGCACATATCCCGGTGAAGAGGTTCCCGGACTGGTGCGGAAGCTGCTCAATGAGGAACTGCAGTGGATTACCTGCGACAGGTTGCGCCGGGCTGAGGAAGGAGCGATGCCCGGAATCCACGGTTTCGGTAATTGGGTTCTGAGTACAACTGCAAGCCTGCTCTACTGGTATGGCGTACACGATTCACAAAGTGGTATGTGGGTGTTCCACAAGTCGATATTTGAGGACGAGCGCGTGCGTCCCAAGCACGATGGTATGCCACTTTCTCAGGAGTTCAAAATCAGGGCGCGCCGGTATCTGGGCAAGAAGAATACAGATGAGGTGAGTGTTCCATATCGTCCACGTGTCGGCGAGGCGGAAATCAACACTTGGGGGGATGGTTTGCTCAACCTGCGATTCCTCTTCACCCATAGGCTAGGACTAACACGCCAAGTCACGCCCTGGGGTCCAGAGTAACGAATCATAGGGAGTCGACATCAACGGCGACCACGCGGTCAACGTGCTAGGCAGCTAGCCGCCACTATACGCTGAGACTTCTCTGGAAGAACTCAGTGCTGCAACCAAGCGCGTGCCTTCGCGCCGTCCACTGACCTCCCTTGTGGACTCCCAGGTTGGGGACGGCTGCGAAGGCCGCCAAACGCTCTTCGGGTTCGTTGAGCGGAATGACGACACCGGGCATAATCTCCGCTGACATATCACCCTGCATATCGATACGGATGGTCCTGTGACTGTCAAGCCTGATGGCCTTCGGGTCGAAGCTCAGGGGCTCGATCGAGTCGAATGAATGCTGCGCGCCCTCGTAGACGTGAACCTCGATGTTCGCACCGTGCGGCCTGATATCCTCTACTAGACTCTCGACAAGACTCAGAGGTACCCAGTCATCCTCATCGCCGTGCAATATCAGGATTGGACTCTTCGACCAGCGTTGGTCATCCATCCTCAGATGAGCTGCTGGATAGAGGGGGAGGTGGGCAGCAAAGCGCTCGCCGCTAGGCGCCAGTGCCTCTGCCAGAGGCTCCCAAGAGGAATATAGGGCGACCGTGCCTCCTAGGCTCCAACCAGCTATGCCGATTCGGTCAGCATCTATCGCAGGATGGGTGCATAGCATCCTGAGAGCCTGATAGACATCGGTCAGCATCATGGCATATGTCACGCTCATCTGATCCTCGACCGTGGATCCAATGAGCCGTGAGTCGAAGCTGTGCACCCTGAAGACTGCGAATCCAGCCTCTAGCCAGCCCACGATGTGTTCGTGATGGTGCCCCCTCCAGTTCAGACTCCCGTGCACGGCGACCACGCACGGCATGGGATCACCGGCGGGGCGCTCTGGCATCAGGAGGGAGCCGAACACGGAATGTTGGGGAGCCGAGTCCATCTTGCACAGGATGTGATGAATCTCGAAGGGACTTGCAGATGGATATTCGATGATGCCTATCCGGCCGTCCGAGAGGTCGGGAGGGGACTCCATGGCTTATCTCCGGTGTTGTCAGATATCTTTCTTTTGGATACGATGCAGGGGTGCCCGAGGGGCCGCTGCGAAGGCCGCCGAATGCGGATGAATCAGAGGGTAGCTAATGAGCTGGCCCTCAATCAACCGACTAAGGTGCCTCAGTTTTCGGAGGCATCATCCAATTCTTTTGCTATAAGTATCAGAGTAGGTGCCCAAAGTCCAACAAATATTCCCAACATCTCGGATCCGCCATCATGGATGAAGTAAATGTAGATTGAACCCAAAATGGATAGTGCACTTGCCCCTAAACCTAACTTTCTAAATTGCCCTGTCATGTTTTTTCCTCCGTACTGGTTAAACTCGCAGGAGTATTTTATGATTTGTTTAACCAATTCGGTGTCACTGAGTACCCTCTGTAAATCATGACCAGTGGATTTTCAGTGAGCCTGATGCAGGGGTGACTCAAGGGCCCATGTCGCTTATCATGGATATGTCGATGATTGCTGCTTGATGGACCGAAACCTGGACCTACACATCGCCGCCCTGATTTTCATGAGCGGCACGCAAGCCCTAATCTCCGGTTCTGAGGAAGGAGATGTAGGAACGACGAACGCCCTTACCCTAGCGGAGGAGGACTCCGAGGAGCCGATCCCCGCCCCGAGGCCGCGTAACACCCCTTTCCCGCCGTTTCGACCCATAGGGCCGGCAGTCTGAGCAGGAAATGTCCAACCATCTAACCAACCGCTTGATATTACCCAAGCCGTTGCCCCTAAACATGAAGCGAAGTCCACGGACTGTAATTCTGGTACTGTTGATGATGCTGAACTCAGGCTGTCTGGGTGCTATAAACGACCTCGATGATATCGACGACGAGGTCATTGATCCGATTCTCGACTGGCTCGAGGGCGAGTACCCCCGGCTGAATCTGCCCATCCGTGAGCGTACCTCGCCGGTGCTCGACATCTACGACGAGTGCGAACTCCTACTGACGAATCTTCAGAACTCGATTTACAACGAGATGTTGGTTGCACTGGACCAGCAGGCGTACTGGCACTGGGCCGCCCCCGTCTGGCGCGGCGGCTTGTTTGGGGACGATGTCATGATGGAAATGGACGGTGCCGAGCCTGCCGGAGATGCATCGGCTGATTTTGGATCAAACACCGACGACACTAGCCGTGAGGGCGAGTACTCCGAGACCAACAACCAGGAGGATGGCGTCGACGAGGCCGACTTCCTGAAGACCGACGGTTACCACATCTACATGCTCAACGGCAACTTGCTGGTGATTATGGGTGTCCCCGAGTTTGGTGAACTGACGCTCGAGTCCAACATGAGTGTGCAGGGCTATCCGATGCAGATGATGCTTGATGGCGACAGACTTGTCATCGCCTCTTCGATATACTACTGGAACCTGAAAGCCGATGACCCGTTGAGGGAGCTGATGTCGGAAGAGGTCACCGTCAAATATCCTGGAGAGGAGGAGTACTCCTACACTTACACCCGCGTACAAAATCTCGTGAAGTACACCGTCGTCGACGTCTCCGACAGGGCTGCTCCAGAGGTCGAGCGCGAGATCTACATCGAGGGTAACTACCACACCGCGAGGCTGATCAACGGAACCATGCGCTCGATAACTCACCTGTGGACTTACATCGAAGGCATGCGCACATGGGTCTACCTGCCAGAAACCTACTGGGAGTCAGACAGCGACGAGGTGAGGATGGATATCTGGAACGAGAGCATGGAAGAAACCATCACCGCCAATCAGGCCATCATCGATGACCTGACTCTCGACGACTTCGCTCCGCACATCTACGAGATTGACGGGGAGGGCCTGTTCCAACACCCGATAAGCTCGGGAGACTGCAGCGAGTACTCGGCCAGCGCCGACAGCGCCGGCCGTGGTTTCACGACCATCATGACGATCCAGATGCTCGGCAATGATTCTGAAATGGAAGTCGATCACATCACCTCCTCATGGGCGCATGTGTACGCCTCTCAGGATGTCATGGTACTAGCAGAGCCCGCCAACGACTGGTGGTGGTTCTGGCGTAACTCCGGCTGGGATGACGCCACTAACATTCACGTCTTCGACATCAGCGACCCCTCCGAGACGACCTACGTCGCCTCTGGCAGGGTCAACGGCACGGTACAGGATCAATTCTCACTCTCGGAGCACAACGGGGTCATCCGCGTCGCTACCACCGAGGACGCATGGGGCCGCTGGTGGCTAGAGGGCGAAGAGTGGACAGGTCCCACAAACAATGTATTCACTCTATTCGCGATGGAGTGCATGATTCCCGAGGGATGTGAGGGTGACTCTGCCGAGTTGGTACAAATCGGCCACGTCGGCGACATTGCCGAAGGCGAACGTATCTGGAGCGCACGCTTTGTGGGCGACCGCGCCTACCTAGTCACCTTCCGCAACATAGATCCGCTCTGGGTCATCGATCTTACCGATCCGACCGACCCGAAGATTCTCGGCGAGCTCGAGGTTCCGGGCGTCTCGACCTATATCCACCCGGTCGATGCTAACACTCTGCTAACCATCGGCATCGGACCCGGGCCCGACGGCGAAGGACTCGATTGGTCCATCACCCAAGTCTCTCTATTCGATGTTAGCGACCCTACCAATCCGGTGCTCGCTGACTCACTGCCACTGTCTCCGGCTTACGGGGACGAGAGCTGCGACGAGTGGGGTTGCGGCTGGTCGTGGTCATTCTCCGAGGCCACCTACGAGCACAAGGCATTCACCTACTGGGCGCCTGAGCAACTGCTCGCAGTACCACTGTCTACCTACCGCTACACCTGGGATGAGGTCATCATTGACGGGCGCACCTACACCTACTCCGGCTACGAGTTCGTCTCCACCCTCGAGCTCATTGACGTAGACGTAGAGAGTGGCACGCTCAGCACCCACGGAATGGTCAACCACTCCGAATTCTACAACGAGGATGGTCTGTCAGGCTGGTGGGGAGGTTCGACCAGCATCCGCCGATCGATATTCATGGGCGACTACATCTACGCATTTTCCACCGCCGGCGTCTCGGTCCACAGGACCGACGACCTCGAACTCATGGTTGAGATAGAGATTCCTGGATATGATGAGCCCGAGATCTACTACTCCGATAATGAAGGCGAGACCACTGACCCGGACACCACTTCGTCTGATGCCGAGGATCGAGAGGATGACGAGAACTCCGCAACTGTAGAGGGCTAATCAGGAGAACTCGAGAGCGCGCCCGGTGGATCCGGGTGCAGCCACAGCGTTGCCGCGCAATGTACCGCCCACATCACGCGAGTGCACTACCACTCCGTCGACGATGGTGAGCATCGGCCATCCTGTCAGTGCCATCCCATCGAGTGCCGTCCAACCGACACGAGCCCAGATGTCCGTGTCGTGAACCTTCCTGCGTGACTCCATGTCGACGAGGACGAGGTCGGCGTCCATTCCTTCGGCCAGTCTACCCTTGCCGGTCATACCGTAGACCCGGGCAGGCCCCTCGCACATCCAGCCGACTACGTCGGGCACACTGCATTTACCGTCAGCCGCGTGCGTCAGCATCAGTGGCAGTGAAGTTTCCACACCAGGCATCCCCGCGTGCGCTTGCGGAAATCCCAGTTTCTTGTTCTCAAGCGTGTGCGGGGCGTGGTCGGTGGCAATGCAGTCGATGGTACCATCCCTTAGACGCCGCCACAGCGTCTCACGGTCCTCGGCGTATCGGATTGGCGGGTTCATCACCAGTCTAGTGCCGCGTTCGGCCACGTCACTGTCGTCGAAAGTGAGGTGCTGGGGGCAAACCTCCGTGGTGATTAGGCTGCCTTTGTTGTTCGCCAGCCAATCGGCTTCGAGGGCGCTGGTCAGATGCAGGACGTGCAGCCTGTGTCTGTGCGACTCCGCCAGCGCCGCCGCTCTCTTGGTGGCGATGAGAGCAGTCTCGCTGTCCCGCCACTCAGCGTGTGCCGCGACATCAGTCCTGTGGGCGAACTCGGGTCTGCGAGCGTTCAATCTGTCCTCGTCCTCAGCATGAACGGCGATGATGCCAGCGGTGCCCGCGAAGATGGCCTCGAGGTGCTGCTGCTGGTGCACCAGTAGGTTTCCCGTGCTGCTGCCCATGAACACCTTGATGCCACAGATTCCAGCTGTGGGCGAGGGAGAGTCGGGGGTGCCCACTGCCTGCTGCAGATCGACCACGTTGTCAGGAGTGGCACCGATGAAGAAGCCATGATGAGTCACCGTGCTGCGAGCCGCCGAGTCTAACTTGGCCCGCATCGCTTCCAAGGTGGTAGCGGCTGGGACATTGTTTGGCATATCTAGGAAGGCGGTGACTCCACCGGCAGCCGCGGCCCTGCTGCCGCTGCCGAGGTCTTCCTTCTCAGGCTGTCCGGGCTCACGGAAGTGCACCTGAGGGTCGATTGCACCTGGAAGCAGGTGCAACCCTTCAGCGTCAATCACGGTCTCACCGTCAAGCGGATCCAGACCTCCTCCAGGGGCGACCAACGCAATCCTCCCTCCAGCCACTCGCAGGTCGCCGTGAGCGACACTGTCGCCGATGACCATTGCCGAGTTGCGAATCAGTAGGCCGTCAGTCACTCCACTCACCTGAAAGGCTGCGGTGCGAGAAGTCCCATGACTGTTCGCGTGCGCACTCATGCTTTCCTTCCGTCTAAGGTGCTGTTCATATAACCAACCGTAGACCCAAGGACATAGCGGGTTGGAGTAGCCAGGTTATCTCGTCGGGCTCATAACCCGGAGACCGGTAGTTCAAATCTACCACCCGCTACCACAGACGAAACACACTAAAAGTGAAAATCGTTGTACTGAGAGCAAACGACGATGTGAAGCACTTTCAACCGCCGGCACGGGTCAATCATTTGTTCAAGTACTATCGAACCCCGATAGAGGTTGTAACAAGGTGAGGGACATGACCAAGAAGACAGCAAGTGAGAAGGTTGAAGAAAGCAAGATAGTGATTGATGTGGATGATCCTGAGAGTACCGTAGAGGATCTTCCAGGGGTCGGTCCCGCGACAGCGGAGAAGCTGCGCGAAGCAGGCTTCGACGAATTGCTAGCTATAGCGGTGATGAGCCCGACTGAGCTGGCTGAGCAAGCCGAACTGGGCGAGGCCGTAGCGGCCAAAATCATCTCCGGCGCGAAGAAGATGGCCAACATAGGTGGCTTCCTCAGTGGCACAGCACTTCTAGACCGCCGCCGACAGGTGCAGAAGCTCACATCAGGAACCTCGGCATTGGATGAGCTACTTGGTGGTGGCTTCGAGACCCAGGCTATCGTAGAGGTCTACGGCGAGTTCGGCAGTGGTAAGACTCAGATTGGGCATCAGCTTGCAGTCAATACGGTCCTACCCTTGGATCAGGGAGGATTCGACGGCGAGGTCTTCTACATCGATACTGAGGACACTTTCAGGCCCGAGCGGATAACGCAGATGGCTGAAGCTATCGGGATAAATCCACTGGACGTCCTTGACAGGATTCACGTCGCCCGGGCTTACAACTCAGCCCATCAGATACTCCTAGTGGATGAGATCAAGAGGATGTCAAAGAACATCGATGTCAAGTTAATCATCGTTGACTCGTTGACCAGTCATTTTCGCTCAGAGTACATCGGGCGCGGCATGCTGGCCCCTAGGCAGCAGAAGCTCAATCGCCACATGAAGGAGCTCAAGCAAGTCGCAGACGTCCAGAATGCTCTAATTCTGGTGACCAACCAAGTCATGTCGAAGCCCGATGCTATGTGGGGAGATCCAACTAGAGCCATTGGAGGGCACATCGTAGCACACGCCAGCACATTCCGCTTGTACCTCAGGAAGTCGAAGGGGGGCCGACGCATAGCCCGCCTAGTCGACAGTCCTAACCTGCCTGAGGGCGAAGCGGTCTTTACCGTGACATCCGAGGGCCTACGGGACTGATTCCCGTAGGCTTCTCGAGTCCGAAAGACCAGGGGTGCCTCTGAACCACTGCATGAATAGGGCAGTGGATATCGCGTACAGCACTGCCATCACGATGAATGGGGTGCGGAAGTCACCCCCACTCATCAGGACCGCCCCCAGATATCCGCCCACAGCGGCCATCGCACTTCCGAACAAGCGTGATATGCCAATGTAAGTGGCCCGCTCTGTTGGATGCAGCTGACCCATACTGAATGCCTCGAATGCTGGGCCTGACATATTGAACAGGGTTGTCCTTAGGACCCATGCGAGACCAGCTAAGGAAACCACGGTCTCGGGTGAGGCCAACTCCGGCGCGAAGCCAATGAGGAGGATGAAGGGAATCGCTGCAAACCTCGTCCACACGATAGTAGCAACCTCTCCCAGCCGTTCGACCACCAGAGGAACAGTGAATGCCCCTATGGCGAGGAAGAACGAGCCGGTTGCAAAGACCATCCCGATCTGGTGCTCGTGAGCGTGCAGGTCGTAGTGGAAGAACACGTTAGCTAGCCTGAGAACGAAACCCCCTCCCAGAGATAGCAGAGTCCCTATAGCTACGAATCGGTACACTGTTTTCGGGTTATGGAGAGCCGAGAGCCAGCCGCTGCGTTCATCCTGCGCGACCTCCGCCCTCGCTTTGGCCACCTCTTCCGAGACATGCCGTTTGAGCATGATAGCTGGTATCAGAGATAGGAACCACCATGCTATTCCGATGTGGACCGCCCACCTGTAGGCCTCGACAAGAGACAATCCCTCTGAGGCGATGAGGTACTGAGGTAGGAACCCCGCAATCAGTGCCCCTACCATCGCTGCGAGAGTGCCCAACCCTTGCTCGACGCTGAATAGGTGGATTCTCTCATCTGGCTCGGAGTTCTCCGCCATGAACGGCGACTCAGTGACATGGTGCAGCGCGCTGAAGCAGGCTGAGACGGCTGAGAACGCTAGGATTGTATTCGCATTGGTGGACATAATGAGTATCAGCGCACACACGGCCCCTCCTCCATCACCGATGATGAATCCCCATTTACGGTCTATGCGATCGGCTAGCTTGCCCGCCGGAATCGAGGCCAGCGAACCTGCTATGCCAAGAACGGCGATTCTGATGCCGACGAACTTGACATCGAAGCCTACAGCCAGCAGGTAGAGGTTGAACAGGACCTCCCAGGCCCCGTGAATCAGGTCCATCCCGATGACGTGCAGCAGGTACAACCGGGCATTACGGCTGAATTGCCTCAGTCGTCCTAAGTAGCCTACCTCGGAGACACCTTCCATCCTTCCACCTCTAAACCGCTAGACCGTAGGGGGCAATATACTGCCGGTCAGGTTCGAATCTCTGCCATCGCCTCGCTCAATTCGCCAATCAGCGATGCGACGTGCTCCTCGTCAAAACCGAGGTTGAGACCGGCGGCTCCGAACAGTTCCGGGAGCGGCTTGGTGTTGCCCAGCCTCATAGCCCGTGCGTAGCGGGCGAGGCCATCCGCCGTGTCTCTTCTGTGGTGCTGCCACATTTGCAGCGCCCCGAGTTGCGCTATTCCGTACTCGATGTAATAGAAAGGCACTTGGAACAGATGAAGTTGACCCTGCCAGGAGGTCTCTTTCAGCTCCTCAAAACCACTCCAATCGATCCTCGGACCAAACTTCCTCCTCAACTCTAACCAGTGTTCAGATCGGTCTTCGCGAGTATGTTCGGGATTGGCGTAGACCCAGTGCTGGAAGGCATCTATAGTGGCCATCCAGGGTAAGAAGCAGACGATCTTCTCGAGATCATCGAGCTTCGCTCTACGGGCTTCCTCATCACTGTAAAATACGTTCCATTGAGGTTGACTCATCAGCTCCATAGACATCGAGGCTACCTCTGCGAACTCGAGAGGTGGGTTACGCTCCCCTATGAGCTCCAAGTTGGAGCTGTAGCACGAGTGGAACGCGTGCCCGGCCTCGTGCAACATCGTAGACAGGTTGTCGTGAGTACCAGCCGCGTTCATGAAGATGAATGGTATCCGAGTCTTCTCGAGGTTGGCCTGATAGCCGCCCGGTGCCTTGCCCTTCCTGCTCTCAAGGTCGAGAGATTCCCTCTCTCTCAGCATGTCGAACATGCCCCCCAGTTCGGGGGACATGGCGTGGAAGACGTCCGAGCAGCCTGTGATTAGTCCCTCGACATCCTTGAAGGGCCTCAGCGGCGGTCTTCCGTGGATGTCCACCCCATCACCACTCTTCTCGCTGACGTCCCACGGTCGCAACGCAACAACTCTGAGAGCCTCGCGCCTAAGTTCTTGAATTTCATGCATCATTGGTACGCAGACGCGCTCGATTGAGTCGTGAAACTCGAGACAGTCCTCCATAGAGTAGTCGTAGCGATGCTTGACCTCGAAGATGTAGGAGCGGTAGTCATCGAATCCAGCGTTTACCGCTATCCGATGCCGGATTTGAATCAGTTTGTCGTAAATCTCAGACAGCCTCTCCGTATCCTGACTTATCCTCTCCATGACCGCCCTCCAAGCAGCCTCCCTGATACTCCGATCAGTACTCTCGAAGTAGAGGGCCATCTGCGGAAATGTCTTCTCCTCGCCCTCGAACTCTACTGTCATGGCTCCGGTGATGGTGCTGTGCTCCGTCTCCAATTTGGCCTCTTCGATCTGCAGTGGGATGTTCTCTTCTCGAAAGGTCTCGATATCGGTCCGGATGCACTTAATCATCAAGTCGTAGCGAGGCGGCAGGTCGCTGACTGCGGGGTGTTCAGCAAGTCTGCGGTTGAAGGCGTCGCCGAACTCCGACAATTTGGGCTGGGCGTTCTCAATGAAGTCTAGGTAGGCCTGACGCTTGGCCTCGCTCTCGGTGTCGCATGTCATAGCAATGCTCAGAAGCGTTCCCGCCTCAGAGATGTGCTCGGAAAGAATCGAACAGTCTTTGATCAGAGTTTCGAGACAGCCCGAGCAGTTCAACTCGCGATTCAAGAGGTCGTGAGCATAGGGCTCAATGTTCTCCCACTGAGCAGCATCAAAATCCTCAGTGATGAATCCAGAACCCAAACTATCACCTCACTTGCGAGCCGGTCTCGGGCCATCTGGCAGAGGCCCCTCTTGGCGACTCCACTTGGCACACTTCCACTCCTCTGCCGAGTCGATGACCTGCTGTCTGATTAGCTCAAGTTCTGGATGCTCAGGGTTATTCCCCTCAATCCAGCATGCTGTGCAGTACCTCTTGCTCTCGAAGTCTACGAAATTGCCCGGAGTGCAGTTTACCTTGCAGGTGACGCAGTGCCTGAATCCGTGAAATTTCGCCATTTTCCCCGAGGAACCCTCGGGCGTCCCGCCTATGAGTTTGACTCCATAGGGTCAATCGCTTACATATCAGCGAGAGCGGTGTGGAGAAGGAAAGCATCCTCTCTCCTCGCAGCCTCTATTGAGTCCCCACTCTCGATGACACCTAGTCTCAGTAAGCCAGCTTCGCTTGGAACGGGCCTGTGGGCGAGCAGCCTCGCTTCAAGGTGCTCTATCAGCCTAGTCGCTTCGATCTCGTTGTCCAGATAGCTAGTGCGTGAAACCTCCATCTGGCCAAACTCCTCTCCGACCACTGTTTCCGGCAGGTGGATTATCCAAGCTGACTGGTCGCCGCTGCTGATGCCGGCACGCTCGAAGGCGGAACTGAGTTGATGCGTGCCTGAGATTAGCCTTAGGAACTCTGCATCACAGGTCCTTGCCACCATGCGATCCGAATCCTCCAGTCTTCTGAGGGCGGTCCAAGCCGTCCACAGTCGAACCTCACTACAAGCGGCGTCGTAGGCCAGAAGCAGCCATCTCTCACTAGGCCTCCACTCTCTAAACAGCGCAACAACCTCGCTCGGTTCAACCATCGCTTCTCCGAAGCCGATGCCCCAAGCTGGGAACCATGGTATTGACGAGGATTGGTCCATGCGCTGCGATGGCCTCCCGTTGAAGAAGGGTCTCTATCGCGAACCCCGCCTAACAGCGCGACCAGCCGTTGCGACCACTCCATCCACCAGTTGGGGACTCCATCCACGCAGATCAGACAACTTCTGCATGTCCCGCTCGGTCAGAGCAGCCACGTCTGCGGCGTTGGAGACGCCCAGCAGGTCCACCATCTGCCTCGCTCTGGATCTGCCGACTCCGCGCAGGGCCACCAGACCTAGGAGATCTGCCTTGCATCCGTACCGCACCCTGCGGTGAATCTCGTCGACTGCCTCTACTAGGGTGCGATGAGCATTCCTGTCCATCGAAGAGAGCTTCTCGTCTTCAGCCAGAATCCTTCTAGTCGCGTAGAGTAGCCACTCGGCCAACTCGACGCGTCCTCGCAGGTCCCCCGGCTGTACCCCCCAGTCCCTCTCTACATGCTCTACACGGGCCTCCTCGGTCCACGATTGGAGTACGAGGACACCTTTCATCCGACGCTCCTCGTCAAGGTCCACTGCCTCGGTGAGAAACTCTCTCTCATGGCCGTGTAGAGCGGCTTGAATGGCGTCGTAATCACCCTTTCTCGGCCATAGTGGCAGGAAGTCGGGGGTGCAAGAGACCAGGTGCAAGAGACTCAGAGGGGAGACCTGCCCGTAATCATCCTCTCCTGTGAGGGTGGCCATGGCCTTGCCTAACCCATCGCGTATGATGCGCCCGGATATTGGATTGAGGTACAACTGCGCGACCCTCTTTCCTAGAGGTGTGGCACTGTAGGCCATCGAAGACGACTCAGGAGGGTCAGCCTCGTACGAGTCATGCGCACTGGCCTTACGGAAACCAAAGATAGGGGGGCCGCGACGAGGCTTCTTACCATATCCTCTATTCGGCTCATATGCAACATCTAGGCCTGTCACTTCGGAGGCGGAGTCGACCCATGAAGGGAGCTCGTCCTCCCAATCCTCAGGTTGTTCAACGGGAGGCGTTTCAAGGATTCTCGCCCTCACCTCTTCAGATTCTCCGAGTCTGTCGATCATCCCGTTCGATGCGAGCCAGCTGACTACGTCGTCTATTCTAGCAGCTAGGGACTCAGAATCTAACTGGGTTGCGAGAAATGTCTTGGAGAAGAATTTCCCGAGTGCGTCCCTGTCAGCGGTGCCTCCGGTAGCCACCATGGATAGGACGTGAGTGAGCAAAGCAGGATCCTCCTCGGCCCTCAGGGCGTTTGGATTGGCGAGTTTTGAAGTTACTTCCTCAGGTTCGCCGTGCAGGTATAAATCGACCAGATGGGCCTCCTCATCACGACCCTTTGCAAGCAACCACGCCTCACCGACGACGTCGTACTTTGGCCGGCCAGCCCTTCCCATCATTTGCAAGATTTCGAGTACGGGAAGGGGCATTGTCATGCCCGCAGCCGCGCTCCACCTCCTGTAGTCCCTGACCACCACCGTTCGCGCGGGTAGGTTGACTCCCTGTGCGAGCGTCGGCGTGGCGACCACGCAGAATAGATCACCGCTTTTGAACGAGTCTTCGACAATATTGCGGTGTTTACTGGTTAGTCCTGCGTGGTGGAAGGCAACACCACCTCTGAGCGAAGATTCCAGCGAGCCCACCGTGGCAGAGGAGTCGCCGCTTCCGCCGAGTCTGTCAGCGATATCTCCCCATCTCTCGACTATTCCACCATCGAAGTCATGGCTGCCCTCAATCAGCATCCGCTGGATGTGTTTGGAGAGCTCGCGTGCCTCCTTCTGGGCAGAGGCGCGGGAGGACACGAAGACGAGAAGCTGCCCATCGTTTTGGACAGTGTCTTGCAGAATTGCCTGCAGCGGGCGGGTAGTCTTGCCCTCCAGCTCGCGTGGTTCAGGCGGCATCTCTTCTCCAGATCCATCTACTCTGTGCACTCTAGCATCCAGCCCTGTCAAGGTGCCGTAGCGCAGAGTGACGGGGCGCCAGTCGGATACAATCAGCTTGGAGTCAAGCCACTCTGCCATCTCTGTGGCGTTTCCTACGGTGGCGGAAAGGGCAATAATCTGGGCTTCAGGCCTCCTGTGTCGGATGCGCGATAGCAAGACCTCGAGAGTCGGGCCACGCCCCGGGTCATGCAGTAGATGAAACTCGTCGCTGACGACGATGCCGACCCTGTCCATCATTTCAGAGCGAGTCCGTAGGAGTGAATCCAGCTTCTCACTGGTACACACGAGAATATCTGCTTCCTCTATCATCCCGGTCTCGCTCCCTCTATCGCCGATGGCGAGGCCGACGCGCAGGCCGACTACTGAGGCAATCTCCCTCAATTCAGCCACCTTTTCAGTGGCCAGAGCCTTCAGCGGCACCACATACAGAGCGCGAGCACCTTCTAGGTCACTGGTCAACCGGTGGACGATGGCCAAATAAGCTACCAGTGACTTGCCGCTGGCGGTCGGTATGGTAAGCATCACGTTACGTCCTGATAGGGCGTACGGCAAAGCCTCCGCCTGAGGCGGAAACAGCTCCTCAATGCCCCAGTTCTCGTGCAGCATTGACACGATTCTCTCGTCCAGTCCGAGGTCTTCGAGCCTGCGCGAGGGAGGCCCTGCTGATTGGGTCACAGCACGTCTTCGATTCGGCCGTTCTAAAGGATGCCGAGTAGTGAGGACTAATTCCAGCGATGGAAGGCGGGATGGCCCTCCTTTACGGCGACAAAGAGTCCCCCTCCAGTGGCACAGACCTCGCCATCCGCTCTCAAGGTCATTCTCACCTTCACTCGGCCTTCTTCAATCTCCTCGATCTTCGAGCTGACCTGCAGAGCAACCCCGTAGGGAGTGGGTCTCCTGAGCTTAATCGAGTAAGATGCAGTCACGGTGCAGGGCGGTTCGGACTCACCGGATTGGTCCATTAGGGCCATCGATGCTGTCCAGTTCCCGTGACAGTCCAGCAGTGTCCCGATTATCCCCCCATTAATCATACCTGGAAATGCCTGATGCTCAGCCTTGGGTGAGAATTCCATCTCCAACCCGTGCTCGCTGCGGAACGAGCGGATTTTCAAGCCGTTTTGATTGGCTGGCCCACAGCCGAAGCAGATACTGTTCGGGGCGTGCTCCTCCTGTACTGATGGCCCTCTCTGTTCCATATTACTTGCGAGGGCGCACTAGGAATTGAAAATTTCTAGAGTCTGGCCGACGCATGCTCTTAATCGAGGGACCTTTTCCGTGAACCGGTGACAGACACGAATTCGAGTTCACAGGATGACGTCCCTGTTGAGGCAGCGGCCCCGAGATCCAAGCGAAGACGGTCGCAACCGTTGAAGGTCGCCAATCAAATTCCACAAAGTCGGCGCAAGGAGATAGAGAAAGCCCTCGAAGACACCCAGGGCACTCCGAAGAGGTGGTCGAGGAAGAATGGCCCGAAGTATCACAGGTTCCTCAAGAAGAGAATAGGTCCCGGCACCGTGAGACAGATTGAATTTGATTTACTGGATGTCGACATCGGGGAGTCGTGGCCAATTCCCATCACCGTAGTCCACGGAGCCAGGCCTGGACCTGTGGTCACTGTGCTCGGGGCCCTTCACGGAAACGAGCTCGTAGGACCGCTAGCTCTGACCTACCTATGCGGGCCAAACTTCCTCGGTGAGGACAAGGCGATTGATCCTGCTGCTATGGCTGGAACGCTTCGAATAGTCCCCGTGGTCAATCTACCTGGATATCGGCGACAGAGCAGGTATATGGCGGATGGCAGAGATTTGAACAGGAGCTTCCCCGGAAAGCCCGATAGCAACACCACCTCAAGAGTAGCACACCGGTTGTGGCACAAAATTATCTCGGGCAGCGATCATTTGATCGATCTCCATACTGCTGCTGTCGGTCGAACCAACATGCCCCAGATTCGTGCTAACTTGGCAGATCGCCCCAGCAATCGGATTGCTAGGTCGTTCGGCATTGAGACGATACTCGACAATGTAGGTCCGAAGGGCTCTCTGCGCAAGACCGCCAATGATGCTGGAATTGGGGCCATAACCTACGAGGGCGGTGGTTCGAACGAGGCTGACCCGGAATCCGTACAGGTCGCCATCTATGGGGTGCTGAATGTACTCCGCAGCCTCAAGGTTCTACCCGGCTACCCGAGCCGACCAAGATTCAGGATACTAGCTTCCGGATCGGTGTGGATTCGCTCCGACCAGGGCGGGCTGCTCGATGTATTGACTCCAGCAGGTAGTTTCGTCGAGGATGGTGAGACGGTTGCCACGGTGACAGACCCAGAGAGGCCCGGCGAGAGTTACGACATCCTCTCTCCGACCAGAGGCCTGCTGATTTCGACCGCTACCCACCCGTTCGTCAACGCCGGCACACCAATTGGCCATCTCCTTCCAGTGTCTCGCGGCATCAGGACTCTTCGCAAGCGACTGGATCCGGAGGGATGCCTCGTCACCAGCGGCTCAGACGGCGAGCCCCCCTGGAGGGAGGACGAGGACGTCGAGGATATCTCAGTGGCAGGGGAATGGTCCGGCGGCTCGCCCGACGCGGAATGGGGGCGCAACGAAGAGGATCCAGCAGATGAGGAAGCCGGCGAGGCTGATCCAAATTGGGCTTAGTCAGTCTAGTTTAGGGGCCCGAGGTATCTCGTCCTCATCTTCAAATACCGGTATGGATGGCAGTTCAACAGGAGTATTATGCTGCCCTATGAGGGCACCCAAATCAGGTGCGGAGGGTAAATCGTAGTCCTGAAACTCCGGTGAGAGTGAGAACTTCTCTGGTTTCAGATCGTACGCCTCGTAAGCGTCCTTGAGCTTGCGCTTGTGCGAGAATCTTCCCACTGCGTAGACGCAACCTCCTATCATGGATAGTAGCGCCACGAGGGTCACAGCGAGCCCGGTAGGAGAAGTGACGAAAGAGAGTAACTTCTCTGAGAGTGTCTCCGGCGGTATCCATACATCCATGTCTATGTCCCAGACGAAGACAGTAGTCTGACCCGAGTCAACTAGGGTTGCAGTAATCTGCTGCGGTCCACTACCTTGGCCGCACAGGTAGATGGTTAGAGTGGTGTCTCCGGCATCGCAGTCGATAGGTTCGATGACAATGCCCCTCCCGTCGGAGCTGACGTTCTCCGTCAATGTGTAATCGCCAAACTGCCATGACAGCGAGACGACGACATTTTCCGGTATCGGGCCGATGCTGAGAACAAGACTCTCATTGACCGCGTCCCACAAGTGCACTTGGCGGAAGTCAGGGATAGTTGTGACCAAGTTCTTCCTGCTCAATCCATCATCGACTGCATCGTTGCAGTCATCATCTCGGCCGTTCCAAGTCTCGACTCCTGCAGGGTTGATGGTGCCGACAAGGTCCTCACAGTCCTCAAAGTCGTAGAATCCGTCCTCGTCGCGGTCGAAGTTGAACTGCATGGGGTCTGAGCCACTGACCATCACCTCGTGACCGTCCGACATCCCGTCCGCGTCGCTGTCGGCCAGCCCCGGGTCAGTGGTAAAGTTGTGAAACTCATCGAAGTCAGTCAGTCCGTCGTCGTCACTGTCGAGTTCGAAGAAGTCCTCGTCAACGACTTCGTCGCAGTCGTTGTCCTTGCCATCGAGGGCCTCGGGCTTGAGCGGCGCTCTGTCGAAATCCTCGTCATCACAGTCTTGGAACCAGTACCAGCCGTCGGAATCAGCATCGTCGTCGTGGACCAGCGGGTCGGCTCCCATTGAGGAGTACTCATTGTACTCTAGGCCGTCGGGTAACCCGTCGCCGTCGGTGTCCCCGTCAAGGTAGTCGGTGGTGATGTTGTGATACTCGTCGTAGTCGGTCAGCCCGTCGTTGTCGGTATCGCGGTCCCAGTAATCTTCGTCGATTAGGAAGTCGCAGTCGTTGTCGAAGTTGTCGAGCAGTTCGACGTGGCCGGGAGATCGATTACCGTCCTCGTCGTCGCAGTCCTCAAACCAGTACCACAAGTCTGAGTCAGAGTCGGGGTCATACACCAACGGGTCCGAGCCAAGGGCGGCGTAGATGTTGACTTCCTCACCGTCATCCAGCCCGTCGTCATCGGTGTCGGAGTCCATGTAGTCAGTGCCGTGGACGTGGTACTCGTTCCAGTCCTTGAGTCCGTCATTGTCTCTGTCGGTGAAGTTGTAACCCTCATCGACAAAGGTGTCGCAGTTGTCATCGATGTCGTTCAGTAGCTCCGGCCTGCCTGGGTTGACATTTGGGTTTGTATCGTTACAGTCATTGAAGTGGTAGAATAGGTCGGAGTCGGCATCAGGGTCGTACCAAAGAGGGTCACTCTGCCAGAAGTTAATCTCAACACCATCGCTCAGCCCGTCATCATCAGTGTCAGAGTCGAGCGGATCAGTACCAGTGGTAGTCACTTCAGACCAGTCGCTCAGCCCGTCAAGGTCGGTATCAATAGCCAATGGGTCTGTTCCATGTATCATCACTTCATCGAAGTCGCTTAATCCATCATCGTCGGTGTCGGAGTCATAGGGGTCAGTACCGTATACCAGCGTCTCATTCTGGTCGCTCAATCCGTCGTCATCGTGGTCGTAGTCTATGTCTACTCCATGCAATAATAACTCCCATGAATCTAGTGTGCCAGTCGCACCCGAAGATGTGTCACGTACCTTCAGCGTCCAATTTCCCAATGAAGACTCATCCCAGTGTCTTACAGTGCTAAACATCCAGTCAGAGTAGTGGTTTCCATTGTCGTTGCGTGACTCAGCCAACCAAGACTCAGTTCCGGAAGGAGAGACTAGTACGATATCGAGATCTCCTCTCGCAGTGTGAGTTATGTCGACCGCCACATCTACGCTCTCGAGTGAGTACTCGTCTGTAACCATAGTCGTGAATTCGGTCCATTCAGGCGTATCGTCAGGGATGTTTGCCGAAGGAGCATAGGGTCCGTAGGTGGAGTTCAACTCATCTCCTACGTTGATCCAGTTCTCGGCTACAGAGACGGCGGCGCCGGCATCAACCACCCCGAAACCGTACTTGTGCGAGACGTCGTGTCCGGCGCCGTTTACGCCCCATGACGAGTCACTGGCATCATTCATGCGCGCACTGTTGACTAGAACGTGTTGCACATCCCTCCAAGTCAGGTTTTCGTTGGCGTCGAGTATCAGCGCAATGACTCCAGCGGCCAACGGGGTGGCGCTAGAGGTGCCGCCGAAGGTATGAGTCACGTTGCCGCTGCTGTTGTAGCCGCCTGTGCCGGAGATATCGGTCGTGGTGATACCTTCGCCGTCACCGTTGGAGTGCGCGGCGACGAGTATGTTCGCCCCCGGCTCAGCGTAGTAGGACTGGTCACCGTCGTGGTCGATTGCGGTGACGGCGATGGTGAAGCGACTGTTGGCGTAACCGTCGTAGTTTGAGTTGTCGTCTGAGCCGAGGCCGTTGCCTGCAGCCCATGTGATTAGGTTGCCTAATCCCTCGCGTCCGTCGTAGGCATCACTTTCGAAGGCCGCCAGAGTTAGCGGTCCGGGCGCCTCGAGGGTCTGACCGTCGTCAGCAGGGCCCCAAGAATTGGTGTAGATGTCGATATCGTCACTCTCGTAACTCAGTGCATCAGCTTCGGTCGCATCACCAGCCCAGCACGCAATCAACGTCGATCCCGCAATGGTTGCGTTGAATGCGACTCCGGTGACGTCCAGTGCGTTGTTCCCGACTGCAGCGGCCACTCCGGCCACGGCCGTGCCGTGACCGTTCCAGCTGGAGGGACTGGGATCACCATCGTCGTTGCACCAGTCGTACGAGAGTAGCGATGAGTAGTGAGGGCTGAGATCGCTGTGGGCATGGTCGAGCCCATCATCGACCACACTGATTACTACTCCAGATCCGGTGTAGGTGTCCCAGGTGCTGGTGACGTTGACATCCTCTCCCGATAAGCCGTTGGTCTGGCCGGTGTTCTCAAGGTGCCACTGCTCTGAGAACTCTGTGTCGTTCGGCGAGAGTCGCGGTTCCTGCTTCTTCTCCAGCAGTGGTGAGAATGATTCAATTTCACCCGCTTCAAGAGACTGCTGGAGCAGAGCCACCGACTTGAGTGGGTAGTCGAAAACCCAGATGTAGGCTCCTCGAAGAATAGGGGCCGGTTCGCTCGATTCAGGCGCTGCCTTAGTCAATTGGTGCTTTTCGATGGGGACTCTTGTGACGACAAGCCACTCGTGCACTCCTTCGAGATCCTCCTCCGAGTAGCCACTCATGTCCCCGACTCTTTCGAAGGCCAACTGCACGGCTCGCGAGTATGTAGGCAGTATCTCGTCGCCCTCTATTCCAAGGTCGTCTGGCTGCCCCGCACTGTCAGCAATCACGCCCCCAAGGGGGGCGAATAGGAGGATGATGAGTACCGCTAGCGCCGTGCGCATGACCGAACTCGAACGCATTCGACATTTAGCCATTCGTCTATAGCGTGAAGCACCTGCTTCATGACTGGAGGAATCCTGAGATGGCTGTATGGACCTCTTCATCGGTCATCATTCTACGCTGTCCCTTGGCCACTTCAAACAAGTTCGATACCAGTTCGTCAGTCGCTTCGTAGCCGTTCTGCTGTAGCCACCAGATGATGTTGGAGCGCCCACTCATGTGACCTATCCGGATTACCTGCTGCAGCCCATAGTCCGCAGCAGGTACTCCAGAGTAAATGCGGTCTGCGAGCCAGTGGTCACCCTTCTTCATCGCCTTGACCACTGCGGACGCGTGCACACCCGTCCCGGTCTCGAAGGCGTCCTTGCCGAACACAGGGTAGTTGCGAGGCAGAGCAACTTCGACGTATTCGTGCGCCTTGCGCATGTATTGGTTTAGGGCAGTCAGGTCATTGCTAATCACTCCCATAAGGCTGAGATTGACAAGCGTCTGGTCGAGAGGGGCGTTGCCGGCCCTCTCGCCCACTCCGAGGGCGGTCCCGTGGATGACATCGGCCCCGGCCTCGTAGGCAGCGAGGTTGTTGGCGACGCCAAGTCCACGGTCTTGATGCCCGTGCCAGTTGACCTCGATGTCACGTCGCTTCACCCCTGCGTCGGGTATCACTTCGTTTTGAATGAAAGAGAGCAACTTGCGGACTCCGTTGGGGGTAACGTGCCCGCATGTGTCGCACACGCAGATTCGGTCAGCACCGAGCTCCAGTGCCCTAGTGTATACGGCCTTGATATCCTCTGGTTTACTGCGCGTGGTGTCTTCGGTGACAAACATCACTGGAATGTCGTTGTCGATGGCGAATGATACAGCCTTCTCGGCTGTCGAGATAATCTTCTCCATCGTCCAGTCCTCTGCATACTGGCGAATTGGACTGGTCCCTAGGAAGGCGCTAGCCTGTATCTGCCGTTCGTGCTTGGCCTGCAGATCTACCAGTGGCTCGATGTCGCTCACTACCGTACGGACAGCGCATCCAGGGCGCAGCGCGTAGTCGTTCTCGCCCATGTGAGTGAGCATTGCATCGATGTGGCCGACATGAAAGGGTCCAGCACCGGGAAGCCCGAGATCCGCTTTTTGGATTCCGAGGGACTCCATGAAGTCAATTAACTCAATCTTCTGTTCTATGGTCGGGTTGCGAGCACTCGGGCTCTGCAGACCGTCACGCAAGGTCTCGTCGTCGAACCATAATTCATGCGGGTGGTTCGACCCATCTCGCTCAATCTCGTAATCTATCTTGTTCCAATCGTAAATCAGGTCCTGCTCATCCATTGCCCCACCTCCTTTACGACGCAGCGCGATGGTGCACTCGGTGTTTGAAGCCATCGGGCTCTCAGGACTTCGCCCGGGTCTCGCTGCGAACCATTGCAGTTACAGCTAGAACAGCACCTATTCCGGCGCCCAGTAGCCCGAAACTGGCTGTGACTAGAACTATGAACATCAGGGCTAGGTAGAGCATGGAGACGAAGAAGGAGCGGGCGGCCGTTGGTATCCTCCCAGTGGGGTCGCGCTGCTCGCTTAGATCCACTCTCCAGACTGTGCTCGAGTACCAAATGCTCAGTCCAATTGTCGTACAGCCGAGGACTTGGTAGATGGCGTCGCTCTCATTTATACCGCCGTAACTCATTGGGGCAGCTATCGACAAAATCACTAGAAGCGCAGCGTATGCCTTCATCTCGCGAACCGTCCTCTCTGCTCCCTTGACGTTCGGCATCATCGGGATGCCCACATTCCCATACTCCTCGGAACGGTACAGTGCTAGCGCCCAGAAGTGAGGAGGAGTCCACAGGAAGATTAGCAGGAACATGAACCACGGCATCAGGCTGCCTAGGTCGAGGAGTGACTCCAACATAACCCGGGCCGAGTCAGTAGCTACCGTGAGTTCGCCCTCAGCCGCTGCCCAGCCTATCACGGGCGGGGTCGAGCCGGCGATGCCGCCGATGACTATGTTCTGCGGCGTCGTACGCTTCAGCCATATGCTGTAGATGAATACGTAGAACAGGATGCTGAAAGCCGACCAGAATGCGGCCACTGAGTTGGCCAATATCTCAAACCACGCTACTCCGAGAAGTGACAGGGTGATTCCGAATCCCAGAGCGGCGTTGGCCGAGACCTCACCCGCAGGCACGGGCCGGTTCTTCGTACGCGTCATCAGTGGATCGATGTCCCTGTCGTACCACATGTTGATCGCATTGGCGCCCCCAGCGCTCAGGTACCCTCCTACGAATACCACCAGCACTGTCCGCGCTGTGTTTGCATCTAGTCCGCCACCGAGCTGGTCGTGCACCAGCACTGAGCACAACGCAGTAATCTGTAGGAGCACGACCACCCGTGGCTTGGTCAGGGAGAAGTATGGCCTCAGGTCACTCATGCTGTTCCTCCTTTACAAGCCCCATTGTCGCTCCCATCCAAGCCGTAGATAGGACGATGAAAGAGAGTGAGGCTACAAGCAGATGGATCAGTGAGAGGTACTCGATATAACCGTCACTGATATCCCATGATAGGATGTACGAGGCTCCAATGCCGATGTTTACCAGATACAGGGCGGTCGACCACCAGAACCACTTGTACAACACATTGTCTGAGCCGAATTCCTTCCAGGCCAACCATGATGCTCCCAACAGACTGGCTGCGACTCCAATTACCATCCATCTATGGATGACCTGTGACTCCAACACCCAGTCATGAATCGACGAAATCAACTCTCCGTGGCACAATGGCCATGATTCAAACAAACCGTTGACTCCACAAGCGGCATTCGCTCCATTGGTGGTCGAAACGAAGGCGCCCGAGAACAGTGTGAACAGGATTCCCGTAGAAAGCCAGAACAACCGCCCCCTCCAATTCTTCGAAGTCGCCTCGAAGTTTGCCCAATCAGGCAGTTTGCGATGGTCCTTTGATATCGCTAGCCAGAGCCAGATTAGGCTGAGCATGAATGCGAGGGCTGAGCCCAGATGTAGGGCGACACTCCAGTGCTCGTTGTCCATACTGACCGTCAGCCATCCCACAGCCCCCTGCCATACTATCAGGGCCACCGCAATGCTGGAGGCCAGATGGACCTCGGAACCGAGCTCCTCTTCACGTCTGACTATCAGCCAATTGAGGAGCACAAGAGGCCCTAGGACAACTCCTGCGAGCAGTCGGTGCGCCCACTCTGTGAAGATCTGAAAAGTCGTGTAACGGTGGCCACTCCCCCTTGAGTCAATCTCATCGGGATTGGCCTCGTACCATGCCTCTTGCTCGGCCTCTGAGACGTCAAAACCAATCGTGCCAAAGCAGGTCGGCCAGTCCGGACATGATTCCCCCGCGTTGTAGATTCGAATCACGCCGCCAAGGGCGATGACGAGGAAGGTGACTATCACCAAAGCCCCAGTCAACCGCTTGGCTTGGATCCCGTCGAGCAACTAAAATCCCCCCTATGAGAGAGCCTCGGTGTTCAGACAAATAGACTTGCCCGAACCGATGCGGACTCACTCTGTGTGAGGGTCTACGTCAATCGGTATCCGGTGCTGTTGGTACTCCAGCATCGCTATCTTGTTGGGGTCTAGAACGACCCTCCACTTTGCCTCTTCAACACCGTACAGCTGAATCAACTCATCGCTGAAGTGTTGACGCAGTTCGTCCTCGGTTACGAAGAGAGGAGCTCCCATGCTAATCTGAAGCGCTCTAGCACCGATAATCCTCGCCTTTTCGAAGCGTGTGTGGGTTCTTGCGGGCTTTACCATCGGCCGGGCGACCAGCGACCCCCAAATAAGGCCTATGACAAACTAGTCGCCCCCCATAGGGGGCGTGCCATCCCTCAATCGCGCTCTATCATCATGGCAACGGCGTTGCCTCCGCCGAGGCATATCGTCACGATGCCACGTCTCCCTCCGGAACGCTCGAGGGCGTTCACTAGAGTCATCAGGCAGCGAGTACCGGTGGCCCCTAGTGGATGTCCTATCGCCACCGCTCCTCCGTGAGGATTGAAACGTCCCTCTGAAGCGCCAAGAGCCATCTGAATGGCACACGAGGCTGCTGCGAAGGCCTCGTTATGCTCTAGGATGTCGATGTTCTCCATGCTCATCCCGGTCTGCTTGAGGAGTTTGTGAACGGTTGGGATGGGGGCGGACATTACCCGGTGAGACTCGACGCCTGAGGTAGCATAGCCGACAATACGCGCCAGCACGGGCAGACCATGCTGATTAGCAGCCTCTTCGGATGCAATCAGCACTGCCGAGGCCCCGTCTGAGACCTGACTGGAGTTTCCCGCTGTGACCTGTCCACCTTCTATGAAAACGGCTTCTAGGTCACCTAGAGATTCCATAGTCGAGCCGCTGCGGATTCCCTCGTCACGCTCTAGTCCACCGACGGCGAACACCTCTTTGTCCAACCAACCTTCTTCCCAAGCCTTGTTGGCCAGAGCGTGCGAGCGCACGGCGAAAGCGTCGGATTGCTCTCGTGTGATGCCATTCTCGTCAGCAATAGTTTCACCTGTGTTGCCCATCGATTCTCCGGTGTACGCATCCTTTAGGCCGTCGTGCACAAGCACTGACTCCAGCGAGGCGTAGGAGATGTCATCGCCGCGCCTGGCCCCTCTGATGAAGTGAGGGGCGTTACTCATCGATTCCATCCCCCCCGCTACTACGAGGCTTGAGACGCCAGCGCTAATCTCTGTAGCTGCTATCATGGCAGCTTTGAGACTTGAACCGCAGACTTTGTTGATAGTGGTGCAGGGGGTGCTGACTGGCAAGCCTGCATTGACTGCCACCTGTCTAGCAGGCGCTTGTCCGGCACCGGTCTGTAGGACGTGGCCCATGTAGACCTGGTCGACGAGACCACTCGCTGGATCGATGCCGGCTCGTTGCAACAGCTCCTTCACAGCCAGCGTGCCGAGTTCGGTGGCGCTGAAACCGGACAGAGCACCACGGTGCTTGCCCACGGGGGTCCGGGCATAGGCGCAGATGACCGCTTGCGGCATGACACGCTCGAGAGGCGAATGAGCCTTCAATGGTCCGATTGGCGGGCCATGCCGTCGATTACGAATCAGCAGTGTAGCCATAGAACTCGGCGTTCTTCAGAGCAGGCCTCTTATCTGACTTGACCAATATCGTCCTGACACCCCACAGGTCTTTGAAAATGCGATACTGCGAGGTCGCATCGAGGTAGTCAACTCCACTGGTCCCTCCTGTGCCGATTCTTCTTCCCATGATACGTTCGACCATGCGTGCGTGGGAATGCCTCCACTTCACCATCGACTCCTCTAGTTCTACGATTGCGTCAATTAGAGTACGAGGCCAAGTCAGCAGTGGAAGTTCGCGATAGGACTCGATGAACAGCAGTCCTGCGCGGGCTCGGCTGACCTCTCCCTCTGGCATCAGGAAGTCCACCGCCCCTTCGTGGGCCGCCGCCATTCTCGCCGCCATCTTGCTAGGGTCGCCGGCACCCCAGCCCGAGGACTTCTCGGCTGCCTCCTCACAGACAACTCTGTGGGCCTCTAGATGGGTCTCGACGTATGCCCTAACATTCTCTGCATCGACCTCGCTACCGTATGAGGAGCCCATGATTGGAGTTCGTTCAACCCAGTTCATCATCGACTCGTAGAGCGATGGCTGCGACATCGCATCCTCTAGCCGCGCGAGCATGGCCGCACTGCGCTCGTCTCCCTCAGCCATTCTCTTGAAGCTGGAAAGCGGGTCCATCCCACCTATCCTGTCGGCATTATCGAGACCAAGGAGAATTTCGAACTCACGCATCTGAAAAGATTCGAACCCTGAGGCCGACCCAAGATCGTCGCGGAAGGCGAGGAAGCCTTGCGGTGTCAGCGTCTCAAGCACTGCCCACTGGTTCGCCATCAGTCCGAAAATCTCGGTGGTTCGGCCCAAATGGTCGACAGCCCGAGGAATGTCGTCTTCGGGCACGCGGTCCCGCCCAAGGATGTCCCGGGCCTCAGACAACTCACGAATCACCTGCTTGAACCAAAGCTCGAAGGTTTGGTGGACGATGATGAAGTGCATTTCGTCCGAGTTAATGCCCCGATCATCTCCCTGCAACTCCAGCAACTCATGTAATTGCAGATAATCGGCATAGCTCCAGTTACCCGGGCCTCCCTCTCCCATACTCTCTCCTGATGGCCGCTGCTTGAAGCATTGTCGCCGAACCCGAATTCTCTAAACACTCGAACCATACCGAAATTCCATGTCAGGTAGATGTGGTGGGCCGACACCTTCGAATTTTTCTTCCCTACCCGAATCGGCCCTACTAATCGAGGAGGGCCTAGAACTTCGTCAGATTATGCCTGACGAGGCAGAGGAGTTGTTCTCTGTTGTTGATGCTAATCGGAATTATCTCAGGGAGTGGCTTCCTTGGTTGGACGGCACCAACAGCGTAGAAGATGAAATCTCCTTCATTGAAGGGGCTCTAGAGGAGTATCACAGGGGAGACGGAGTCCTCTATTCCATCAGAATGAACGGAGAGTTAGTCGGATCTATGAGCCTGAATTGGATAGACCGTGGCAACCGGGGATGCGGAGTCGGATATTGGCTGTCAGAGGAGCACACCGGACAAGGAATTGTCACTCGTAGCTGTGTTCGTCTAATGGAGCACTGCTTCGACGATCTCGGACTCCATCGCTTCGTGCTCGAAGCGGCCACCGACAACTCCGCCAGTCGTGCTATCGCTGAGCGACTAGGAATGCGACTCGAAGGCATCACCAAGGACAGGGAGTGGCTGTATGACCGCTATGTCGACGCGGCTCTATATGCTATTACCGCGCCCGAATGGCAGTCTCGAGATCAAGGCTGAATCAGACCGTGGTCCTCTATTGAGCAGTTACCGGGAGGTAGGCAGGACAACAGATCGTCCTGAGTCAGACCGGTCGCCTTGGAGATACGATTGGCCACACTCTCCTTCTTCTCTCTCCCGGGAATCACTTTGCCCCATCTCTCGAAGTTCTCTGAGATTGTCGCAGGAGTGCCTGACACCGGCATTGGGACTCCATTCACCACTGCCATACCGATAGCCAGCTCCAGAGGCAGGTCGCGGTGCCATACCCGCTGGCCCCGTACCACGAATGAGCCTCGCCCCAGAGACTCGCCAGTCTCGGTGGTCTTTGAGACCTGACTAGGTCTAGCGTGGAAGGCGGTGGCTGCTGCACCACCGCTCCCCCAAGCTCTCGACCAGCAGACCGCGATTTGTGCAGCCTCTGAGTGCATCGATTCCGAGAGTTCGCGAGCGTCTTCGATTCCTTCAGCCAGATTCTGGACTAACTGTAACGAGGCCACACCCTTGGGAATGGCCTCGGAGGGATTCTGGTTGGGCGCCAACCCGTCTTTCAGCTTGAGCGAGCACGAGGGTGCCCCGTGCAGATCAGCGTGGAAGTAAAGATCGTTAGATGATAGATGCTTTCGGACTACGAGATCGTTGCCCTTCGCGTCCTTCCCGCCGATGATTAGGTGGCCGCCTGAGAGCATCGCCCAGCGATACTTCTCGAACCAGAAGCGCTTACTGCGCTGCCTTGCTCTAAGCCTCCCCGCTGCAGCGTCCTTGGCAGCACGCTTCTCGGCCTTCTCGCGAGCTTGCTCGGTACTGGCTAGAGCCGCTTGAGCGCCCTTGGCTTTGTTCTTCTTGGTGCTGGCCTCTCCGAAGTAGCGCTGAGCGTTTTGATGCACTGTTTTTGAGACCTCGAGAGTGATGCTCGCACCCGGCTCACCCTCCTCATCTGGCAGATAGGCCACTATGGTCTGCTTCGCCGGGTCCGCACTGTCTATCCAGGGTATGTCGTAGATTCTGTCTCCAACACTCTGCCAGCCCTCTAAGGCGACAGCATCGTTGACCTGCGCCAGCAGTGAATCCACATGCTCCCAGTTGTCCTGAATCGCCTTGCCCAGCTCTTGAGTGATAGCCGCGCGCTCGTGGAACCTGTCTATAGCTGCGCTTTGTTGCACTGCTCGACGGTCCAACTTCGCTTGCCTTGCTCCATCGTCCTCTCCGGTTTCGACCAATCGCTCCTCCTCTCGGCGTATGAAAGCAGCAGCATCGTGCGAGCCGAAGACGGCGTCGTAGGCCAGAGACAACGATGCGACTCTCACTATCGTACTGCCGTCCGTGTATGACAGGTCGATTGGGGCAATCTCAGTAATCCCAGACGAGGCAGTGTCTCGGTCGGCTTCGTTATCGGCAGCCTCCCATGTTTGTATGGCCTCGGAGTCGACCATCCACATCATCGCCCCATCACCTTCCGACAGTTCAACGAGCATCGACTGTATGGCTCCCTCCAGAGCATCGCGTTGTCCGGAGTCGAGCGAGTTTGCACCCATTTTCTCTTCAAGTCCAGCAATAGAGCATGCTGTGCTGCCGTAGATTCGACCGAAATTGGCTCGGGCAGCGAGGGTACGGATTAGGTCGTGCTCGCTGCCGTCTAGCAGGTTATTGAGTGCCGACCGATCCATATTGCGTGGGTCGACAGTTTCGGGAGGTGGAGCGTAGGCAACTCCCTGCTTCAACGAGCGGCTGGCGTACTTGGCATGAGTGAGCGGCTGGATAATGACCCCGTTGCCATCGAGCAGTATCACGTTGCCGTCGCGGAACAGTTCGATGACGAGCCCGAGGCGCCCACCACCGTGCTCGAAAGTCAGTTCGATGACCCTGTCGAAGCCAAACTGCTTGACTGCTATCAGACGTGAATTGTTGAGATGCTTGCGCAGCACCATGGCGAACTGGGACGGTTTCGAGGGCATTGGACGGTCGCGTTGAGAGGTGTAGACACGGCGACCCCTGACAATCACTAGATCGGTTGATGGCAGCCCTTTCCGATTCAGCCGCACAACGACCTGCTCGTAGTGTGGCTGGTATGCCTTGCGTGCACGAGCCCCTATCAGTTCGGAAAGCTCACGCACGATGCGTGCGACATCGAAGGATGAGGACTGTTCGCGCATACTGCTCAACCCGCCCGGCTCAACTGCCCTTCATCAGGCAATCGCTTGGTCAAATCGGTCTAATTCCCGATAGATGACTGGAATTCCTCTATCTCAACTAGGACTCCAGCCTCGTGTGCATACTGGTTACTTGGGACCTTTACCAGTACTGCATCTGGTATTCTTTCTACTATCCCGTGAACCTTGTCAATGTCGTGTAGGGTGTCCGAGGAAGCGGTCATCACAACGCAAGGAACGCGGATAGCCGATAGGTCATCGGGGAGTCGGTAGCGGATGTTTGCCCTCGCACTGAGGAGCATCCTCTGCAGGTCCTGTGCGAGCAGAGCCCTGCGATATCTGATTCGCTGACCCTCCTCTTTGGTCCTACGGTCTACCAGCCAAACTGTGAATCGCATCAAGGAGGGGTGAACGAACCTAGGAATCGGCATTTTGAGCAGAATTCTCGCCCAGAGAGGGAACTCGAAGTCCGGGTTCGGGGCGAGCAGTATCGAAGAGCGACCGCCAAGCACCCCACCTTGGTATGCTTCGATTAGCAAGGTCGCTCCTAGGGACGACGAGAACCAGTCAACCTCATTTGAATCGATACCAAGTTTGTCTAGAACAGCGGCGATATCGTGACCGTGATGGCGCATCTCGAAGTCCTCTCGCCTCACCTTCCTATTGATTCGGGCACTTTTCTTCTCACGCGTCTCAATGTAGACTATCGGACGGCGAGAAACCCATTCGGTTAGAAGTGGACGCCAACCCTCGAAGACAGAACCCCAGCCAGGAACAACCACAGCAGGATCCAAAGAGGCTGCAGATGAATCAGTAGGAACCCACCTTAGGACTCTTACCGAAATATTCGGAGCGACTTCAACAAAAAACTCCTCAGCATTGGCATTGGGAAGGTGAGGCGCACCGCTCCACATTTCTTCCATCAAATTGGCCTAGAGGGAGGGGTGGATTTCATTCTTGGGTCGAGGATCACCTTCGGCGACCGCCAGACCTTCTTCTACCGCCACTTGACCGCCGACTACCGCCACTTGATGAACGCCCACCAACTTTTCTACGGCTGCGACTGTGGCGTCTATGGTGGTGATGATGGTGCCTGCGGCGATGGAACCAGGGCCTCCTGTGCCAAGGCCGATCATAGTAACCCGGGTCGTCGTAGTACCGACCACCCGACGAGAAATTCACGCTAGGTCCCGCTACATCAAGGCGGGCTAGGACTAGGACCACGGCTAGTAGAAGTAACTGGATTAAAGAGCAGAAGAAAAAGAAGATTGCCGACGCACCCGGAGAATCAATCCGGCTATTACCGGGATTATTAATTTCGTAGTATATCGTGACATTGCTCCCAAGGGGCAATTCCTCGAACTCCACGATATCAAGGCAGTAGTCATCCCAAGTGCCGAGATTGATTCCGTCTTCCCCAGTGTAATCCACCTCTCCGACAGAGTAGGCGTAGTTGACATCTGCACCACATTCGTATTCGTACCAGTAATCACCCCAATCGTCTTCAACTTCGTACTCCCATTCCCACCACTCGGTGCCATCCACGACCTCAGCATCAGTGGACGCCCATTCATCCGCCGCTCCCGCACCCATTACTCCCATGAAGGCGGTTGCAATGAGGCCAAAAGCGAGGACAACGGCTGCGATAGTGTAACCAGGGTCCTCCAGAAGCCAGTGATTAGAGCCAGAGGAGCCAGAGCCGTATACCTTGGTGCCATCTGACTCTCCATCCGGGTTCAGAATCAGCATCCCATTCTCATGTTTCCAGTCAATGTGCTCGAGAAAACTCATTCCGAGAATACAGTATTCAGAATCCCCCGTCCTTAGAGGGTTGATTAGCGCGTCAACGTTATTTATCGTCATCTGACCAATTGTTATGTTAGGCAAAGTAGTCCTGTATCCCATCCCCGGGCCAGCTGCTGTCGTGGTCTCGACTACTTCTCCCCGTTTCAGGTTGAACGTCTTCACTGTATCAATAACGCCAATCTTTTCCGGGACCGAGCAGAAGCTCGCTCCCGTGTCCACCAGGAACCTGAGGTTGCTGATATTTCCGATACTCCCATCGACGTAGAAGCAATTATTGTCATCGGGCTTCAGTACGAGTCTCTGTCCGATGTATTCCACCGGGGAGCCGTCACCGGATTCTGACTCTTTCATAGTGCTGGGCACGGGATCCGTAAATTCCGCCATTTTTTCTCGGTGCTCGGCCTCTGCCAACTCCTCTTCGCGTTGGATACGCTTGGTCTCAGCCTCATTCAGCATCTCTTCGACGTCTTTCTTAGAGGTGTCAGTATCCTCATCTTTCTTCCACCATCGACCATCATCAGCCATTCCAAGACCCCACTTTCGTTAGGTGCTATTGTCGGATGGGTTTGAATCTTGACCCGGATTGGGTCGCTACATAGCCACCGTCATCGTGTTTTACGTCACTGGTACTCTGCAGATCCTTCAGATGGGGCTGCGCTTGGTTTTGCGCCAATGACGGGTGCGCGCTCGAGTTCTTCGAGGTCTTTCAGGCCTTTCTGAATGTGTCGTTATCGGTAACGACTTCGCCGGACTGCGCCAGTGCGTGGAGGTGAGAGAGGGTTTGGTCAATCGCCAGCATCGGATGTGCTTGGGGGGTGTCTCGGTACGCCGATTCAGCGATTGATTCGACATCGCTCAGTCCTTCTTCAACCGCAGCGAGGACGCGTGCGTGGCGTGCTCTTCGGTGTTTGATATAGTGTGTCAGCAGACGATTCGGGTTTGCTGCCATCGGGCCGTGGCCCGGGAAGAGGAGGGGTGAATCGAGGGCGCGAAGGCGTTCGAGTCCGTCGAGATATGCGTTCATGTCGCCCTCCCCTGAGGGCACCAGAATGGTACCCACAACGACTGCATTGTCGCCGCTGATTATTCCGGCTTGGCTGGCCAGACAGATGTGTCCAGGGCAATGGCCGGGTGTCTCAAGGACCGTCCAAGTCACCAAACCTGAGGGGTCATCGAGGGTGAAGGTGTCGCCGTCTGAGATGTTGCTGTCGGTATCACACGGCGGGATTAGCTCGTGAGTCTCAGCGCTAGCCCATATCGGCGCTTGGTAGAGTTTGGAAATGGCTGACAGGTCGCCGATATGGTCGGGGTGACGATGAGTGAAAACGGTGGCGATTATGGTGCTTCCAGTCGCTTCGATTTCCTCAACTTTCGCCGCCAGAATCGCCAATGCCTCAGGTGATTTGGCGGCTGCGTCGACAATGACGCGTTGGCCGCCGGCGACGCCGAGGACGTAGCAATTCGTGTGAGTTGCAGGAGGTAAGGTCGCTGTAGGCAATGGTACGCATTCAACTCCGGGCGCGAACTCGATGATGTGGTATCCAGAGGGAGGGTCGGCTGCGAGCACCTCGAAACCCGAGTCAGCGATGTCCCGAATGAGGGTGACCTGCGGAGGAGGCAAGCGAACTTCGTGAGCCAGCCAAGAAGCGAGCAGATCGGCTGGCTTCCACCATCGGAATCCATCGAATTCCGACCTACCAGAGGGGAAACTCGGCTCGACCTTCGAAGCCCCTAAAGCGACGTGATAGAAGCGATTGTCGAAGCGCACGGGAGCCAGTGGCGGAGTCGTGCGCTCGCTGATCACCTCAGCCTCAAAACGCTTTACTGCAAGGCTGCCCTCCGCAGCGAGGCGAGCCCAAGCAGCCTTGTCAGAATTGACTGCATCACGAACTTCACTCGATACCTCGAGAAAGCCTCCGGAACCATCGGGTGCAATGCCAATTTCCTCGACCATCTCGCGCAGCAGAGTAATCAGCGAGACGCGGTCCTGCCGCCCCGCGAACCATTTCGGATGAGCATCGGCAGCGGTGCGGTCAACCCGACTGACGCCGCCGCCAGGAAAGGCCCAGAAGTCAGGGAACGCCGGTACCTCGGCAACTCGGTGACAGAGCAGAATCTCAAGACCATTTTGGGTTTCACGACTCAGAACGGCTGCTGCGGAAGGGCGTGGGGTTGCGATGCTGGCTGTGGGTAGTTCGACGCCCTCTGGCAACTCAGCCATGAATCGCTCGAAAGGGTCTGAGTCTTCAAGGCAGCCCCGAACAAATGCCTTCAAATCCCGCCCTCGCGACGACGCCGTATGCATGAGACCATCACCATCGGCCACACCTCGGTCGCAAGCGGTGAGCAACTACACCAGATTGAGATGCCACGCTTCGGCCTCGGCGTCTGGCAAATGGCCGAAGGTGGTCAATGCAAGGGAGCGATTCTGCACGCGATCAACTCGGGTTACCGGCTTATCGACACGGCGAGGGCCTACTCGAATGAGAGCGAGACGGGCGAGGCGATTCGGGAGAGTGGGGTTGAGCGTGACGAATTATTCGTAGTCACCAAATTACGCCGTATGGATGCAGTGAGTTATGACGAGACGATTCAGCACTGCCGGAAGAGTCTCGATAATCTTGGACTCGACAGGATGGACCTCTATCTCGTCCACGCGCCACCCGAGGATATCGATGCGCGTGCCGATGTCTGGCGCGGGATGGAAGAATGTCTGGCGCGCGGATGGACCAGAGCCATAGGCGTCAGCAATTACGGGGCTCACCATCTCGATGCGATGCGCTCCTATGCGACCATCATGCCCTCGGTTAACCAGATCGAGATTCATCCTTGGTTGCAGCGGCCCGCTCTGCACGCCGCGACTGAAGCGATTGGCGCTGTTCCCATGGCTTACTCACCGCTCGCACGAGGGGACAAAGTCTCAGACGAGCGGCTCGTCGCAATCGCCGAATCAGTGGGCTGCACACCTGCACAGGCCGCCATCAAGTGGGTTTACGATACCGGCGCGATTACAATTCCGAAGTCGAGCAACCATGGGCGAATCGACGAGAATTATGCCAGCCTCAGCGTCGACCTCGCTGGTACCGAGGCTGATTTCGCAGTGATGGAAGAGGAATACATCTCCGGCTGGAATCCAACTGCCGAACCTTGAGGTGTGAGTGTGCGCGACCCAGAGACCATCGAGGAGGAACTCGCCCTATTCGCCGAGGCGATCGAGGCCGGAATCGACCCCTTTCCACCAAGGAAAGAAACCAAACCAATCGCTCGGTACGCCCTGGCTTGGTTCATGGTCATCATCATGATAACCTGGGTCTCCAAGATCCTCATGCGCGTGCTCTAGCGATTTTATTCAGCCTCAGACGACCGAATTCACTCATCTAGACGACTGCGTCGTGATTTCATTTATTCTCGTTCTGATTTCTATGAATCACTAGAGCAGACAATTATCCTGCTCAATTTCTCACTTCTTTCAACTCGGCTCATTCGCCATGGTCTGGAATTGATTGAAAATGACCTCGGCGATGTATCTGCAGACTCAGCCTTCCGTGACTTCATCTCGCATGGCGGCAACTATTGGGTCAAGCGGTTCTGTTGAAATAGCGGCCCCATCTCGCCGACTCGCTAGTCCCTTAGTGTAGCGGTCCATCATGTGGGGTTCTGGATCCCACGACCCTGGTTCGAATCCGGGAGGGACTACCAATCCTCGCCTTCAGGTGCTCAAGCGCGGAAAGAAGCGTTGAGTTCGGCCAGCGCGGCCTCGCTCGGACGCAATTGAGCCTCATCCAGATCGACGAGCGGTTTCTCGGTCAGCCCTAGTTGCTCGTCGGCGGTTTTCATCTCTGGATTATAGAACAGAAGCCCAGTAACATGTTTGCCGCTGCTCTCGGCCTCGTGAATCACTGACAGAGCAGTGACGACATCGCTGTGGTCATGTTTGTCTTCGATGGTCGCAAGACGCAGAGTCGAGCCATCGAATAGTTTGACATCCTGATACTGACCTCCGGGAATCTCGACCTCCTCGAGCGGCGTGAAGTGTGGAATGTAATCGACAGCATGGAGCTCGTCGTCGTTCGCCTTGACATAATGATAAGACTTGTAGAAATCGTCGTTGTTGGCGAAGGTGACGCAGGGTGAGATGACGTCAATGACGGCCATTCCCTTGTATGACAGGGCGGCGCGTAGCAGCGCAGTCAGTTGTTTCTTGCTTCCAGAGAATGATCTTGCGACAAATCCGCAGCCAAGGTTGATAGCCATCTTGCAAAGATCGACTGGAGCGTTCTCGTTTGGCTCCCCCTTCTTCTTCCTCGACCCAATCTCCACGGTCGCCGAATACTGTCCCTTGGTCAAGCCGTAGACTCCATTGTTCTCGATTATGTAGACCATGTTCAGGTTACGGCGGATGGCGTGGACGAACTGACCGATGCCGATCGACGCCGTGTCGCCGTCACCTGACACCCCGATGAAAGCGAGGTCTCTGTTGACCATGTTGGCGCCAGTTGTGACCGATGGCATTCTGCCGTGAACGGTGTTGAATCCGTGGCTCTTGGAGAGGAAATAAGCTGGGGTTTTGGAGGAGCAGCCGATTCCGGACATCTTGGCTATGGTTTCGGGTGGGATGCCGTTATCCCAGGCGGCTTGTATGATGACATTGGAAATTTGGTCATGGCCACAGCCGGGGCAGAGTGAGGACTTGCCTCCGGTGTAATCGGTCTTGGGCAAGTCGATGACATTGAGTTGGATCGGTCGTATGCTCATGCACTCACCTCCTTTGCGTGTTCGAGAGTTTCGAGGACCATTTCCGCGTACACACGGGCGCGTGGCGGGATGCCATCGCTGAAGGCAACGCTGTGCATCTTGGGCAGGAGTTCGACTGGCAGTTCCTTGCGCAGGATTCCGTAGAGTTGTCCGTCGCGGTTGACTTCGAGGACGATGACTCGGTCGTGCTCTGCCATGAAGGCCTCGACATCTGAGTGGTAGGGTAATGCTCGGACTCTGCAGGTGCTGACCGAGAGTCCCGTCGATTCGAGGATGTCATCGATCTCCGTGATCGTGTTCTCCATCGAACCGTAGTAGATGATGCCAACCTGCTTATCGGTTTCGGCTCGGATAATCGGCGCCGGAAGCAGGTCGCGGGCGCCGTCGATCTTCCTTTTCAGGCGCGAAACGGTGGCTTGGTAGACGGCGGGATCTTCGGAATAGATGCCGTCCTCATCGTGGCCTGAGCCACGGTAGAGAAGCGGTTCGAGACCGCTGCCGGGCAAGGTGCGATAGGTGATGCCGTCGCCGTCGACATCTCGGTAGCGGCCGAAGTTCTCGACCGCGTCGAGTTCTTCCTGAGTGCGAATCACCTTCCCGCGGTCCAACGCTTGGTCGGGATAATCGAAGCCAGCGGTTGACCAGCGATTCATGCCGAGGTCGAGATCGCCGAAGCCGAAGACAACGGTTTGGAAGCGCTCGGCGACATCGAATGCCTTCCAGCCGAATTCGAAGCATTCATCGAC
>OFKE01000005.1_pt1 | contig 37359 bp, 36 predicted proteins | sample 1540451 | NCBI WGS metagenome assembly OFKE01 (sample SAMEA104347367, study PRJEB22522) | marine metagenome | isolation source: seawater | reverse complement strand
CAGTAAGGCTTCCTATGTCGAGCACGGGAACGGGGGCTTTGCGCTTCTGGAAGAAAGCTTTCACCCATCCTTTGGCTGTTTCCACGTGGTGTCTGCCCACCATAGACTCGTTCTCTGGCTCCCCGCTCCACTCAAGTCTACAGACTCCCTCTTCACTGGCCGCGACAATCATTCTACCTAGAGGGGTGGCGATCGCCCTGATCCCTACTTCCATCGAACTACCTAGCCTCTCCCTCAGACTCGCCATCTTCGTCTCCTATAGCAATGTCATCCATTCCCACTATTTCGTAGTTCGAGGGGAACAGTGCGATGATTATCCCTGCCACTATGCAGACGAGGCCTAGGTAGAATGACTGCATCACCACCATTAGTTCGAGGCCAATCACGAACAAAACCAGACCGCCTAGGTTGGACACCCATACTAGGGTCTTGAAGGTCGAAAGGGAGACACCGCTGGAGCGACTGCTCCTCTTAGGTCCGAACTCAGCCCCGAATCTCAACGGCTCCTTATCTTCCACGACTATTCCTACCTGTCAATCATGATTATCGCATCGGTCGGACAGCCTAAAACACACAACTTGCATCCCGTACAATCATCCCGCAGGATTCTAGCTTTGCGATTCACTTCTACTTGCATAATCGGACTTGCGAGCGGGGTGTCGTAAAGCTCAATGGCATTATCATCGCAGACTATAGTACACTGGTCACAACCTATGCATAGTTCCTTCTTAACCCATGCGACAGCGTCCTCCCCTCCCTTGATCTTGGCTTCCTCTCCCGCTCTCATCGACTCGAGCATCATCCGGATGCGTCTCTGCTCGGCGGCCCGCCGGACTAGCAGGTCGGGTATCTCTGTCACGCCCGGCAACTAGCGCCCCACATTCTCAATGTATGCTTCTCTCCGCCACCTTGACACTATGGCTGGACGGCGTGGGACTTTGGCAGTAATCTCTGCATGCTATGCATTCGTAGCTATTCCCTAGAGTTCACTTGGCGGGCGAGGAAACTGACAACGTCGAGAATCTCGAAGTCGTGACGTGGATCGCCCTCAAACTTGAGGCACTCGAAATGCGCCACGCACTTAGGGCAGGTTGTAAGCATCACTTCTGCCCCGGTCGCCTTCACCTCGTCGAAGCGCTGTAGGCGCAGAGCCCTACTGTTCTCGTTGCAGGCCATCATACTGGAGACACCGCAGCACAATGCATCTTCGCCGTGGTGCTCCATTTCCACGAGACTTACTCCCTCGACCGACTCGACCAAATCGCGAGGTTTGTCGTAGAGGTCCATTTGACGCCCGAGGCGACATGGGTCGTGGTAGGTTACGGTGACGTCCTCGTCCACGGACAAGTCCATGTCGAACCCCTTCTCGACTAGGTACTCGGTGGTGTGCATGACCTTCATACCATCCAACTCGTAATCCAGAGCGAAAGTTCGGAAGCATTCGGCACACGAGGTGACTAGAGTGTCAATGCCGCTTTCACCTAGTTTCTTCTGGTTGTAGGCCTTCAGTTTCTCAAAGACCTCTGACAGACCCTGCCACTTCTGGTCGTGGCCACAGCACTTCAGGAAGTCACGACCTAGGTAAGTGACGTCCTCACCCATCTCCTCGAAGAGGGTGAAGGCCGCGGTGGTGGTCTCGCCGAGATTCATCTCGCCCTCGTTTACATGACTGAAGACCATCTCCTGATCGATGTAGTCGACGCACCCCGGGTAGTAGCCGACGTTGGAGTCTATCGGGTAATCCTCAATCGAGACAAAGGCCTCGTCAGCATCTTCCTCGGCCTCAGCAGCCAGCACAGCCTGAAGCAGTGTGTGCGGAATCTCGGTGGCCGGTGGGCCGCCGACGATGAGGTTTCTGCGAATGTCGATGTAGGAATCGTAGTCCACCAACTGTGGGCAGGCATTGGTGCAGGCAGTGCAGGTCAGGCACGAGTACAGAGGAACGCCGTCATCTTCATTGTTCCAGGTGTTGTAGATGATGTTCAGTTTGTCACCGGCGTTGAACAGTCTAACCGGGCAGGCGTCGTCGCACAGGTCGCAACCGTAGCACTTGTTCATTTCCCACTCATATCCTCGGGCCATGCTACGCATGACTAGGAACACAATCGCGCCCACACCGAGACAGGGGATGGACAGACTGTAGATCAGCTTGGCATCGAGCCCCTTCGGATTCTTGTGGTAAGTTGGGTTGTCAAAGGAGAGTGCAGTCAACTCATCAAGGCTTAGAGACGATTCAGACCTAACCATAGCCGTGCCGTCGTCGCTGAGTAGGAGAGGCTGATGGGCCACTGCCGAGAAGTCCGTGGCCATAGAAATAGATTCGTTGACACCCTCTGAATTGAATGAGAAACTGACTGTGTAACTCGATCCAGTAGACAGGTAAATCGTAGTTGACTCACACAAACCACCCTCGTTCTCCCACAGAATCGACCCAGAGGAGTCTAGGAGTTTGATACTCTGTGAGTGGATGCCTGCATTACGAGCGGAATCGCCCGTATCTGTGTAAACCGTTCGGAACGTGCAACTCACATCTGCAGGGACACTGGGAACTCCGAGATTTTCGACTTCAAATGTGCTGCTATCGGTGATTGCTATTGACGATTCATCTGCATTCCCTGAGTATGTAGTGATTGAGCCACCGGAGTTTCTTCCAATCTCGGCGTCAGCATGCCCATTGTCTCCTGCAAAGTCTATGATGGCCTTCTTGGTCGGTTGGTAGATTCCCCAATCAGCCCAATTCGCTGCTGCTATCACGCACCAGTCGCTGGGATCATCATGTTCGAAGTCGAAACCATCCCACACTGCCAAGCTCTGTGTCTCTGAGTATGGCAGACAGTCATCCTCCCATTCTGTCCATACATTACCCTTGTCTTGGTGCACAAGAGTATCCGAGGGCTGCGCCCGCAGCCCATCAAGATCCTCCAATTCGTCCATCGCACCGAGGCCACCATAGTCCCAGAAGCCACTGTCATAGATGGGCCATGTCACTACTGAGATGATTACGGTAGCCACGATGGTGCCGATTGCAATCTGTCTACCGATAATCGGCGAGAGTCTTGCACCAATCGAGTTCAGTACGAACCACCTCACGCCGAAGTACAACACGGCGAATACGAATATACCTGTCAACACCCATGGTATGGCGTTGAATACATCAGCCGTCCAAGGGGCCTGCCGTCCGCAGAACAGGTAGTTGTGGGAGTCTGACCAGCAATAGTTGCTAAGATCCTTTGAGTAGAGGTCGAGGAAGATGTTGATTGAGAATACGGAGATGAACCACACATGAGCCAGATAAACAGCTCCAGCAGTGGCGAACCAAGGGTCCTCGACACCCCTCTTCTCCCTCTTTCCGATGATGAACGGAGGAAGTGCCAACAGGCCAACGGGGATGCCTGTCAAGGCCGAGCCCCACCAACCAGCGTTCCAAGCGATAACCGGTGAGCCGAAGAAGTCTCCAATCGGCCCCGCGGGAATGATGAACTGAGGCAGGTACTCCCCCCACCTCAAGTATCCATACGAGAACAGTACATACCAGTCTGGGAAGACGAACCCGGCTTGAGCGAACGGGTCGGCCGCACTGTGGAGTGGAGGGGGGATAATCCATGAGTAGAACGAGATCACTGCCATCATCGCTGCTAGGATGATGCTGTCGCGGATAATCTCGGTCGGCCAAAAGGCATGACCGACGAACACCCGCCGCCTCTCCTCATCAGCCTCTAGCAACTGGTCTCTCTCGCTGATGTAGGTGTCAGCAATCCTCCCGAATCTGTCTATCATCCCCATACTATCACTTCAATGCGGCTCCGCGATACCTTGTACCCAGACGATGAACAGGTGCGCTAGAATCAGGCCAGTCACTAGGACAGGGAGAATGAAGACATGCAGGAAGTACATCCTTGTCACCGTCTGACCGGACAGAGTGGTGCCCGCGAACAGTGCCTTGGCCATCCAACTCCCCACTAAGGGAGTTGAACTGGCCATGTTGATGCCTATGGTGGCTGCTCCGAAAGCTAAACTGTCCCAAGGCAACAGGTAGCCGGAGTAGCCAAAGAAGATGGTGAAGAACATCAATGCGACTCCGATGAGCCAGTTCAACTCACGTGGGTTGCGATACGCTCCGGTGAAGTATACTCTGCACATATGCAGGAACACTGAGGCCACCATGAAGTGAGTTGTCCAGTGATGTATCGACCTCATGATGTAGCCGAATGGTAAATCGACCATGATGAACTCCATACTGAGGTAAGCAGGAGAGGGAGTTCCATCTCCTCCCGGGACGTAGTACAGCCCCAGTACCGTTCCTGAAATCACCAGTATGACGAAGGCGAGGAAAGAGATCCCTCCGAGACAGTACAGAGGATACCAGTACCAGATGATGCGCAACTTGTACTTCTCAGCGTGTGTCAGCGGCATCTGCCTGTGCATGTGGTGGTATGCATCCTTGCTCATCCCCCAGTAGTCTTGGATTCGAAATCTTGTATCGAGCCAGGAGAATGCCCATAGGAAACCCTTCTCTGCGAGACCCATGCTGCCTGCACTGGTCTCTACGGCCCGCAGGATGTCGGTTCTCGGCATATCGTCCCTCTCCTTGCGCAGCGTGAAGGCCACGAAGACCACAACAATGGCAATGAAAAGCCACAGGAACCAGAACTGAATCACTAACTCACCTACTCACAAAATGTGTACCAATCTTTGAAGTCGTCGAGGGCCTCGATGATTCCTCCGTTGACCTCAAATGGAATCAATGGCATACCAACCGGCGCGGGACCCCCGGTTCTCTTGACTCCTATGAAGTCGAACTCGGTGCCGTTGGTCCTGTTCCTGTTACGATTCTTCTCGATGACTGTGGGGTCGTACCTGCTGGAGTGGCATATACAAAACAGCTTGTTGCCGCCAGCATCAGCACCACCAGGGCTCCATTGGTCACTGGTGAAGTCATTTGCAACCAGCTGCCAACCCGGGATGCAGCACAAGTGTGGGCACCTTGAGAATATGATAATCATGTTGTCATGAATCGAAAGGGCCTCGTATTCAGGATTCTCGTTGACCTCGAAACCAGATCCCACGTAGGCCCCGCTCTCGTTGTAACCGTCCATGAACTGGAACTGGGGCTTGTTCTCCTCTAGTGCGGACCGAGAGTTCTCATCGTGAGGGACATAAATCACATTGACAGGGAGGCCGGACCAAACTCCAGAAGCCCCTGCCATCCCGGTAGTCGAGGTTGCAGCTGCATCGACGAAGGACTGGAAGTCCATCTGCTCAAGGTGCAAGTCACCGTACCAAGAGGAATCCTCGGCCCCGGTAGGCACCCAGAAGCGCACAGACGAGTCTCCGCCGTCCGCATCAGATTGCCCCATCAGAAGAGATGCGAAGCCGATAGCGCCAATACTCGCCATAGTGATGACACCCGCAGCGGTGTTGAAAGAGTGGCGCATGAACTCTCTCCTATCGATCATGTTCGGCGCCTCCGAAGCAGCACTAGCTTCGCCGGGAACGGGTCTGAGCCTGAATCTTCTTGCCATCATCACACCTCGTACTGTCTCCATTCCCCAGGGTCATTCGAAGTGATGTATTTGTTACCTCTATGCTTGACTATGACAACGTCAGGCATCACGAACTTCAGGTAGACCATGCCTAGGATGATTATAGTCAGCATGAGCATACCCATATGGAATGACAGTGATTGCTGGTCCCACCCGTTGAATAGCCCATAGGTCAACGCCCCTGCCCAGTATAGACTCCACAAGACACCCCAAAGAGACAGCAGTAGAATCAGTATGGAGTCGCCGAAGGGCGAGACAGAGGCTCGCACGACCGTGCCCATCTCAGGCTCGTTGAACACTCCATGGTCGACGGCAGCACTGAATTCCTCTACTGTCAGCACGGTGTCCTCAAGAGCAGCGCGCGCGTCCTCTACACTGACCTCGCCCGACTCTACCTGTCTGAGCAGCTTCATCACGATGTCTTCTTTCACAGTTGATCACCTCTTCGAAGATGCTTGATTCTGAGGCGCAGAAGATTACTCCTCCCTACATAGTGTCTGGAGAACCCGTAACGGAGAAACAATCCGCAGAAGAGCAGGACGATGATTACCGCGGCGAATCCCAGCAAGCCGAGCCAGTGCGCCCTGAGTCCAGCACCCATTTCGTGGATATCTACGCCATGCTCGGCAGGGGCCGGAGGCTCAATCTCACCGTTTCCAGAGAAGACCGTCCGAGTCCTTCCATTATCAACGCCCTCATCGACAGTAGTCGTGAGTCTATTCCACTTGTCTAAAACACTGGGTATCTGATCGCCATTTACCGTGTTCCCCGCGAGCCACATCGTGACTACACCTTCTCCTGAAGAGGGGGCAGTCCAGACAACTTGCCAACTCCTATCTTCCGTTTGCGATCCTGAGTTTGTATGAGTTAACCTAGTCGGGTCATCCTCCCAGTTTTGGACCATTGTTTCGAATCCTTCTCCAGCACTGAGAGCTCCCAAACTGACCATCATCGAGAACCCACCAGTGTTTGAGGAGGTGTCTATATCGGGGCCTCCGATTAACTGGATGACTAGATTATATTGAATTCCTGCCTCGTAGTGGTAGGGCAATCCCTCGATTATTATAGTCACAGAGTTATCGGAGTCCTCGTTATGGCAAGTGCATCCCGCTATGGAAACATCTCCGTCGCCGTTGGCATCACCTCCGATACCGAGGTGCGACGCCTGTGTCCCTCCTGCTATGAGCAAGGCAATTAGCCCAAGTATGAGGGCTCTTTGAGAGTATGCTGCAAACCTGCTCACGCTAACACCTCAAGGTACGGACGAAGCCACCTTGGATAGGGATATTAACGTTCCAGTTTGCCTCTTTCGGAAGGACCCGCATCTCCCCCTCTACCGGCACTCATTAGATATTCGCGAAACCTCAAACGATAGTGCTCTCAGCAGCATCTATGTCAGGGCCTCAATGGCGTAATGTCTACCGTCTCTCCGAGGAACAGTTGCAGCGCCTTGAAGAGGCAGAAAATCACATGGAGATGCTGGATATAAATAACGCTGAATCCATCTTGATGGAACTATTGGAAGGAGATTCCGATTGCGTTCCAGTACTCAATAATCTGGGTCACATGCATGGTCGCTATCTGTCAGAATGGGAGAAGGCCATCGAGTACTACGAACGCGTATTGCAGATTGAGCCGGACAATGCATGGGCACGAGATGAGAGAAGGAGATACCAACGCCTCCTCACTTATGATTGAGCACATTCTAAACGGCTCCTGCCACGAGGGGTGTCGCATGGACGAGGGCGCGATTCTCGTTGCCGGCGTCGGAGGAATAGGTTGCACATGGGCCGAGAGGGCTCATACGAAATGCTCCGAACTGGCTGACTTGCTGCTCATAGACGCTGATGAGGCTTCATTCGCTGGAGCCTCGGCAGCACACTGCCTGCACCTCGATGCAGGCGGCGACGGCCGGGGAACTGCCGCTCTTCCTGCGCTGGCAGCTCACCGCCTCAGGGACGGCATTGACTCTATATCTCCCTTACTTGAGCAGGCTGAGCTCGTAGTCATTATGACGGGACTCGGAGGAGGGATGGGCTCGGGTGCCTCGGCCGAATTGGCTTCTCTGGCGTATGAGAACGACTGTCTCGTAATCGCCATCGCAGGTCTGCCTTTCGCCGAACAGCCCCTACGGTGCAAGATTGCCGAGACCGCAATTCAAGCTCTAGAAGAGAACTCCCACGTTTGTATCAGAGTCAGTATGGAGAGGTTGGCATGGCAGGCACGACACAGGGACGATGACTGGAGGGCAGGATCAGGCTGGATTGGTGAATTGATTGAAGGACTGGTAACTACTCTTGCCAAGGTAGGAAAGATTAACCTCGATCTGATGGATCTCAGGACAGTAATCAACAGGCCTGGAAACGCCACTCTGATTGTCGGAACTGGGACCACTGACAGGCCAGACAAGGTGGTCGGCGAGGCGCGCAAGTCACCATTGTCTGACCTCAGAGTTGATGGTGCTAAAGGCTGTATGATACAGGTAGAGGGAGGTCCTGACATGACTCTAGCCCATCTGAATGAGGTTACAGAGGCATTCGTCTCCTCGCTTGATCCTGATTGTCAGGTAATCATGGGAGCAAGGGCAAGTGACGAGATGATGGGGCGAATCAGGCTGGTCGCAGTAGTTAGCGGTCTTTGACTAACTCGATTAAGGGTCGCCCTGTCCACCAGTCATGGCAGGACTCCGTAAGGTTGCTAGGGGTAAGCGCAGGTGGATAGGAGTGAGAATCGGTTCGAGGGAGACGAGTCGTGAGGCTTGTGAGGAAATCCTAGGACGGCTCCTTGAGGGATTACACTGGAGATTATACGACCACTACATAGAGTCTGATGGCTCTGTGGGAGCTATAGTAAGAGTGCCCCTGAACGATTGCGAAGCAGCCACCTCTCGAATCAACTCTGACGAGGGCTGCTGCACGATTACGAGATCGGGGAAGATAAAGTTGGTCAGAGAGAGGCTTGGAATAGGCAAGAAAGGCCTCACGTAATAGGATTCCAGTCGAGTGTGTTGATATCATCAATCGTTGCGACCAATCCATCGAACTCGATTAACAGATGGCCTTCTGAACTCAAACCAACTGCTCTCGTGGGTGACCCTTTAGATTTGAGGGCCACTCCTGTTGAAAGCGATCTTGCTAGGCTCTTCCAAGACAGTGCTACCAACTCTTCCTCTTCTACGGGAGGTACAAGAGAGTGCTCCTCGAAGAGTGACGAGATAGCCGAATCTAGTATATCGAAGACCTCGATTGCTGTTTTCTCTCCGACGAACTCACCCCATCCGGCTACAGTCGTTCCATCGATAACGCTGTCCCGCTTGTTGAGTCCGATACCAACTCTGATGCCATCATCCTCCGAATTCCCTTCTACGAGTACACCCCCTAGTTTCCTACCATCTTCGGTCACCAAGTCGTTTGGCCATTTGACACAACAGCCCAAGGCATCTGAAACTGCGGCACCGACCGAGGTCTGTATGAGTCCAGGGGAGTGCCGTTCTAGAGTCCCGCCAGAAAGGACCCAAGTGCATGCCAGTCCTCCTTCTTGAGTCCGCCACGAACTCCCTCTCCTACCTCGGCCGGAGGTCTGCGAGAGAGAAAGCACCCTCTGCCAGTCTCCATTAATGAGCCGTTTGGCCTCGTCCATTGTCGATTCACACTCAGTCATGATAATGGCAGACTCTCCTGCTCCCGATCTCCAGTAGCACAGTACCTCAAGCCTCTCGTCAGCCAACCTCATGCTGTCCAGTTGCCGGCAGGACCATCCGTTCCGAATCCAACTGTCGGGTTTGCTGCGACTGTCGGGATCGGTGCGATGAAGCAGAACTACTAGGCAACTCGGATCAATCAACTCATCGTCCATGACCTCTAGAAGCTTATCCGACCAACCTCCTGGGAGATCAGACATCGAAGCCTCCTCGATATGCTCGAGGGAGGCCTTATCGTTTTCTGGAGGATCCAAGTAGGGGAGGTTCCACACTACTAGATCAACACCTTTTTGCAATTCCCACCCCGGCTCCCCAGGACCACCTTCATCGATACTGACCATGTCTGCGAAACCAGCTTTCTCCACATTGCCCCTAGCCGCTGCCACAGCAAACGGGTTGACATCACATGCAGTAACCCTCCAGCCTATTGAGGCGAGTAGGATAGAGAGCGCCCCACTGCCACACCCGATCTCGACCGCCCGGCCACAGCGACCAGACAGCTGTAGTAGCGCCCGGCCTAGCAGGGCGGTGTCTTCACGGGGCGGGTAGACCGTGTGTGGGATTGTTATTTCCCACGGACCAGCACCCCCGATTTCAAATTTTGATAACGTCGATTTGCCTTCTGCTCCGAGAGGGGGCCGACGGTGTTCTTCGTACATCTAAACCTCCACTACCGGTATATTCTGAAAACCTTTATTCGTTCAGGCCTCCGACGTCGATTCGACATCTCCGCCCCCATTAGGAGGAGTCGCGGCCCTGCGGAGCGTAGCCATGCCGTTTCAGTAATGTTCTTCTACCCCCCCTCAATCCGCAGAAAGCCCAGCACTTGCTATGGGCCTGTAGCTTAGTCAGGTAGAGCATCCGGCTTTTAACCGGACGGCCGTGGGTTCAAATCCCATCAGGCCCGCCTGATAACGCTGCAGGACCACGGTTTTTGCAGGGCAGGGGGGCGTGATATGGCAGTAAAAAGCTCAACAAAAAAGCGTATGATGGAACTCGGTATCTCCGAGAAGCATGCACACCGGTTGGCTGACGATGCGAACATGGATGCAATCAAGCGCATGTCTGTCGATCAGGTCGCCAAGAAATTAGAACTCGAGTCTGGCGACGCCGACCTCGAGAATGTGATGGCTGTAATCAGAGAGCAGATGGCTTCGCGCAAGAGGACACGCACTGGTAGGGTAACTATCTCCAGGAAGGCCTTGCTCGATGCTGATATTCCACAAGGCGATGACAGGTTCAATGTACTCAATCACATTCTAGTCCCGCATCATGAGTTGATTCCTCTTGATGAAGAGGAGGCTGCGTTGGCTCCGTGGAAGTTGAATCAGGAGAACGCTGACGGCACCACCCGCCTGGCCAAGGAACTACTCCCAAAGATACTCATCACTGATCCTGCGGTGCAGGCAATCAAAGAAGCAGTTGAGGTTGGAGACGATGAGCTCCCAGCAGGTTGGCTCGCAAACAGGATTCTCAGAGTAATCAGGTACAGTCGTTCAGCAGGTTCCAGCACGGCATACAGGTTGATTGTAGAGAGCGCATGAGGTGAGAAGATGAAGGAAATAGTTGAGAGTTACTTCAAGCAGAGGAGCCTAGTGAACCACCAGTTGATGTCGTACAACGACACCATCCCATCAGGCGATGGCCGCCTTAGCAGAATGGAGCGGATAATTCGTCACATCAGGGTAGGGACGGACGAACCAATAGAGGATCTGCCTGGTGGCGAGGATGCTGGCGGCTGCATCAAACTCGACGTGCTCGACAAGGAAATCATAGTGCGCCTCAAGAATATCAGGCTGGGGCATCCGACCATCCGTGAGGCCAACGGTGCCGAGCACCCCGCTACTCCTCTGGAGTGCAGGATTCGCAAGCTAACCTACTTCTCGCCCGTGTATTTGGACTTCCGAATCTACAGGGATGACATAGATGGCCCACCCGATGGTGGCCTAGGCTACATCGAGGAAGAAGGAGTCCACATAGGCAACCTCCCAATCATGGTTCGCTCGGCTCGGTGCAACGTGCATTCCGACCACATCGACGAGAACAGGAAACTATCTCCTCAGACTTCAGCCGAAGATAGCGAGTACCTGACCCAGCTTCTTAGGAAGGCGGGTGAGGACCCCCTAGATCCGGGTGGCTACTTCATCATCAACGGCACTGAACGCGTACTCATCTCGATGGAAGACCTCGCTCCCAACAGAGTCACCGTAGAGAAGAATAAGAAGTACGCTCACGAGACTGAGGTTGCCAAGATTTTCTCTCAGCGTGACGGCGTACGCAAGCCGATCAACGTCGAGAAGCGACGTGACGGTATGCTGATGGTAAAGATTCCAAGCGCCGGTACTACGGCGATTCCAGTCGTACTCCTCATGCGGGCGCTGGGTATGGAGAACGATCAGGAGATCTTCGCTGCAATCGCAGGCCCAGTTGAGGCGATGAAGTACACCGTCGCCAACCTGAATGACGTCAAGGACAACGAAGAGTATTCCGTCGAGACAGAGGATGAGGCGATTGCATGGCTCGAGAAGAAGTTCGCAGCCGGACAGCAGAAGGAGTACCGAGAGTCGCGAATCCAGAACCTCCTCGACAAGGAACTCCTTCCTCATCTGGGCTCCTCAACCGATCACCGTGAGAAGAAAGCCATCTTCCTCGGACGCATCGTCAGGCAGGTCCTAGAAATGGCCATCACCAACCGTGATCCGAACGACAAGGACCACTACGCCAACAAGCGCGTCCGACTCGCCGGCGATCTGATGGAGGATTTGTTCAGGGTCAGTATGCAGCAATTGTCTAGGGACCTCAAGTACCAACTCGAGAGGCACCACAACCGCAAGCGAGAGCTGAAGATTAACTCGTGTCTCAGGCCGGACGTCCTGACATCCAAGATTATGCACGCTCTAGCGACCGGCAACTGGGTTGGAGGACGCTCCGGTGTCAGCCAGTTGCTGGACCGTACAACATACATTGCCGCTCTCTCGCACATGCGTAGGGTGACCAGCCCCCTAGTACGCAGTCAACCACACTTCGAGGCTCGTGATCTCCATCCCACTCACTGGGGCAGGCTCTGCCCCAACGAGACTCCCGAGGGTCAGAACTGCGGACTGGTCAAGAACGCAGCTCAGATGATTGACGTCTCTGAGGAGGTCCCCGAGGACGATGTTAAGGAACTGCTGATTGAGGCTGGAGTCAATTCTGCCCCCGAGGAGTGGGCGGCTGGCTCGAGGATTCACGTCAACGGTGACATCTTCGGTTTGCACAAGAGACCAGCAAAACTAGTCTCTAGAATCAAGAGCAGCCGTCGCCGAGGACAACTCCGGCCAGAGGTCTGTGTCCGTCACGACACTGCTAACAAAGACGTCTTCATCAATACAGATAGAGGCAGAGTTCTTCGTCCTCTGTTGGTCATCGAGCACGGCAGTCTGAACCTTACGAAGTTACACCTAGAAGGCCTGAGGTCCGGTGAACTTACGTTCGCTGACTTGGTTTCCTCTGGCGTTGTCGAGTGGGTCGATGCCGAAGAGGAGGAGGACCTCCTCATCGCCCCTAGGCCATTCGATCTCCCTCAGGTATCGCCCAAGTACGGCAGGCCAATCAACCCGGCGAAAGTGGAGTGGATGAACCTCGGTGACGAGGAGATATCCGAAGCTAAATTGAGGGCTGAGGTACAACTCTCCAACGGCGAGACAGTCTTCGATGAGTTCACGAGTCCTCTGAACTACTACCAGAGCGAAACTGACGCCCTCAAGAAGAAGCAGACAAAGAACCACACTATTCTGGTTTACACTCACGTTGAGATAGACCCTCAACTCATCCTCGGTGTGTGCGCGTCCCTCGTACCTTATCCTGAGCACAACTCTACTCCGAGAGTGACTGGTGGGACAGCGATGGTCAAGCAGAGTCTGGGTCTGCCAAGTGCCAATTACAGGCTGCGCCCCGATACTCGGGCTCACATAATGCACTATCCCCAACAGTCAATCGTCGGCACGCGCGCAATGCAGTCGACTAATTTCAACAAGAGGCCAGGAGGCCAGAACTTCGTAGTTGCCATCATGAGTCAGCACGGATACAACATGCAGGACGCTGTCATCATGAATCGCGCGTCGGTCGAGCGCTCTTTGGCACGCTCTGCCTTCGTAAGGACCTACAACGCGGAGAACAAGCGGTTCCCTGGCGGTCAGGAAGAGCGAATCGAAGTACCCGGAACCGGTCTCGATGAGATCAAGGGACTGAAGTCGTTCGACAGTTACGCCCACCTCGAGAGGGACGGACTGCCAGTGCCGGAGGAGTACCTGTCTACTGCAGACAAGTCGGACAGGGCAGTTCTGGTTGGGAAGACCAGTCCCCCCCGATTCCTCGAGGAGGCCCACGGTGCTTTCTTGCAGGCCCAGGAGAGGAGAGAATCTTCGATGCTGGTGCGACATGGCGAGGAGGGTTGGGTCGACAACGTGTTCGTCACGGAGTCCCTTGACTCTGGTCGCCTTGTCCGTATCACTCTGCGTACCAACAAGATTCCGGAACTTGGTGACAAGTTTGCCAGCCGCCACGGACAGAAAGGGGTGATTGGACGACTCGTAAACGAAGAGGACATGCCTTTCACCGCCGATGGTGTTGTGCCGGACCTTCTCATCAATCCACACGCTATCCCTTCGCGGATGACCGTGGCCCACGTTCTCGAGATGATAGGCGGAAAGGTTGGCTCCATGGAGGGCCGCAAGATTGACGGAACTGCGTTCACTGGTGAGAAGGAAGACTCCCTGCGCGCGGGACTTCTCCGTAACGGATTCAACCATACTGGTCGTGAGGCGATGGTTAACGGCGAGACCGGTGAGGCCTACACTGCTGACGTCTTTGCTGGCGTCATCTACTACCAGAGGCTACACCATCTTGTTAGCAGCAAACTCCACGCCCGCAGTCGTGGTCGGGTACAAATCCTGACCCGCCAGCCAACCGAGGGCCGGGCACGTCAAGGAGGTCTCAGATTCGGTGAGATGGAGCGTGACTGCCTGATTTCTCACGGCGCGTCGATGGTAATCAAGGACAGACTTCTGGACGAGTCGGATGGCTGGGACCTGATGGTCTGTAACACTAAGGGATGCGGACACGTCGCTTACTACGACTGGAAGCGCCGCACCACTGTCTGCCCTTACTGTGGAGATCGATCCGATGTCCACAAGGTACAAACTTCCTATGCTTTCAAACTGCTACTTGACGAGATGAAGAGCCTCGGGGTGGCAATGCGACTGGAACTGGAGGACCGAAGATGAGTGCCCGTGATGCAGCCAAGATCCCAAAGAGGATCGAATCAATCAAGTTCGGATTGCTAGACCCCAATGAGATTCGTAAGATGTCATCAGTTGAAATCAAGACAGCTGACACTTACAAGGACGACGGGCACGCATACAAGCAGGGTCTGATGGACCCGAAGATGGGCGTCATAGACCCCGGAATCCGCTGCGAGACCTGCGGCAACAAGCACGAGGAGTGCCCGAGCCACTTCGGACACATTGCACTCGAGTTGCCTGTCCTCCACATCGGTTTCACCAATCTAATCAAGGCCTCACTCAAATCGACTTGCAACACCTGCAGCAAGATACTGCTTCACGGCTCGGCTGAGACCCACCCTCTGGATCCAGAGAAGTCTGAGCAGGATTTCTACCGGGATCGAGTGCATGATATCATGATCAAGCACGGTGTAGGCTCTCGTGAGTTCAAGACTATCATCAAGGATATCGAGAAGGAATGCGCCAAGAAGTCGAGGACCATCTGCATGCACTGCGGCTCAGAGCAAGGCAAGATTATGCTCGACAAACCTTCGACCTTCAAGGAGAAGAAGGCGGACAAGGGCGAGCATAAACTAAACGCCCGCGATATCCGAGAATGGCTCGAGCGGATTCCCGACGAACACCTGATATTCCTCGGGATGAACAAGGACTCCAGCCGCCCCGAGTGGACCATCATGAAGGTCCTCCCCGTCCCTCCAATCACAGTTCGTCCCTCGATTACCCTCGACAGCGGCGATCGCTCTGAGGATGACCTCACTCACAAGTTGGTTGACGTCCTTAGAATCAACCAGCGTCTGCGAGAGAATCGTGATGCTGGCGCACCGCAACTGATTGTAGAGGACCTATGGGAGTTACTGCAGTACCACTGCACTACCTACTTCGACAACCAGACCAGCGGAATACCTCCTGCTAGGCACCGTTCCGGACGTCCTCTGAAGACACTCGCCCAGCGCCTCAAGGGCAAGGAGGGCAGGTTCCGCAGTAACCTTTCAGGTAAGCGAGTCAATTTCTGCGCCCGCACTGTAATCAGCCCCGATCCGAATCTCGGAATCAACGAGGTCGGAGTGCCCGAGAAGACCGCCAAGGAGCTCACGGTCCCAATCAGAGTCACCAGTCGCAACAGGGAACAGTTGCGCCAGATGGTCCTACGCGGACCTGATGTGCACCCAGGCGTCAACTACATCATGCGAGGAGATCACTTCAGAGTCCGGATTACAGACAAAACGAAGTACATTTGGTCTGGATTCAGATGCCTCAACCCCGAATGCGATTGCGGAAGCGAGGATGAGCCCTACACCGGCTACAGGCCTGATTTGAACGAGGTTCTTCATGCTCCGAACTTCCTACCCGGTCTCGAGTTGAAGCGCCAGATGCGCAGGAACGCCATCGGCGACCTCGAAGAAGAGTGGGCGGTTGACTTGGAGGCCACGCTTTCAAATCTTAAGGGAGAGGACGTTAAGGGGCAGTCACTGAAGGATGATGATCCCAAGGCCATAATCCACAACAGGTGGAAGTGGGAGCACTCCAATCCCGACGAGTACTTCCCCGATCACCTAGAGGTGTCATGCCCTCACTGCGGCAGCCCTGAAATCGAAGACGAATACGGGGGAACTTACTCGTCCGAAATTGAGGACAGGCTGAGCACACTAGATAGGGAAGGAAACCCGAAGCCTGGTGTCATCGTCGAGAGGCATCTTATCGACGGCGACGTCGCGATATTCAACCGACAGCCGTCTTTGCACCGGATGTCTATGATGGTCCATGAGATACGCGTCATGGAAGGCAAGACATTCAGGTTCAATCTAGCTGACTGCACACCCTACAACGCCGACTTCGACGGCGATGAAATGAATCTGCACGTTATCCAAAGCGAGGAGGCTCGCGCAGAGGCCAAGATTCTCATGCGAGTCCAGGAGCACATCATCTCTCCACGGTACGGAGGCAGTGTGATAGGTGGCATCCACGATCACATTTCTGGCGCCTACCTGTTGACTCATGGCAACCGCATTCTGCCCAAGAATTTGGTTCTGGAGGTCTTAGGTGCCATCGGTTGGATTGGCGACCTGCCTGAGGAAGTACAGAATAACGGCACCGTGGGATACCGCGGGTCCGATGTACTAAGCCTCATCGTACCAGGTGGATTCAACCTGCAGTACACGAGCAGATCTGGCGATCAGGTCAATGTAACCGCAGGTAAGGTCAGTGGCACCATAGACAAGCGAGGCATTGGTGCTGAGGACGGTCGACTGCTTGACGCTGTCGTCCAGACTCATGGCTCCGATGCGGGTGCTGAGTTCCTGAACAGGATGACAAAAATGACCATCGCCATCTGCACTGCAATGGGTTTCACTACCGGAATTGATGATGAGGACCTACCTCTCAAGGCCAAGGAAAGAATTACTGAAATCAACGCTGAGGCGAGCGCCGAGGTCGACGAGGAGCTCGCGAAGTACGGCAAGGACGGCCGACGCTACGAGTCTCGGCCCGGCAGGACTCCCCTTGAAACTCTAGAGGAGAACATCCTGGGTATTCTGGACAAAGGTAAGGCTGATTCTGGTGAAGTCGCGAAGGATCATCTTGGCTCAGACAACCCCGCTGTTTTGATGGCGGTCTCCGGAGCCCGTGGTTCGATGGACAACCTCGCTATGATGGCTGGTTCCATAGGCCAACCAAAGGTTCGCGGCAAGCGCCTTGAGAGGGGATATCAGGACCGTGTGTTGCCACACTTCCCGCGTGGAGTGAAGGGTGCTAAGGAGAAGGGTTTCGTATCATCTTCGTTCAAGCGCGGACTCGAGCCGACCGAGTTCTTCATGCTCTCTATATCGGGGCGTGAGTCGTTGGTCGACACCGCTGTCAGAACCAGCAAGTCAGGTTACATGCAGCGCCGTCTAATCAACGCCATGGACGACCTGAAGGTCTCCGACGACGGCATGAACTCAGTACGCAACACTGCCAAACGCATCATCCAGTTCGAGTACGGAGAGGACGGCATTGACCCTGCTCGCAGCCGCAAGGGATCTCCCTTCAACGTCTCGCAGGTCCTAGACGATGCCTTGGGAGGTGAGAACTGATGGTAGTCAAGAGTGCCACCAAGAAGAAACTTATGGATCTCGGTGTGGCCGAGGAGTACTCACACAAGCTCGCAGATGACCGCAAGTGGGACGATGTGAAGATACTGACATCCGGTCAGATAGCTCAAATTTGCGGTATTGATTCTGGTACTTCTCAAGAGATATTCAAAGTGATGGAGGCGTCCGCCAAACCATCCCGAACTGCATCCGCCGCGAAGACCATCGTGAGGAGAAGGGCGGCTTCTAGGCGCCGCAAGAAGAAGGCCCTCCCGCTTCAGGAATACGATGAGGAAACCAAGCTTAAGCAGATCCTCCGCGACATCGACACGGACGATGCGATATACCAACTGCTCCAAGATACCTCAATCAAGATGAATCTCTCCATGACTCCTCGTATTCTGGGTGATTTAGCCGAGGGGATTCGCTCTAGGGGCATCGACAAACTGACCCTCGCCAAAGCCAAGAAGGTGCTGAATTCTTCGGAGAGTTTCTTGGCTACAGCTAGGGCAGATCCACATGAGGCTGTTGGCATCACCACCGCCCAATCAATCGGCGAACCAGGCACTCAGATGACCATGAGAACCTTCCACTATGCAGGGGTTGCAACCGTCAACGTAACCCAGGGTCTCCCCAGAATTATCGAGATAGTGGATGCTCGGAAGGTTCCGAAGACTCCTACGATGCTGATTTACCTCGAAGAGACCGACTCCAAAGGAAAACCCCTCAACACCAATGAGAAGGCTGCTCGCAAAATCGCCGCTGCACTGGAGACAACCACCACACCAGACATCGCTAGAATCAATGTCGAAGTCACCCAGCGACACATCAGTCTTCAACTCAGTAATCCCAATATGCGAATCAAGGCCATGACTGGCGCTGAAGTCAGGGATAAACTGTCAAGGGCGCTGCGTCTGTTCATTCAGGCAGATGACGATGTCCGCCCAAAGGTCCTCACAATAATTCCAGGTGTAACTAAGGAAGAGGATCTAGCGACACTGGCATCAGATCCTGCGACCTACACTGCGCTCCTCCAGCTCGAGGAGAAAATCAAGAAACTCAGGCTCAAGGGTCTGGCCGACATCACCCGCGCTAACGTTCAGGGTCCGGACAGAGACACCGGCGAGTACTACATCTCGACTATTGGATCGAATTTGTCTAAGGTCAGTCAGTACGCTGGAGTGGACAGGGCTAGGACCTACACTAACAATATCGAAGAGATCAATCAGTACCTCGGTGTCGAAGCCGCGAGGCAGGCGATTATCAATGAGATGTACGATACTCTCGAGGGAGCGGGCCTTGAGGTTGACATACGTCACCTGTTGACGGTAGCTGACGTGATGTCCAGTGAAGGAACAGTTCGCGCCATAGGTAGGCACGGAGTCAGCGGCACCAAGCACAGTATCCTAGCACGCGCGGCCTTCGAGGTCACTGTTACACACCTACTGCAGGCTGGAGTGATAGGAGAGAGGGACGAGCTCACCGGAGTCTCTGAGAATATCATCGTGGGGCAGCCGGTTGCACTGGGGACCGGGAGCGTTGACCTATACTACATCCCAGAGAACGTTTGAAAGAGGATTGATTATGGATCTGGCTAGGCAACTCAAGCAGACTATGAGCACAGGCAGCATCCTGTTCGGACAGAGGCAGACTATGAGCGCTTGTTCTAAGGGAGATGCTAGGCTAGTTATCGTAGCTGCCAACTGTCCGGTCAATTACATCTCCGAACTGACCGATGGTCACCCTGATGTGCCTGTTCATCAGGTCCAGATAGTTAACACTCAGTTGGGGGCGGCTTGCGCCAAGCCGTTCCCAGTCAGTGCTCTTTGTATCACCGACCCCGGGGAGAGCGAACTGCTCTCACTGTCGCCCAACGTCTGACTGTCATACACCTCGGGACTAATGCCCGTGTGACTATCTCTTCAGGCGTTCGCTTCAAGTTCACGGCGCCACCGCTGGTCGCGTGGACGAAGCGGTGCGTGACCTACTGGCCTTGCGAGCCGTCAAACTCCGTCCAGCTGAAGATGCCCCGGAGATACACGGCTTCAGGTGTATGGGCGTGGCTGAGAGGGTGCCCGAACTGGGAGAGGCTCCGGGCTCGATGGTTCACGTCTGGCACGTGCCTGTAGATATCCTGCCCTTATCATCCACAGAGATAGAGAGGTGGAGCGTCGATGCCCCCGGAGGGAGGCACTGGATACTCAGCGAACGGCCGTTTGACGAGGCAATCCTCGATTCATTGAAGTCTATCGATGTGGTGATTTGGGGCCCGGAACGGATGGCTAGGTGGATTGGAGAGGCGGTTCTGACAGGTGAGTTAGTCGCCCATTCACCTTCTCTGCAGGGCCAGTCGCAGATTGAGCACGACGAGGTCCTGATTACTGAACCAATATCTCCTCTCGTCGCACTCAGACCCCTAGTAGAACTAGACTCGTGGCTAATGCAGCGGGGTTGGGAGGACGCCAGTACATCACCCGTCCTGCTGTCGGCTAGACTCTGGGCCATTGACGGCTGTCTGAAAGGTCCCGAGGGCGATACGGAACCTTGTGTCTGGAATGTAGTTGAGGATCCCTGGTCAGGAAGCCTGTCTGTTCACGAGCCCGAGGAGGAACTACCACATCCTCCGAAACTGAGACTGATTAAGCCCCCCGAGGGGAGTTGGATCGATATGAGAGGGATGCCGACTGAATTGCTCAAACTGCTGGATCGACGCAAGCAGGGCGAACCCGATTCAGATAAAGGTCCGGTGAGCAGCATCATGCTGGAGTGGTGGCGTCTGGATCCCGATTCGACTAGTCTCAGTGAGGGATCGTTAGCTATTCCGGGATGGGTCATTCATGCTGAGGGATTGGAGCCGCAGGTCCTTCATGGTAGGAATGGAAGACTCTACGGAATTGAATAATCAATTACGCCGAAGCGCCATCAACTCGTCTGTCGACAAAGTATCTCCTGACATCAGTTTCGACATCAGATCGGTGAGTTCCAACCTCTCCTCTCCGTCGGAATCCTCTTCCCTCTTCTCTCTTAATTCCATGGCCTTCATCATATCCTGGATCGAGTGGATGCATCGCAGCGATACGATGTATTGGCCGTGTAGCAAGTCTGCTTCGCGCTTGGACCTAGTTAATCCGGTATGGGCTGTGTTGGCCTTATCCCTCAAACGGTCTACCTCCTCTGACAGTTCTACCATCAGGTCGTGAGCCTCCTGTGCCTTCATGACGGCCTTCTCTACCGATTTATGAGCATCCTCTTGTAGTCGCTCTGCATCCCTGACAGAGTCCTTGAAATCTCGTAAGTCCCCCCTCCCTTTATTCTTAGATGCCTCTTTCAGGGCCACGGACATTTGCTTCATCTTCTTGTGATATTCCCGTTCCTTCTTTCCTAGAAACCGCCCGATATTGTACTGATGCTCCAGTTTTTCCATGTCCGCCTTAATTCTTCCAGCAGAGGGGCCGCGTTTGGCTCGATTCTTCTGTTCCTCGAGATTCTCCCGTTGCTCATCCAACTTACCTCGCAGTACCTCTCTGACCTCCTTGAGGCTCTCCGAGAGATCTGCCCGTGTGCCCTTGAGATTCTTGACCCGCTGGTTTGCCTCATCTCTGATCGCCTTCTGAATCTGGACCTCGTTGATTAGTTCCTTTACCTGACGGTTGATTTCATTCCTATTGTCAAGAAATTCTCTTACCTTGGCATTCCATTCGTCTCTGGTGTCGCGATGGTCGGATGATTTACTTCCTAGGGAGTCGTGCAGGGGCTGTAGAACTTCTCTGACCTCGTCGAATTCCATAATCATTTCAAGGCCCCCTTATTTCCGAACTTGATACATCATTTAGGGCTGGCGGAAGTGAATCCGATGTTATTCATCACCATCTCTGCGAGCAGCCATCGTACCTTTCCTCGAGCCTCCGCGAGTGACGCCCAACTTCATCCCTCTCTTCTTCCTGCCCTGCTTGACCTTCGGCTTGGGCCGATTGTCAGTCGGCTCAGCTCCTGTTATCTCGGATAGACCTCCGGAATTCAATAGGACCTCAAGTTCGCTGGCATCTAGTGAACCGCCACTCTGGGCCCTGTCCTTCACGTCAGCCAGACGAATCGCCCTGCCTCCCTTGAGAGTTATCTTCTGGTAGGCCTTGATTCTGCCTAGCCTCCCTCGCATTTCCTTTCTCTCTGAACTGAGTTCATCTAGCTTCTTGTCGATTTTGTCAATGCGGCGACTAGTCTTTCGGATGTCTGAGTGAGAAATGTTGTCCGAGTTCAGTTCTGTCTCGTCCAGAGCGCCATCTACCTTCTCCTGTCTACTCTTTCTCGTTGCATCCAATTTTGTCGTCACTTCCCTCATTTTCTTGACGTGTCCAACGTACTCGCTGTGAGCTTTTTCAGATTCACCTTTCCTGACTATAGCGGCTTGGAGCTCGAAGAAACGTCCGAACGAATCCAGCTCTCTAGCTAGAGTCGGCACGGCAGTGAGGTCATTGTCGATGGTAACCAAGCGACGATGAGTCGCGTCAAGCCATTCGGCTAGTACGTCTGCAGGCGGAGGGATGCAGGTGTTTACAGAATCTCTCTTCCGGCGCGCTTCTTCAGCCGACTTCCTAACAGAGTGGAATTCTCTTAGCAAACCCTTCCGGGCGCCATCGGCCGACTTCATCTCACCGACTGCGGACCTCAGTGAGCGCACTAGGTCAACTTGGTCTCGCCGCTCTTCCCTAAGTTCTCGGTGCTGCCTTTCGACAGAACGCAAATCACGCTCGAGATCACCACGCATTTCCTTGATGTCACTGTGGTCCATTTCCTCAAGGTCATCGAATGACTCGATCCGCGCATCCGTACTCATTCCTCTTCACCTTCTGAATCGTCTCTGCCCCTCTTCGGTTTGGAACTACGAGCGAAGGAGGACCTACCTCCTTTGGAGACGCGGATATTGGCTGCCATGAGGTCAGGAAATCCTCCTCCGAGTTCTCTGAAACCGTCTTTCAGACGCCTTTCCCAGTGAGCGATGGCGTAGTCAGACTGAGCGAGTAGTTCCTTGGCTCTGTCCAACTGCCTCCTGATTTCTCTAAGTTCAGCGGTTAGGGCCTCCTTCTTCTCATACATTGGCTGGGCCTTCTCGACAAGCTCAATCATTTTCCGGTGGGCATTGTCAGCCTTTCGGTAGAGCGTATTCATCTTAGATCTGGAGTCTATGAATGTCGCCATTTCAGGATTGGAATCGCGCCTTGACTTCAACCATCGGTCATTCTCTTCAAGCAGCTTCTTCCGACGATCAAGTAATTTCTTTTCCGCCCTGTGGTCTAGCGCCGAGGTCTGGATATTATCTTCGATTTGTTCGAGCTCATCCAGAAGTTTCTCTTTCTTCCAGTGAGGGTCCAGATTGACCATCTTACCGCTTTCAGCGAGACCGTCTCTAGCTACCTTCACAACACCCAGTGTCGTTCCCGCCTTCTTTTGCGCCTGGTTGCGCTTCTTCTTCAACTCAGAAACCTTGTTGTTGGTAGACCTGTGCGAGGTCACAATCCTCTGCACTTGAGGCTCTAGTGACTCCTCCTCAGCCTCGAGGGTGCGAATGACGTTCGGCAACTCCTCTTTCAGCACCTGTCTCCTCAACAGGAGTGCCTGAGCGAGCTCTTCAGGAGTCACTGCAAGTAGGGCCTCGGAGTCCATAGGTTCGGGGCACAGGAGAACCTGCATTAAAGGTCACTATGTGACCTTGCACAGGGGTTTGATTCATACCGCCGGTTGTGCCGAGAACTTGCAATGGGCCTTGCCTCTGTGGCTCCGGGGCTGCGGAAAACCGCCGTGCTGGCCATTATTCTTGTTCTGATGTCCGCTCCAGCTTCCGGCGAGGGCGAGAAGATGTTCTATCCTGCTGGTTCATCCGACATAGCAGTCACTGGAGAACCAGTGCACGTTGGTGACGAGCTTACGGCCTCCATACTTGTCAACAATCAGGGTTCGTACACTGGTTCGGTGAGACTAGTGCTCTCCGATTCGGCCGGGAACAACCTGTCTGTTGGAGAGGAGATTCCAATCAGCCCCGGATCCAGTCGCGAGGTCTTGGCTCCACTGATTCCAGCCTCAGCCGGGGCACTGGAGTTGAATTGGAAGGTCACAAGTGATGACGGAGGGGTTTCTTCGGAATTGAGCGGATTGTTCGAGGTGCAGGTGTACGAATCTCAGACACTAGGGCTGAGATTCGACGCAGTGAAATGGACTCTTTCGGATGGCTTGGAATGCGATCTATCCGCATCCCTCTCTGATGGGAAGCAACGCGATGTGAATGTCTCAGTATCTCTGGTCAGTCAGGGTGTCGAAGAAGAGGTTCAGAGGTTCGAAATCACCCTAGATCCGGGACTTAGGGCACTGTCTCTGGACTTGGGTCAACCTGAAGCCGATTACATATCAGTGATGCTGGAATCAAATGGCTGGACATCTTCCAACTCAGCGGCAAACCTGACTTGGCAGACTAGCGTCAACCCACCTTTCATCTCACCCTCTGTCTCAATCGGAGTGCACGAACCCGACAGGCCTAGGACGGGTGATTTCGTCAATTTACCATACTGGCTCAACAATTCAGGTAGCTCGGCAACGCTCCCGGGCATACTGAAGGTTGTGAGTACGTCTGACGGAATGGTACTGGCGCAGATTACCATCTCGTCGATATCTGAGGGAGGCTCATCTTCAGGAGTACTGAACATAGGGCCGTGGCCGGACGCACCAATGGTCGAGGCCGAGGTTGTGTGGGCGATGGACGGTTCTTCGACTACCGTCCCGCTAACGATATTCTCACAGTCCGAGAATGGGGGCGGCTGGGAGTTACCTTTCGATACAATGGCAGCTGTATATGGTGCTGTGTTGGGTCTTGCTGTAGTTCTCGTAGGGTTGATTGTCTGGCGAGCGGTATCCGAGAAGACACCGAGCACGGAAAAAGACTCGAAGATTCTGAGGGAGTCGCGAATTACTCGCAGGCTAGAGCGAACACCTCCCAAGAAGGAGGTCAGATGTCCTAGCTGCGAGCAGCGGTTGAGTATCCCGGTGGAACACACTGGTTCTGTCAGGTGTCCGGCTTGCACGAATCAATTCTCCTCCGCTCCTATCGAGACGGATTCAGATTCAGGAGAATCGAGGCAGGAGTCGCAAGAAATCCTTAATGAAGTCACCACTACAACCAGCGAACCTGTGGCCAGGTCACATGAGGAGATACTGTCTTGCCCGCAGTGTGATCAGCAACTGAAAGTCCCCATCGAGCGCAGACCCGTTCGCTCAAGATGCCCGGCCTGCAGAACTGAGTTCATGGCCGAGGTCGGTGAGTCAGATGACTGAACTGAGCGAATTCGAGGAGATGTATCTGAAACGCCTGTTTGAAGCGCACGTGGATAATCCTAGCGCCATTGTCAAGACCACCCAACTCGCTGAGATGATGAATGTCAGCCCGGCCTCGACCACAGAGATGATTCAGCGACTATCTGGCCGAAATCTGGTCACTCACATCCCCTACAAGGGCTGTAGATTGACGCCGGAGGGATTCCAGCAAGCGGCGATGATTAAGCGTCGTGAGGGACTCCTCGAAATCCTGTTGACTGAGGTCATCGGATTCGAAGGCGACGTCCTCGAGGCGGCCTGTAAGATTGAGCATGCTATAGATGAGGAACTCGAAATGGCACTCGACAAGATGCTAGGTTATCCCGAGAGGACACCGAGTGGAAAACGTATCCCAATCATAGAGCGGCAGTTGGAGCCTATTAGGTCAGGACTGCTCCTGCCCCTCTCAGCCTTGCCGATAGGATCTACTGCCACCATCGAGATGATGGTGATGGGGCCGACTGACGCCCGAACTATCGAAGTTACCGGGATAGGGATAGGGGCCAAGGTCAGTGCGACCGACGACGGCATTTCCTACAACGGCTCTATTATTGAGATGTCGAGAAATATCTCTCTATGTATCCTTGCTAGAACCGACGAGGTGCTGTGATGGAAGATGTCCGAACAGATGATCTCGAGGCATTGGCCGACTCCTTGGAAGATACCGTCCCTCCGGCCCCTGAGATGCCTCCTCGATCGATATCTGAGCCGCAGCGTAGTCCTGGGGCTGCGGAAGGAATCAAGAGGCTAAAGGCTCAAGAGGAGCTCCTGCTCAGAGCAGACAGACTCCTCATCAGTGACGGAGCAAGACTAGTCCTGTTTCTTCCGCTGATGGTGATAGCTCTCTATGGGCTGGCTCAAACCTTCACCACATCGAACCCGCAATGGTGGGTCGATCACATTGAAGTCGCTGTCGGGCGGCTGAGTATGTCGACAGGAATCTATGGATTGTCTCTGCTGATGCTGGTGGCCGACACCGCTCTGCTGCTGATACTGCTGAGGTTGATGGTGCTCACGAGGACGATTTTCAGACTCGAGGCGAAGGAGTTGACCACAATCGGTCTGACTTTCAACAGCGCTCACGGTTACGCTGAGATGAGGGCCACCATAGACGGTGCAATCAGGCAACTGGGGGCCACCATAATACTGATGGCCATGGCCGCCGTTCTACTAGCAGCGAGCTTGTGGCTTCCCGAGGAAGTCGTCGCCACTCCGATACTAGTGGCCTTCTCGACAGGGGCTCTGCTGTCAGGACACGGCGTGCATATGGTCTCGGACCGTCCACGCTTCAACACAAGTGAGCCATGGGGTATGCTGGAGGCATTCTCTCCGCCAATCCACCCGGCCCTACTCAGTCGTCCATTCGCCGATGTAATCAGGGCTCACATCGATCCTCTGCTTGCAGTCAGGATATCCCAGTACCTAGGGTCACTAGATTCCAAGATACACGAGCACAGTAGTAGGAGGGAGCTGCAGGAGACCTTACTGCACCTGCTGTACCTGCGGCGTTCATCCCTAATTGATGAGGGGCAGTTCAGAGCCGCTTTGGAGTCGATGGTGGACTCGTCAGCCATTGAGGGGCTGTTCAGCCATCCCGAGCTCGGCGAGGAGACGTGGGACCGCTTACTCTCACGCGCTCGCAGCGAATGCCCTCCCTTCTTCAGGCTGCATGATAGAATCAGGATGCGACGCATTGACGGACACACTGACGATGGCATATGGCTCGACGTGGATATGGAGAATCTAGTAGTTGGTCAGGCTAACCTGTTCGCCTTCGTGCTCAACGAGGAGGATAATCCGAGGGACGTGATTCTCAAGGTCCAGACCCCTGACTTTAGGCCGCATGAGTGCGTATACAGACTCAGGATAGAACCATTCTCAGCCGATTCTGAAAATCTTTCAGCCGATATTTCATCGTCGCTGCTCAGCACCATCTCTGCAACCAGTATCGTGTGGCAGAGCCTGCTGCCATCGTCGATGGGTGAGGCGACAGTGACAGTGAGACTCGAGGACGATGCAGGGAACATGATTTCAGGACGGGTGCTGACGGTACAGGTCAGGTCCGATTTGTTCACGAGAATCAAGATGACGCTGGGCGGTCTTTTCATGGTCGGGGCAGCGATTGCGATTCTCTCGCCCATGCTCCCATTCCTGCTGAACCTACTGGGGCTGTGACTCAGGTCGATTCAAAGGGCATCTCCCTCTGCCCTACCTGTGCCAGATGACGGAGAGAGGCCTGCTGACGACCTCAGGACCAGGCTGCATGCCATGGAGACCAAACTCAGGCGGATGCGTGAGCAGAGGAACGTACACAACGAGAACGCTCGTCGAGCCGCTGATTCTCGTGATTCAGTTCAACAGCAGTCCAAAGAGCTCAGAGAACGCATCAAGGAACGCTTGGATGAACAGAAGGAGGTTCGCGTCAGGGCCAAGGTACATCAGGCCAAGCGCGATGAGATTCAAGCCCAGATGCGCGAGCTGATAACTCAGCGTCGAGGCAAGAGGAGTGATGACGGCACCAAGTCAATTGTCATCCAACTGTCCGAGACCCTTGGAGAGATAGACAGAATCGAGAACCGTATAATGACGGACGGATCGTTGACTCTAGATAAAGAGAATGCGATGCTGAAGAAACTCAAGTCACTGATTTCCAAGCGAGATGAGCTGCTGCCAGCAGCCGAGGAATTTCAGATTATCGAAATAGATCTTGGCGATATGGAGGGCTCAATTCAACTACTCAAGGCTGAGGCGGACTCTCAGCACAAGGCCATGCTGGATGCTCACAAGGAGGCTGACGGCATTTGGGAGGAGATTAAGCCGGTGCTTGAGGAGAGAGACTTCCTGAGGGCTGAAGGAGACAGGCTGCATAACGCCTTCGTTTCTTCCAGAGAGGGTGCAGACCACATCCATTCCGAAATCAAAATCTTGCTGGATCAGGTCAACGAGATACGAGACGAGCTCAAGGCCCAGCGTGAGGAGCGAGAGAGGTTAATCAAGGAGCACAATCAGTCTGTTCGGGATGCCCTCAGGACCCCCGACGAGGACGAAGAACTCGCCTCATCTCTTGCCGACGAGCTCCTAGAGAAAGGCTCCATTACTCTGGGTGGAACTAGGACGGATGCTGACTCCAAGTCACAGCCGAGAAAGAAGGAACGGAAGAGGCCTAGGAGACTCGGCACCACCCGAGGAAAGCGTGACTGACTACGAGCCACGCTCTGCCATGCGAACATCGAGTTTTTCGATTTCTAAGCCATCCATGGGTTTTCCAGCCATCATCGACGAGGCTTCGGTTACCTTCTCAGGGTCGTTGAAGTGGTGTGTGGCCATTACGATGGCCGAGGCAGTGGTCGCTGGGTGCTCGGACTTGAAAATACCAGATCCGACGAACACTCCATCCATCCCCTGCTTCATTAGCAGAGCGGCGTCCGTTGGAGTTGCTATCCCTCCGGCCGAGAATGTTACCACTGGCAATCTACTCATTTCTCTAACTTCGCCCATAATCTCGACAATCAAGTCGTGGCAGGCATCCATACTTCCGAAAGGCGTGTTCTGAACTACTATACCGTGCTCGCTCTCCGACTCGATTCCTCGGAAACCGTCGGATATCGTACGTGCGATGACCTCGAACCCAGCGTCGTCGACACTCTGTAGTAGCGCAATCTCCTCGGCTACCAGTCTCGCATGTTGTATGGCGCTGACGACGTTACCCGTGCCGGCCTCGCCCTTAGTACGAATCATCGCTGCCCCCTCCATTATCCTGCGGCAGGCCTCTCCGAGGTTGGTGCAGCCGCACACAAAGGGAATGGTGAAGTCGTTCTTGGCGATGTGGTAGAATGGGTCCGCCGGAGTCAGCACCTCGCTCTCGTCGACCATGTCAACTCCTAGTGTCTGAAGCACCCGAGCCTCCTCGTCGTGCCCGATGCGTGCTTTGGCCATCACCGGGATGGTGGTGGTCTCGATGATACCCCTAATCAGGTTGGGATGGCTCATCCTAGCGACGCCCCCGTCAGCTCTGATGTCGGCTGGAACCCTCTCTAGCGCCATCACTGCGGTCGCCCCAGCATCTTCGGCGATGTGCGCCTGCTCAGGGGTGACCACGTCCATGATGACACCACCCTCTTGCATCTTGGCGAATCCGCGCTTTAGCAACTCGGTGCCGTGACGCATCTTCTGCAGGTCTACCAACTTGGACATGGCCATGCCTTCCGGTATGTACTCAAGAACCTATTCAGGTCGAACCTGTAATCAAGAATCTGCTAATACCGGCGAATCGCCTTCTGCCATAGGTAGGTCGGGTGCCTCGTCCTCATTCTTGTCCAACCAACTCATCTCCTCTTCAGGTAGGTCCGTGTCTGCAAAGATTGCGTTAACCGGGCACTCTGGAATGCAAGCGGCGCAGTCGATGCACTCATCAGGGTCGATGACGAGGTACTCATCAGCTTCCCGGAAGCACTCAACGGGGCAGACTGCAACGCAATCTTGGTATTTACAGCGCACGCACGCACTAGTGACGACATGAGTCATGGTTGCTCATTTAGGGGGACGTATAATCGAGTAATAAACTTGCTCGGTACTGCTCCTAGCAACTAGGAATTCAGCATCGATAGTATCGTCTCGGTAATCACATCTGAGGGTTCGCTACCAGGGTAGGACTCGATCTTGAATTGGCCCTTAGCGACCGATACCGTATCATCCTCTGAAATTAGCACAATCTCTCCGCGTGCTAAGTTCGAGAGCTTGATTCTGACGTGCATGACCTTCTCATCGTCGATTCTCCTCGAGACTCCTTCATCGAGCAGTCCCTCCAGCACCTCATCCCCTAGTCTTGCGAGCGCCTTCAACGCAGCCTTCTTCCGCTTAGTCGTGGCTTCTAAGACAGTCTGCTCGGAGCCGTGCCACGACTTGTCTTTCCCGACAGTCAGATTGCAGTCATCTCCGGTCAGCCAACGCAGACTCTCCTCCAACAGGTTGAGGTCGTCGACAGCGCTTGCATGAATCCTCCAGGTCGCGCTGTGCAGTCCCATACCCACAGCACGGGCGATTCGCCCTTGAATGCGCCTACTGCTCAGACACAAAGGCTCCCCCGGGGCTTTGATTCAAATACTGGGGGCAGGTCGGACGGCCCGCATACGGGGTAGCCCCCGAGAAGAGGTCGTTGTCATGGCAAAGGGAGCAGTAGCAAGGGCAGCGGCACGCAAACAGCGGGACAAGTGGAAGTCCAAGCGCTGGTTTACCATTCGAGCCCCTCGTCACCCCTGGTCTTTCAAGGTCATCGGCGAGACGATTGCAGAGGACGAGGAGCAGCTCATCGGTCGGCACTACGAGATAATGCAGAACGAACTTGACGGAGATTTCTCCAAGATGCATGTCAAGGTGCAGTTCAGGATTTCAGGTGTGGTCGGGGCGGATGCTTTGACGGAGTACATCGGGCACGAACTGTTGAAGGATCATATCCGCCGACAGATTCGTCGCGAACGTGGCAAGATTGACGACACTGTAGACGTAGTCACCGTCGACGGTTTCTACATCAGAATCAAGCCGTTGCTGTTATCGAGGCACCGTATCAAGGGGAGTCAGAAACAGCAGATGCGCACACTGGCTCGCGACATCATTCTCAAGGTGGGGGCCACTTCTACGTGGATCGAAATGCAGAAGACTTCCTTGGACGGCACGCTTGAGACTCAGATCAAGGAGGCCGCGTCTAAAATCCAGCCTGTCAGGGATGTAATGATTCGACGCATTCAGCTGATGCAATCTGGAGTCATCACGAAGGATGGTCCTACTCTCGAGAAGGTGCTCGAAGATGAGCAAGCTGAGAAGCAGGATGTCAAATTCGAGGATGAGGAAGAGGAGATTCAGTTTGAGGCCGATTCGGAAAACGTTCCAGATGAGGTCGCTGATGAAGGTACGGAGGAAACAGTGCCCGAGGAAGCAGATGAGGCCACTGAAGATTCCGATGACTCATCTAACTACGAATCCATGACGGTAGTCCAACTCAAGGGACTGCTGAAAGAGGCCGGCAAACCTGTTTCTGGCAAGAAGGCCGAGCTCATTGAGCGTCTGAAGGAGTGATCCGATGGCCCGCATAGCGGTGCTCTGTGGAACTGGCATGAGCGCCTTCGCATCTCATCTAGCCTCTGCATCAGGTGTTGCGGCTAGCACAATGAGGGTGGATTCTGAATGGGGGCCGGTACCAGTAACACTCGTCAGTGTCGATGATGATGAGATATTGATTATTGACAGACATCATTCCGACTCTGACTCAAGAACCCCTCCTCACATCATTGAGCACCGTGCTAACGTCCACGCTGCCGCCAGTTTTCAGCCTGAACTGGTACTCAGCATAAACTCGGTTGGGAGCATGCGCGAGGACCTACCTCCTGGCTCAATAGGAGTTGTAGCAGACGTTCTTGACCTCGCAGAGAGGCCGTGGACATTCTACGACGACAACGCTATCCACGCTGACAGGACGTCGTGCTTCGACTCCCTCGCCAGTGAGACCTGCGCCAAAGCCCTCGAAGCCATTCAGGGACAGGTCGCAAGCGATCTAATTGTAGCCCAGTGCATAGGCCCTCAGTTCGAGACCCCTTCGGAGATTGACGCGCTCGAGCGTCTGGGGGCTGATGTTGTTGGGATGACACTCGGACCAGAATCCAGACTAGTAGGCGAGAGAGGCCTCCCTCACGTTGCGTTGGCATGCTCTTCGAACTGGGCTGCAGGCAGGACCCCAGGGTCGCCCGAAGCAGAGATTGACCACGATGCTGTCGATGCCATGGCGGCGACCATGAGAGAACTCGTCGGCGAATGCGTGAAGGCGTTATTATCCTAGTTGGTGATGACTTGGACAATGACCTGAAGATAGGCTTCGTCCTCATTGGATGCTCCATACTGCTGTTTCCTATGATGATGGATCTGATGCAAGAGCACGATGACGTAGTTAGGGAATACGAGCGTGAGTGCGATATGAACTACAGGCATTTGGTCCTCAATATCCTTGAGGCTCCTGATTGGGTGCTGTGCAATGAGTTGGAACAAGAGAAATCACAAAGGGTGTCATACTTCCTCGGATCACTGGCCCTGTTCGTGCTTTCTGGATTAGGTGGACTGGTAATGGTGCTGCCATACGAGGGAAGTGACTCTAGGCAGCCACCACCAGGAGGGCAACTACGTTGATGGGTCTCCTTACTCAGCCAGCACCATGACACGACCAGTTAGTGTAGACGATTGGATAGAGATTGAGGCGCAAAACAGCCCAAACGGCTCTTGGTTGACAATGATGTCGCGCGTGGCTGCATTCCACCACAAGCACGCTTTCGCATCTGAAGAAAACAACGGGCATGACATGGGCTACCGCGTGGCCCTAACTGTTGAGGAGTTGGGCGAGTTCGCCGCTGCTATCACAAAAGGCAAGCCCGACGAGGAGGCTGCTGAGGAACTCGCCGACCTGCTGATTCTGATACTCGGCCACTCGCTAGCGATGAAGATTGATCTTGAGTCCGAGTTCCACCGCAAGATGGACCGGATAATGACACGAAAGGCCCGAAGAGGCAAGCTCGGTATACGCGTCACAGAATACACAGGAGACGAATCATAGGATAGTTTTTGGCTCAACCACACCTAAACAATCTTGGATGATACCGTCCTATTCTTGTAATCAGAGTAGTTACCAGGCCAAACAATTAGGTTTCCATCTCCTTGTAAATCCCAAATTGTGTCACACACTTTGTCTAGGAAAAATCGGTCATGACTTACCGTAATAATACCTCCATCAAATTCAATCAGGGCGGACTCAAGGGCCTCCTTTGCATCCGTGTCCAAGTGGTTTGTTGGTTCATCGAGTAAAAGCATATTATTTTCCTCAAGCAGAAGCCTGAGAAGAGCTATTCTGGCCCTTTCGCCTCCACTAAGTTTGCTAAGTGGGGTTGTGACCATTTCATTTGTGAATTGGAATTGTCCAAGAAGCGCTCGCAATTCACCATACTCCATCCGTGGTTTCAATTTCTGAACCTCTTCGATCGGAGTGAGTTCAAAATTCAAGGAGCGATGATCTTGGTGGAAATAACCGATTTGAACTCCGGGACTGATATCTAGTTCTCCAGAGTCAAGATTTAGATCTCCCGTAATGAGTCTGAGGAGGGTAGTCTTACCTGCTCCATTTGGACCTATTACTCCTATTTTTTGGCCCCTGCGAACACTTACCTCTAGATTCTGGATTATTGGTCTTGAAAGAGATTCAAAGGACAAACTTGCATCATGGAACTCCAATACCTCAAGACTACTCTTCTCTGCAGATTTGAGGTTGAAATTTAGATTCTGGCGCTGCTTTGGTTTCAAAGAATTCAGCCATTTTAACTCTCGTTGGGAGCGTGAAATCATGAAATGTTTCTGAGATACCGATTTGTCGTACTTGTTAGCCCTCTTCATCGATTGCATAGCCCCTTTAAGACGCTTAATCTCCTTCTGCATCTTTACAATTCGATCATTCAATGTTCGTAGGAAGATTTCCTTCTGCTTTAGAAATGATGTGTAGTTTCCAGGATAGGAACGAAGATGCGAATCCTGAATCTCAACGATGTTATTGCAGACTTTATCGAGAAAATACCTATCATGGCTAACTATCATCAGTGCACCATCAAATCTGTTTAGGAACCTCTCAAGCCACTCGAGAGTATTGAAGTCGAGGTGATTCGTTGGTTCATCAAGGAAGAAAACATCAATCTGACTCAGTCCGACCAGTTGTCTGGCAAGGGCGACTTTTGCACGCTCACCGCCAGAGAGAGAGATTAGTGGCACTTCCATCGAGTTTTGATCTAGATTCAGTGCCTTGAGAATCTCCTGGGCATGCCCGGCGACGTCACCACCACCTGATCGAGCCATCAAACTCTGCAACTCCTGATATCTCTCCATGTCTGGCTGCCAGTCGCCATCATAGAACGATGGTTTCTCCATTTTTTCTTCGAGTTCAGAGATTTCTTCTTCTAGTTCTAGAAATTGCCTCCCTCTACGATTGAGTTCCTGCCTCAGAGTCGCATCATCGTCTATGTCTCTTATTTGTGTTAGAAAGGCAAGCCTCAATGCCGGGGCGAATGAAATATCTCCAAGATCCTGATCTTGGTTACTGATAGTCCTTAGAAGTGTAGTTTTTCCAGATCCATTGTGCCCTATTACGCCAATACTATCGCCTTCGTCGATGCGTAAATTTACCCCCTCTAGAACTGTCAGTGGACCGAAGGCCCTGTGAACTTCTTCAAGGCGAATCAACTCTCTGACCACACCTCTCCGCGAGAGCCCCTCCTACAAGTAACCGATTGACTGAGGGGCGACTCATTCGCTGCTCTTTGATTCAGTTCGTATCAAGGAATTGGAGCGAAATCTGTAATCGCTCCGCGAACTATCGGAATCACTTTCTTTGCATACAGCTCAATCGAACTCATCAATTGGCAACTTCCAAGAATCAAAAAGTGAAATAGAAATCGAAAGAAGAATATTCAGAGTAATGCATAATCGATTAACAGACTAACTAGAGGGTTGAAGGCCCACGCAGCCTTCGACGTGGCATGACCCGGATGCCGAAGAAGACCGGCAGGTGCAGCATCACTGGATGCCAGAGAAAGCCGACGGAATGGCACCACATCATCGCTCAGGGACGCATCATGAACAAGGGGCTCGAGCCCGCGCTCTTGTCTGACCCGGGAAACTTGGTCGAGTTCTGCACCCATCACCGCAACATGACTACCGCCTCGCTGAATCGGGAGCCCCCTGTAGCGAAGGCGGAGAGGGAAGTGAAGTCCCAGGAATGGATCGCCGCGAAGCCGGGGCCGAAGAAGGAGAAGAAGAAGGTGAAACCGACTAGGTGCATAGCGGAAACCGGAAGCGGACTCGTACGTGGTGGCCGATGCAGACTGTACGCTACGTCAGGCTCGGATTACTGCCACGTTCATAACCGGAGCCGGTGACATATGGATTCGTCTGCACGACCAATGGTACTATGGTGAGCACTGACTAAGAGTGACTATGGAGCCACTAGCAGCTTTCTTGATGATTGCTGATTTTTCATTAGCTGTCTTTTTTGTAGTCTTGTTTCACTGGTTGTATCGCACAGGAAAAATTTCCCTAGCCTATCTGTATGCGTTTTGGTTGGGTACACTGATTGGATCAACATGGGAATTCACATTTCTCTTCTTGGGTCCCGAATTTTTGCATGGGGCTGTGGAGTGGCCGTGGGGCCTGGATGGATGGCCACGCAAGGTGTCACATTCGATTTGGGATGGTGCCATTTTCATGTTCGGTGTATATCTCTGCCATCGATGGATAGATGGTGAGCTTTTCCAGAAATTCAATTCAAAAGAACTCGGAATTATGTCCAGTTGGGGGATTTTTCAAGAATTATCGGTCGAGTATCTATTCAATGGTCGTGTTTGGATTTACGAACCATTGTCTTGGAATCCTGTGATTATTCCAACCTTACCTGGCTCGGCACCGATGTCGCCAGGATATACATTGATTCCACAAGCTGTCTGGGTAATCGCACCAGTCGTGTTCTATGTCGGCTTCATGTGGCTGGTCAAACGGCATGCAAATTCTGAATCATAGGATAGGGAATATGATGCTGCAAAATGAAGAGTCCGTGTTTCAACTTGGGTTGAACACCTTTGGTGACGTAACAAGAGGTTCCGATGGCCAATTCGAGGAGCATCATACAGTCCTGAGAAACGTAGTTGAGGAAGCAGTTCTAGCGGATAAATTAGGTTTGGATTTCTTCGGTGTCGGAGAGCATCATAGGGATGATTTCGCAATCACTGCTCCAGAGGTCGTTCTCGGAGCAATCGCCAGTAGAACAGAGAGGATTCGTCTAGGAACAGCCGTTACAGTACTGAATTCAGACGACCCGATTAGAGTCTACGAAAGATTCGCAACACTGGACGCACTCTCAAATGGCAGGGCTGAAGTAATACTGGGCCGCGGCTCCTTTACCGAGTCATTCCCTCTTTTCGGATTCAGGATGGAAGATTATGAAAAGCTCTTTGAAGAGAAATTGGAAATATTCTCTTTATTGAGAAATGAGGATGAGTTCGATTGGGAGGGAACAATTCGCACCCCCCTTCTCAAACAACGAGTTTACCCGACTACAGAACGAGGTGGCCTCCGGTCTTGGATAGGTGTCGGAGGAAGTCCCGAATCTGTTGTTCGTGCGGCAAGACACGGAATCCCCCTCTGCCTTGCTATCATAGGAGGTCAACCATCTCGCTTCACATCTTTTGTTGATCTCTATCACAGAGCACTGACTCAGTTCGAACAACCCAGTCTGCCTATTTCTGTACACAGTCCAGGCCACATTGCTGAGACAGACGAGCAAGCCAAAGAAGAGATTTGGCCGCATTACCGGGAGATGTTTGGCAGAATCGGGCGAGAGCGTGGTTGGCCACCAGTCACTTACGAGCAATTTGAGCTTGGAGTTGGTCCACTCGGCTCGATGTATGTGGGGTCTCCTGAGACGGTGGCGGAGAAGATTATTCGAAACTCAAAACTGTTGCAGACATCCAGATTTGATCTCAAGTACAGCAATGGCGGTATGCCACATGACCAATTGATGAGTTCGATTGAGCTGTATGCAAAGGAAGTGGCCCCGATAGTTCGCGAAGCGATTACAGATTTCACTCCAATTCCTTGATACAATCTGAATCAAAGGGTAGCCTCTAACACCCATGATTAGCAGGGCAACCTATTGGGCCATGTTGAAATGGACTTGGCACCAGTACCATCCAATGGAAGACCTAGTCTGGCTTAAGCAGATGTTCCGTCAAGAATTGGATTTGCGTCCACCCTCACTTGCGAAGATAGGTGAAAACAGTATTTTGATCCATGATGAGGCGGGAAGTCCAATTGCTCATGCCGCATTATCGAACCGATGGAGCAGTTCCGAAATCAACAGCGTCGTCGTCGACCCTAATCATAGAGGGAGGGGTTTGACGCATAAATTACTGGAGCAGTTTGGAGGGGGGCGACTCTTTTCCTATACTCGGGATGTCCGCCTCCAATCGACATTGCTCAAGGCTGGGTTTGAACGGAGGCTATACCCCGGTTTACTCACCCTACTCAATATTGGGATTAGTCGTATTGCAATGTTTTTTTGGATGATTGTTGCCCTAGAATTTAGGCGTATTTTACATCAGTTCGGGCATCTGCTAAACTACAAATTATTCAATCGTCTGTGAATCAGAGGACCTCTGCTTGGAGCCTATGATTCAAGGCACACGTCTCTATCCCGGTATCATGAGCAGGTATCTTGCAATTGGAATGATTCTTGCCTGTCTAGCGCTCGTAGTATGGGGAATGTTTGGTCATTCTTGGCGTACACATGAAGGGATGAATCCCGGCGATGATCGTCTCCATGGGTCCCATTATGG
>OFKE01000004.1_pt1 | contig 40094 bp, 44 predicted proteins | sample 1540451 | NCBI WGS metagenome assembly OFKE01 (sample SAMEA104347367, study PRJEB22522) | marine metagenome | isolation source: seawater | reverse complement strand
CCCTACAACAAAAGAATCGATATGAATCAAACCAAAAAGAATAGAACTCCAGATAATCGCAGTCCAATCGCTGTGCTTTCTGTTAATGGCATCAAGAATGTAACCTCGGAACATTAACTCTTCAACAATTGGAGTCACTATCGCCACTGAGAGAAATAACAAAGCGATATCAACAGTGCTCGACTCCCAACTAGTCCCCAAGTCAGTATTGGTAGAAGGTTCACCAAATATTCCAAACCACGCAATACCGTAAACCACAGTAAGAACGAAATCGATTATGGTGACTACTATTGGGATTCCCAATAATAGGATTAGTGCTCTCTTTGTAGAACCAAATTTCAACATCTCCTTCATCCGGTCCAAACTGCCATCTACATGGATGAACAAGAGAATCAGCGGAATCAGAATGATGTAAACCAAGAGTCCGGACACTGATATTGCCAGACCATGCGAAATTCCTACAAGGTATAGGGCCACAAAAATTGCCAGACTTCCAATCATTAGGGCTACCCCCCAAACTATCCAGAATGTTAGGATGATTACCCACGAGATCCATGTTTTGTCACTAGCGCCGACCGACTTTTTTTTGCCAGATAAGTCAGCAGGAACTCCTTCAAATGCCTCCCTAAGGGGGTCCAATGCTTTGCTGAGTCTGGATTCAAATGAACCGTTATCAGACTCATCGGCCATATGCGATGGAGTGTATTAGCACCCTTGAATCTTCGTGGCTGTTCAATGACCTATGGTTCAGGTTTACCGAATGCCTCCGTTCCCGTAGGAACGGACTTCTCACAGGGGAATCCTTCATGACCGCTGCATAAGGCAGCATGAACGAGCAGAATGGTGGACGCATCGGCTTTTTTTTCCAACGACCAGATGATTTCCATCATCCTTGTCGCCGTGCTGCTGCTGGTATCCAAACTTCGTGACATGCTCGACTCGAGCGGCCTAATGGCTGCCATGGGGGTTGGACTCACCGTCTCTCTTCTCGGGCACTGGACCTGGCTGGTAATCCTCGTGGCCTTCCTTTTCATCGGCTCCATGGCGACTAAGTGGCGCTTTGAGGAGAAGCGAGCATTATCGATACAGGAGTCCAACGAGGGAACAAGGGGCTGGCGCAATGTGATGGCGAACGGCGCGGCGGCCTCGTTGGTCGCAATCCTGAGTTGGTTTGGCGAAGGAGATTGGTACTACCTAGCCGTATCCTGCAGCATCTCAGTGGCGCTGTCTGACACGCTGGCCTCGGAGATAGGCAGCCTTGATGTGAGGACTCGAAGCATCATCACCCTCGAAGCGGTCCCACCCGGGACCAATGGAGGAATGTCCCCGACAGGCACGGTGGCCGCTCTACTCGGTGCTCTGATTATCGCAGGAGGGGCAGTCTTACTCGCCCCTGTCTTCGGCGAGTCGATGAGCGCCACCAGCATCTTCGTCACAGTTACACTCGTAGGTTGGTTAGGCTGTCAAGTCGATTCGGTACTCGGCGAACTTCTTGAGAACAAGGGGTACATTGGAAAGCACACAGTGAACTTCCTAGCAACCCTTTCAGGGGTTGCAATGGCCGTTGTTGTAGCTTTCAGGATCCTGTAACATCAAGACGTGGGGTTTGTACTGTACGAGATGAGGACAAGGCCATGGGAGAAGGAGCAAACGTGTCTAGGACTGGCGTCCTAATTGCCCTAGCCCTGCTTCTGATGATGACTTCAGCCGTATCGATGGCGAATGCCCAGAATATCGAGGAGGTTGAAGGACCCGGAATTAACTGGACTCTCCCTGACAGTCACATGCTGTATCTGAAGGGAACCGAGGAACAGCCGTTTCTAGATCGTAACTGGACCACGAACACTGGTCAGCCCCTAGGCAAGGCCGAGTTCACTAGGACCAGTTCCACCCTCAATCCTAACCTAATCAACATCCAATCGGCTCCGCTAGCAGAGTCGTTCAGGTTCGAGGGCAACATCACAGTGCGGCTGTTTGCATCTCTGGACTCGACTAACGACGGCTGCAGACTCACCAACGTGCTGCCCGGGGCCGCGGGTGCCGAGACCTCATTTTCTGTGACTTTGTCTCTTGGTAGCAATGTGGTTCTAGATAACGTTCAGACCAATTCATTGCCGATGGAGGAGTCATACCTCTCAGCCCACGAATTCACTGTACAGGCGTCCGATGTCAACGTCTCGCTTTCATCGAGTGACCTCATCTCCTTGCAAGTTGATGTGCAGCACGACTGCTTGCAACAGGGAGTGCTGTGGTGGGGGACCTATGACGCGACCTCGGGAATCATATTCGATGGAGAGGTTATCAATCCGCAGCTGGATTACAACATCGATTCTAACAGGATGGTAAGGGTAGAGTTCACACCGATATCGCCTTGGGGGCCAGGAGACTTCGATGGCCAAGTACTCGAGATCGTCGGGCCGCTAGACTGGGATGAGATGGTCCACGGCTTCGGCAAAGAGGATCAGCGGATGGAACATTTCGAGACCCCTCATGGGACGAGGACTGGCGAGGCCAACAGGTCTATTTTCACCTGGTCCTCAGAGAAGCCCCTCATCCCGGGGAGATACATGATTGACGCCTGTTTCACAGTCACTGATCAAGATCCGGGAGAACTGTGCGATGCAGTAGGCGTGTTGCGCTTTGAGGTCCTGAAAGATCCCAAACCAATGTTGGCCGCGATGTGGGCTGCGGTCGTGGTCCCACTGGGCATAATCGCATGGATTGGGGCCTCGATGCGGGAGGCCATGCTGCCCCTACAGACCTATGCGATACTGCTGCTGCTTGCAATCACCGCTCTTGGTCCCGCTATGCACTTGCCCGACATCGACAGCAACGCCCCTAGGGAGGAAGGTGCAGCGCCCTCGTTTGCGCTACTGTCTCATGATGGCGAATTGGTCAAGCTTTCCGACTTGATATCAGGAAACGATGCTGTCGTGGTTGGGCTGTTCCACACCGGGTCGCCCAATGCAATCAGGCAGTTCGACGATTTCAGAGGAGCACAGATCATCAGTGACTCGGACATCGCCTTCATCCAGATTGCCACGGGAGAAGGGATCCAATCTGTCGATTTGGACACTTATTCGTTGACTCTCAACGAAACATGGCCACTACTGATGGACGAGGCTGATGCTGCAGTGGGCAAGGCCTTCCCTAGCGGTGCAACGGACGCTGTTATCGTAATCGACTCAGCCGGCTTCGTCACAGATTGGCAGCCCGGTACTATGTCGGCACTGGAGATAGACGAGACTGTATCTTCGGCTTCTAGGGGTTCGGGGAACCACCCGTTGTCTCTGTTCTCAATCATAATTGGTACAGCATTGCTGCCTATGGTGGTTCTCGCTATGCCAAGGGACCGAGAACTCAAGGTGCACGATGAGCTACTGTTCCCCGGTGCTGGTTCATTCATGACTGCAGTGGCCGCTGCCGTCGGCTTTGGGATATGGGCTCTACCCGTCGCCCTGATGGCCGCGTTCGGGTTGGGGGCCTTCTGGATATGGATCGAACTGCTGCTTGCGTTGGCCATGGTGTATCATGGCCTCTCCGTCCTCCTGCGTGGTAGGATTCCTGAGGTCGAATACCTAGTTACGATGACGTACTCGCGGTTGCCAGATGGATTTCGTGCATGGCGCGATCGTTCCAGTTTTGCTGAGGATGCCTATCTGGGGCTATGGCTGGCTTGGCTGCTGTGGCTGCGGACTCCGGCACTGATTCCACAGGGAGTGGGCGCCGTAGCTCGCTCGGATATGTTGGGCATCCCGCTCTCCGTCCTGGCTATGCTGGGATTCCTCATCGCTGCTGGAGTCATTGTCAATCTGGCGCGCCTCATCGCTTTGGCACCCGGCAAACTCTCACGGGTGTTCGGCTGGCTTAGCGCGGGCATACGCCCGCGCGCGTGGGGTCTGGCGTCAGCAATCCTAGGGTCTTGGATCGCTCTCGCTCTCCTGGTGGGGCCAATCTTGGGCCCTATGTGAGTCTCATATTCGACTGACCGAGAGCATCATAAGAGCGAGGCCCTAGGGCGATGCACTCCTTAGGGGGTATAGTATAACCTGGTAGTACCGCGGGCTCCAGTTGCACGGGAATGACGACAAGTGGTTTTTCTGATGGCTTTGATGACCAACTGGAGCACCGACCTGTCGCAACCCGAGAGCGTGCGCATTCCGGGTGCACGCTAGGCGGAAGACACCCGCTGATCTGGGTTCAAATCCCAGTGCCCCCACCATTTTGGCATAGGCGTACAGCATTCCGAGCAACTCCGGCATAGGTTGGGTTGAAGGACTTCGCGTATTTCGCGTGACCCGATGGACACCAAGGCACTCAGCGCCGTCCTATGCGCTTTCCTGCTGGTCCCCCTAGCCGGGAGCGTAGCCCCTCCTCATCTGTCCGAAATAGACAGCGAGGGTCTGCAACTGATAGGGCAGGATCAGCAGACCACGACACCCGTCCAGGCTGCTGTCAGTTGGGCGAACCCAGGGCCATGGTGGACCTGGACATCCCTAGACTCCGACAGGAACAGCATCCACGACTCGTTGCAGACGGCTTCTGGCTCCGTCAATGTAGGCCTTTCATACGACGGGAGGATTACCGACTCAAACCGTTTTGATCTAGCTCTGGCGGGTCACGATATCCACCTAGAGCTCCTGTCAGTTGATGCTCTTCTGATCGGTGATGTCGATGCCTCCGAGGTGTACGCGCTATCACAGCTCGAAGGCGTGGTAATGGTCGAGCGCTACGGTTCGCTCGTTTTCTACGGCGACGTCCAGACTCCTGCGGTCAAGGCACGGAACTCCACGGAGTATCCAGTGGGAGCATGGAACCTCGGAGTTAGTGGACACGGGGTCAACATTGCACTGACTGACACTGGCGTTGACAACGAGCACCCCGGTCTTTCGGGAAAGTTCGTTGCTGGATACGATGCAGTTTGCTTTGTACATTCGGACCCTCAATGCATTCTTTCAGGAGGCAGGGAGGATGACGGGTCATTCGACCCCGACGACGGTAACCAGCATGGTACGGCATGTATGGGGATGGCCAGTGCAACAGGTTTGGAGCAGGATGGCAGTCAGTCGGAGTTCTATGGGGCAGCTCCAAATGCTTCCCTAGTCGACGTCCGAATTGGGACTGATGTTGGAGCAGGCCCATTCGAGAACTACTTGCTTGAGCAAGAGTTCTATGAGTCGGCAATGAATGGCCTACAGTGGATAATCGATCACAAGGACGATGCATGGTCTGGAGTGGATGAGGCGAACCACGGCATCGACATCATCTCTCTGTCTTGGGGGATAACCAGTCACGAGAATGGCGGCTCTGATGGCTCGGACATGCACAGCAGGATACTCGACGATGCGATGCTGGCCGGAGTCACAGTCTCCAATGCAGCTGGAAACGACGGACCTGACAATGACGGTCTGTCGGGAATGAGTGCCTCATCTCTCTCAGTCACAGTCGCCGCTACAGACGACCTCAATACTGTCGACAGGTCCGATGACAGCATTGCCTCCTATTCATCGCGTGGACCTCGCAAGGACAACGGAGACGGCAACCCTCTCAATGAGTTATTGCCCGAAGTTGCTGCACCAGGTACCAACATAGTGCAGGCCGAAGGCTGCATCACTAGCGGAGGCTGCAACAACTTCCTCGGCGGAGACGCTTCCGAGAACACCTACACTGGCCGCGGCAGTGGGACCTCCTACGCCACTCCGGCGGTTTCTGGAGTCATCGCTTTAGTCATCGAGGCCAATGGCAATCTCACCCCGCTGCAGATTAAGGAAGTGCTCAAGCAGACCGCGGAGCGCAGGGGTGAGCCTAGTGCTCCAGAAGTCGATCCCTACTGGAACCGCGATTTCGGATGGGGAATGGTCGACGCACATGCAGCTGTTGCTCTCGCCCTCCACCTCGATGAGACCGAACAGTCTGAAGCAGTGGATGCCAGCCTCCAGAACCACCTGCTGAACCTTATCGACTCGAATGGAACGATCAACGTCACCGGACACTCTTGGGGCCAACTGAGCAGTATCGATAGAGTCGAGTTCAGAATCGATGGAGGGGACTGGCAGGAGGCAACATACTCTTCATCGCCCGAGGAAATTGGCGCCCTGACTCCTTTCATATGGCATGTGATTCTTAATCCGGACAAACTCAGCGAGGGCGCCCATCAGATTGAGGTCAGAGCAATTTTGGAAGACTCCTCCTCACTCCCTGTTCTAGTGACTGTGCACGGCTCTGCCGGCAGCGTCACTGACTTCTCAGTCCCCCCTATCGTCATTGTCGGCATCCTCGTCGTATTCGTGATATGGGTAGCCGCGCTGTCTCTGGTCCGACTTCGCTCGGATGGTGAGATTGACAGCTTAATCTCAAGATTTAGGAAGGAGGAGGATTCAGCCGTCGATGAAGTACTCGAAGCTGAATTAATTCCTGAACAGGGTCCCGAATAGCGAATTCGTAAGAATCGAAGCGCCTTGTTCAAAGCCTAGAACTCTCGTCCGCAGGCCATGGTGAGGTTCTCCGAGCGTGTTAACAGCATCCGTCCTACAGGGGTTCGGAGAATGTTTGACATGGCAGGGGATGATGCCGTTCAGTTCGGCTTGGGCGAGCCTGACTTCCAGCCTCCTCCGATTGCCATTGAGGCGTTCACCAAGGCGATGAAAGATGGCAGGAACAAGTACACCACCACTGCCGGACTACCGGATCTGAGGAGGAAGATAGCCGAGATGTGGCATCACCTCGTCCCCAGTCTGGACGAATCCAACGTCTGTATTACCATGAGCGGAACCAATGGTCTCCTCGACGTCTTTCTAGCTCTGGTCCAGCCCGGGGACAATGTACTCCTACCAGAGCCGTACTTCCCGCTGTACCCTCAGGATGTAGTAATCTGCGGTGGTGAGCCCAATCTGTACCCTTGCACCTTCGAGAATGGTTTCGTGCCGACCATTGAGGACCTGCAGAGCAGAGTCGATGAGAACACCGTAGCCATCCTGTACAACTTCCCGAGCAACCCAACCGGAGGTAACGTCGACGAGTCACAGAGGGATGAACTGGTCACCTTCGCTATGGAGAACGACCTCTGGATAATCAGTGACGAAGTCTACGACCGAATCGTTTACGACGGCCCTCACGTCTCATTCCTCGGAGCAGGTTATGACAAGGTGATTATGGTACAGTCGTTCTCCAAGACCTTCGCCATGACTGGATGGAGAATTGGATATCTGTTGTCCCCTGACGCCCAAGCAATGTTGCAACTGACCAAGATGCAGTACTACGTAACCGCGTGCAGTAACGATGCAATGCAGCACGCTGTCCTCGAGGCCCTCGTGAATGCCCCAGATTACCCGGAGGAAATGTGCTCAGAGTTCAAGGCTAGGCGCGACTTGGTATGCGAACGACTCAATGCGATGCCCGGCGTCTCCTGCCGCGTCCCCACCGGAGCGTTCTACGTATTCCCTAAAGTCGATATCCCAGGGATGAACAGTGAGGAGATTGCCATGGCGCTGCTTGAGGGTGGAGTGCTGTGCTCACCGGGCACAGCCTTCGGTGAGCTAGGCGAGGGCCATCTCCGCTTCGCCTACACTATCGCCCGAGAAGACATCGACAAGGGCATGGATAGGGTCGAAGCAGTGTTGGCTGAGCTGAGGGGAGATTGACCCCCAATGGGTCCCGGCGCATCCTTTGCACTCTTCCTCACATCATTATTCGTCGGGAGCGAGGGTTCTAGGATAGAGCCTAGATCATACCCCCCTGTTATCCTGATTGGCTCTCTCGTCTCCTTGTCTCTGCTCGGACCCACGTCAATCGGATTCGGACTGTGCATGGGCTCGGGGTGGGTGTTGTTGAACCAAGTTGCAGACCGAGCCTTTCCCTTGCAGTAATCAGTCATCGAACAGTTTGAATGGTAAGTCAATCATCCTGCTCTCTCCCTCTTCTCTCTCTCCCTCTTCTGCCTCAGATTCTTCTGGCACTGGGGCATTATATATCGGGGAGGCCTCGGTTTCTTCGCCCTCATCGGGAGCCTCCAGTAGGTCCATCTGTAGGTTCTCGAGTCCACTCTCCTGTCCCCTCATCCAATTTGGCATGTCGTGAGTTCCTCCTAGTACAGACAGGGTAGTGAAGGTCGCCATCGGTAGCACTGATATCGCCACTAGGAAGTCTATGACTGCAGTCTCAGGAACTACCGCATCGGGAACTACTGCATGCAGAAGAACAGTTTCCAACTGGACCTCGTTCCACTGTGTTACATCGACGTCCAGCCAGTTCAGAGAGGCAGCTAGAAACGTCCTAGCGATAATCCAGAAGAGCAGAACCGGGAGTACCCATGAGAACCGTGAGATTCTCCATAACACGCTCCTGAACATTGCCGCGTAAGACACGAGCCCGCTGGACACAACCGGCTGAATCCTCACTGCCATCCACAGCGCTATCAGATATCCTGCTATGCCCAATTCGAATGCCTGATCTGGCTTGATTATCTCTTCGGGCACGCCTTCCATGATGAGTAGGGGAACGGCGATCAGCAGAACCTGCATCGGGACGGCCAGCAGCTGCAGCCCCCCGTGAACCGCTATCAGGTCCTGCTCCTCTTCGATTGTCTTCGTGTGGACGAGCCTCGCCATCCTGCCGTAGGGGCTCGCCTGTAGGGCTAGCCTCGCCCGGTCTATGAGTTCAGGATCTCCGGCTCTTCTGCTGAGGCCTAGGATTGGCATCCAGCCTCCTTTGTCAGCGACTGAAGTTGGCCTGTAACCTCCGAATAACAGAGCTAGGAGGAGTGACAAGAGCCCGTACAACAGTCCTGCGACGACGATCCAGTAGACCAGTTCGGTGCGAACGGCGATTGAGAAGTTGTCCTGATCTACCTCAAGCAGATAGGTCAGGGAGAACCCCGCGATAGGAACCAGAGTGACTTGCAACATGACTACTATGTAGAGGATGAACCTCTGGTACAGATCCTCCACGGTCACACCCTACACGCCTCATCGAGTCACCATAAGCCCTTCATCGAGACCGAGCCGCCTCCGGGCGGTTAGAGAGGCGTCTGAGAGCCACCAATCCTCTGCGTGGCGCCCTACGGGCGGCGAACGTTGCTAGCGAACCTTCATACATGTATGTAGGACCGAAGATTCGTCACATGCGTAGCCTGTCCTCTCTCTTTCTGGTGTCTTTACTCCTCTTCATGAGCATGGCCCCTTTGACTACAAACTCGGTGATGCTTCCAACTGCTGAGGAACGTTCAGCCACCCCGAAGGCACTGATTGACTTCGAAGTCACCTCTATCGAGCTCGGCGATTCTTTGATCCCGGCCCTGCAGTGGGGCCAGCCGGACAACTCTACGCTAGAATACGTCCTCCGGGACGAGTCCGTCTTGGTGAGTATCACATTCACTCAGGCTGGCACATCAAGCCAGCCTGCCTACGCCGAGGGTTGGATGCAGGTCTGGCACCCCGTCGGATTTCTGATGGAGGAACACTATGTCAACATGACACTGTCCGGTCTGCAGTCTACTACCGAGTCGTTCTACTGGACCCCTAGCGCTGCTCACAGTGCTATTGATGAAGAGGGTAATCTCTACGGCGGAATCATACTGCGTGGCACCATCGACGGCGGACTCGCCGATGACAACGAGGATAACAACGAGTTCGATAGAGAAGTACCAGTGGCGGTCTGGAAGGACCCTATGGACAATGGATTCTGTGGAGATGTGGACGGCGATCAGGTCGTCGACTGCACCAACCAACTCAGCGCTAACGAGCCGACATGGGTCGGAGCCGGGTATGATTCGGATGGAACTCTCTCATCGGACCCCGACTACTACGGGCACTGGAGGATGGAGAACGCCTCCAGCTACGAGGGTGAGATGCACTGGAGGGTGTCGAGGCCTGGTTCAGACTACGCCAGCAACAGACATGACAGGCTCTGGTGGGGCTGGTTCACTCCGTTCGACAATTGCGACGATCCTGGGCACGGGCTCAAGTATGGGACTCTAGACTCAGCAGTCTCGGCACTGTATGGCAACAATTTCTGCAAGGTCAGGGTAAGGTCGTTCGACTTCATATCGATGCACTTGGTGACTGCGGCATGGGGGGAGATGGCTGCTGGCGACACCATCAGGATGGAGGCTGATGCCGGAGGATCTCTGGAGTACTACAACTACTCTGCACAAGACCTCTCGAAGAACCACGGCGATTGGTCCCGATTGGTCTGGAACATGACCGACGTACACCCCAACGCCGACTACTCTCTCGCCTTCCGCTTCGATTCGAACAGCTCCTTCGCAAATCAGGGCATCCATCTGGACTCTTTCTTGATGTTCGGATTTGAGAAGGTCGCAGAGTACACCCTCGACGTCGATTGCGACGACCCGTTGCCCAACGCCTACATGGTGGTGCCCGATGATTCTAGGCCACCTTCTTTATTCTGCAAAATCAAGAACAATGGGTACGTTGACATCTCTCTCCGCCTGTACACCGAAGTCTCCAACCAGACTTGGATGAATGGCTACCCTCTGAGGATTGACTCCAACAACAGGTTCGACCACGACAACTATGTTGTCTCCGAGGTCATCAGCGCCCTCGATACCATGAATACGTGGTTTAATCTCAGTATTCCCGAGGGCGCCAGTGTCGAGGAGTTAGACTGGTTTGTCTGGATTAACGATGGGACCACTAATCTCTCTAAGGTGTACATCGAACTGCCCGTATCGGTCATTGCTGCGTATTCAATCTCCCTAGTTCAGAAGGCCCTTGCAAACCCAGCCGCGGTGTTGTATCCAGGAACCACCGGAGATGTGCCGATGGTGATGAAGAACACTGGGAATCAGATAGCGACCTGGAACCTAGGTGCTACCTTCGGCGATAGCCGTTGGGGCGATGAGAACTTGGTTTGGCACGATGCCAACGGCTCTGTGGTGACCAGCCTCTCGATGAACATCACCGATGAGTTTGAATTCACAGCAACTGTCATCGTACCCGATGAGATATCTCCGGGTACCTATGCGATAACTCTGCTCGCAAGCGGCAGGCCTCCTGCCAATTTTGTGGCTGATTGGACGATATACATCGAAGTCCCAGTATTCCACGACCTAGTGCTCGAGCCGGAGGCCACAGAGATGATGGCCACTGCCGACGGCTTCCTGAGGCTAATCGAGGTCAGGATGGTTAACAATGGAAACTCGGAGGAGGCATTCGATCTATCTCTGTTGTCAGACTGGAAACTCGGCGTCTCTCTAAATGCGGAGCAGAGCCTCGGGATAGATCCATTTGGAGGAGACAGCACCGTTTTGCTGCTGCTGCCGATGCCTTATGGGATTGCCAATGAGACCTACGAGATCTGGATAATCGCAGCCAGTCAGGATGACTCGGACTACCAATCGAGTGTAAGGATCCTGCTCACAGTCCCTGTGACCAATCTGGTCGCAGTAGAGGACCTCGACATGACAGAGGAGGTGTTCAGAGGAGGGGACGATTCTAGGACTGTTAACTGGGAAATCTGGAACAACGGCAACGTCAACGACGCCTTCACCATTGATTTCGATACCAGTCACCCCGACGTCTGGGTTCAGGCGACCGGGCTGACCAATGGGCGGACTCCGTATATCCCAGCGGGTTCATCGCTGAATCTCACCGTGCGCTATTCGTTCGACTTTTCAGCCTCGGGGGAGCGTGACATCACCCTAACCGCATCCAGCGTCGAGGCTGCTAGTGATGGACTCACAGTCAGTGGCAGTGGAAAGGCCGAGTTCATCGTTGGCACACAAGGCTTCTTCCAGATTCTAGCGCCCATGCCACTGGAGATAACGGAGAGTGGGGACGACTACGCGCTTGTGTACACAGTGGTCAACCTGTACCCCGATGACCAACTCCTGAGGGCTGACATCGACAGGAACTCTGACATCTTCTTCAACATCTTTGATGCGCGTGTGGATATGGGTGACAGGGACTTCGTACTACTCGCCAATGAGTCTAGGACCATCACCGTCTGGCTTACAGTTACTGATGACAACCTAGAGAATCTCCTCGAGAACGAGATGACCTTCGGAATAGTGCTCGAGGTCGACGGCGACAGGGACAAGGTCTCGATGAACGGATCTGTAGTCATGTACAAACTGAACCCCATTCAAACCGGCGTCGACGTTGAGGAGACAGCTTGGTGGGCCGGCAACATCCTGTTCCTCCTCATCGGACTGGGAGTCGTGGTTGCGGTTCTAGTCGCCTCGCTCAGGATATTCAAGAGCGCGACCGCTCCGATGGAGGAGATCTCGACCCTAGACACCTACGAGATGACCGTAGACGGCAGCGGCTGGGACGATCAGGATGGAATCCCAAACGCTCCAGAACTGCCTGCAGACGACGAGGTGGCCAATTCAATGTATGGAGGTGCAAAGGAGATCTTTGAACAGCCTCCGGAGATGCCACCTCCTCCTTCCGTAGAACCCGAGTCAGAGCCAGAGCCAGAACCAGAACCAGAACCAGAACCAGAACCAGAGTCTTCTCCCGAACTTCCTCCAGAGGTGCCGCCGATTCCGGAGGAAGGCCTCCCTGAAGGATGGTCACAAGAGCAGTGGGTCCACTACGGCCAGCGCTGGTTAGACCAACAGAACAGCGAATAAGCGTCTCGATGCGCGCCCGCATACGCCCGTGCGAGGCCTTATGACCCCCCTATTGGTCGCCGGATACCGGAGTGTGATTTCCTATGTACAGCGGTCAACAACCAATTTTCATCCTCAAGGAAGGCACAGAGCGTACCAGTGGTCGCTCGGCGCAGAGCAACAACATCGCTGCTGCCAAGGCAGTGGCTGACTCGGTGCGCTCTACTCTAGGTCCGAAGGGTATGGATAAGATGCTGGTAGACAGCATGGGTGACGTAGTCATCACCAATGACGGCGCTACTATTCTCAAGGAGATGGACATAGAGCACCCTGCGGCGAAGATGATTATAGAGATCGCAAAGACTCAGGAGCAGCACTGCTACGATGGCACCACAAGTGCCGTCGTAATTGCAGGGGAGCTGCTGAAGCGCAGTGAGGACCTAGTCGAGCAGAATGTCCATCCAACAGTAATCTGTGAGGGCTTCAGACTCGCCTCCGACAAGGCCTCAGAACTCATCGAGGCTCATTCCATCGCCGTCACTCAGGATATGTTGGAAGAGGTGGCGAAGACTGCACTCACAGGCAAGAGTGCAGGCGCAGTCAAGGAGTTCCTTGCAGATATCTCGGTCAGAGCAGTCCTCTCGGTGGCCCAAGATGTAGATGGTGAGATAGTGGTCGACCTCGACGACATCAAGGTACAGAAGAAGCAGGGTGGATCGATTAAGGACAGTTCCTTAATTGACGGAATCATTCTCGACAAGGAACGTGTCCACAGTGGCATGCCGCGTAGCGTGACTGATGCAAAGATCGCCCTAATCAACTCGGCCATCGAGGTCAAGAAAACCGAGGTCGACGCTAAGATTCAGATTACCGACCCGAGCATGCTCTCACAGTTCCTCGATGAGGAGGAGCAGTACCTGAGGTCCCTTGTTGAGAAGATTCAGGCCTCTGGAGCCAGTGTAATCATCTGTCAGAAGGGCATTGATGACATGGCTCAGCACTACATGGCGAAGGCTGGATTGTTCGCCATTCGCCGGGCCAAGAAGAGCGATATGGAGGCCCTATCGAAGGCTACTGGCGGCAGGATCGTGACCAACATAGACGACCTGTCCTCCGACGATTTAGGCAGTGCTTCGAAGGTCGAGGAGCGCAAGATAGGCGAGTCAGACATGGTCTTCGTCACTGGCTGCTCCGACGCTAAGAGCGTCTCGGTGTTACTCAGAGGCGGGACCGAGCACGTGGTCGATGAGGTCCGCCGAGCCTTCGACGATTCTGTTGGCGTAGTAGCTGTAGCTCATGAGGATGGAGTAGTCCTGACTGGAGGCGGCTCGGTCGTCGCTGCGATAAGCCGTGACCTGCGTTCTTACGCCGAGGGAATCGGAGGAAGGGAGCAGATGGCTATCGAGGCATTCTCGGGGGCTCTTGAGGTAATTCCTCGGACCCTCGCTGAGAACGCCGGACTGGATCCGGTCAACACCATCATCGACCTCAGGAAGGCACACTCGGAAGGCAAGTCGCACTTCGGAGTCAATGTCTACGAGGGCGGAGTTGCCGACATGAGTGAGGCCCAGGTCTTCGAACCCAGCAGAGTTGTGGAGCAGGCCATTCAGAGCGCCTCTGAAACCGCAGTGATGATCTTGAGGATTGACGATGTGATATCTAGCCGTGCAGGCTCCCCTATGCCAGATGGCGGCGAGTTCGACGGCATGGGCATGATGTGAGGCATAGGGTGGAATACGGCCTATGGCCGTAGACCCCGGTTGCACTAAATTCAATAATCGTGTCAGGGTGCCCAGACTGCCGATAGGCACGAGTGGACTTCATGGCGATATTCAGCGTCTTCATCGATGACGGCTGTATCGTCTGCGATGCCTGCGAGGAAGCGGCTCCGGACATCTTCGAGGTCACTGAAGACACCTGCTTCATCAAACCCGACGTTAGGCTCGATGGCGGTTACGACCGCAACGTTGGCAAATCCGGGCTCAAACCGGATGTGGTATCTTCTCTCTCAGATGACATCTTCGATGCCGCAGACGCCTGTCCAGTCGATGTCATCATCGTAGTGGAGGGTACTGGAGAGGAAGTACCTGAGGCAGCAGAGGAAGCAGCTCCCGAGCCAGAGGTGGAGATAGTCTCCGAGGAGTCCGTGGAGATAACGGGTGATGACCTCGAGTCTCTTCTGACTGCAGGAGACCGGACGATGAGCATCCTATTCGGCTCGCAGTCAGGCAACTCCGAGGAACTGGCGGCCAAATTCGCGAAGCGGGCCCCTGACTACGGCCTCGATGCCACAGTGCACGACATGGACGGATTCGATCTGTCTGCTCTGCCTGGGATGAAGAGAGTCCTGATTATCTGCTCGACTTGGGGCGAGGGCGAAATGCCCGACAACGCCGAGGAGTTGTGGCTACAAGCCAGCGCAGACTCGGCACCCAATCTGTCAGGAGTTAACTTCTCAATCCTCGCTCTTGGCGATACCAGCTACGAGTTCTACTGCGAATCTGGCAAGGACTGGGACGACCGACTGCAGCATTTGGGTGCGACGCGACTACTCGATCGCGTTGACTGCGACGTGGATTACGACTCCTCTGCAGCAGCTTGGGCCATTGATGCACTCGCAGTGATGGCTGCGGTCGATGGTAGCGGCCAGTTCCATGAGAATCAGGTGGAGGCAATCAAGGATCGAGTCAGCGGCTCGGCCGCAGCGGGAGCGGCTGGCGAGGACGGCTTCACCGTTCCCGAGACCGCTGCAGAGGCCATCCAAACTGAGATTAGCATATTCCGGTACGACCCTGTCAGCGCCACCACGGGCAAGGATACCTGGGTCTGCGCCCTGCCCGGTCACATGTCGGTGCTCGAGTCCTTGAGGGCGCTGAAGGAGACTCATGATGGCACCCTGACTTTCAGAGACGGCCCCAGCGACGACCCAGTCACCGCGATATCAGTCAATGGCAGGTTGATTCTGCCCGGTAGCGTCAGACTTGATTCGGTAGCTCCAATCCGAGATGGCGGACTGAGGCTGCGCATAGAGCCCCTGCCATCGTTCGACGTTGTTCGAGATCTAGTTGTGGACCACTGGCCTCTTGAGAGAGGCAGAGAGTCCTCCAAGCCGTGGATGGTCGCAGCCACTAGAGAGGGTGCCGATACCGCTCAGGGCGTAGTGGGGACCATGGATCCCTCGACTGCAGACATACTGCATTCGATTACCGACTTTTGCAGTGCACCACTGCTGCATTCTTGCTCTGATGCCACTCCTCATTCCGAGGCATACCTCGGCCCCGCAGTCCTAGCACGGACATGGGCGCGCATTAACGATCCGCGCTCTTCTGAATCTAGCATAGTTGGGATGCAAGATGTAATGGACTCCAAGGAGGGAATAAAGGCCGAAACCGACCTCGCTTCAATCCGCCGACAGAATGGTTCAGCGAGAATCATTGCTGACGCCCTCCTCGACGCGCGAACCTCGACTCTGGGCAGGGGTGGCTTCAACGGCCGCCACGGCAAGCACGTCTGGTGGTACAGCTGGTCCGTGAAGAGCAGTGGTAGAGTAAATGATACCGTGATCTACAGGCAGGTTCTCGGTCCAATGGGGCTGCTCGGAAACCTATTCTCGGGGGTGACTGCCCGCATGGTATTCGGGTTTACTAGAACCGGCGGCAATGTATTCAACGGCATGTTGGGAATGCTGGCTCCACCTGCCGGTATCGGAAAGATGCCGAAGCAGTTCAACTCCTCTGTCGACCACCACCATGAGGTCGTCGCTATATTCAACGAAGTGGATGGTAGGTTCTGATGCCACTGAAGTACGCCTATCATCCTGGTAACGTGGCCCACAGCAGCGCTACCGAGGTGGCTGAGACGATGGAACCTGTCGCCCGATCACTGGGCATCGAACTGATCCCAATGAGGGGTGCGACCAGTTGCGGAGCCGGGATAATCAGACAGGCCAGCAGGCGTTTGCAGTTGACTCTCAATGCCCGCACCTTCGCAATGGCAGAGGAACTCGGCCTCGACATCATCACACCGTGTGCAGCTACAGCTGGGAACCTGCATGAGGACCTCTCCGACCTCAAACAGAATCCCAATCTGCTTGCAGAGGTCAACGAGGTCCTTGAGAGGACCTGCGGTAAGAGATTCTCGGGGGGAGTCGAAGTCCATCATCTCCTGCACGTGATAGTGGACGAGGTCGGCCTCGAGAAACTCGAGGCCGCGATCCTGAACCCCATTGACTTCGATGTCGCTGCATACTACGGTCCGAACATACAGCAGGCCGGAGCCTGCGGGGGCGACGACGTCCACGACCCGGACTACCTCGAGCAGGTCATCGATGCCATCGGAGGTAAGCCGGTGCAGTGGGAGGGACGCACACAGAGCGTAGGAGTTCCAGGGCTGTTATCCGAGGAGCCGACGGTGTTGGGGCAGGCTGCTGCGGTACTCCATGAGGCCAAGTCTGAGGGAGCAGAACTCATCGTAAGCGCTTGCAACCTATCACACAGCGTCCTCGATATCTACCAGGGCAAGGCTTCGAGATCGACCGGACTCGCTACCAATATCCCAGTTATTCATCTAACAGAGATGCTTTCTTTCTCTATGGGCCACCACAACACTAGGCTGGCACAGTTGAAGACTAGGATTGCAGTCATCGGCGACTGACTAAGTGTCCTGCTCCAGGTCATTTTCGAGGTCGATGACGGACCCAACTCCGAACTGTTCCAACCCGGCCTGCCCCCTTGCCCTGAATGTGCCCGGAGGGAGTGCAATGGGCCCCTCACTCTCCTGTACTGTGCTGACGTCCGACTCGGTAATCTCTATCCGGTGCATCTGGCGTTGTATGGAAACGAACTCCGAGGCAGATATGGTGCCGTCCTCCGAGTCGATCTCGAATCTACCTAGGTTGGAGAGATCTGTGTGAGGACTGCGGAGGAGTTTCCTGCGAACCCTGTGCACGGCCCGCTGCATGAATTCCTCCCGCCTCTCGGCAGACGCTCTAGCTCCTTCGTCGCGCGTGTCCTCGGCTATCAGGACGACAACCTCTCCCTCTCGGTGCCTACCGGTCCTACCACGCCTCTGTATGGTGCGTATCTCACTGGACACCGGTTCGTAAAATATCACTAGGTCGGCACTAGGGATGTCGAGCCCTTCTTCGCCTACCGAAGTCGCGACTAGTATATTCGCAGAACCCGACCTGAATTTGTCCAGCCTCTCAATCTGCTGCTTGGGGGTCAGTCCGTCCCTACCTCCGCGACTGGATTGACCGACGAACTGTATCGGACGAGCTCCATCTAACTCGTCTAGGGATTTCTCGACGGCTGCGACGGTATCTCTGAAGGTGGCGAACACGATGATGCGCGAATCGGAGTTCCTGCGAAGCCTCTCAGAGACGAGCCTTCGGACCGCGCTGACCTTGGTATGGATCTCGCCCATCTCGGACAGGCTCTTACGCAGGCTCGACACCCGTCCGTCCCTCAGGAAGTTCTGCGTTGATTTGTTCTGAGACTGCTCACTCCTCGAGAGCCGTTCGAGGAACTCGCTTGAGGCGGCGACGCCTTGGCATAGCAGGTGGTTGATTAGGTGATGCAGACGCATCGCAGTGGCGATTCTAGAAACCGACTGGTAGGCGCTGGACTCGCCCCTGGAAATCGCCTGTTGGGCCCGCTCCATTGCATTGGACAGACCAGCATGGCTGATTAACCCAGGAATGACGTACCTGCCCAATCTCCTCTCACGGTCGACAATGCCGCTCTGCCACATTACTAGGGGCTCTGCAATCTCCCTGATCTGATTTGGGACTCTGACCTTCACCTCTTGGATCTCCAATCCTGCTAGGTGCTGTGCCACCATTGCGTCGGCACCTGTCTTCAGATGGATTCTACCTATGCCTAGTCGGTTGCAGATTTCCTCGACCTGATTGGTCTTGGAACCCGGGCTCGCTGTAGTAGCTAGGACGAGCGGTTCGGATGTCTGTGACAGATACATGTCGCCGACCTGGGCCATCGCGTGATTCCCCGTCGCGTGATGCGCCTCGTCGACAACGAGGAGAGAGCAGTCAGAGAGGTCCAAGACTCCTCGGGTGACATCGTTCCTGACAACCTGCGGAGTCGCTATTACAAGTCTGGACGAGCCCCAAAGAGTAGCACGCTTCGCGACTGGGTTCTGACCTGTCACAGATATCGGATTGACCGAAGCGCTGTCTGACAGCACGGACTCGATTCCACGCAGGTGCTGCTCTACCAGGGCGACGGTCGGGGCGATCATCAGGACCCAGCCGTCCCTGCTCTCTAATCGGTCGGCGATTACCATCCACGCGACCACCGTCTTACCAGCAGCGGTTGGCAGAACGAGCATCATTGATCCGGAAAGCGCCTCATCTGTCGCCTCGAGCTGGTAAGCACGGGCCTCGATTAGCCCCGGCGTGAGGCTTGGATGAAGAATTCCATGCTGCATGGACCCGTATCTTGAGAGTCAGGGTTCAAAATCGTTGCACAATCCCGGGATTCCGGGATTACCCCTACACCCCGTAGGGGTGGTGCATCTTCTTCCCCGATTCGTTCAAATAGGGTATGTTAGTCGCAAGGCCGCTCACTACGTGAGGAACCAGACACCAAAAGGCTCTGCTGAAGCATCCTACATGCCCGACTCGCACTCGCGACTCGGGTTCGGTGTCACGGTTTCTCCTTGACGAAGTGGGCCCGGCAGACGGCCGCTGTGCGGCCTGATGACGGTAAACACTTGGAGAAATTGAAATGGGCGACCGCAGCAAACCCCGCCGTGGTAGCATGGGCTATAGCCCTCGTAAGAGGGCAAACCGCCAGTACGGCAGAATCAGTTCCTGGCCTGAGTCCGACTCCGCTGAGATTAGGGTACAGGGTTTCGCTGGCTGGAAGGCCGGTATGACCCACCTCCTTGTTCGCGACAACAATCCCAACTCCCCCTCGGCCCGGCAAGAGGTCCGCAAGGCCGTGACAGTTGTCGAGGCACCTCCAATGAGCGTGTTGGCTGTCCGGGGCTACAGGATGACTCCCTACGGCATGCAGACTGCCGGTGAGGCCTGGTTCAACTCAGACAGCGGCCCGGAGGGCTTGTCGCCTCGCTTGGCCAATCAGAGCCGTGGTGAGCGCGACGCCGAGGAGGGCCGCAAACCTTCCAAGCGCGCTGGACGCATCCCCTCTAGGGGCGAAGGCTCACCGGATGCGGCTCTTGAGGCCCTGCGCGAGGTCGACCTCTGCGAAGTCCGACTCATCGTTTCCACACAGCCTGCTCTGGTCAAGAGTGTGTCCAGCAAGACTCCCGAGATCATGGAGGTCGCCCTAGCGGGCGGGGACAACGCATCCAAACTGGACTGGGCCGAGGAGAGGCTCGGTGGCGCAATAACTCTGGATGACGTTTACGAGACAGGTCAGGAGATCGACGTGGTCGGTGTCACCAAGGGCAAGGGTTGGCAGGGCGCAATCAAGAGGTGGGGAATCAAACTCCTCTCGCACAAGAACAGCAAGCGCAGGCGGCAGGGCGGCAACATGGGGGACTTCGGTACCGGGTACGTACGCAAGACCATACGCCAGGCGGGCCAAGTCGGCTATCACAACCGCACAGAATTGAACAAGCGTATCCTGAGGGTCTCAAACCCGGAGGAGTCTGATATCACTCCCGCTGGCGGTTTCCTCAACTATGGCGAGGTCACCAACCCGTACATGATTATCCAGGGCAGTCTACCCGGTCCCTCCAAGCGAATACTGAGGTTCCGAGATGCCATTCGCCCAAGGCCGACCAAGCCCGAGGTCGACATCACTTATGTGAGCACTTCGAGCAAGCAGGGAGCGTGATATCATGAAGATGAAAGCCTACAATCTGGTTAATTCGGTAGAGCAGGAAGAGCTCGATGCTGGACTTTTGGCTGAGTACTATTCCGTGGAAGCCAACGACGGCAAGAGCATAACTCTGCCCTCAGCATTCTCTTCCGATGTCCGCGAGGATCTCATCCGCGCGACAGTACTGGCTTCTCGGGCTAATCGCCGGCAGCCGTACGGCCACCGTGAGCACGATGGCAAGAGGGCTCCACAGCCAGGTATGAAACACTCAGTAGAGTGGTGGGGCAAGGGGCGCGGCGTATCGAGAATCATGCGCAAGACAGGTCAGCGGACCGGAGCCCAGAACCCTCACACTCGAGGTGGTCGCAGGGCACATGGCCCGTTGGTGGCAAAGGACTGGTCTCAGAAGGTCAACTCGAAGCAGCGCCGCATGGCTCGCGACTCCGCCATCGCCGCTACCGTTGATGCCGAATCCGTAGCCGCACGCGGCCATCGTTTCGACGTTGGCGTGCGCTTCCCGGTAATCATCGACGGCTACGTCGAGTCGCGCAACGACTCGGAAGAGAAGTACGAGATTGAGTCCATCCCTCTACAGTACTCAACCCGCAAGTTCGTGGCCATGATGGAAGGCCTCGGTCTAGGGGCCGACCTCGAGAGGGCAAAGAGCGGTAGGAACATCCGTGCTGGAAAGGGCAAGATGAGAGGTCGCCGGTACAGGACTCCCAAGAGCATACTACTCGTAGTCTCCAACCGAGACGGCCTCCACAAGGCGGCCCGAAACGTCCCGGGTGTAGATGCGGTAGTCACCAAGGATCTGTCCGCTGAGGACTTAGCTCCCGGTGGCGATTCCGGACGTCTGACCGTGTGGACAAAGGCTGCGATAGAGGAACTGGAGTGATTCGATGACTGACCCGTATGACATCATCATCATGCCTTGGATTACCGAGAAGACGCTCGAGGCACGCCGCGTCGCAGATGAGGAGAGCGGTTACAGGGAGAACAACAACAGAATCGAGTTCATTGTACACAAGGACGCAACGAAGAAGCAGATTCGAGAGTCCGTCGAGCAGATGTTCGACGTCAAGGTTCGCAAGGTGAACACCAAATTTACGATGACCGGCAAGCACGCCAGCGTGCGTCTCGCCGAAGGTTACGATGCAGAGGAGGCCGCGCTCAAACTAGGCGCGTTCTGAACGAGGTGAGAATATGGGTAAGCGCACACGTTCACAACGCCGCGGTTCGAGCCCCAAAAACAAGGTCTCGAGTCACCGCTTCCCCGCGTCCAACAAGATTCCTCGTGTCAATGATGAGATCGGTGAGGTGGTGGATCTGGTTCACAGTCCCGCTCACACCGCCCCTTTGGCCAAGATTAAGTTCGCTGATGGCAGCATTGGTCACATCGCCGCTCCTGAAGGTATCTCGATAGGGCAGAATCTAGCATTCGGCGACAATGTTCCCCTGAGGCCGGGCAACGTCACCAAACTCTCTCAGATTCCCGAGGGAACTCCGATATGCAATATCGAAGCCCGTCCTGGAGACGGCGGCAAGTTCGCTCGTTCAGGAGGCAATTCCGCTACCCTTGATGCGAGGATAGATGACAGGGTTCGCGTACGTCTACCGAGTGGTCGAATCAAGGACCTGCCAGCGAACTGCCGCGCTACCATCGGCGTTTTGTCTGGCCATGGAAGGTCTGAGAAGCCACTGATGAAAGCTGGCGCTGCTCACTACCGCGCTAAGGCGCGCGGCAAACCATACCCAACTGTCAGCGGAGTGGCGATGAACCCGGTCGATCACCCCCACGGCGGTGGCAATCACCAGGCCGTGCACGGCCCGAGCTCGGTGAGCCGGAATGCCCCGCCGGGCAAGAAGGTCGGAAACATCGCACCACGTCGGACTGGACGCGGAAGGGTACGAGAACAGGAGACTGATTAGAATGGCTCGCCGCAGGTCGAAGAAGGTATTCCGCTCGCCCAAGTTGGCGAGGCGTCAGGCCCGTAAGCGACGCTCGATGATATCCGAGCGCCGTAAGAAGGAGTTCCTGTGGCGTGGGTACAACATGGAACAACTCCTTGAGTTGCCTCTGTACCCTCCTGAGGATGACATGGAAGCCACTTGCATAGCCACTCTGATGCCCTCGCGCGCAAAGCGATCGCTCTCCCGCGGACTCAATTTGGAGTGCGAGAATCTACTCGAAAGCATCCGCTCCAATGATGGCAAGATCGTCAAGACCCACTGCCGCAGCATGTACATCCTTCCCGAGATGGTCGGGACGACAGTCGGAATCCACAACGGCAAGGACTTCGTCAGAGTCGAGATAGTTCCAGAGATGATTGGTCACGCGTTGGGCGAGTTCGCCCACACGCGCAAGTCGGTTACGCACACCGGCCCCGGTGTCGGAGCAACCCGTTCGTCACAGCACGTGGCGCTGAAGTGAGGTGAGAGTGATGAGCAGGAAAACAGGCGATCCACAGTCCGGATACACTCAGCTGCTGGAGGGCTCTAACCTAGTCACCGCCCGCGCAGTCAACGTAGACTGTCACCACAAGCACTGCTACCACATCGCAAAGGCGATTCGCGGCATGAACGCTGCAGTCGCAGTAGAGTATCTCGAGGACGTCATCGCCAAGAAGCGAGCGATTCCCTACACCCGTCGCTCCCGCAGGGGCCGCGGCGGCAACACGATGGCAGGGCACCGCAAGGGCAAGATGGGCCCTGGTAAGTACCCGAACAAGGCCTCGAAGATATTCATCAAGCTCATCAACAGCGCCATGGACAACGCGCGTCAGCGCTTCGATACTCTCGATGCTGAGGATATGACGATTACACACGTAGCCGCACATCGCGGTCAGATTGCTACCAACTGGCGCCCTCGGGCCATGGGTCGTGCCACGCCTAGCAACCACTACCAAGTCAATCTCGAAATCTTCCTCGAGCACTTTGGTGCCGGAGAGGGAGAGGACGTATTCTGAGGTGATTATGTGAGGCAGCAGAGTACCATCAGAACCCTCATCGGCCGCAATGTCGAGCGCCAGCTCGTCCGCGAGTACCTGCTGAGGGAGACCGAACGCGCTGGTTTTGGTGGCCTGACTTTCAACCGCACTCCAGATGGCACCAAGATTAGCCTACGAGCAGAACAGGTCGGTCGCGTAATCGGTCGCCGAGGCAAGGTCATCCACGAACTCAGCGCCCGCTTGAAGAACGACTTCTTCCTAGATCGCCCTCACCTCGACGTCGAAGAGGTCACCGAGCCTCGCCTCAACGCCCAGATAATGGCCAGCCGTATGTCTAGCTCCCTTGAGCGTGGTTGGTTCTTCCGCCGCGCTGGACATGGCACGGCTCAGCAGATAATGGACGCAGGCGCGCGTGGCTGCCTAGTCGTCCTCAGTGGCAAAATCACAGGTGCCCGTCACCGAGTCGAGAAGTTCCAGCAGGGCCACATCAAGTTCTGCGGTGAGACTGCCCTTGAGTTCATGGATATCGGCTTTTCGACCGCTGTCAAGAAGCTGGGTACGATTGGCTGCACAGTCAGGATAATGCGGCCCGATGCCAAACTCCCACACGAGATAATCATCACCGAGCGCGCTGACTCAGGCCTGCCGCCTCTGGCCGAGGTCGCCGTTTTCGAAGTCTCCGACGAGGAGGCCGACGAGGAACTGTCTGCCGTCCCCGAGGAGCCCAAGGCCGACGCCGAGGGTGTGGTCGATTCGGTTGTCGACATGATGGCCGGAATCGAGCAGAAGAAGGAGGAGGAGTGAATGTCGCACATCAGATCAAGGGATATCGAGACGATGAGTCCCGAGCAGCGAGAGGAAATGCTGGAGGAACTCCGCGAGGAGCTACTGCAGCTTCGCGCTCAACTAGCTCTGGGGGGTTCAGTATCAAACTCAGGAGCATACAAACAGACGCGTAGGAGCATAGCGCGGATGCTGACTCGTATCAAGCAGAAGCAGGAGTAGGGTAGATGGCTGGAATATGCAACTTATGTGGACTACCGGATGAATTGTGCATATGTCAAGAAATAGCGAAGGAACAGCAGAAGGCGACAATTTCAGTAGTAAGGAGGAGGTACGGAAAAATGGTCACAATCGTCGAGGGAATAGAGGACACTGCCATCGATCTGGGCCAACTCGCCAAGATTCTCAAGGGCGCGTGCGCGAGCGGCGGCACCGTCAAGGGACGAACCATAGAACTGCAGGGAGATCACAAGAAGAGGGCCGCCAAGGTACTCGAGCAGAACGGCTATCAGGTAGAGGTGCGATAGATGGGGGATTTGATGCACATGCCATGGTTATCCCGCACCATCACGGTGGTCGATTCGCCAGACCCCTCTCTAGTCGGCCTCAGAGGTACCGTATTAGACGAGACCCGCAGGACCATACGCGTCCTTACCGAGAACGGCCGCGTCCGACTCGCGAAGGATGTCATCACATTCACCATCGACTCCGGGGAGGTTATCGACGGCTCAGCCGTAACACAACGCCCCGAGGATCGAATCAACCGCAGGTACAGGGGGCGCTGAGATGAGAGATATCGGTGTAGACGTCAGAACTCCCGAGGGAGAGTGGGACGGCAATGACAACTGCCCCTTCTACGGCAGTCTGAGAGTGCGCGGCCAGATTATCGAGTGCATCGTTTCCACATCGGGGATGACCGATTCCATCGTAGTCGAGAGGGAGACCTCGCGCTACATGAAGAAGTACGAGCGCTATGAGAAGCGCACTCGACGCTACGCCGCCCACCTGCCTACTTGCATAGGCGGCGTTAGTAGGGGCGACAAGGTCCGCATCATGGAGTGCAGGCCACTGTCGAAGACCGTCAATTTCTGCGTCATTGAGAAGGAGGAGTCCGAATGAGGGGAATAGCCGGACGCGTCACAGCGGGCCTGCCTACGCAGGCACGTCTCGATTGCGTGGACAATACTGGCGCGAAGGTCGTGCAACTGATTACCGTTCTGAAGAAGGGCGGCGTGGCACGCCGCTATCCCGCTGCCGGAGTGGGCGACATGATTCGCGTCACTGTAAGGCGCGGTACACCCGAGACACGCCGTCAGATATTCGATGCCGTCATCGTTCGACAGGCGCGCCCGTTCAGGCGCGTCGACGGAACTTGGGTCCAGTTCGAAGACAACGCATGCGTTATTACGAACAGGCGCGGTGAGGTGCAAGGCTCCGATATCAAAGGTCCTGTGAGCCGAGAGGCGGCAGAACGGTGGCCTCGGATAGCCGCCACTGCGAAGCAGATAGTGTGAGGTGAGAAGAATGGTGAGCAAGAATCCCGGAAAACAGCGCCGAACAAGCCGCAAGGCCGCCTTGCATGTCCAGCGCAAGCGACTACGGGCTCGCCTGCTGACTGATGATCCCGAATTGCGGACCATCCGAACCGTCACTGTGCGAGTGGGTGACGAGGTCGAGGTAGTACGCGGCGACTTTGGCAATCCGAACAGCGTCAAGCCAGACTCAAGCGGCAAGCGCCTGGGGCAATCTAGGGGCCGCGCCGGAATCAAGGCCAAGGTGGCCGGTGTGGATACCGAGAGAGGAATGATATTCGTCGACGGAATCACCTCTTCCACTGCTGATGGCAAGGAGGAGGGTGTGCCAATCAGGCCCTCCAATCTCATAGTAACCTCTCTGTTCGAGGGCGATCCGTTGAGAATCAAGAGGCTGATGGAGAGGTCAGGAGGTGACACCGATGAGTAGGAGCCACATCAAGCGCCTAGTCATGCCACGCAGCTGGCCTCTGCCTCGCAAGTCCTCAATTTGGGTGCAGAAACCCAATGCCGGCGGACACTCCATCGAGAACTGTATGCCCCTCGCCCTCGTCCTGCGCGACGTCCTCGGTGTCGCGCACACTCGACGTGAGGCCAAGCGTATCCTGCACTCTCGCCAAGTCATGGTGGATGGTCGTATCGAGACTGACGACGGTCGAGGAGTCGGTCTGATGGACGTTCTATCAGTAGGTGAGAATAACTTCCGCTGTGTACTCGACACCAACGGCAAACTGCGCTATCGCCCTATCCCAAAGAATGCAGCCGGCAGCAAGATTTGCCGTGTAACCGGCAAAACTACTATTCGAGGTGCGAAGACACAGTTGCACCTGCACGACGGCAGGAATCTGTTGATGGATGATGCCTCGGCCTACAAGAGCGGCGACAGTGTCATCATCTCTCTTCCGGAACAACAGATTACCTCTCATCTTCCATTCACTGAAGGCGCTCAGTCATACATGACGGGCGGCAGTCACACCGGCGAGATTGCTACAGTTCGTGGACACGACGTCAAGCGCTCTTCCAAGGCGAACGAGGTCCAGTTCGACGATTTCCTGACCATTGCAGACTATGTCTTCGTTATCGGCTCTGAGTCAGACATCCCGGGGGCTGAATCATGAGCAAGGAGGGTAATGCCATGCTGGTTCCGTCCATCATCAAAGTAACCATCAACATCGGTGTCGGCGAGGGAGGCCAGAGGCTACAACTCGCCGAAAGGGTCCTCGAGGTCCTCACTGGCATGAAGCCCGTGCGCACCTTGGCTACTCAGACCAATCGCGATCTCGGCACACGCAGAGGTTCTCCAATCGGATGCAAAGTCACCATCCGTGGCGAGGAGGAAATCAAGAAGTTCCTCAAGGATGCATTCTGGGTCCGCCAGAACACTCTGCCAGCCTACAACTTCGACACTCAGGGCAACCTCTCCTTCGGAATCTCGGACTACACTGACTTCCCGAAGCAGAAGTACGATCCAGACATCGGCATCTTTGGAATGGATGTGAACATCGTTCTTGAGAGGCCCGGGCACAGGGTCTCGCGACGCCGCCAGAGAAGCTCGAAGGTCGGCCTCACGCACAGGGTCGGCCGTGAGGAGAGCAAGCAGTGGTTCCAAGAGTTCTATGAACTCGAGATAGTGGAGGAGTGAGAAGGATGGCGCGCGATCACGGTAAGGAGATAGGGCGTTCTAACGGCTGCCGACGCTGCGGCCGCAAGCGGGGAATGATCCGCCGACATGGCCTCAGGCTGTGCAGGCAGTGCTTCCGAGATGTAGCTCCCGAAATAGGATTCAAGAAATACTCGTGAGGTGAAAAAAATGCAGTTTGACCCCCTAAGTGATGCGTTCACGCGAATATTCAATGCCGAGCAAGCCGGTCACTACGAAGTGACTGTTAACCCGGCCAGTAAGATGCTGGGCAACCTGTTGTCCATCATGCAGTCCTCCGATTACATCGGTGAGTACGAGAGGATAGACAACGGCCGTGGCGGCTCTTTCCGTGTTGAGCTTATCGGAGCCATAAACCGCTGCGGCGTAATCAAGCCGAGGCACTCCGTCAAGCGGTCCGACTTTGATAAGTGGGAGTCGAGGTACCTACCCGCTCGCGACCTCGGCCTACTTATTCTGACCACCAATCAAGGCGTCATGAACCACTATGAAGCCAAGAAAGAGAGGGTCGGCGGACGACTTCTCGCATACATTTTTTGAAGGAGGGATTAGAATGCCGAAGCTAGATCACATATCGCATTCCATCGCACTCCCAGAGGGTGCGAGTGCGAGCATCGAAGGAGATACGGTAACCGTCTCGAAGGACGGCCAATCGCTATCACGCGAGTTCAGGCACCCCAAGGTGGAGGTCAGGGAAGTCGAGGGAGGACTCGAGATATTCGTCAATCTGCCACGTCGCTCCGAGAAGGCAATCGCCGGTACTTGGGCCGCGCACCTGCGCAACATGACACATGGCATCGACGAGGGCTTCGAATACCGTCTCAAGGCAGTGTTCAGTCACTTCCCGATGAACCTCAAGGTAGAAGGCAAGCAACTCACAATCAACAACCTGTTCGGTGAAAAGGTCCCTCGCGTGGCCAAGTTGCCGTGGAGTCCCGCCGAAGTGGAGGTCAGAGTGGAGAACAAGACCGACGTAGTTGTGAGAGGCGCTGACCGCGAGAAAGTCGGCCAGACATCGGCTAACATCGAGAGCGCTTGCAAGATCAAGAAGCGAGACAGACGAGTATTCCAGGACGGCATCTACATCGTCTCGAAGGGAGCATGATAACATGGATACGGACTACGAGGAATTCACCGTTGCCCAACTCAAGGACTTCCTGCGCGAGCGCGAGTTGCCAGTATCTGGCAAGAAGGCTGAGTTGGTTGCCAGACTGGCCGAGGATGACAACACTCCTGAAGCCGAAGAAGCCCCCGAGGAGGAGATGGAGGAGGACGACGACTTCGATGACGATGACGATGACGATTTCTTTGATGACGAGTGGGACGACTTCCACGTCGCCCGGCAGAAGCCAGTTCTCGACGACTCTACCATCGCTGACATTAAGGTGCTGAAATCTCAGAAGAAGAAGCAGCCTGCATTCAGGAGGCAGGAATGGTTCCGTTACAGAAGGCTCGCGAAGACCGGTTGGAGGAAGCCTAAGGGCATGCAGTCCAGCCAACGAGTCAACCGCAAGTACCGCTCCCCCATGGCTAGGGTCGGATACCGCAAAATCGCCTCAGTCAGGGGCCTGCACCCATCAGGCTTCGAAGAGGTCATGGCCCACAAGCCAGCGGACCTTGACGGCATCGACCCTGAGCGTCAGGCAGTCCGCATTGGCTCAAGGGTCGGCAACAGGAAACGGGCCCAGATTCACGACCGCGCCGACGACCTCGGACTTAGGGTGCTAAACCGGAGGCGCTTCGAGCGCAAGGGGGACTTGCAATGATGATTACCAACCAGAAGCGGATGGCCGCTCAGATACTCTCGAGGAAGGAAGGCAGGGAAGTAGGGGTCCACCGCGTCTGGATCCATCCGGACTACCTCGAAGAGGTTTCCAGCGCTGTCCAGAAGGACGACATCCGCGAACTCATTGAGGAGGGCCTGATCAAGGCCAAGCCAATCAAGGGGACCAGCCGCGTACGAGCCCGCAAGACTGCAACTCAGAAGTCGAAGGGCCGCCGCAAGGGGCACGGCTCACGCAAGGGCAGTGCCAATGCACGCTACCCTAAGAAGCAGCGCTGGATGAGTCTGATTCGGGCTCAGCGCAAGGAACTCAAGGGCCTCCGTTCCAGTGAGGAGCTGAACCCGTCTCAGTACCGTTACTACTACCGCAAGTCGAAGGGAGGTTCGTACAGATCAATCGCGCACATGCGATCCAACATCGAACTCGACGGTATAGCTTTGGGAGGTGATGAGTGATGGCCCATGGAAAGAGCCAGAGGCTGCGCTTCAAGCGCCGACGCAACGGGAGAACCGACTACAGGCGCCGCATGAGAATGCTCAGAGGTGGTGTGCCTAGGGCGGTTGTCAGGGTATCTAACACTCAGGTGACCTGCCAGTTGGCCGAGTTCAGGATGGATGGTGACAACATCCTCGCCTCGGTCACCGGCAATACGCTGGCCAAGTACGGCTGGCCCGCTGGCGCTTCGAGAAAATCAGTACCGGCTTGTTACGTCGCCGGATACGCTCTGGCCAAGTCGGCCATCGCCGCAGGTCACGACAGCGCCATACTCGACATCGGTCTTGCAGCATCATCTCCAGGTAGTCGCATATTCGCTGCCCTCAGGGGAATGGTGGACGCAGGATTGGAAGTGCCGCACGGCGAGTCCATTTTGCCGGATGATGACAGAATCAATGGAACTCACATCGACGATTCAATTGCTACGGCGGTCGAAGCGGCGAAGAAAGCGATAGAGGGGGCATAGTATGAGCGAAAAAATGGTTGAGCAACCCACAGAGGAACCTACCGAAGAACCTGCTGAGGAACCAGCCAACCTAGCTCCTGGCTTGGCCATGGCCCTAGCTCCCGTGGTGGAAAAGGAGAACGATCGCCGCCGCCGGGGTCCCGACCCATTGGCTGCACTCAGGGCATGGGAGCCTCGCACTCGTCTCGGCCGCATGGTTGCGAGCGGACAGGTCTACACCTACGAGCAGGCCTTGGATACCGGTCTGCCGGTACGCGAGGTCGAGATTGTGGACGCACTCCTCCCTGATCTTACTGACGACGTACTCTCAGTCAACATGATTCAGAGAATGACTGACTCGGGTCGCAGAGTGAGATTCAATGTTCTGTGCGCGGTCGGCAATGGAGACGGTTACGTCGGAATATCGGTCTGCAAGGGTAAGGAAGTGGCGGGCACCATCCGCAAGGCTATCGACAAGGCCAAGCTCAATCTCATCACTGTGATGCGTGGCAATGGTTCGTGGGAGTCCTCAGAAGGCCCCGGCACGAGCGTCCCGTTCAAGGTGACCGGCCACTCTGGCTCCACTCGAATCACACTCATGCCCGCACCCGCAGGGAAGGGACTGGTCATCGGAGACTACGGTCGCAGGGTCCTCAACCTCGCTGGCATCACCGACGTCTGGTCACGCTCCTCCGGCCAAACCCGCACCACCATCAACTTCGCCCGCGCCACATACAACGCACTGGTCGAACTCAACCGCACTCGAATCACTGAGGCAGATCGTCTCCGACTCAACATCACTGAAGGGAGGACTATCAGATGACTTTCTTAGTAATCCGCGCTCGCAGCGATCGCGGTGTCAAGCCGAAGATTCGCGACACCATGTCAATGCTCAACCTGACTAGGGTCAACCACGCCGTCCTGATACCTGACACCCCAGCCTATGCCGGGATGCTGCACAAGGCCAAGGACTACGTGACCTGGGGAGAGGTCGACGCAGACACAGTTTCCAGCCTGATTTCAGAGCGAGGTCGCATGATTGGCGACAAACCAGTCACCAATGCAGTCATCAAGTCCGGCAGCAAGTTCTCGACCATTGGGGCACTTTCGAAAGCCATCGCATCTGGCGATGCGCGAACCAGCGATGTTGAGGGAATGAAACCCGTCTTCCGACTGCACCCACCGAGGGGCACCAAGGGATGGGGCGGCATCAAGCGCAGCTACGTCGCAGGCGGCGCGCTGGGCTTCAGGGGCGAGGCAATAACCGACCTAGTCGGAAGGATGATTTGAGGGATTAACATGGTTTCACGAACAAACAAGTTCCGAGGTCGAAGCCGCTACCACGGCCGTGGCAAGAAGGCTGGCCGGGGTGCCGGTAAGAGAGGCGGCCGCGGCAACGCCGGAATCAACAAGCACAGACTGATGACCCGATTGAAGTACATGCCCGGACACTGGGGGATGCACGGCTTCAACCGCCATCCTAGCCTGCGCAACGTGAACATATCAATCAACATACAGGAAGTTCAAACCCTCGCTGATGGCGATTCCATCAATCTCAGCGAGATGGGTTACGACAAGCTCCTCGGCAAAGGTCGAATCGACCGCGCCATCCACATCACCGTCGCAGAGGCCAGCGCGCGCGCCATAGAGAAGGTCGAGGCAGCCGGCGGATCCGTCACTGTCGGCGGGGACGAGTGGGAAGAGGAGTGAGACCGATGGTTGAGCGCCGTCCGAGCCGATTTGGCACTGCCATCATGGCCATCATTTACTGGGGCGCTCTATTCTACTGGCTCAGAGACGACTTGCTCGACGGTTCGGTCGACGAGCAATCGCGTGCTCTGAAGATGTTCCTCATCTCCTTCCCTTACGTCGGCTTTGTGATGTGGTCGACTATGAGGGATCTCCCTGAGAATATCAGGGAAATCCCGTTTCTGGGCAAGTCTCTCAAGGGACTAATCTGGCTCGTCTTCGTACTCAGTCTCGCCTATTGGGGCTGGATAGACCCGGCTGCAGTTGGATATCTGCTGGTCGGTGTGGCCCTGCTCGGCCTAGGGGCTGCCGGGGCCATGTCAATTCTGCTGTACTCTGGCTCTGAGTCAAGCAGATTGTATGCACTATCGAGACTAGTAGATGTTTACCCAAGCATCACCAAGCCCGAGGGGCACGTCAGATTCAACCAGAAGATGTGGACCACCGTTCTGGTACTCATCATCTACTTCATGATGACCAACGTGATGATTTACGGGCTCTCGGACTCGACACTCGACATCTTCTCGTCGTTCCGCGCCATCATGGCCGGCGCCTCCGGCTCGATCATGCATCTTGGGATAGGGCCCATCGTTACCGGCTCGATTATCATGCAACTATTCGCTGGAGCCAAAATCATCCAGCTCGACCTACAGGACTCTAGTGACAAGCAACTGTACCAAGGTGTCCAGAAGCTCCTCGTCCTGTTCATGATTCCTGTCGAATCAATCCCCCAGGTCTATGGCTTCCTAGATCCTAGTGAGAGCGTCATCGGACAGTACGGACTTGGATGGGCCAACGCCATCATCGTCTCACAACTGTTCATCGGCTCATACTTGGTGTTCCTGCTTGATGAGTTGGTCAGCAAGTGGGGAATCGGTAGCGGTATCTCGCTGTTCATCGCTGCCGGAGTCGCGCAGTCGACGTTCGTCGGAACACTGTCTCCACTGCCTGTAGTCCAAGGTTCTCCATTGAGCATCGACAACCCGCCTTCAGGAGCCCTGCCCATGATTTTCTACACTCTGAGGACTGCGACCAACTCCGAACTAGTGTCTCAGAATGGTTTCGAGTTGATGCTTCTCAATCACGCCAATCCGATCGCTGCACTCGCATCCTCTATTCTTGTCTTCTTGGTGGTGGCGTACGCCGAATCTAGCAAGCTCGAACTGCCACTTACTCATGGCAAGGTCCGTGGCCACAGGGGACAGTACCCGATTCGACTTGTCTACGCGAGCAACATACCAGTCATTCTAATGGCCGCTCTTCTAGCCAACGTCAACATGTTCACTCTTCTCTTCTGGAGCCACCCAGTGCTCTCCACAGTTCCGATATTAGGTAGTCAGGGATGGGGGAGCAGGGCACACTGGTTCGGAGCCTATGAGCCCGGTGCTACCACTCCGACTGACGGCTTCGCATGGTACTCATCAATGGTCAATGGAGTAGGAGACTGGCTGATGCCACTGCTCAATCAAACAGGCGACGCCTACGGTCATAGTCTGCCCCAGATTATGATTCACGTCTTCACATACGTCTTCTTCATGACCGCCGGCTCTACTGTGTTCGCAAAGTTCTGGATTGAGACCACTAACATGGGGGCCAAAGATGTCGCCAAGCAGATTGAGCGTACCGGCATGCAGATTCCAGGATTCCGCAAGAACCCCGTCGTCCTCGAACGTATCCTCCAGCGCTATATCCCACCCGTTACTCTGTTCTCTGGTGCCTTCGTCGGGCTACTCGCATCCGGCGCTGACCTGCTCGGGACTGTGGGTAATGCAACTGGCACCGGACTGCTCCTAGCCGTAGGCATAATCCTGCGAACATACGAGCAGATCCAGAAGGAGCAGGCCATGGAAATGCATCCTGTTCTCCGTGAGTTCTTCGGAGCCGACTGAGTCGATAATCGCCATACTGCTCTGCGATGCCATCTCAGCCCCTCACGTCACGTTGAAATACCGTAGGACGGTCGGCGGGACGCTGCGTCAAACCGGCGTTGGAGATTGAGCACCTAGTGCGATGATATCCTCCTTCAGGTATGGCGCCGCCGAGGAAGTGCGGCCACGAACTAGTTCGTGGTTGAGGAGGTTAACCACAATTATGACTTGGCCCCCGATACAGGGGGTGCAAGAAGCAGATAAATTACATTTCAATGAATGAAGTGCATCTGCGCCAATTAACCAATTAGTGACAACTTGTGATAAATAACTCTGCAAGGATCAGTGAGATTCCGCTCACGCGAAATCCGGTTGATCCTGCCGGAGGCTACCGCTATTGGAGTTCGATTAAGCCATGCGAGTCGCGAGTCTTAGGGACTCGGCGTACCGCTCAGTAACACGTGGGTAACCTGCCCTATGCTGGGGGATAACCTCGGGAAACTGAGAATAATACCCCATAGTTCACCACGCCTGGAACGGTGGGTGGATGAAAGCTCCGGCGGCATAGGATGGGCCTGCGGCGTATCAGGTTGTAGGGGGTGTAATGTACCCTCTAGCCATCTACGCGTACGGGTGTTGGGAGACATCGCCCGGAGATGGATTCTGAGACACGAATCCAGACCCTACGGGGTGCAGCAGGCGCGAAAACTTGGCAATGCGAGAAATCGTGACCAGGGAACTCCAAGTGCATCGGGTAAGACCGATGCTTTTCTTGACTCTTCAAAGGTCTTGGAATAAGGGGTGGGTAAGGACGGTGCCAGCCGCCGCGGTAATACCGGCGCCTCAAGTGGTAGTCGCTTTTATTGGGCCTAAAACGTCCGTAGCCGGTTTGGTACATTCGTGGGTAAATCAAGGCGCTCAACGTCTTGAATTCTGCGAGCACGGCCAGACTTGGGACCGGGTGAGGTGTGGGGTACTCTCAGGGTAGGGGTAAAATCCTGTCATCCTGAGAGGACCACCTGTTGCGAAGGCGCCACACTAGAACGGATCCGACGGTCAGGGACGAAGCCTAGGGGCACGAACCGGATTAGATACCCGGGTAGTCCTAGGTGTAAACGCTGTGGACTTGATGTTGGGAGTGCTCCGAGCACCCTCAGTGTCGAAGCGAAGGTGATAAGTCCACTGCCTGGGGAGTACGGTCGCAAGGCTGAAACTTAAAGGAATTGGCGGGGGAGCACTGCAACCTGAGGATTGTGCGGTTTAATTGGATTCAACGCCGGAAAACTCACCATAGCCGACGGACATATGAAGGCCAGCGTAATGAGCTTGCTGGATTGTTCGAGAGGTAGTGCATGGCCGTCGTCAGTTCGTACCGCAAGGCGTTCTGTTAAGTCAGATAACGAACGAGACCCTCATCCCTATTTGCCAAGATCTGTCCGCAGATCACGGGACTATAGGGAGACCGCTGGCGCGAAGTCAGAGGAAGGCGAGGGCAACGGTAGGTCAGTATGCTCCGAATGCTATGGGCTACACGCGCAATACAAAGGACGGGACAATGGGCTGCAACTCCGAGAGGAATGACGCTATCCCGAAACCCGTTCGTAGTTCGGATTGAGGGCTGTAACTCGCCCTCATGAAGCTGGATTAGGTAGTAATCGCGTCTCAAAAAGGCGCGGTGAATATGCCCCTGCTCCTTGCACACACCGCCCGTCAAACCATCTTAGTTGTGGGTGGGTGAGGCTGCCTCTCTTTCGAGATGTGGTATTCGAGCCTGCCTTCGACAAGGAGGGTTAAGTCGTAACAAGGTATCTGTAGGGGAACCTGCAGATGGATCACCTCCTACGAAACTCGGAAAACCGGGGGGCGGGGCGATTTCGGTCGCCCCGTCTTCCAACCTAAAACCTCCAATTTTTTGCCCCCCAACGCCAGTATTGCACGATATAACAAAATTCCGCTAGACTGCGCTAATCCGGTGCATTATTTACATCATGACGAAGGTATATAACAAACATACCTCGTAAGAGGTACCATGCGAACTTTACTCGCTACAACAATGATGCTGTTAATGATGACTGCGGCCCTGGCGGGCTGTGCGGGATCCGACATCACCCAAGAGGATGTGGATGCTGCGAGAGAGGAAGGTAGAGCTGCTGGAATTGCAGAAGCTACGCCTGTGAGCACGCTGGACACGATTATAGCTCGTGGATCAATGAAGTGTGGAGTAAAGGAGTCCCAGTACGGAATGGGATACCTGGATGCTGGAACCGGAGTTCGCTCTGGTCTGGACATCTCCTACTGCCGCGGAGTTGCGGCTGCTCTAGGGTTGAACCCTGATACTGATGTCGAGTATATCCCGGCCTCAGGATCGGACCGCTTCGACAAACTAGCCTCTGGCACCATCGACGTGCTAATCCGCACCACGACCTGGACAACCAGCCGTGATGCAGATCTGAACGCCGATTTCGCTGGAATGAACTTCTTCGATGGACAAGGTATCCTGGTACGCGAGGACGCGTTCGGGGCTGAAGCCTCTGGCAACTCGGCCAGTGCACTTAACGGCGCTAACATCTGCGTCGGAATTGGTACCACAACCGAGGGTAACATGGTAGACTGGTTTTCCTCAAGGGAAATCTCGTTCACCTCTGTCCCTGTGGCTGACGCTGCAGAGGCAACTGCCAAGTTCATCGATGGTTCGTGTGACGCCTTTACTGGCGACATGTCCGCAATGGTGGCCAAGAAGTGGCAACTAGATGGTGACGACTCAATGGGAGGCGTCGATATCTGGATTGCATCTGAGCTGATGTCCAAGGAGCCGCTAGGAGCGGCAACCCGCGACATGGACTCTGACTTCAAGGACGTCGTGGCTTGGGTCTGGTATGGAATGGTAACCGCTGAGGAGATGGGTGTCACCGCTGCAAACGCAGCTGCATCCGCCACCGCTGCCTGCACTGATGGTAGCGACCCCGGTATGTGCCGCCTGCTGACCGAGAACCTCGGTCTGGGCACCACAGCCAACCCGCTTGCGGGTGACTGGATGCAGGCTGTCCTAGGTGCCGCTGGCAACTACGGCGAGGCCTATGACGACGCGTTCTGCGACGGCACCTACGATGGTGTCAGCGGATCAGTTGCCATGTCCGGATGCCTAATCTCGCGTGTCGGAACCCTGAACGCTCTCGTTTCAGAAGGTGGGCTGCAGTACGCACCGCCTATGCGTTAGAAGATTAGCGACCGAACTTCTTGCGCCGCTGGCCGCCCTTCTGCTTGAACGACTTGCGCTGGGCGCGCCTCTGGCGGTCGCCCTTCGAAGGGCCTTTGGCCTGCTTCTTGCCTTCCTGCTCCTTGGCTTCCTTGGCCTGACTACGCAGGCATAATCCAATGGTTTGCATGACGCCTTCCTTGCTCTCGGCATTGGTAGCGCTCAGAGCGTCCTGGGCCGACAGTACGAGCCTGCCCTCACTCAGGTGCGGGCGTGAGGGATGACTGGCATCCGTCTCGCGCTTCATCTTCGATATCCCTACTGCCTTGGCCGCCCACGCGACGGTCTCGAGAGTAGGATTGGGGGCGCTTGCCTCCTTGGGTACCCTGCGTCCTGCGGAGCGGCTTAGTCTGGAGTCGAAGTAGCCGGTCCAGATGCTCATCTTGCTCGGGTCGTGGGGCATGCTATCGTTACCTCCCCGTATGAGGGGTGACTTGAGGGCTTCGCGAGCCTCAGTCTTCTAGGAGCACACCGGAGACAACCCCGTGCATGCCTGGTCTGCTGGTGACGCGTACCCGGCCGATGTCTGTATCGACGACTGCGCCCTTGGTGATGATATTGCGTCGGATGTAGTTGGGATCAGCATCGTTCTCGATAACGTTGTTGATAGTCGCACGGACGGTCTTGCCTTCCTTGGAATCATTGACGTTAATCTCGTGGGCGGAAAGGAGTCTTACTGTCTGGGAACCGGCCGTCTTGCGGTAGTTCTTGCGCTGGTCTTGGTCACCGACGTAGGCGTACTGGTTCTCGCTGGAGATCTCGGTCTTGCGCTTGCCTCGGTAGCGGTTTGGACGCTTCAAGCGGCCGCCGGAGGGCTTGCGACGAGAAATGCCATGCCACTTTGCCATGCGTCCCGCCGACCGACCGCCCTTATTTCAATGGATTGGAGGGCTACTCGCCCATATCGGAAGCAGCAGCCTCGATGGCTGCGAGCAGTCCGCCATAATCGGTCGCCACTGGGAACTGTGGGAACTCGTCTGTGACGTTGCTTGGAGGGTTGATCAAGATGCCCGCATTGGCTATCGCGAGCATCGAGGTGTCGTTGTACGAGTCACCAGCGGCGATGACGTTGTAGTTTAGCCCGCGCAGGGCCTCGACAGCCCGGCGCTTCTGATCCTCGAGTCGGATGGTCCAGCCGGTTATCCTGCGAGACTCCTCGTCGATTTCTAGAGTGTGGCACAGCAGGGTCGGTCTGCCCAGCTTGTCCATCATTGGGCCCGCGAACTGCGAGAAGGTGTCCGAGAGAATGATGACCTGCCATTTCGATCTGAGGTGGTCGAGGAACTCGACTGCTCCCTCAAGCGGCTGCATCTCCTCGATAACATCGGTGATATCGTCGATTGTCAGTCCGTTGGCATCCAGAATATCGAGTCTGTACCTCATCAGCTTGTCATAGTCAGGATCGTCGCGGGTAGTCCTGCGCAGTTCAGGTATTCCAGTGCGCTCTGCCACGTCGACCCATACCTCTGGCATGAGGACGCCTTCTAGGTCGAGACATACCACCAGCATCGGCCCGACGCCTGCGGGGTGCGTCTTCAACGTGTTCGTCGCCCGTGGATGCGTATGTTCTTCTCGGGCAGCGAACACGACTAGGCGTGAGCGAGAAGAGGCTGCGTCGGCGCACACCGGTCAGATACAAGCACCTGCGCGATGACCTTCGCATGCTTACAGAGTCAGTCGGATTGGAATTGGACCTCACCGAGAGTTTTCTCGAAAGGGGTCACTTTGAGGGTCAGGATCTGATACTGGTCGACAGGGTGCCTGTCGGCATTCATCTGGACAGTGGCGATGGTATGGTCTGGTTCCCTACACTGCGCGGAATCGTGGCCTGGCAGCCCGAGCGAAGCTGGGCTGCAGTCGACCACGGTGCTATTCCATTCCTGATGAACGGTGCCGACTGCATGGGGGCCGGTATCCACCTCGCAGACCCTTTGTTGGAGGCTGGTGACATGGTATGGGTGCGCGACGAAGAGCACGGCAAGCCACTGGCGGTTGGTCAAGCGTTGGTCAGTGGTAGCGAGATGGTCTCGATGACCAAGGGCAAAGCCATCCAGACCTTGCATTGGGTGGGTGACGAGTTGTGGGGACTCGAAACTTGAGGCATTAGCATTCATTTGCCATGAGCGTGACGCTTGTGCATGCGAAGGCTCGTGGCAGTGGTTCTGATTTCGATACTCGCAGTATCCTTCAGTGCTGTAGCGGAGAGCGGAGTCAATGAATCGACTGTTTTCGATGGCACTGGCATAGCATCCTCGCAGTACGCCGATGTCATCCACGAAAACGGCCAGTTCGACATGTCCCTGACCCTAGATGATGGTACTAATGTTACTTCCATGCAGTGGATTACCCAGATCTGTATCAACTCGGGTGTGTGCTACCCACCTGAAACAAATGACATGGGCTCCGAGGACGGGGTGACCTACTCTGCCACAGTAGATGTCAACGACACTGCGAGCTACATCAATTGGAAGTTCGTCCTACATAGCGAGGACGGTTCCGAGTCTACAGTCCCTGATACCGGATTCGGCTGGAAGGTCTGGTCGGACTGCTGGTGGGACAACGGAAGCTGGGGCGGCTCCTCGACTGACTGCCAAGAGGAAGACGAAGGTCTGCCTGGCTTCGCAGCCCCCATTGCAGCAGCAGCCATAGCGATGGCAGCCTTGATGGCACGACGCGACTGAGCCGATGTATGGGCGAGGGCGACGAGGAGCCGGGCTTCATCCAACTCGAGTTCGAAGAGTTGCCTGCTGACGAGATGCTCTCGCGTGCGCATGCATTCTACGAGCAAATGGAGCAGCGGAGAACTACTCGCCACTTCTCGGACCAAGAGGTGCCCCGCGAGCTCATCGAGCTGGCGGTGAAGACTGCGAGTACTGCTCCCTCAGGAGCGCACCTACAGCCGTGGACATTTGTTGCCATCTCGAATCCCGGACTGAAGCGGAGAATCAGGGATGCAGCCGAGGCTGAGGAGAAGAAGTTCTACGAGGAGCGGATGCCGGAGGCTTGGCAGGAAGTCCTGACGCCTCTAGGTACAGACTACGTCAAGGATCACATCACCGATGCACCTTGGATAGTGGTGCTGTTCAGGCAGTCTCAGAGGATGCGGGGGGGGGACGACATGTCCCCCACCTACTACTCACAGGAGTCGTGTGGGATTGCTGCAGGCCTCTTTATCGTCGCAATCCACAACAT
>OFKE01000001.1_pt1 | contig 77870 bp, 62 predicted proteins | sample 1540451 | NCBI WGS metagenome assembly OFKE01 (sample SAMEA104347367, study PRJEB22522) | marine metagenome | isolation source: seawater | reverse complement strand
GTCGTACACCTGCCTGATGAATACGAAGTGCGGGACTTCACATCGGGCGATGACTCGCCCTCGAAATACGAATATGACATCGGGCGATACGATGAATTGCGCCCGGGGATGTATTCGACTGACCTCTTTGAGGGAAGTCGATTCCTCCACGTCGGAATCGACATCGGTGCTCCTGTCGGCACGCCGTGCATGGCTTTCGCCGACGGAGAAATCTCACACTTCGGGTACAATCCAGCCGATGGCGATTACGGTAATGTGGTGATTACCAAGCACTTGCTCGGCGGCGTTCCACTCTGGGCCCTATACGGGCACCTCGATGCGGCCTCGATTGCCGGTAAACGAGTCGACCAACCAGTCTCCGCGGGCGAAGTAATCTGTTGGATGGGAGACAAGCATGAGAACGGCGGCTGGGAGCCACACCTGCACTTCCAGCTCTCTCTGGTCGAGCCTGAGACTCATGACCTCCCTGGAGTGGTCGCGCCCGAAGACAGGCAGCAGGCGCTGTTGGACTACCCTGATCCAAGGCTCGTTCTAGGGCCACTCTACTGAATGCTGGCCAGATGTGCCTTTAGTGAGTCAATCGCGGCCATCTCGGAGGGATTGGCTTCGTTGACCAATGCTAGAGCAATCGAGACCCAATCGGTGACATGGGCCGCATAGAGAAGTCGCTCCAACAGGCTCTCCCCTTCACACTCGATTCGCCAGACCACTTCACTTTCGATGTTGTCCAGCATCCATCCTACGCGCGCTTGCGTACGCGGATGCATCTCCCCTGACGTGAGCACTATGAGGGCGCGCGAAGCTCCCTCAGACACCCATGCGACAATCTCATTGTGGTTCATCTCAGGAACATCAGAGGAATTGGCGAAGCCGTCGGAGTTCTCGTTAATCTGGCAGGAGAAGCGGTACCCAGCCGGGCCGAGTTCAGCAGGAGAGATAATTCCGATTTCTCTGCCTTGCATCGATCTCGCCATCATTTCTGACATCCCGTCGCCTCCAATTAGATCGGCTCCCGAGGAAGTGGTTCTGAGTCGTTCGAGCATACTTGATATCTCGGCCTCGCTGGGCGAGGGCAGGAGCCCCATAGCCCAGCAGGCTGCGAGTTGGGTGCCGAAGATATGGCCGAAAGCAGAGCGAGGTGCCTGACCACCCGGCACTGAGAGCAGGATACAATCGTCACTGCCTTCGAGCATCTCGGCCAGTTGCCCGCCTGAGGATACCCCGATGACGGTTCCTCCAGACTCGAGAGCCTCACGAACCCCGTCGAGGGTCTCCTCTGTGTCGCCTGAGTAGGAAGTTGCGAGGACCAGCCAGTCAGGACCCCACCAACTAGGCAGTCCGTAGTCGCTCCATACCACGAAAGGAAGACCCCCCTCAGCATCAGCCAATGACTTGAGGAATCTCCCTCCAGCGCCCGAGCCCCCCATTCCGAGGCAGACTACTCCGCTCCAGTCTGAATCTACCTCGGTACCTACATCCCTGGCCATCGCCGCTTCGAGGTCGTCCACGAAACGGCGGGTGAATCCGGCCATGTCGCCGATATCGAGTTTGGAAAGCAGAGAGGACATATCGGACTCAGCCATGCTACTACTCTCCTGTTGCTCCCGGCAACGCCAGCCATGCTCCGTCTATGAAGCCGATGCGCAGGCGTGAGGATTGCCCATCGTCATCGTAGGGCAGTGCCACCGTCACCATCCTGAAGTCGATGGGATCCATTACCTCGACAGCCGAGCTGTCGCGATTCATTACTTCCACGAGGTGCTGTTCCGCAGTAGGGCAGACCACTGTCGACTTCTCCATATCTCTCCAGCTAACTCCGGTTCGCTCGAACCTGTCCATTCTGCGAAGATTGGGGCCCCCCTTCTGCCAACCGTCGACCAGCCACAACTGCTTCCTGAATCGAATCACATCGCGAAGCTCATATGCCGGCTTGCGATAACTGAGTGTCAGTCTAGTCACGTCGATTCCATCGTTCGAACCGACCACTGTCGAGGTCTCCTTGATGGTTCCTCCGAAGCTCCTAACGAGTCTCCTACTCCAGTTCTTGGCCATCGCCTTGGAGCCCAGCTGGAGGTCCCATCCTCCGGTCACCGGCCCCTCCTTGGTGACGAAGAACATGGCGTCAGACTCCATGTTCTCAAGCATATCATCGAGTGTTTTCCTGAGTTGCTTCAACTCAATGTCATCCAATCGCCGGCCGGAGGAGCGGAGTTGCACGGTGGCCTCGAAATATGAGCCGGCCTTGCGCGCGCATGCAGGGCAAACGGCGTTGCTGGTCTGCAACAACACCTCGTGCTGGCCCTCGAAACCATAGCCCTCAATGCTGCCAGAGACCTCGACTTGAAGGCGGCTGGTCCTGTCGTCGATGAATTCCACTGAAAATGACACATCGACCTGCTTGGCACGCTCCTCGGCGATGAGATTCTCACGGATACGCAGATCGGCGACAGCGTCCGGGTCCATCTCGGACCAACGGCCCCTTACTTCGAACGAATCGCACTTGACGCAGCGCGACTGCTGAATCCTCTCTGGAATCTTCGATAGCGTGGTGCGCTGCCTCAGACAGCCCTCACACATCCTCTCAGAAGTTAGCGGAGGCGGTGCTCCGCAGGCGATACAGAAGGCCCCGGCTGACATAGTTCTCCCTACCTCCGCTCGACCACTCCGTTTCAAGGATTCCCGAAGGGAAAAAGGCCAAATCACTCATTTTCATCAGGTGAGAGTGTGTTTTCGGCGGCTGCCAGACGGCTATCGACATCAGCCAGTCTGCTCAGCAGCCTGTAGACATAGGCACCTATCAGCCCGATAAAGGCAAGATAAGCTACAGCGAGTTCAGTCATACCGGTCAATGTACTGCCTCCTTGTCTAACAAGCGCTGCAGATGACTCAGTCTTGACTCCATCTGATGCAGGGTGTCGCTGAGCAGAGCGAAGCCGGCGAACAGTACGAAGAACGATGCGAAACCGAGCAGAAGGACTGTCATGATTTCTGGAGCGAGTCCTGCCTCCTCGCTCTCCACGATTATGATTCCAGGATGGCGTTCCTGATACCATGTTGTCGCTAGTGCGGTAATTGGAACCAGAGCGAATCCGAACAGGCCGACTGAAGCAATGGTATCCCGAGTGTCGTGGCCCTCGGGCTGCGAATTGCGAGCGAGGACGAGGAACAGGGCTACGGCGGTGAGCAGCCCGTAGGTGTTCAACCTCAAATCACCCCAGTCCCACGGAACTCCCCACTCCGCGGAGCCCCAAATAGGTCCGGAAATCACCACTCCGAGGCCAAACAGCAGACCAAGATCGGAGCCAGTGCAGATGAGTCTCCAGCCAAACTCCGAGCGACGGGAGTACCAAGTCACAGAGCCAATGAAAAGGACGCAGAATGCTAGAAATGATGACCATGCGAACGGGACGTGCCAGAACAGAATCCGATATGCTTCGGGAGCGTTCCACGCCTCAGGGTCGACCGGGGGAGCCCAGAGTAGACCGAGTAGCAACGTCGTAGCGGCCCCAGTCAGGCCCAACGTGGTAAGCGCCGCTCCAGTTGCTCTGACTGATGTCATGATACGCCGAGACTGCCACTCGTCATCAATGCTGGTCTTCACGCGTCTGGGAGATAGATTGCGACCGCCCAGACTAGGATGGAGATCAAGCTCGCTATAATGCAGGACACCAATGGGTCACCCATCCCGAGTCCAAAGGACATGCCATCTGTCATGATGACTGAGAGAGCATCGGTCAGTTGCAGGAACGGCCAGACCAGAACCAGCAGAAGCAGTGATGCGGCTGCCGCGCTGGCTCGACGGAGGTCGGCCACCAGAAGATGCAGGGCAGCAGCAGCAACTGCGACATCGATCATGACGACTGCGGGAAGCCAGAGCCATCGAAGAATCTCTGATTCCGAGGTGCTGTCAGTGGGGCCAGCAAGGACGAACCAAGACAGATAAGTCAGAGGTAGAGGCAGAAGGATAGAGGCGCCAATCAGCGAGTATGTGGGCCTTGCAGCCGGGCCGACCACTGCATTCCACCACCTCCCACAGTCTGCTTCGGTGAGGCGCCGAACCAAAGCCGGAGATACTACGACCGTGATGAAGGCGGGAACGAGTACGAGCGCTGCGAGCAGATCGCTGCCCGCGTGACCCAAGTCAACCTCTCCTACTAGCGCGTATGCGAGGAGCAGGGCGACTAGGGCCGGTGTTGCACGGCCGATTGTGTCTACAGGATTGCGTGCCTCCATCCTGATGGCCCAGCGTATCAACGAACCATGTGTGCTCGGTTCAATCGATTGGCTGGGCTCGGGTAGCTTCGAAGGCTCGCCCTCGGATGCGCCGGGGGATTCCATTAGAAGGCCATCCTGTACTACTAGCACTCTGTCCGCGCACCTGACCACGCCCTCGTCGTGTGTTGCTACTAGCACACTGTGGCCGTCTCGAGCAATAGCTCGCAGCCAGCCTGTTAGAAGGGCTCTTCCAGATTCATCGAGGCCTTCCGAGGGCTCATCCAACAATACGACTCTCGGGTCCTCACTGAAGGCCGCCGGGACGAGTCCGCAAAGAACTGCCAGACGGCGGCGTTGCCCTCCGGAGAGCTGAGAGACGCGGTCAGCGCGCCGGTGTACCAACCCCCACTCTGAGAGCACCTGTAAGACGGCGTTTTTATCGGGACTTCGTCCGGACGCGCTGAGCGAAATCCGCAGCCTCTCCTCGACGGTCTCCTCACCGCACATCCCGTCGTTCTGCAAGGTCAGACCCATCGGAGGAGGTTCGTTCCTGCGTCCATCAGAATCGCGCACCACTCTCTCCTCATCAGCGTCCGTGCGCCAGATGACGCTTCCCGAAGCTAGTGGGAGTATGCCCGCGCATGTCTCAAGGAGTGTGGTCTTGCCTGAGCCGTTGGCCCCCGCTAGGGCCACCACCTCTCCTCGTCCTATATGGAAATCGATGTCTTTCAGAACCACTCGGGGGCCGCGATGTACTTCGATGCCCGCAACCTGCATCATTGTGCCGTGTTCCACGCGATTCCGAAGGTGGGTTATCGTTTGAGTAATTCCGTCGGCCAACGAAGCGGCTATGCGCTCGGACCTTACGGCTAGGAATGGACTACATGGGTGTCGAGTGGGCTGACTTGGCCGGCATTGACCTGCTGGTGCTTGGGGTTATGGTGGCGTTGGCCGCAGGACCGTATGTATCAGCATCCCGTGGAGGGACCAGTCTGGCTCTCGCGACAGTGCTCTCCCTGATGCTCGTGGCGTTTGTCCAGTTCACGTATTCCGTGCTCTACGGAGTGCCGATGCAGTTCTCATGGATGATCGACCTGCTTGGCATCAAACCCGGCGTCATGGGAGATCCTGCAGAATCCTACAGGATGCTCTCTGCGGCGTGGCTCCATGCGGACTGGATCCACGTACTGAGCAACATACTGGTGATTGCACTAGTCGGGATTCCCCTAGAGCAGCGACTGGGTGGTCGAAGATGGCTCGCAGTATACTTCCTCGGCTTCCTCGGAGGCAATCTAGCCTGGGTCCTGACACATCCCGATTCATTGTCGCCTGCCATCGGTGCCAGTGGAGCGGCGTTCGGGCTGTTAGGGGCCTACATGGCATGCTGGCCCGAAGACAAGATTGAGTTTCCTCTATTGTTCTTCATCCGGGCCTGGCCGGTCTGGCTCATCGTTTTCATCAGGCTCGGCCTAGAAGTCTGGCAGATGTATAATCTGCAATCGGGCACCGCTGGAGAGTCGAATGTCGCTCACATGGCACACGTAGGAGGATTCTTCCTAGCTTACCTGCTTGCTAGGCCAATTGCTCGGGGCGCACCCAGCTCACTCGATTCGACGGAGAGTTCAGCGACCCATTCGGAGCGTGCCCGAGCCCTTCGGACGCAGGCCATAGGACGTATGGGGAGCCTCGATGACGACCCATGGTTCGCAGCTGACAAACCGCTTGACGGAAGGGCTGCTATGATACTGAGGAGGTTGCGCGAGGAGGGCGACGAACTGGAAACTAGGAGAGCTTGGCTGGAAGAGCTCTCGGAGCATACCATCTGCCCGGTCTGTGACGGTGAGATGATTACTGAGATGAGAGGTGAGAACTGCCGTATTCGCTGTGTCATTTCCGGTAGTCATGTCAAGTGGCCTTGAACCGATGTCACAGACGAACCATGACAGGTTGGGATTATACCTCATCTGAGTTTGGCTCTCTAAGAGAGCCATGGGTCATAGTAGGAATCCGAGACTACCTCTGATAGTGGTCGCACTGTTCCTCGTGATGGACTTCTCGATAGGAGCCAGCGCCTTAGTACACGTCCCAGCAGACACAGATGAAGGTACCGAGGTTGCAGTTATATCGAACCCAAGACTACCTTCGCCACTGATGCGCGGGCCCGCAAAGTGCACTGAGAAGGACCGTTCTCTAGGCATCCGCCCCGTCGCTTCTGGTTGGCCGGTCGAGGATCCCGGATGGTGGTTCGGATACTGGTACGACCTAGACTCCGACGGGATGGACGACAGACTACAGAGAATCATCGCCGGAGAAAGGACATCGGTTTCGACGACCTCAATCACAGGATCGGACGGTCTACCGACTGTCGCCATCGTCGTCGATTATTCTTGGCACCCCGGACAGAGTGACATCGATGCCATCAGGACGGTGCTGCTCGACCACGGTTGGAAGGAAGAAGGTTCGTGGTTCGACCCCCTCCGAATCCTCGACTCCATAGTAATCGACCACGTCCCTGTGGGCTCGCTAATCGAAATCTGGTTACTTGACGGAGTGGTGATGATTGAGGAGCAGACCGTGATAGTACCCCTGCTTGACAAGGCGTCTCGAGGCTCGAAGGTCAGGGACTCCGAGGTCTTCGACGAGACGATGCGGGACTTTGGCTACGACGGTTCTGGAGTCGTAATTGCCATCCTAGATACCGGAGTGGACAACGAGCACTTCTCACTGGACGATTTCTCGGACGACAACAACGACAACGAAAAAGAGCCAGATGAACTTGCCGACCCAAAGTGGTTGGGAGGATGCGATGCGACCTCATGGAACTCTCAGGATTGCGACGACGGCAGCATCGACCCAGACGATGCCGACGGGCACGGAACTCACGTGGCTGGAATAGCCCTCGGAACTGGTGACGATCGACGCATAAATCAGGGCTATGCTCCTGGCGCCTATCTTGTCGACGTCAAGGTCATGAGTGATGCCGGGGCAACAAACTCAGCAGCAACGCTCAGAGGCATACAGTGGGTCATGGACAACGCCGATCACGACTGGGGGAACAACGAATCGAGTGAGGGTATCGACGTGATGTCCATGTCCTTCGGATCCGCCTCTGACCCCCAAGGAGATGATCCCGGTGATAACGGTACAAGCGCCGAAGCTAGAGCGGTCGACGAGGCAGCGGATGCCGGCGTGGTTCCGGTCGCGGCCATTGGCAACGACGGCAGGAGGAGGATAACATCTGTCGGTGCTTCCGACAGCGCCATCACCGTTGGAGCCATAGACGATGAGAATACTATTGAGAGAGGGGATGATATGATCGCCTCATACTCCAACTCTGGCCCTAGGGAGGACGATGGGGACGATAACGAGTGGGAGGAGTTGAAGCCCACAGTGGTAGCTCCTGGATCTAACATAATGTCCGCTCAGCACGCTGCCTCTAGCAGCACCCTCCCAGGGGCTCCTAAACCTCTAGCCGAAGACAGTTACACCCAGCTGTCCGGCACAAGCATGTCCTGTCCCGCAGTCGCCGGTTTCGTCGCAGTCATGCTGCAGATAAACGACGACCTCAGCCCGCAGGAGATCAAGGACCTTTTACAGAACAATTCCGAAAGACGTGGGCAGGCCTCAGAACCCAGTATCACGGAAAAGTGGAATGAACAGTACGGCTTTGGCATCGTTGATGGCAACATGATTCTCGAGGCGATGCTCGGAGGGGATGTGGATCCTGATCCTGGGGGCAACAACACTGACCCGCCTCCACCTGGATCGGGGGACTGGGTAGTCATGGAGAATCCTGAGGTGGACTCGTGGTTAGTGGAGGGCGAAACCTACAGTGCAAGAGGTCACATAGACGAGGATGCGGAGACCAATGGCAGTATCGACGAGATAGCAGTCAGAATCTCATACACACATAGGCCCGAAGGCGAGCCGAAGAGAGAGGTGGTGTTGCTTGACTGGCACGCAGCCCAAGGAACCTCCAACTGGACAACTCCATTCACTTTACCCGAGTTCACCGAGGATGAGATCAACATACTTGAGGTGATAATCGAGGCTCAGGCAAAGAACGAATTTGGACAGTGGAGCGATGTAATCGAGCAGAAGCATGAGGTTGGCTTGGTCGCCGTCACTATGGGAGGCCCTAGCGGACAGAGCCCTGTCTCCGGGAACGTCAACGTGTTCGGTACTTGGGATTCGGTGAACGGAGGAACTGCGCAGTGGAGACTAGGCACTGACTCCTGGGGAACTGCTCAGACCTTCGGAGGAAGCGGTAGCGGTAGCGGTGATTGGTCTGTGACTTGGAGCACCGAGGATGTGGATGACGGATTCTATCGCCTCTCCGCTAGGATGGTTAGCGGAGACGGAATCTACTCCGAAGAGATACGTCGGACCGTCGAGGTGGATAACGACCCACCGGCCCCTAATCTGATGTTCAGGACCGGCCTCTCAGTTGAAGAGTACGGGATTCATCTCACTCAAACATATGTCAACACCTTCCTAGAAATCCGAACTGAGATTCGTAACGATGGTGATTTGGCGGCATCGAATCTCGCAATCGCACTGTATGAGGACGGTTCGCGCAAGGACGAGATGGTGTTGCCCAGCATCGACAGCGGCGACATCATCGAAGTGGTACTCTACTGGAATCCGACCACCGTCGGCGACAAAGTGGTGATGGTTTCCCTAGATCCTTCCGATTCGATTGAGGAGCTGAATGAGGAAGATAATGAACAGACAATCACCTTCCCAGTCATCCAGAGGCCACAAGGCATAGACTTGGCCTTCCGAGAGGGGGCAGTTAGGACAGAGCCAGCGATACCGCGGCCCCTCGAGCAGTTCCTCATCACAGCCAGAGTCGATAATCTCGGCTCCAGTGATGCCGCCAGCGTCGAAGCCACACTAGAGATTCGCAACAATCTGGGTTGGGAGCTGGTGTCATCTACTGCAATCTCCCTAGTTATCGGCCAGGGTGCGTCGCAGCTATCCTTCGCTCATCGGGCCAATCAGTCCGGCCCTCTCGATGTCAGAATCACTCTGAGTGGCTCCGGATTAGCCGACCTAGATTGGAGCAACAATCAGGTCGAGACGACAGTGCTGGTGGACGAGTCCACCCTATCAGGTGCCCGCGCGATGAACTTCGATGCAGGAGAGGTACCGATCAAGGTCATCGACCTCGACGATGAGGGTATAGTCATCACCAACAACGGAGGAATGCTGTCGCTATACAGGTTGAACTCCAACAAGGGTACTACAGCCTGCACTAACGTACTGGATGAGATGTGGGCTGGCGACATAGCAACCTGGAGCACCGAGGACGGTTGGGCGCACATCGTCTGGACTCGGAGGTTTCTCGATTCCTCTGGTTACTTCCTCCAGACCCTGAGCTACTCCGCCATAGACGCCACCTGCCAGATGTCGCCGATACAGGATCTGATGGACCCCCTCTTGCTTTCGGATGGCAAGTACTGGGGCATTGACATAGACGTCGATGACGAGGAGGTTCTAGTCTCAGGCTATCACAGAGATATGTTCACCGGAGGTACATTCGGCGATCAAACCAGCGTTTTCCTTCTGCACGCAGACAACCCGACCAAATCGTCAGACTGGACGCTTACTCCGAACATCATTGGTGAGTTAGACCTAATTCCGGGGGCCGCAAGTTCGTTGGATATTGAGTTCGGGGAGGACGATGGAGCTCACCTCCTGTATCAGTCCACAAGAAGTGACTCAACGGGGATAGAGAGATATGGCCTGTGGTACGCACACGGTCTCATTGAACAGTCTTCGTGGACCTTCAAGAAGACGGTTGGCGACGAGGCTTCCCTCGCGGTCATGAAAGTCCAAATCATCAATGGGGAAGAGCGGATTACGGCAGCGTGGAGAGAAGGCGATGGTCACGAGTCGGTGATGATTGCCATAGTGGCTGATTCGTCGTTTGAAGCAATCGACAACCTGACTCGCACCTACCCCTCAAGGGGACTGAGTTCCATCGTGATGCAAGAGGTTGACAGAGGCGTGCAGGTGTTCTTCGATGTAGTCGGACCAACCGGACCGCAGGTTAGGTTTGGCATCATAGATGCTGAAGAAGGGTGGCTTGGATTATCCAACCGCCTCAACCTCGGGAATCTCTACCTCATGGATCGTTCTCCAGCCAGCAGTGAGACTGTTTTCATCCATACCTCTGCCAGTGGTTGGCTAATCAGGGCTGTCGTAGATGACAACGACCCGAACGGCGATGGTGGATCCCTGCTCGATGAACTGAGGCACGCTCTTGGCCTAGATAAGCAGAACTTCAACATCCTCCTAGGTGGATTCGCCATCACCATTCTGCTTCTGTGCACCGTCATCCTGATCACTCTATCCGCTAGGGGCATCAGGTGGATGAGGGGACGAAGGAATTTCCAGGCGGCGGGCACCGTGCTGCTCGAAGAAGATGTGGTAGACGTTGTCGATGACACAGACATCGCTGTGAAGACAAGCGAGGAAGATGATGTCCAGTTGGTCGAGTTGGTAGAGGTCAACGAAGGTGCCGAGGGACGTCGGGGACGCCGACAGAATCGAGGTCAGATAGCTGACGTCCTTGAACTTCCACCTATGCCGATTCCTACTCCAGCGCCAGATGTCAAAATTCCCGAGGAGGCATCCCGCCCTCCCGATTTACAGTTGAACAAGCCAATCATTTGCCCTGAGTGCGACAGCAGGTTCGAAGCTCCACTCGATATCCAGGCCGCTAAGTGCCCTGTATGCGGAGAGAACATCGCCCTCTGAGGCCTCAGATGGCGTCGATATTACTCGCCTCAGCCTCACAACGCCGGTACGACTGGCTATGCAGTTTCCTAACCGATGGTGAGTCCAAAATAGAGTCTCGCCCCCTAATCTCGCCGGAGCCCACTCCCTCCAACAGACTGGATGTGAGAGTGCAGACCGAAAACACGTGTATTGCAAAGGCGAATGCCGCAGCTAGTGAGATGGCGATATCGGGGGCTTCTCATGATCTGATCATCGTCGCGGACACCCTAGTGGAGGACCCAGAGGATCCTCTCGTCGCCATGGGCAAGCCGGGAGATGTCGTCGCGGCCACTGCGATGCTGCTCAGACTGTCGGGCCGAAGGCATCGCGTCTGGTCCTCAACCGCCCTGCTCTGGCCGCCGGAGAGTGATAGAGAGGGGACTGAAGTCCTGCACGGAGGGTGGAGCGCAGATATCTGGACGGAGTCGGCCATCGTCGAGTTCGCCGACCTATCTACGGACACTCTGGCCGATTTGATTCTCAGTGACTCTTGGGTCGGGAAGGCAGGCGCCTACGACCTAGCCGGAGAAGCTAGGGCTAACGCAGATCTGGTAGAGGGGCACGAGGTCACTGTGCTTGGATTCGCACCTGCGGCCATCGACGCGCTGCTCGTAGCTCTGAACTAAACGAAAACTACGCCACCGTGCTTGAGCACGAAGTCGCGCTGCAATTCGTCAAACCACTCCAACATCGCCGAGGTGAAACGCACGGCGATAATCTCAGAGTCCATCAGTAAGTCGTCCTGAATCCCCTTCAGAGTACCCGGTGCGGCCCCGCAAGACACGCAGGCCCCGTCTAAGTCGAGGATCAACGAAAGCACTCTACTGCCGCTATTCAGCGCCTCTATGGACGCGCGCGCGACGACCAGTTCCCCTCCATGTCCATCCAAGGCCGCCCTGACGGGACCGAGCCGTGCCATCAGCGCTGGGACAAGGTCACTGTCGTCTGTCTCGAAGAGGTCGACTACAGAGAGGGTTTCCAGACGGGCAATCTCCTCCGGGTCGTGAGACTCTGTGATTCTCCTCTGAGCCTCCTTCTCCATTGCCGCTCCAATTTGTGCGCGATAGGCCTCTTCGATGGTTTCGGAGACTGGAGTAGGGGTGTCTTCGTCCTCTGTCATGATTGGCTGGATGGGGTATCTGATTTTAGGGTGACCTAAAAATAAAGCAGACATTCAAAAGGGGCCTGTGTAGGAACATGCCCATGGGACATGGCGAGTCTGATATCGAGGCGTTATTGGAGATTCGAAATCTGCATGCCGGAATCGACGATATTCAGATACTGAAGGGCATCAATCTCAGCATCGCCCCAGGGGAGATACACGCCATAATGGGGAGGAATGGGAGCGGGAAGACTACAGCTGCCAACATCATCATGGGGCATCCCGATTTCAAGGTCGAGGCCGGGCAGGTCCTGCTCTCCGGAGAGGACCTTCTGGAGCTCGAGCCGTGGGAGAGGGCACGAAAGGGCGTGTTCCTGTCCTTCCAGTACCCACAAGCAGTCCCTGGCCTTCAAGTCGGCAACTTTCTCAGGAAGTCGGTAGCAAGCGTCAGAGGAAAGAAAGCCGCGAAGGGTGCCGCTTTCAGGGGCGAGCTCAATGAGGCCATGGATACCCTCGACATCCCTCGGAGCTTTCTCTCCAGATACGTCAACGACGGTTTCAGCGGCGGCGAGAAAAAGCGCTTCGAGATACTGCAGCTGCTCCTGCTCAAACCCAAGTTGGCCATATTGGACGAGACCGACAGCGGCCTCGACATAGACGGCATCAAGACTGTCGCGGCAGGAATTAACGCCGCCGTCAGGGGAACTGACTCAGGCGCACTCATCATCACGCACTACTCGCGCATTCTTGAGCATGTCAAGCCAGATAAGATTCATGTCCTGATAGGAGGTCAGATAGTTGCCACAGGAGGCCCTGAGCTCGCTACGAAACTAGAAGAGCGAGGTTACGAGTGGCTGGACTCGAAGACTGAAGTGGAGGGAATAGCATAATGCCAGTCAACCAGGTAGCACAGGAGGCCGTCGGAGACTACAAGGCTGGATGGCACGATCCAGAGAACTCCACAATCCGCTTCGACTTTGGACTCTCCGAGCAGGTCGTCAGAGATATCTCTGCGATTAAGGAGGAGCCACAGTGGATGACCGACATCCGCGTCAAGGCGTTCCACCACTTCATGGAGCGCCCGATGCCCACATGGGGTTCCACCGAGTTGCTCAACTCGATTAAGTTCGATGAGATCTGCTACTTTCTACGCTCGGGCGAAGGCACGGAGAATGACTGGGATGATGTTCCCGAGGACGTCCGGAACACCTTCGACAAACTGGGCATACCTGAGGCCGAGCAAAAGTGGCTCTCGGGAGTGACAGCACAGTACGAGTCGGAGGCCGTCTACCACAGTATTCGCGAGGATCTTGAGAAGCAGGGCGTCATCTTCCTCGACATGGATAGTGGCCTCCGTGAGCATGAGGACATCGTGAAGAAATACTTCTGCAGTATCATCCCCTACCAAGACAACAAGTTTAGCGCGCTCAACACCGCCGTATGGTCGGGAGGCTCGTTCATCTACGTCCCCAAGGGGGTTCACGTCGAGATGCCGGTGCAGGCCTACTTCCGCATCAACGCCAAGAACATGGGTCAGTTCGAACGCACGCTGATAATCGCCGATGAAGGCTCGTCGATTCACTACGTTGAGGGCTGCACTGCCCCCACCTACTCTACCGATTCACTGCACAGTGCCGTCGTTGAGCTCATTGCGATGCCCGGAGCATACATCCGCTACACCACAATCCAGAACTGGTCGAACAATGTCTACAACCTAGTCACCAAGCGGGGCATCGCACACGAGAACTCGACTATCGAATGGGTCGACGGCAACATCGGATCGAAGTTGACGATGAAATACCCAGCAGTGATTCTCAAGGGAGAGGGGGCGCACGCCGAAGTCATCTCCGTAGCCTACGCGGGCGAAGGAATGCATCAGGACGCCGGGGCGAAGGTGCATCATCTAGCGTCGAACACCACCAGTAAGATCCTCTCCAAGAGCATCGCCAAGGATGGCGGCCGCGGGAGCTACCGGGGTTTGGTGTCGGTGAGCAAGAAGGCAGAAAACTGCAAGGTGAACGTCGTCTGTGACGCACTCATTCTCGACGAGCAAAGCCAATCTGATACCTATCCCACGATGGAGATCAAAAACCCCTCTTGCCGCTGCGAACACGAAGCATCGGTCAGCAAGGTGAGCGACGACCAGTTGTTCTACCTGATGAGCCGCGGCCACTCAGAAGACGAGGCGCTCGCAATGATAGTCAATGGGTTCTTCGAGCCATTCGTCCGTGAACTACCGATGGAATACGCAGTCGAGCTCAACCAGCTGATGGCCCTCGAGATGGAAGGCAGCATAGGCTGATTCGGGGTGAGCCATTGGATTCCACCGCAGAGTACCTGTCTCTTGACGAGCCCACTAGGTCCAGCCATCTCTGGAAATATACGCCATGGCGCAGGATTCACCCAACCGGTGACATCACCAGCATCCCTGATGTTGGAACGCCCCAACTCAGGCTCGGCGGTCTCGATGGAGGCGATGCTCCAGAGGGGATACGCCTGGAGAAAGGGGTGATGTCTGTATCAGGACTTCCGGAGGGCGATATAGTCACGGGTTCATTCCTGCAGGCAGCCTCGGCGAATTCACAGTGGATCCTTCACATCGAGCCCGGCTTCACCTCGCAAGACCCTGTGGTTCTCGACATCGATGTGAAGGATTCGTCATCGATCCTGCATCTCTCACTCGATGTTGGACGATTGTCCGAGTTGGAGCTGATTACGCGGGTGAGGGGTTCTGGCAAGTGGTTCGGTCTTCTGCGTACCGGAGAAATCGGAGCCGGAGCCATCCTCAATGACGTGGTCGTCTGCCTGCAGGACGAGGGTACTTTGCTCCGTGTCGATTCGATAGCAATCGGCAGGGACGCGCAGGTGCGCGCAGGGACTGTCTCTTCTGGCTCCGAGCGGACCAAGGCGGACCTGCGTTACAGGATGGGGGAGCCGGGAGGCAACCTCAGGGTCCTCGGCTCGATATTCTCTGTAGACTCGATGCACATAGACCACCATGTGGAGATACACCACGATGCCCCCGAAACTTTCAGCCGGCTCACATGGAACTCAGCGTGCGGTGGCGATAGCAGGACTGTCGGGACGGGGATGCTTAGGGTCGCCGATGGCTCACGTGGAGCGGATGCCGCTCAGATCTTCCACAACCTGCTGCTCTCAGGTAACGCCGAAGCGGACTCTATCCCGGAGCTAGAGGTGCTGGAGCACGAGGTCGTCGGTTGCGGGCACGGCACGGCCAACGGGCCGCTAGATGAGAACCAGGTTTTCTACCTCGAGTCGAGGGGTTTCGACCCCTCTGAGGCCAGAAGCGCCCTAATCGCCGCCTTCCTCAACTCAACTCTCTCCGAAATGGGTAGTGACTCGTTGCACGACTGGCTGGTTAGGCTCCTAGAATCAGAGTTACGCGACTCGAACATCTGAGGGCAGTAATTGATTTGAACCGCACTACCAAGCCCGGCCCATGGACGTTGACTACTGCGAAGACATCTCGTGTCAATGTGGTTTCAGAGGCAGGGCCATCCCCCTGCGCCAACACATGGAGTGCCCACGCTGCTGCAGAGTGGTCGAGGCGTGCTGCGAGGGAGTTCCTGGGCACCCCTAGGCTGAGCGGTCCCTGTAACCAGATAGGAGCGTAGTCATTAGGAGTCCCGCAGCGGCACCGAAAGTCATCCCCTGCATTTCCATCCCCGTTCCTGCTAGGTCTCTGAAAGCGAGAGTCATGGCGCCTGTCATCGGGACTACGAAAACCACGAATCGCCCGAGCCACTGCTTGGGGGTGGGTGCCCTACCCATCGGCCTGAGGGTAACCGAACTCGACTTCTGTATCACCTGCCACTCAGCACTCTGCGCCCCGACCTTCAGCCGCTGCATGACAGCAGGCCTAATTCCAGGGTCTGCCGACCCCGGGTGAGTATCCTCTCCCCTGCCTGTGACCAGTTTCAGCCGGCCGAGGTCAGACCTGCGCTCAAGCAGTCTGTCTGTCAGAGCGGCTGCAGAAGGGGCGTCAAGTCCATGCAGGTCCACCACCAAGACCCCCCTATCTCGCCTCACTTGTTCCTCTACAGTCCAAGTACCACGACCTGAATCGGAGACTCTTTCTTCAATTATCGCCAGAATGGCTCTGACCTTCGTGACCTCCTGCTCCCTTATGGCCTCGGGGTCCCTACCAGGGCGGGACGTCTCACGCAACCTGTAATATGCGAAAGTGGACACGACTACAGTTGCCGCGAGCCCTGCCACGAGACCGGAGCGCAGAGAGCTCATGACCTCCGGACTGTCTAACCCGCTGAGGAAGATAGCGATGAACGTCGCCATTACCGCGACCATGGATCCGACCACTATGCCGAGCCATGCCGCATCACGGTAGTTCAGGTCGCCCATACAGAGCGGAGTGAGTGCTTGCTCAAAAGAGTGCGAGGGTATCGAAAATGACCGTATGGCATAGTTCATCAGTAGGTCTTCGATGCGAGAGACGTGTCGCCACTAGCCAATGGACTGAGTGACAGAACTAGGGAAATGAGTGTTAGTAGGGTCGTAGCGGCAATAACCGGAGGGTATCTGCTGCTGTGCTTCATCGCTCCAGTGATGATACTCGAGGGAACTGTTCCAGAACTCTCCGGCAGGGCCAACGCCATGGACTACGCCACAGATGGCAGTTGGGGCAATCAGGACCACGGTGAGGATTCAGCTCTGGGTCATGATCAATCGGCGCACGGAGGAACTTTCTCTTGGACCGAACTTAACCCGGCATGGGCCTTCGTTTACGGCTTTGGGGACTTGAACTGCCATCAGAAGCATGAGAGGTCCTGGGAGATTAACGGTAACCAGATGCCGGTGTGCACGCGGGATGTCGGAATATTTCTCGGCTTGGCTATCGGGGCCGCGCTGTTCGGTTGGCGCGGGCTCAATCGCTGGACCATTCGGGACAGTTTTCTATCAGTGTTCCCTGATAGCAGACTAGAATTCATCTACCTAGATGACCGGAGGATGCTGGCCGTGCTAGCCATAATCGGTATCGGACTCGTGCCGATGGCTGTCGACGGCTTCACGCAGATGCTCACTGAGTATGAGTCCAACAACCCCCTCAGAGTGATAACCGGACTCACCGCTGGTATAGTCTTAGGATGGTGGTTCTCCGCAGCGTTGTGTGCCAGAACGAAGTACTTCGATGACGATTCTGCTTCGGTCCTGCTGCCGGCCAATGCAAGGCTGATACTGAAGTGATTATCCCTACTTGCCCTGCCACCAAGATACGAGGCCGCTCGCTCCGGCGGGAAGGGGGGAGTTTTCCGTTCCTAATCTCAACAGCGCTATCCTCTCCAGTGAATCCCTAACTGCGGACGGATGCTCGCCCGACCTGACGATTTGACCCATCGCGAACCTGAGATGAGCCTCGGGATTATCTGACATCCATCGGCGAATCGCATCTCTGAGTGGCCAGATGGTGAGTATCGTCACTCCCAACATGCGATAACGCTGCTTCAAGTGAGACCTCGGAGCGTCCCTGCCCACGAGTGCCTTGTGCTTGTGCACCCAATCGGTTCGCTCGTGGAGGAACTTGACTATCCTCTGGGTGTGGCGCTCGGAGACAGCTCTCACCGGCCCGAGTGCCTGGCGCAGTTCGGAGATATCGGCTGAAGGTAACAGGGCGAGTGTGCCGCATATCGAAGACATGGAATGGGAAAAGATGCTGAGAGGCACATCGACCCTAGATTCTTCGCTTATCTCCTCTAGTACAGCATCATGCTCCGATTGGGCGTCCCTGAGAATCCGCCATGGCGCTGAGCCGTCGGGCCAATTCAAACTCTCGCTGAACGGTTCCACTCCGATTCCAGAGAGTGTGGTCTGTCCCTTTGATGCCCTCAACAACTTGCGCAGGAAGTTTCTCTCGACGACCTCCATCCTGACATTTAGCGGCTTTGGCCTAGAGTGTACGAACTTCCTTATCCTGCGAGTCAGTTCGTGCCGGAACTCCCGTTCAGTCCCCTCGTTCAGAATGGGGCCAATCACCGCGCCCATGTCGAACGGCGTGGGCATCTCTATCTCACCGGATAGCAACGAAGTGTAACCTTCTCTGATTCTCTGTTGCAGTTCGGAGGTCTCGAAGTACTCCTCCTTCTCGGTTAACGCTCTCAGTGTGCCTCGCTTGATTCTCCTCAGTGCCACCTCGGGGTCGCAGTCAACCCAGATGCAGAGGTCAGGGACTAGTGCCGCCGAGTTCATGTGCGCCACTCTGTCGACACCGAGCCCTCCCACAACTCCTTGGTATACCAATGAAGAGTGAATGTTCCTCTCGCTGACCACTGCCCTACCCTCCTCCAGACGGGGCAGTATCCAGCCGTGCGAGTGGTCGACCCTATCGGCGGCGAACAGTCCGGCCTCCTGCTTGGGAGTCATTGTCTGCTTGCGGACCGATTCGATGGCTAGACGGCCTAGAGGGTGTTCCCTGCGCGGCTCTCCAGTGGCCTCGACAGAAGTGAACGAGAACTCCTTGTCCAGCACTTCCGAAATCACCTTCGTAGCGAGGCCCTTGCCGCTGCCATCGCCTCCTTCGATAGTAATCAGATACACTGGCAAACCTCGAGTTATTCCTCTCTGTGGTCGGTGAACTGATCCCTCGCGAGATGGGCCATGCCCATCCCCAATAGAATGAACATAGGACCTACGAACAGCATGCCTCGGCTCCAGAGTCCGAAGAACGACAGCCACCAGGTTCGCTGGTAGCGGTCGCCTCGGTAAGCCTCGAGGCCCCCTACCATGCCAGCCAGCCCGGCCAAAAGGGTGAGGGCTGCTATGGTGGAGCCGATTAGTACCGACTCACTGAGATGGCTCTCTCCGGACATATCGTACTCGTCGAGTCCGTCACCATGCATCAGTGAGACAGAGATCTGCGCGTGGTCACCCGGTACGAGGATGATCTTGACGGTTCGGTTCCCAGGATGATCAACTAGCAAGGTGGATGTCCGTCTGGGCACGTCATCTATTGAAAACCGACCGCCGGAGTCAGTGAAATCGTGACCAATCTCAAGTTCATCGGAATCGAGTATGCTCACTCTGACTCCCTCTACTGGTTCGCCTCCTGTGGTGCTGTCCTCTAGTGCGGTACTGACGATTCCGTCGACATCAGCCAACCCGTCCGAACCATCCAATTGCCCTGCTAGGATCTCACCCACATTCGTCGAGATTAGAGCGATTCCGAGAAGGACTCCGAGAAGGCTCCCGATGAATATCATCAGCGCCCCAGCCACTCTGGTAGCTGAGTCTACAGAGAGATCGTGCAGCCACAGTTCCATGGCACTGTAATCCTCGAACTCGTCGCCGTTCGCCTCGCTCACTGTCTCTCACCCGCCTCTTGCTCCTCCTCGCTGGACATCGGCGGCTGTTCACTCTGCCGCTTAACTACCATCAGTATGAGGAACTGCATAATCGTACTCAAGAAGCGGAGCGAACTCAGGAAGACCACCAGAACGGCAATCAGCAGAACTGGCCAAATCGACTTCAGGATGGATATGGCCAGAGATTCTAGGGGCTCTTCCTCCTGAGTATCCTGAGTATCTCCGAACAACACCAGATGCATGGATGTCCAGTTCTTGCCTGTGATGAGGAATGCATCCTGCTCTGAGACATAGGCAATCCCGTTCAGGACGTTGTTGTAGCCGTCTGATTCGTTCTCGGCGAGCATCGAGGCGTCGATAGTCAGTCCGACCTCGCCGGTGCTCTTGTCAATGGCGACGATGGAATCGCTGCCCCATACGTTGGCGTACACCGTCTGACCGACGCACTCAAGCTCGTTGAGCAGGCTCACTTCGTTGCCCTGGTCAGTCACCCTCAGGATTGAAACTAACGTGAAGTCTTCCGGGTTCCTGAAGGCTAATTCGGAAGTCCCGTTCGACATCACTAGGTGGGTTCCGTCGTAGCACAGCCCCCAGCCCTCTCCCGAGTAGGTGTGATTGGCGATCACGGTCAACGATTCGATATCGAAGACCAGTGCTACGCCCTCCTTCCAAGTCAGCATCACGATACTGTTGCCGACGACCGTAATGCCTTCTGCGAACAGCGACTCGTCAAGCTCGATCTGACGGATTACCTGACCGCTCAAGGGATCGATCTCTCTGAGACTGGAGTGTCCGTACAGTCCAGTGCTTTCGTAGAGTGATCCATCATGCATCTCGAGCCCCTGTGTGAAAGCTTCCGAATCGTGCTGATGAGAGGAAATCAGAACTAATTCTACTGTTTCTGATTGCGCTTGGGCAGACGTTGGCAGGCTGCACGTGAGGATGGCGAGCAACATCGCGACAGCCAGTGCTGGCGCTGTAACGTGCTGTTTCATGTACGAACGATGCTCCATCGATGTTAAAATAGGTCTTTGAGCGGATTGCGGCTGAAAACAACACGGAGTGTTGAACATGCCCCCCCACAATGCACCAACGTCCCGCAGAGCATCTGTCATGCTGGTCCTGACGATGCTGTTCGCCAGTCTTTCTCCTTTGACTCTCGCAGAGCCGCAATCCACTGAATCGGTGACTGAGGTCATGTCGGGCGACCTCTCGGAGTTCGACCCCTCTATTGAGGGCAAGCGGTACCTGTTCACAGATGAATTCGAACCGATATTCTCGGCTACCGGTCACCTGAAGATCGAATGGAGGGAAGCTGGTTATCCTGGGTTGGTGCTCCCATTCTCTCCGGGCTACCTAAACTCGAGATCCACAGTACGTTCTTGCGAAAATGCATGGAGTCAAGGCGATACTGGCAACGTCTCCACAGCCAGTGGCAGCGTCTCTGTCACGGCGCAGAAGGTATCTGCCAATTCTGCTATTCTGGTTGAGAACGGCCAGATTATCTCGTCTACCACGCTCAATGATATTGCCTCAACCTGGGAATCGACGATTTACCCCACGGACACGACCTATTTCGGCAGTCCGCCCGATGTCGACAACAACTGCCAAATCGAGATTGTCCTGATTGCCATCGACGGATCAGGTGGGACCGGCGGATACTTCTCACCCGGTATCTCGTCGGTTAGGGAATCAGTGTTCGTCGACGTCGATGACATGAGTTCGAGGAACACTATCCTTGCTCATGAGTTCGAGCATCTGCTGCATAACGCGAGGGATCCGTACGAGTACCTGTGGATCGATGAGGGGGCGGCGGACATGGCAGCGTACCTAGCCTTCGGAGTCACCAGCACGCTGACAGGACACGCCAATGAATGGTCACAGGACAGCAGCCTCAGCGTGCGGTGGTGGAACGGCAGGATAGCCGACTATGGCGCCGGTTTCATGTTCCTGATGTACCTAGCCGACAAGCTCGGCGGTGGAGCCGCAATCCAAAGACTGGTCGCCGATACGGCTACCGGCGGAGTAGGTATTGAGAATCTGGCTCAAAATCCAGAGACAGGTGCGACCTCTATTGGGACGACGATGAGCGAGATCTTTGCTAACTTCAGTGCGGCAGTGTCCCTCGACAGCGCCCAAGGGGCCTTCGGATTTACCAACCTCGATCTCACCTCAGGATGCATTGCCGCCTATATCTGCAAGGCCCAGATGAGTGGATACAACGATCAGTGGGTCAACGATTGGAACAGCTCCAGTCAAGATATAGAGGGCTGGGGCATGAGGGCATACAAGTTCGCTCAGGGCTCTGGCGCTCCGCTCAATATGATGGTGCAACCAACCCAATTCGGCTTCGAAGGCGCCATAATGGCTCGCGACGCAGTCACGGGGACTTGGTCGATGAGTAGCCTGCGGATAGACTCCGGAACAGGGGCCGGAACCGGGCTAGTGCACGGATTTGGAAACACCACTGACGAGGTCTGGCTGCTCACATGGTACGAATCCATGGTCACTGACTGCGACTACAACTATGTGTCCTGCGGCATCACCACTGGATCGTACCCAACAGCCTCTCTCACTGTACATGCTGGTCTGATTACCGACCCCGCGGAAGTCTCGATAGACACGATTACCTCCTTCGACAGGGACGAGGACGGGTTGGACGACAGCGTTCGCATCGATCTCGATGTGGAGTCCAACGCATTCTTCGAAATTCTTGAAGTGACCATCGAGGCCTATGTCAACAACAGCGTGTCTGACTCGGTGGTGTTCGACATCACCGCCGGCAATAGTGTTCCGTCTCCGAGAAGCGTCTGGTTCACTCCCCCTTCATCGGGAGACTGGACCTACGGCATCCGCATCCGCGACGTTACAGGGGAGATTGTGGACCAAGCGTTCTCACTGCCCATGGCTCTGGCTAACATGGAGCCTGTTGCATCCGGTTCGATGTCCACGCCAGTCACTCAGACATGGCTACCCGTGACCGTGTTCGGTTCGGGGTACGACTCGTGGGGCTTCGGCCAGTTGAATGGTACATTCAGCCATAACGACACTCCTGTAGGATACATCTGGGACCTCGGAGACAACAACTCGTCCGGATTGAAGAATCCGACCCACTCGTACCTCAATGCCGGAGACTATCAGATTGTCCTAGTGGTACAGGACCAAGGAGGATACTACTCGGATTCTCAATCGTGGAACATCTCGGTGAGCGACATCTCCGACCCAATCCCCGAGATCTCTGTGGATGGAGTCATCATCACCGACGAACTGGTGCTCCTCACTGATCAGAGAGTGCAATTCTCAGCCAGAGGGACCTCGGACAACGTCCCTCTCGATGAGTTGGTATTCACCTGGGACTGGGGCGACGGGCAGAACGAAGGAGGCCAGGGAGTGAGCGAGGCTGGGCACTCATGGGTGGACGGCAGCGCTGACGGAATTATCTACACTCTGATTTTGACAGTCGATGACGGTATTCACATCGTCGAGCAATCCATTTACATCAAGGTCCTGAATCGTTTACCGAAACAGATCTTTGACGAACCACTGCAGACATACACGTTGACTCCACTGACCATGCCGACAGTCTTTGAGGACTCAGATGGGATGATTGTCGAGTATAGCTGGTTCTTCGAGGAGGGGGTCAATCTGGACGGCTCTGGGATGGCACTGACTTCCGACTTTTCCGCGACCGAGTCCATCCTGCAGAATCCCAGCGCTGGATGGCTTGAGCCAGGAATGAAGAACGTCACTCTCGAAGTCACCGATGATGATGGCAACACCTCCGTGGCCCTGCTTCAAGTACAAGTGCTTAATCAGAGACCAGTCGCAGTTTTCGCGAGACCGCAGGATGGAGATGTGGATACGACCTACACATTCGTTAGCGAGTCGTTCGACCCAGATGGTGACACGGCACTGCTGCAGACTAAGTGGGAAATCTCAGACTTCGATGACCCTGTGTACAACGTCTCCTCAGTGAGCCACACCTTCCTCGAGCCCGGACTGTACACCATCAGCCTCACCATAATCGACGACAGGGGGCTCTCCTCGGCCACCAAGTCATACTCGATTAGGATAGCCAACCCACTCCCTGTCCCAGGACTTGAATTCAGTTGCCCGAGCGTCAACGGGTCTGTGATGAGCGAAATCCCTCAGACCGAGGACGGTGTCGTCTGGCAGGTCCCCCATACTGCTGGAGGGGGCGCATTCGTGGCTCCCGGCGACCCAATCAGGTTCGATGGTTCTGACAGTTACGATGCTGACCCACTGTTTGTGGGCCGGACATCAACGGATTCCGATTCATCGGAGTGGAACGGCATAGTCTCGTGGATCTGGGACTTCGGCGACGCCAGCTCGCCGACCAGCGGACCGATGGTGTGGCACACCTACGAGATTCCCGGCACCTACGTCGTGACCCTAACGGTGGTTGACGGTTTTGAGGGTGGTGAGACAAACACGACCACTCTGACCGTTCACGTCTCTAGGGCTCCTGTGATTCTCACCGATGATCCAATCTCTGCCGACTACGTCGCGATGGGTGACATCGTGCTGCTGAACTCCAGCGCCGAAGATGCGGACCTAGTCGACGGCATAGAGGCATGGATGGATTTGGACCAGTCTGACGACAGTGACGGAGATGGCAATCCGGCCAATGACCGTGACCGACCCCTAACAGGTCCACTGACAGTGAGATGGGACCTTAACGCGCTGCAAGATACCAATCTCGACGGCGACACGCGAAACGACTGGTTGTGGGGCAACCAGACTTGGAACCAGCCTGGCGAAATTAGAATCCTGATGCAGGTGTGCGACGGCGTGGGCGTCTGCTCCTCTGAGGAGTACGTAATCACCGTCCTCTCGGTGCAGGAAGATGACAAGCCGAAGTCGTTGGCCGACCTGACATGGAGTGACCTAGTTCCTAACAGGGAGAGCGCGGGGCTGCTAGCCTTGGTTGCGGCCGTCCTCGTACTCGGGTGGTTGATTATGCGAGAGAAAGACGAGGATGAGTTGGATGCCGGAGAGATGCTCGAGACCTACGACGTCACTGAAGTTGAAGTCGAAGGAGGCCTGCCTGGTATGGACCAGCACAAGCCACCTCCACAACCGAAGTACCTGACTGTCCAAGAGCGAAGAAACAAGGAGTCCGGATACATCCGACCTATCAGGACGAGGAGGCGCTGAGCGTGGAAGACGGCCCTAGGAAACTCACTGCGGCCGCAATCAACCTCTGTCTGCTCCTGCCCGTAGTCGCTGTGTTCGTTACAATAATCGCAGCTCCGATTGCATCTGCAGAGGCGAACTGTGGCGACGTTCCGGCCGAAAACTCTCCAGGGATAGATCAGTACTTTGAAGAGCACTCGATCGAAGATGGTGGATTTTGGGGCGAGAATGCGATGTTGAAGCCCCTAAATCGCGACTTCAGCACCGATATGACGGTCTACAACGACAGCGCGAATGCGATTAGTATGGAACTGGTGCCTGGCTACCAGTACACCTTCTGCCTCTATTTTGATTCACAGTCGGCTCCGACCAAGGGGGCGATTGGCGATATATACCTGATGAATGAGGCCAACTGGGACCGCTACCAATCAAGTTACGAAACTAGAGAGTGGGAAGAATTAGAGGAAATTGTCAACGAATTACCAGTGGAATGGAGAGACCTGGCCATGTGGCTGCCGTTCAGGGATGTCCACGCATACGAGAGCGTTTCTAGCCAGGTATTCTCAGTGGCCATAGACTCGATTGGTTCGGCATGGTCCTCCGTCTCTTGGTTCGATTCAGGTGACCCCCAGTACTACCTAGTGGTCGATGGCTGGGACAACGGGAGGAGTTCCGATAGAAAGGCCGCCGGAGGCAGCATGAATATCGAGATATTGGTCGATGTTGAAGAGAGGACGACGCTGCCCAATTTCGTCGCCTACATCCTGATAGCGGCGCTACCGATAGCTTGCATCATCGTCCCTCTTATCATTCACAGCAAGTACATGTCGGCCGGGCTGGGCGATGAAGAAGATTCGCATCAGGTCCCTTACCTCGAGAGTGAGCGCGATGAGCGCAGCCAAGACGGTTAGGCGGTCTCGTATTCTAGCAGTTGCCACGCAGTCTGCAGGTCCGAGGCGTTGATTCTACCCTGTCGTGAGATGTGTAGGCCCTTGTCCATGGTGGTGTATACTAGGGCCTGTTCAAGCAACGGAGCGTGAATCCTAGTCCAGTCGCCGCCCCATCCCAATCCCATGATGGCGTAATGAGCTCCTGAGCTCCTGAGACCCCACGCTGCCTCAAACAGACGTAGTCCGTCGTGACGGCCTGATGACCGGTAGCAGATTTTGATGATATCTCCGGCATCAGAGTTGTCCTCGACATCGTGGATTATCTCCGAAGCCGAGGGAGGATTCTCCGAGGAGTGAAGGGAGGCAACAACCTTGGCCTTCCCAGAAGCATCATCCATCAGAGATTTGCGCGCCTTCGACTCGATATCGACCTCGAGGTCAATCCAACTGACGCCACTATTGATTGCCGCACTCAGCACCTCGATACGTTGTCCTTCTTCTCCCGGATAATGGCCCTGCTGGCGCTCTGGGCGGCATGTAAGGATTACCGGTAGGTCGATGCCCTGCTTAAGTGACTCAAGCGCCCCCTGCACGTCGACCGAGTCGAGTGGTTGCGGGATGAAATCAGGCTCGACGTATTTGGGCCTACGATCATCCCTCTTCGCTTCCTCCTCTGCGGGATCCGGTTCAGGCATCTGCTCTACAACCCAAAGCTTGTCCAGACGTACCTCAACCATATCCGCCCCTGCAGCAGTCGCCATGGCTGCATCCTTCAGCATCTCATCAACGGTGCACCCTCTCAGTGTAACACAGATGAGTGGTCGAGGCATTCGGCCGCTCCACCTTGGCAGTCTGTATAACCATGTCGTGCAATTTCACAGGCCTATAGGCCTGGCACAGGATTAATGCTTCATTTTCAGTGATTTTTGGAGCCTCCCTAAGGAGAGTTGATAACCCTTGACCTACACCAAATTACAGATGCGCTGAGGGTTCCCCTAAGGGAACCCTCAAGAGAAAGGGGAGAAAATGGCCGAGAAGTACGACGCGAAGGCGATTCAAGTCCTTGAGGGACTGGAGGCGGTCAGGAAGCGCCCGGGGATGTATCTAGGCGACCCGCACGATGGTTCCGCCCTGCACCACTGCATCTGGGAAGTCGTCGATAACGCTGTAGACGAGCACCTCGCTGGGTACAATGCCACAGTCGAGGTGAATCTGGAGAAGGATGGCTCTGTCACGGTCATTGACCATGGCAGGGGGATTCCTGTGGGCAAACACCCGCAGGAGAAGATCAGCGCCGCCGAGGTCATCATGACCAAACTCCACGCGGGCGGCAAGTTCGACAACGAGTCGTACAAAGTAGCTGGTGGACTACACGGTGTCGGAGTGAGTGCTGTCAACGCCGTCTCAGAACGGCTGACGATGACCATCTACCGAGGAGGCAAGGTGTGGAGTCAAGAGTACGTCAGAGGCAAGCGCAAGGCCGCCCTGAAGGCGACTGGTAAATCCGACACCACTGGTACGACAATCAACTTCAAGCCCGATATGACCATCTTCAGCGACATCATTGAGTTCGATTTCGAGCAGATCAACACCAGGATGCGCAGGACTGCTTTTCTGAACGCTGGTTTGCGAATCTGGATGCGGGATTTTCGAGGCGAAGATACTGTCGAGATTGAGCACAAGTACGACGGCGGCCTGAAGGAATACGTCGTGGCGATGAACGAGAAGAAGGAGGTTGTCCACGACGAGGTCCTACACATCCTCGGTTCCAAGCAGGGTGACAAGGGCGAAGTGCATGTCGAGGTTGCCATGCAGTGGACCGATGCCTATTCCGAGATTATCCACTGCTTCACGAACATCATCCACAACACCGACGGAGGAACTCACCTGTCGGGACTGAAGGGATCCCTGACAAGGACGATCAACTCCTATGCCCAATCGAGAAAGCTCCTGAAGAACGTCAGCAGTCTGTCGGGTGACGATGTCCGAGAGGGTTTGTCGGCAGTCATTTCGATCAAACACCCCGACCCCTCCTTCAACGCTCAGACCAAGTCCAAACTGGTGACCAGCGAGGTCACCGGCATCGTCGAACAGATAGTCAACGAAAAGCTCGGTGAGTACTTCGAAGAAAATCCCTCTGTGGCCCGCATCATAGTCGACAAGTCGGTCCTCGCGAGCAAGGCGAGGGACGCTGCGCGCAAAGCCCGTGACTTGACTCGCAGGAAGGGCATACTCGAAGGCGGTGGCTTGCCCGGTCAACTGGCCGACTGCCAATCCAAGGACCCCGCCGAGTGCGAGGTCTACATCGTCGAGGGCGAGAGCGCGGGTGGTTCGGCTAAGACTGCCCGAGACAGACGCACACAGGCCGTACTACCTCTGCGAGGGAAGATTCTCAATGTTGAGAGACAGCTGGGCAACCTGACCAAGGTGTTCTCGAATGAGCAGATCCAGCGCATGATTAGGGCCTTGGGAGCGGGAGTCGGTAACGAGGAGGAGGACGAGGGTGCCTTCGATCCTGAGAAACTGCGCTACGGGAAGATCATCATCATGACCGATGCCGACATTGACGGCGCCCACATCCGCGCCCTGATACTAACTTTCATGTGGCGCTTCATGCGACGGGCTATCTCCAATGGCAATGTGTACATCGCAGCACCTCCTCTGTTCTCAGTATCAAGAGGTAAGCACACAGAGTGGGTGCACAGCGAAAAGGACCGCGATGCCGTAGTGAAGCGCCTGCACAAGGAGGCCCCGACTGCCAAGATTAACGTACAGCGATACAAGGGACTGGGAGAGATGAACCCAGAGCAACTATGGGAGACCACGATGGATCCCGAGTCCCGCACCATGATGAAGGTCGAAATCAAAGATTTCGAAACCGATGGAAAACTCGCCTTTGAACCTGTAGATGAATTATTCTCGATACTAATGGGGGATGACGTTCCGGACCGAAGGGCGTTCATCGAGGACAACGCCACCAAGGTGACGGCGTTGGACGTGTGAGGAATCAGAATGGCAGAGGATCTACTTCGAAGGGACATCTCTGAGGAGATGAAGGAGAGTTACATCAACTATGCCATGAGTGTCATCATCGGGCGTGCCCTACCTGACGTTAGGGACGGGTTGAAGCCGGTCCACCGACGTATCCTCTGGGGGATGCACCAGGCCGGCCACACCCACGAGAAAAAATACAGCAAATCTGCTCGTTCAGTCGGGGAAGTGATGGGGAAGTACCACCCACACGGTGACCAAGCGCTGTACCAAACCATGGTCAGGATGGCTCAGGACTTCTCCCTACGGTACCCGTTGATCGACGGTCAAGGCAACTTCGGCTCCATCGATGGTGACCCTCCTGCTGCTATGAGGTACACCGAAAGTCGCCTCGATCGGATGTCGCATCACATGTTGGATGACATCAACAAGAACACCATTGACATGGAACCTAACTTCGACGACACAGAGACAGAGCCGTCAGTGTTGCCGGCTCGCCTACCTAATTTGCTGCTCAACGGCAGCGACGGTATAGCCGTCGGCATGGCGACCAAGATTCCGCCTCACAACCTCAATGAGGTCGCCGCGGCAATCAAGTTCCATGTAGAGAAGGTCATCGAGCAAAATCGCAAGATAGGCTTCGACAACCCGCCCAAGATTGATGCGCTTGAGTATATGGAGTTCCTCAAGGGGCCAGACTTCCCTACGGGTGCCACGATCCACGGGATAGATGGCATCGTCGACATGTACAGAACCGGTCACGGTAGCTTCCACATCCGCTCAGACATCGAAGTTCAGGATGACTCCTCGGGCAAGAAACTGATAGTTCACTCCATCCCCTATCAGGTGAAGAAGGCCGGGATGCTACAAGGCATAGCCGAGCTCGTCCAGAAGGAGGTCATCAAGGGCATCAGGGACATCAGGGACGAATCCAGTAAGGAAGGAATCAGGGTTGTCATTGAGATCAAGCAGAACGCCGATCCTCACGCCGTGCTGAATCAGCTCTACCGTTCCAGCAGGTTGCAAGAGTCTTACTCAGCGAACATGATGGGCATACTAAAGGGCGAACCGGTCCAACTTGACCTGTGCACCATCCTGCACACGCATGTCCGACATAGGGAGTCAATCGTCGAGCGACGCACACAATTCGATCTCGAGAAGGCGGCGGCCCGCGCACACATCCTAGAAGGGCTGATGAAGGCTCAGAAGAGGATGACCGAGATTATCGAAGTCGGTAGGAACTCTGACTCCCGCGAGCAGTTTGAGCAGTACTTGAGGGGCGACGAGAAATACCCCAAGATCAAGCGCTTCGACTTCTCCGAGAAGCAAGCCAAGGCAATAGCCGAGCGGCGCCTGTACCAGCTCACCAAGATAAACGTCCAGGAGGTCTCCGATGAACTGGAGAGACTGAAGCAGGCTATCAAGGACTTCGAGGGCATCCTAGATAGCCGAATCCGACGCCTCGGCATCATAATCGCCGAGCTTGATGCGGTTGTCGATAAACACGGCGACGAGCGGCGCTCCAGCATCGACCCAATGCCTCTGTCAATGGACCGTGAGGATCTTGTCGCCGAGCAGGCCATCGTTATCTCACTGACTCAGGACAACTACATCCGCCACCTCCCTGTAGAGGCATTCCGTCTTCAGAACAGAGGCGGGAAGGGACTCAAGGGGGTGGCTACTAAGGAGGAAGATGCTCCCTCCAAGATAGTCACCTGCTTTTCCAAGGACAGGTTGCTGATTTTCACCGATATGGGCCGTGTCTACGGCCTCAGAGCATGGGAGACGCCGTCTGCCAGCCGCTACGGCAGAGGCTCTCACATACGCAACCTGCTCGGTGGCATCCGCGAAGAGGAGAGGGTAATCTCGATACTCCCTCTCAGCAGGGAGCTCATCGAGAGTCCGGAGGGGAACTACCTGATGTTCGCCACTACGAACGGTCGCATCAAGAAGAGTCGTCTCTCTGAGTACGTCAAAATCAACCGCAATGGGAAGTATGCCTTGCGATTCGCCGAGGGAGATGGTGATTCGCTGGTTACTGTCAGACCCGCCACCGAAGCCGACCATGTCGTGTTGGTGTCGGCGCAAGGCAACGCCTGTAGGTTCATGCCAGCCGAAGAAAAGTCCAGAGTCGATTCCAACTCAGGAGATATAGTGACCGCCCATATCGTTCGAGTTCAAGGCAGAGTCAGCCAGGGAGTCTCCGGGATGAAACTCCGGAAGGGAGACAGTGTGATTGGGATGATTGTGACCGATGACTTCGATACCAGCGTTCTGACTATCTCGAAGTATGGAATGGCCAAGCGCAGCCGCCTCGGTTCAGGCGAGATGATGATCGTGAAGGACGCCGGGGGCAACGAGGTCCTCAACGAAGAAGGTGACGTCATCACAGAGAGGGATGGTTACAGGCGCACCAACAGGGGAACCAAAGGGGTGCGCACGATGTCACTGCGTGATGATGACTGTATCGTCAGCGTACGCCAGATTCCTGACCTTGAAGACCAGTTATTCATGCTCACCGCAACTGGGATGATGATCAGGATGGTGTCTGGCCAGACCAAGGAGACTCTAGGCAAGGTGACCAAGGGCACTCGAATCATGGAGCTGCGCAACGCCGACAGGTCGGGCTACGTAGACGAGATTATCTTCGTTGCTAGGTTGCCCGCCAATCTAGTGGACTCCTTGGATGTAGACGAGCCACCCCTCGAAGAAGAGTGAAACCGCTCGGCTTAAGCGAATGAAGCAGGTGGCAAGAGCACTGCGGCAGTCGCATAGCCTGGCCATTGCGCTGGATTGCTAATCCAGTGGTGTTTCACCTCGGGAGTTCGAATCTCCCCTGCCGCGCCACTCTCTCAAGGACAGTTTCATGCGCTCAGCCGTTCTACGGGATACGTGGACTGGGGGCAGTATACCGGGCTCGCGGGGCTCGCCCTGCTCACATTCCTAATCCTCAGGCACCTGAGCCTGAGGCCATCAAACGAGCGTGACTGGGTGATTGAGAACCGTAGGATGGCGTATGCCGAGTTCGACGGCGATGAGGTAACCATGCGAAACGTTAGAGACTTCAATTGGAGATCAACGAAGGATTTCGATGAACACTGGGCTGACTGGACGTTTCGCCCAAGCGAGGTGACTGGGATCTGGCTGGTGCTCGAGTACTTCGACCCGAAGCGCAAGCCCATTGCCCATACGCTGATGAGTTTTGAATTCGAGGACGGAAGGAGGCTAACCTGCTCAATCGAGGTCAGGAGGGAGGTCGGTGAGAGATACCACCCAATCAAAGGCATGTTCAGGCAATACGAACTAATCTACCTCTGGGCTACAGAGAGTGATTCGATAGGAGTTCGAGCGAGATGTAGGAGGAAATCCAAGACTCATCTATTTGAGGGCGTTGTGCTCGGAGAAGACAGTCACCAGAAGCTGCTCAAGTCGTTCATTCATAGGACCAACGGCCTGCATGAGAGGCCAGAATGGTACCACAGTATCACCAATACCTGCACTACCAACATTGTCAGGCATGTCAACGAGGTCTATCCGGGCAGGGTGCCCAAGGCGGTGGCCGTGCTCCTCCCTGGACTCAGCCCTAGACTGTTGAAACGAAACAACCTGATTAGGCTCGATGGTACACTAGAGCAGACTCTCGAGTCGAGCCTGATAGACCAGCGGTCCGCAGAATGGGACGGAGAGAGTGACTTCGGCGACTGGATAAGGACTTAGAATGGAATGAGAGGATTCAACACAATGGCGCCCTTGGCGTTGTCGTGCTGAGCATCGAGCCAATGGGACTCGAGGCGACCATAGAGTGGTCGCTGCCGCCCTCAAAGAGCCACATGATTCGCTGGTTGACCCTAGCAGCGCAGGCCGAAGGAGATACGGGACTCAACTTCATCGGCAGCGCCGGGAAGGACGTCCTGTCAATGGTGGACTGTCTGAGAGAGATTGGTGCCGTGATAGATCAGGATGAATCTAGATGGGTCATCAGCGGAGTCGGGTCGCGTGGATTCCAAACGCCAGAAGGGAATCTCGACTGCGGCAACTCAGGCACGGCAGCCCGCTTCCTGATGGCGATAGCAGCAGGCATGTGTGAACCAGTCTCCCTTGATGGGGACCAGTCACTGAGACGGCGCGACATGTCGGCTCTGACCGGTGCGCTGAGGGAACTCGGGTGTGAAGTCACTTCGGACACACTCCCTCTGACTGTCACTGGGCCTGTAGTTCCAGGGTCGGCGCACCTTGATGTCAGCGATTCCAGCCAGCCCCTGTCTGCACTCCTGCTGGCTTCACCGGGCTACTCAGGAGCCATTCATCTCAAGACCTCGTCGCACTCTGTGAGCAGGGGCTACTCGGAGCTGTCGTACGAGTTGGCAACTAGATGCGGTTCCTCGAACGAGATGGTGTCGGACGGCGTTGACATCGAGCCATGGCGGCCCGTCACACCCGGCGAGGTGAAGATTCCGGGTGAACTAAGTCTGCTCCCCCTCGCTATGCTGCTCGCAGAACTGCACGACGTCGAGGTCGTACTCACGGGGGACGGCTTGGAACTGTCTGGCTCACTGATGAAACTGGCTGAAAGGACCGAGGAACTGGATTTGCGTGACGAGAGCGATATCATAGCCCCCGCTGCAGCGCTAATGGCTCTGGGCAATGGCGGCAGGATTAGAGGGGTTGCTCATGCCAGAGGAAAGGAGTCGGACAGGATTAGCAGTACTGTTGACCTGCTCAACTGCTTTGGAATGGAGGCTACGGAGACCGATGACGGGATTGAGGTAGCGGGTAGCCAGATCCTAGTCAGGCCAATGCTGCCGTTCGACTCGCAAGGAGACCATCGTCTAGCGATGACTGCGATGGCTCTGGCCAGCAAGTGCGGAGGAAGTGTAGCCGGGGCCGATGTGTGTGCTGTTAGCGACCCCGACTTCATCGAGAAACTGATGATCTTGGAGGATTAGGATGTCACGATTCAAGGGAAATCTGAGCACGCACCTTCTGCTACTACTAGTGGCTGTCATATGGGGGTCAACTTGGGCTGTAGGAAGATTTCTCAGCTACGGGCTGGATGAATCAACAGGGGCCAATCTTGGGCCAGCAACCGCTGCTTGGCTGAGATACTTGGTAGCCGTAATCGCCTTCGTGGCTTGGTGCTGGGCATACAGGAATCGCAATGGTCCGAGGATGCTGCCGCACGACTCACGATCATGGCGCTACACTGTGTGGCTGGGACTGCTCGGGACGATGGCATACCAACTTCTCTTCATGCATGGCATGAAGTGGACGGCGGCCGGCGACGCTTCCCTAATCATCCCCATCAATCCTGTCTTCACCGTCCTCTTAGCGGCACCTATGCTGGGCCAGAAAGTGACGAAGCGGATGGCCTTTGGGCTGTTACTTGGGATAGTTGGAGTTAGTGCAGTAGTCGGCTGGAGCCCAAACACCGACATCCCATTCGAGCATCGACTGCTAGGAGATGCGATGATTGTTCTCGCTGCCCTCGCTTGGGCGACAAATAGCAACCTGACCAAGATTGCTCTCGGAGAAGATGGCATTGGAACTACCGAGGAATTAGTGATTTGGTACTCGATTGTCGGCTGGATTATGCTCACTCCCTGGATGTTGGCTGAGATCTGGAGCTCGGGTATCCCCAGTCCCAATACGGCGGAGTGGGGTTCGATTGCTTATCTGGGGCTATTCTCTACTGTCCTGACTTATGTCTGGTTCGCGAGAGGGATTGACAGGATTGGTCCGACAGCAGCAGCCTCCTATGTTTTCCTAGTCCCAATTTTCGGGGTCCTAAGCGGATGGGCGCTGCTGGACGAGAGCATCGGGGCCTCGATGATCGTGGGCTTTGTGCTGATAGTAATAGCTGTCAGAGAGGTCCAGAGAGAGAGTGAGCGGTTAAGGGCCGATTGAGGGGGCGCCTACAGTGTTGCCTCATCGTTAAATAGAGAGGGTCAGTGGGGCGCCAACGAGGTAGTCACATGGCACGCAAGCCAGGATCGATGTATCGCCAAATTAAGGGCCAAGCTTACACCCGGCGGGAGTACTCTGGAGGAGTCCCGAACAACCGCATACTGCGCTTCTTCATGGGCGATAGGAAGGCCGCGGAAGCAGGTCAATTCAAGGTCATCGTCGAGCTCACTGCCGACGATCCGTGCCAGGTCCGCGACCAGGCTCTGGAATCAGCTCGGCAGGTGGCCAATGCCACCATCAGGAAGAATGCAGGGGATATGGGATACGCGCTTCGAATGCACACCTATCCTCATCAGATTCTGCGTGAGAATAAGCAGGCCACCGGTGCAGGGGCGGATCGTGTCTCACTGGGAATGCGGCAGTCGTTCGGTAAGAACGTCGGTACCGCAGCTCGCGTCCAACGTAATCAGACGTTGGTCTCGATTCAGACTGACCCAGAGCACTACCTCACAGCGCGGGACGCCCTCAGGAAGGCGCGCTGCAAATTCCCGACCCCTTGTACGATTAGGCTCGTCGAGGGAGCCGAGCATTTGAAGGGCCTAGTGTGAGGGCGTAGGGCCATGTCGCCCTCGGATTCGTTGAGCGTGCTGCAGGATTCTCTTCGTGACTCCCCCATCATCTGGAAGGGCGATTACCCGTACTTCGTCCACCCCATATCCGACGGTATCCCAAGGATGGATGCAGACGTGCTACGTGCCACTCGCGACCTCATCGTAGAGATGGTAGACTGGTCGAAGGTCGACCTCGTGGTCAGCATCGAGGCGATGGGACTGCCCCTTCTAGCAGCAGTAGGAGATGCCACTGGGAAACCGACAGTGGTGATTCGCAAACGCCAGTACGGGATGGAGGGCGAAGTCCAGGTCGATGTTGCGACCGGGTACTCGCAGTCCACCACTTACATCAACGACATCAAACCAGGAGAGAGGATATTAATCGTCGATGATGTGATCTCAACCGGTGGCACGCTTGAGCCGATACTGGCAACACTCGAGGAGATGGGCGTGATTCTGCAGGACATAGTCATCGCCATCGAGAAGGGCGAGGGACGCGAGAGGCTCGCGAAGGAGCGACCGGACTGGCCAATCAGGACTCTGGCTCGCATAGACATAATCGACGGCAGAGTCGAGATTCTCAGGTGATTACATGGACTTGGACAGACACGATTTCGAGCTCGACGATTTAGTCGAGAGGATTAAGGCTAACGATAACCGACTTGTCGCGCTACAGGTTCCCGAGGGACTGAAAATGCAGGCTCTGGAGATGATGGACTCAATTGAGGACGGGTCCGATGCTAAGGTCATCCTGGCTGCCGACCCGTGCTACGGAGCGTGCGACCTAGTTCATGACAAGATGAAGATGATGGGGGTCGAGCTGGTCGCACACATGGGCCACAGTCAGATGAACATCGACTCAGGGATGCCAACTCACTTCATCCCAGTCACCTACGATGGCGACCCCGAGTTGGCAGCAGTCCTGCCTCTACTCGAGAGTCATCGCGCAATCGCTCAGTCGCGACTGGAGTCGGTCGGCGAGGAGGCCGATATTGACGAAGAAGCTGCCAAGGAGCGTTTTCTCGATGCGGTTGGAAGGGTTGCCCCTCTGACTGGAGCGAGGCTCGGCCTAGTGGGCTCCATACAGCACCTCCATCTGCTTGAGGAGTTCAAGAGTAGACTTGAGGTGGCGGGCTTCGACGTAGAGATACCTGTCGGCGGTGACAGGTTGACCTTTCCCGGCCAAGTACTCGGCTGCAACTACTCAGGCGACGACCCGTCGATAGGGCACTACATGTTCCTCGGCTCGGGCGATTTCCATCCCATCGGTCTAGTGCTGCATACTGGCAAGCCGCTGGCGATGCTCGACCCTTACTCAGGGGATGCCACCGAGATGTCCCTGGAACGCATCGAGAGGATTCTGCGCCAGCGCTTCGGTCTGATAAACTCGGTCGACGATGCCCAGACGTTCGGTATCCTGATTGGCGAGAAGCCGGGCCAAATGCGTCGTAGCCTCGCAATACGCATGAAGCGCCTACTTGAGAAGCACGGGCGCAAGGGATACCTGCTGGCACTGGATCACATAAGCCCAGACCTCATCGACTTCTACCCGGTCGATGCCTACGTCAACACCGCCTGCCCTCGAATAGCAATCGACGATTCCGTAAGGTATGCCAAGCCGCTCATCACCCCGTACGAGCTCGAAGTTGCACTTGGAGAAAAGAAGTGGGAGACAGGGTACCAGTTCGACGAGATACCCTGACTCACGTGCACACTGCAGACAGGCATATGTGCGCGCGCTGCTCCAAATATGTCTAATAACGATGTGAGCACGAGTCACATGATGGTCGACTACCTAGACAGAATAGGAGCGGGCAAGGTCCTGCTTAACGGGATGTTTTTCTCGTTCGATTGGACGCCGCCTGCATTGGTCGGTCGCGATGAGGAACTCGGTGAGCTCGCTTCGATGTTTATTGGAATGGAAGGGGACGGAGTCAGTGGCAGGGCAGTCATTACAGGACCAGTAGGTTCGGGCAAGACGGTGATGACACGTCGCTTCGGAGAAGATCTTCAGCGAATGCTGGACGGACGCAGGAAGATAGTTCTCGCTCATGTCAACTGCCGCAACCACCCAACTGCCTCACAGGTGTTGCAGGAGATTGCTCGCTCACTCGACTCTGGGCACCCAGAACGGGGCTTCAGCTCGAGCGAGATCATCCAATCTATTCGTCGTAACCTCAAGGTACACAAGACCCATCTCCTGCTAACCCTCGACGAAGTAGATGTGCTAATTCGCAACGACAAGGGCGACCTAATCTACAAACTGCTCCGAATCGATGAGGGTCAGGACCAGCAGGGCTCGCTCTCGATGATACTGGTGAGTCAAGATGTTTCCCTAATCAGGTTGTTCGAACCAGCCATTATCTCTCGGCTCGGCGAGAGCAGCATGATGGCGCTGGGCGGATACGACGAGCGCGCGCTCACGGGTATCGCTAGGCAGCGCTACGAGGAGGCCTGCAAACCGGGATCGGTGGGCGATGACACTCTGTCCAAGATCGGTAGGTTCGCCGCTGAGACAGGTGACGCGCGTCTCGCCATCGAACTGCTGGAAGCAGCAATTCGACGCGCCGAGATGGATGGCAGAGGAGACGTCTTAATCGAGGATGTACGGCCCAGCACCTTACGGGGTGCTTCGGTCGAACCAAGTCAGGTCGACAATCTGGGCAAGCATCAGAAACTGGTCCTCCTCGGTATCTGCAGACGTCTCAAGAGGGTGGACGAGATCTCCAGCGGTGATGCCCAGAAGTTGTACAATCTAGTCTGCGAGGAGAACGGGGACAAACCCCGCAGTTACACCACCTTCTGGAAGCACCTCAAGGAGCTCGAGACACTGGGGCTGATTGAGTCGCGGACTGCGAACGCGACGGTGGGCAGAGGGAGGACGCAGCACATCACCATGACCAATACCGCACCTGCGGCTCTGGAGAGTCGAATCGAGAAGGAAATCAGTTGATTCAGCAAGCGCCTATGGCGCTTCCGAACCGCTCTTATAGGGGCCTTTAGTCGGGAGGCCGTCCGAGGTGATGAGATGGCAGCGGAGCAGGCATTCAAAGCGGTGATTAACGATACCAATCCCACATCGAGTGGCCGGGCCTTCGGTATCGAGATTACGGGCTCAAACTACAACCACTTCCTAGGTAAGAGAATCGGGGATTCGGTGGACGGTATGTTCATCGGAGAGGGTGACAAATCCCTATCTGGATACAAGCTGGAGATCACTGGTGGCTCCGATCTGACGGGGCGCCCTATGAGGCCAGAACTGGACGGCGTCGGCATCAAGTCAGTCCTCATCACTTCGGGAATCGGTTACAAGGGCAAGCGCTATGTCAAGAAGAGAGGTAAGGTGTATCGATACAAGTACGACGGCCTCAGAAGGCGACGTAATCTGCGAGGCAACGTAATCAGCCAGGACACCCGCCAGATTAACCTGAAGATCACCGAGGCGGGCAATCGCTCCCTCGACGCCATCTTCGGCCTCGTTGAGGAGGCCGCACCTGTCGAGGAGCCCTCTGGAGAAGAGGAGTGAGTTGGCAGGGGGAATTAAACTGGTTCAGAGTCTTCCCAGTCAACCTGTAGTCAACATCGGCATGGTCGGTCACGTCGATCACGGTAAGACCACTCTCACTCAAGCGCTCTCCGGGGTCTGGACCGATACCCACTCGGAGGAAATGAAGCGCGGCATCAGCATCAAATTGGGCTACGCCGACACAGCGTTCTACAGGACCTCTGACGGTAGGTACTACGCTAGAGGTAAGCACCCTGATGGCAACGAGGACTCGGATGGCGAGCTTCTACGTGTGGTCTCGTTTGTTGACGCCCCGGGTCACGAGACCCTGATGGCTGTAATGATTTCAGGCGCCTCGATTATGGATGGGGCGATGCTACTCATTTCTGCTACTGAGAAGTGCCCGCAGCCTCAGACCCGTGAACATCTGGCCGCATTGCAGATAGCAGGAATAGAGAACATAGTAGTGGTACAGAACAAGATCGACATAGTAAGTCGAGAGAGGGCTGTCGAATCCCACGAGGAGATTAGAGACTTCCTGAAGGGCACGATAGCCGAGTCTGCTCCAATCATCCCGGTCTCGGCCCACCACGACGTCAACCTAGACGTCTTGATACAGGCCATCGAAGACGTCATTCCCACTCCAGACAGGTCCTCTGGTGAGTCAGGTCTGATGTACGTCGCTCGCTCGTTCGACACGAATCGTCCGGGCTCGCGCCCTGAGAAACTGCAGGGCGGAATCATCGGCGGCAGCATCGTCGAAGGTTCCTTCAGCGTGGGAGATTCGATATTGATAGCCCCCGGCCGCAGGGTGCAAACCGGCGGAAAGACGACTTGGGAGCCAATTCGAACTACCATTCAGAGTGTCAAGGGAGGTGGGCTTGACCTGCAATCCGTTCACGCAGGAGGATTGTGCGGCATCGCCACTCCGATGGACCCTGTCTCCACCAAGGCCGATGAGCTCTCTGGACAGGTCATGGCTCGCGAGGGTGAACTGCCACCAATATGGGAGGCCCTAGATCTCGATCTCGATCTGCTTGAGAACATGGCCTCGGCCGGAGAAGGGGATGCCCAATCGGTTCGCCCGCTGCAGCCCAATGAGATGCTTATGGTGAACTCTGCCACCGCCACCAGCGTCGGAACAGTCTCATCGATCAAAGGTCGATCGGCGACGCTGCAACTGAGGTTACCAATTTGTGCCAAGTCAGGTAGTCGAATCACGCTGTCCCGTCGCATCGGCTCGCGCTGGCGGCTCATCGGCCACGGCTCGATTGCAGGGTGATTGGATGGTCGGCGTCCTCGTAGACGCATGCGGCTGGGTCGCACTGATGGATGCAAAGTTGAATATCGACGATGCGATGAAGGGAGTGGTTGGCCAAGCCGAACTCATGGTGCTCGAAAGTGTGCATCGCGAATTAGATCTGTTGTCGCAACAGAGGAAGGGACTCCTCCTCAGTTTGCTCGAGAGCCGTTCCGAGAGAGTTCTCGACCTTGATGGGATGTCTCATCCGGACGAGATGCTGGTAACTCTCTCTGGTTCGAGAAGATGGCCGGTACTGACAGTCGACCGGGACCTTAAGGAGAGATTGATATCCTCTGGAGGATCCTACATCGAAGTCGCATCGGGCCGGTTCCTCAGGCTGGTCGAGACCTAGGGCAGCGTGAACAACCGGTCATCCCCATGGCCGTCCAGTAGACCGATTCTAACGGCGGCATCCAACCAAGCGTGCGAGTAGTTGATGGCCCCGAAGGCGCGAACCAAATCATCGGACTCCATGAAATGCCGGGCATCAGCGGCGTAGTCATCGCACATCCTCAGCATCGAGGTCAATCGGGCCTCGTCCTCCACACCTTCCGCGCAGGGGGTCGCCTTCGACCTAGCCTCAGTCGTCAGGGCCAGATACCTCTCAACCTTATCTCTGGTTACTACTGAGCCGGACATTTGAGCACCTATGTCATCTCGAGTTTCAATGAGGCTGCTCTGCTTAGTTTGAACAGTCTCGTCCTGCCCTGCTTCCTGACCGAGAGCAGGCCAGCTTTCCGCAGGCCATTGAAAATCTGCGATAGTCGAGGCCTACCGACCTCGAGTAAGGCCTGTAGTTCCGGGTCCGAAGGTGAGATCTCTCGTGCCTTGGCTGCTGCCAGCACGGTACGCTCAGCATCGGAAACTGTCGCGACTCGGGCATGGTTGAGAGGCTCGTCAACATCCCAAGCTGGTCCGAGGGGAATCGGGATTTGGGGAGGAGCAGGTTCCGGCTCCTCAAACACTGGCTCCGGCACTACGGCGAGAGGAGGGGAGTGATCGATGTCGAAGACTGGTTCGGGACTGGTCTTTGGCTCCGCATCTAAGACAGGCAGGGATGAGCCGAGACTAGAGTCCACAGTCCAAAGGGCACCCTCGGCAGCCATCACCGGTTGGTCCTGAGTGGGTAGCACCGAGGTGTCTGGCTTGGCGTCGGTAACGAATGCAGGTTCGGGATTCGGCCTAGGAGGTGGTCTGATAGGAGCCGGTGTCAATTGCGGCCGATTCTCGGCGACCGTAATCGGAGTCTCGTCCAGACCCTCCGGCATGGCTGCGCTGATTCTCTGTGATCTGTCGGCTAAGCCACTGAGTCCGCCGGCGTGACGAGGCTGTACCAGATGTTCAGTGTCCTCTTCGGTGAAGAGGAAGGAATCCAGCGTCTCCTGGTTCTCCTCTGGAGGGGGGGACTGCGACTCGGGCTCGGGCTCGGGCACGGGCACGGGCACGGGCCCATCATCCCAGATATCGTCTGGTTCAGGGAGTTCCTCGTCCCAATCGAACTCTTCGGATTGGCCCTCAGGTTCGGATTCATCCTCCCACAGGTCATCGGGCTCGACGTCCCAGTCCTCACCATCTTCGGCTGACTCGGGAACGGGTTCTGATTCTAACTCGGAGATGGGGGAGTGTGCCTCTGGAGGATCTTCATCCTCTTCCTGCACGATCCTCTGCCATCCGACCAGCCTCTCGAGTGTACCCTCGGAGCCGACACCTCGCCTTTCATCAATGAGCGCCCGGCACAAGCGCACCACCGCGCGTGGATTTCCTGCTGTGCTATCGTGGATGGCAGTCAAGATATCGGGGTTGATGATCCAGCGCTCACGGGCCTTCCTGCGCACGAGATTGTCGGCCAACTTCTGAATCTGACTCTCCGATAGGCCATCAAGATGCTCGGGGGAATCGAACACATCGAGCACCTCTTCGTCCAAGGAGGTCAGTTGTGCCGGTGTCAGCGTCACCAGAACCAGTGCCTTGAGCCTCTGCAACAGTGGCGTCATGCGCGCTAGGAAGTCATTCATAGAGGTATTTGAGGGGTAATCAAGGGCGATTAGGGGGAGTGGTCCTGTACTCTGCTCGAGCGTTTCAATCAGGCGCTCACACATCTGCCCAGTGGACGGAGGAACTTCGTGACCGATGAAATGAACAGCGATCTCATTCATCACGGAGCTGACGGCCTCGTCCCGATGCCAGAACTGGCCGACGAACTTCTTACTGACCTGAGAAGACAGGGCGTTTACCAGAGAGGTTCTACCGCTGCCTCGTTCCCCAACTAAAAGCACCATCCTCGGAGATTCGGAGATGATATGCTCCCTCAAGCGGGTCATCAGGGAATCGCGCCCGACTATGTCCTGGGCTCGCGTCGACTCGATTGGCCTGAGTTCGAAGGGATTTCCCCTGAGAGGAGGTAGGTCAAGTAGAGAAACTGCCTCTCCCATCATTGCTCGAGCAGCGGACTCTATCATTCTTAATATTCACGCATCCTCACGCTTCTCAGATGGTGATTTAACGCATTCTCGCGTTTTTCCGAGGGGATTTAGTTGGGCCCTTTTCACCCAGTGCTACGAATGTGACAATTCGATGTTAACGCTTCACTAACGCTTTATTGATACGTTAACAACCCGTTAATGGGTAGATTAACGCATTTTTGGGAAGTGTTTTCTGAACTATACTGCTAAATCGCGAACAGGAACAAGGTCAATCGCAAACAGTTAGAAGCCAATTACTCCGGGCTTCAACTGATACAGATGCCCGTCGACAGCAGCCGACTCGAAGGATTCTACAAGCTCTCTGTTTCAGAACGCAGGGAGGTGCTGGCTCACACAGCCAAACTCACACCAGAGCAAGTAGAGGCATGGTCCTCTTCAGGTGAGCTTTCCGAAGATTCAGCAGATAGGATGATTGAGAATGTAATCGGGACATACTCGCTGCCCATCGGAGTCGCTACCAACTTCATCATCGATGGTGAGCACTATCTGATACCATTCGTCCTTGAGGAACCAAGTGTGGTGGCTGCCGCCAGCAATATGGCAAAGAGGTGCCATGCCAATGGTGGATTCACCTCTGACAACGATGATCCGGTGATGATTGGGCAAATCCAAGTTGTGGGTTGCGATGATCCAGAAGTTGCAAAGGCTTCAATCCTAGGAAAAAGCGCCGAATTAGTCGAATCTTGCAATGCTGTCGACCCGATTCTAGTCAAATTCGGTGGCGGATGTCGGGATATTCAAGTCAGAATAATAGAAACTGACTCCGGACCGATGGTCATTGTCCACATCCTGGTGGACTGTAGAGACGCCATGGGTGCAAACGCTGTCAACACCATGGCCGAGACCATCGCCCCAAAGATAGAGAGTATGACAGGTGGGACAGTTATACTGCGCATAATCAGCAATCTTGCCGTGCACAGACTGGCTAGGGTGAGTGCTGTATTCAGTCCCGAGGAATTATCGGACAAGGGCAATGCGGAGCAGGGCTCCGAAGTCATAGAGGGAATACTGCAAGCATATCACTTCGCCAAAGCCGATCCGTTTCGCGCCACTACTCACAACAAGGGCATCATGAATGCGATATCTCCCATAGCCCTCGCCTGTGGGCAGGACTGGCGGGCTGTGGAGTCCGGTGCTCACAGTTTCGCCGCACACGAGAGGACCTATGGCTCGCTGACTCACTGGGAGAAGGATGGCGAAGGCAATCTAGTGGGCTCGATTGAACTACCGATGGCTGTGGGACTAGTGGGAGGTGCAGTGAGAGTGCACCCTGCAGCGCAAGCCAACGTGGCTCTGCTTGGAATCACTTCCGCCGACGAGCTCGCCAAAGTGATGGCGGCAGCAGGGTTGGCTCAGAACCTCGGTGCCCTGAGGGCGTTGGCGACAGTAGGTATCCAAGCCGGACACATGAAGCTCCATGTCCGGAACATGGCCGTGACTGCTGGTGCAGAGGGGCCGGAGATTGATATCGTCGCAGTCCGACTGCGAGAGCAAGGCGGCAGAATCACCCAGAAGGCTGTCGAAGAGGAACTAGAGAACCTAAGGGCGGAGTGATTCACTCCTCGACCTCTAGAGGCTCTTTCGTAACTGTGATATCATCGGAGAACTCATTGATTGTCAGTTGCTCCTCGGGAGCCAGTGAAGCGGCTAACTGAGCACTCGTCAGGCCCATCTTGGATGCCTCTTCTCTAAACCACGTCCTGACCTTGCGATACTCCACTTCGGGGCATCCAAAGTATTCGGCGAACCGGCGGGTAGTAGTGAGGCGCCTAGTCAGACCGTCCCTCCTGCGGTCGATCAGGCCCATTTTAGCGAGGTCACGAACGTGGTCGTACGCCCTCTGTCCCAGCATATCCACCAACTGCGACTGGGCCATCGGCTGATGATAGGCCACCAATGCGGCTGCTGGTAGTAGCCTCTGTGGGATGTCGGCGCGGAACGACTCAGGCAGATGAGGAGACAGGGTTGGTCTAACCTCGAAAATCCATCGACCGGCGATGTCAGTGAGTTGAAGCGCCGAGTCGCGGCGCCGACGAATAGTGGCCTGTAGCTCGCGCAAGGCTGACTGAACCTCGCCCCGCGGTTTCTCGAGCAGTTCGGACAGCTCCTCGACCGACATCGAGCGGCCAGCGCCGAACAGTATCGCCTCGAGTATAGTGGAAAGGGGCGTCTCAGACATCTGCGATGACCTCCGCTATCATAGGCTTGGGGTGGAGTTTCTGAGAGAGAGTTGAGAAATCCTCATCCTCTGTCCACAGGTCTTTGAGAGTGATTTTGCCATTACGTCCATTCTCCTGTTTCAAATCGACATAACCTCTGTTCGTCAGGAACAGCGCCGAGACCAGTGCTGTCACCTGTGCCTCGATCTCAGCTTCCTCCTTCGGTATTCCAGATTCAACCGACTTTGAGGAAATGTCATCAACTAAATCCCCCAGTCCGATGGGTTTTCCAGCCCCCCTAGATCGTATCTTCAGAGACTCCCAGGTCCGCTGTAGATCGCCCTCGAGGTCCTCGATATGGAGGCTACCACTGAATCTCTCCCTAGCACGGGTGTTAGCCTCGCGGCGCTCCTTGGCTATCTCCTCACGCAGACGCTGTTCGGCTGCGAGTCTGCCTGCGTCCTGCAGCCCCATCAGGAGTTCGCCGAGAGTAACTGGCCGGCTCTCGTCGCGGTGTATCCTGCCTTCGAACATCTGAGGCAGGGCCTCGTCGGCCGCACCGGTCAGGACTCCAAGAGAGAAATTGTAGTCGGCGTCATCGAACTCTGACTCCCAGCCTCCGTCGAAGTCCCAGACTTCTTCTTCTTCGAAGTCGAAGGCATGCTCCTGCCTCTCCAACAGAGTAGAGGCCTGTCCTCGCAGGATGCACCAAGCCATCCTGACAAGCCTACCACAGGTCGGCAGGTCGATGTTCTCGGACTCTTTGATCCTCTCGTTGAACATCTCGAGGAAAGAGCTGAGGTCGACATCCCACGGATCGAGGTCGCTAGACTGGAACAATTGCAGAACGAGCGCCACCGAGCGGTCAAATGGATCAATCAGGAACTGATGCTCGGCCTCCTCAAGGGTTGCGAGCTCGACCAGTCTGTCTAGATATCTGCTGGTCTCGAGGTCGGTATCGCTGCCCAGCATCCTCGCTACGATGTCGTCGCGCATGGTCTGGCCATCGAACACCGCCATCATTCCGCCTCCTTCTGCTCAGCCTCTGTACCAGTCTCATCTTCGTTCTCCGATTCTACAAGATTCTGCTCAATCTCTTCGCGCTCCTCTATATCCTCGGTCCAGTCCTCAGTACGATCACGCAGAGATTCGATTGTGCCACCTTCTGCCTCGATCTTTTCCTCTGCCCCAGTGGCTTCGATGTCCACACCAGCTCGTTCGGCAACGCCGCCCAGGCTCTTCGGGGTGCCAAGTGACTCGGGAGCTCGAGGCATGTCTTCCGGGTCTGGCAGTTCGGGCATCGCCTCGCGCTCGGCCTTGGCCAACGCCTGGGCGTTGTTCTCGGCCTCAAATTCCTCCCCCATCTCGAGGGCAGCTGCCCTGTCGAAGTCGGTGATTAGGCGACTGCGCCCATCACCGGCGTGGGTGACGCCGATGTGATGATCAGCGAGAGTGAGGCTGACCTTGCGCAGCGTCACCATGAGGAACTGTGCTCGCTGACTGCGCATCCTGCACAGGGTCGCGATGCGCTCGGCGTTGAATGGGTCGAGGTTCTGGTCGACTTCGTCAAGGTAGTAAAACGGACTGGGCTCGTAGTCTTGGATGGCGAATATCAGAGCTAGTGCGGCCATCGACTTCTCACCGCCGGACAACTGGCTACGACGGGTATTCTTGCTCTTGCCCGGAGGAACACACTGCATCTCCAAACCGCCATCGAAGGGATTCTTCGGATTCTCCATCTGGAGTTTTCCGCTACCTGCCGGCTGCAGTATCTTGTAGACTCTCGAGAAGTTGCTGTTGACGTGATTGAATACAGCCATCAGCCTAGTCTTGCGTTCGTCCTCAAGTTGCACGGCTATCGAGACGAGATGTTTGCGCCGGCTGCGTAGCAACTTGCCGTCCTCCACCAGCCCGGCGATGCGTTCGGCAGTGCTGCCGTACTGCTCTATGGCGAGCATGTTCACATCGCCGAGATGACCGAGGCGGCGCTCAAGCCCCTGCACGCTCTTCTCCGCCTCGGCCACAGTCGGCAGATGCGCTTCTGGCAACGGGATTGCTATCCCGGCGCCCTCAAGTTCGGCGACTATCTCGTCAACCGCTTCGCGCTTCTGCTGGATTTGGATATTCAGGTCATCAATACGAGACGTTAGGGTCTCCTTCTTCTGAGACAGGGTCTCAACTGATGCTCGCAGACTTGCTCGCTCGTCGACAATCTCGTCCCTCCTTTCCTTGAGCGCCTGCTGCTCCTCATCGAACTGGGAAGCCTGCTCCCTGAGGCCCTCAAGGTTGTTCTTGGCCTCAACAATAGCCTTCCCCAACTCGGAGATCTTTGACTCTGCCTCAGACATGGCCTTGAGCTTCTTGTCAATTTGACGCTGGATGTCCGCGACGCGCCCGGATAGGATTTGCAAGCGCTCGTTACCATTGGAAATTGCTGATTCAGAGGCTAGCCGAGTACGCTCGGCCTCGGTCATTGTTCGCTCTGCCTCTCGGAGCTTCTGCGATAGGTGATCGGGGGCGTGGTCCTGCAAGGCCTGAGCGGCTGCGGCCCTATCGGCGACTGCAGACTCGTAATTTTCCCTAGCCTCATCGGCCGCAGAACTAGCAGTGGCTTGGGCCACCTCGCAACGCTCGAACTCACCATTAGATGCTACCACCTTCTTGCGGATATCGTCGACATCCCTCTGGGCCCGCTCGATGTCCGCCTTCCAATTGCGCAACTGTAGCGAGTGGTCGCCATCATCAAGGCCGTGTATCCTGTCGCGCAGGTTCTGCTGATTTCCTCGCAACTCCCTGAGAGCGGCCTCGACAGTGGAATAGATGAGATTGGCCTCCTCGACCGCTGCTTCCAGTCTGTCTAGGCTCGACGAGACCGAGCCACCTCCGAATGCGTTTCGATTAGACTTGAGGGCTGAGCCCCCGGTCATCGCTCCAGAACTCTCGATTATCGAGCCATCGAGAGTGACCAGCCTAACGCCGCCCATGTTACGTCGAGCTACTTCCATTGTGTCGACTAGGAGTGTATTACGCCCGGCGTACCTGACAGCAGTTTCAATCTCCGAGTCGTACTCCAACAGATCGTGAGTAAAACCGACAACTCCGGGATTGTTTGCGACAATCAGGGAGCGCCCCCCTGGGCGACTGGTGCTGAGTTTGTTGAGAGGTAGGAATGTGGCTCTGCCGCCTCCATTCTGCCTTAGCCAAGAAATACACTTGGCTGCGACATCGTCATCTGTGACGACGATGCTCCTGAGTCCGGCTCCGAAGGCGTTGGCCAGCGCTTCCTCGTGTGACGGGTCCTTCGGTGCGGTAAGCTCTCCAAGAGAGCCGAGTATCCCTTTCACATCGCCGCTCTGGCGGAGTTTGACGAGTGCCGCCAGCGTCACTGCTGAACCATGGTTGTTGGCGCGACCCTCCTGGCGCGCTCTAGCCTTGTTCAAATCTCTCTCGGCATCCCTGACTCTAATCTCCGAGCGGTCCCTGTCTCCTGCCAGCTCGGCCTCCTGCCTCTGCATTCGGCGGAGCTCTTCAGCCAGAGAGCTGCGGTCAGTTGTAGGCTGGTCGCTCTGTAGGTCCTCGCCGACCAGTTCGAGATCGTCGCGGACCATCGTGGCTTCCTCAAACTCCTCTTCGAGGTCAGCCAGTTTGCTCGAGGCTATCTGGGAGGTCTGTTCGGCCAGATCGGCGCTCAGTCTAGACTCAGCATGAATCGTATGGGCCTCGTCCACGGCTTCGGTGGCTTGACCGAGGATTCGCTTGAGTCCCCGGCCTACCTTATCTCCGGACTCAATCGCATCCCTTGCATCCCGCTCGTCCTCGGAGGCGCTCTTGAGCGACTCCTTGGCCTCTTTGAGGTCTTGGCTGGCGTTCGTAAGTGCGTCTTCGGCCTCTTCATGGGCCGACTGGGCTCCCTGCAGCTCTGCACGGAACTCCTCGGCCTCCTCTTCGGCATCCTCGATAATGCTGCGCTGATCGCCAATCCTATCGCCTCCGGTCTCAATGTCGATCTGGTACTGGCGGATCTGCTCGAACAGGGCTCGGGCTTCACCGCCGGCAATCTCGTCGATGTCGGAATCTACCTTCACCAGCTCCTCGTCGAGTGCGAGTAGTCCTCTGTTACCCTCGGTGACTCTGCCACCGATGGTATCGATATCCTCTCGGTAGCGAGAGAGTTCCTCTCCTAACAGATGTACCTCGTCCGAGCGGTTCCTGTGCCTCGACTGATGCAGCGAGGTCCTAGCCGTGTCCAACTCCTCCTTGAGATCTTTGAACTTGAGCGCCTGCTCGCGTTCCTTACCGAGGTCCTTGAGGCGCTTCTTCTGTTCGACCTCAAACAGGTCGATGGTCTCGATATTGTTCTCGACATGTTTGCGCTGGGTGTTGGCTCGGCGGATCTCATCGTCGTAGGCGGTGACGCCAGCGACGTCCTCGAGAATCCCTCTTCTCTTGTGAGGAGTCATTGTGGCGAGGCTAGTGACATCGCCCTGCTTCACGATGTTGTAGCCACCAGCCCGCAGGCCAGCCTCGGCTAGGACCCGGCGCATTTCGGTTGCCGAAGAAGGTTCGTCGTTGATTCGGTAGGAAGAGATTGGAGCTCCCTTCCTGCCTAGCTTGACGGCCCTAGTGAATCGGACCTCGTCGGTATCAATCCTCAGTCTCCTGCGGCTGCCGGGCTCGGGAGTGTTGCTGAATACTAGGCTGGCCGACATGTGTTTGGCGGGCCTGCCTCGTTTACCACCATTGAATATCAACTGGGTTACGTTGGCTGCCCTCAATGACTTCGTGGACTTTGGACCGAGAACAAACTCAAGAGCATCCAAGGTGTTCGACTTGCCCGAGCCGTTCGGCCCGGTTATCGCTGTAAATCCCTCTTCAAGCGGAATCGTGATTTCGCCACCGAATGATTTGAAGTTCTCAAGTTCCATTCGAAGTAGATGCATCCCCTCACCTTATCACCGTACGAAAAATCGTCGACGACAATTACGCGCTCCCCCTCTGTCTGCTAATGAACGTTGAGGCGCCCATGCGAGCAGCACAACGATTACGAATGGGTCGAAAAACCGCCGACGGAGTTACTCGAAACTGGATGAGATATGAATGCCCCGGACCAGTGCGTGGAGCATGGCGTTCCTTGGAGTAGGGACGCCGACTGACTCTCCCAGCGATACTACTGCCCCGCACAGCTCGTCGATCTCCGTTTGACGTCCTGCCATCACGTCCTGCAACATCGAGCAACGGTTCTGTGCAGTCGCCCCTGCTACAGTGCGCAGAGTGCCCTCAAGGTCGAGATCTGAGAGGTCAACTCCGCTGGCGGCGGCAACCGTTGCTGCCTCTAACATCGCGGAGAACGCCTGATCCCAGAGCTCGGGTACCTCAAGCAGCGCTCCGTTGCGCACGCCAGCTATCGAGCACACTGGATTAATAGCAACATTGAGTAAGATCTTCGTCCAGATAGTGCGCTGGATATTTTCCGACCAATCGGGTTCGAGGTGAGCCTCGTCCAATTTGGTCATCAGCATCGCTGCGGCCCCTTCGGGAGGGGAGTTGTCGAATCTTCCCAACCTGATGTTGCCACGGCCGACCCAGTGGGTCCCGGCCTCACTGCGCCAGGCTCCGTGAGTGGTCGTCCCCCCGAGAGTTCTGGCTCTACTCAGCCTGTGAGCGAGGGTCTCGGCGTGCCCCATGCCGTTCTGTAGGCTGGCGGCGATGCCCTCCTCACTAAGCAACTCCTCAGCAATTTGCGCAAGTATAGGGGTTGAGTCGGCCTTGCCACAAATGAGCGCGGCATCGCACGACCCTAGTAGATCCGTGGGCAGTGGGCCAGCTTCGCTGTCCACAGTGACAAAACGCTCGGGAGGAATCACTTCAATCGGGCCTTCTGGTGTGTGCAGAACCAATCCCATCTGTGACAGTATCCTAGAGTTCTCTCCTCGGGCTACAGCCACCAGTTCGGCGTCGGTGTCGGACAAGGCACCCAGAAGGACTCCACCTATCGAGCCAACGCCGAGGATGGCTATCCGCATTATGCAGCCTCCCACGAACGCGCCGCAAAGTGCAGAGTGATGCCATCTTCATCTGCCGTCACCCACGCTGCCCACCAGGCAGAGGGGGACCCGTGGACGGATGCGTTGGCTGTGACCGATGACATCGCTGCCACTTCAGACGGTGCCCAAGCCTCCCAGTTATCCCAAGCGACTGCGTCTCCTGTCCAATCGAGAGATATGGACATCGAGGTGTTTTCCCGGTTAACGATGCTAAACTCGCCGTTCGGCATCCTTGACGAGAGGGTTCCGGGGTCAACCATGACATCCGGCCCCTCGACCACCCTGTACGAGGCGAACATGGTCGTTCCTTGGCACAGCGCCAGCCAGCCCGATGCGCCGAATCGGAGGGTCGCGTTATCGATCTCACCAGCCGGAAGGAGTATCGACGAGCGGTCAGCGAGGTCCCTGTCCCAGTCGCCGCTGGCATTGACTTCGGCGATTACGTCAGTGGAGGGGCAGAAGGCCGAGCCGGACTCGCCCCGGGCTATCACGTACTCGGAGTCCGACTCAAACCACTCGGGAATGCGCCACTCGCCGTCGGAAACTTGGATTATGGGCTGGGTACCCTCGATTGGCAGGAACAGGACGTCATTGGATAGGTTTTCGCGGGACAGGGAGATGGAGGGGCCTATCCTGCGGTACTGGCTGTCCCGCAACGACAGGGATTGTAAGGCACCCTCGTGACCTCGCATGCATAAATCATGAATTCCTGGACCTAGAGAGGTCTCGTTCTCGAATGCCCAGAACGGGTCGTTGTTCGTCAGGTTGACGTAGTCGTCCTCGACGACCATAATCTCAACGCAGATCCTAGGAGTCTGTGTGTCTTCGACCATCACCCAGAGTGGGTCTATCGGTGAAGTCACCCCTGTCGGATGGAACACTATGGCGTACTCAGAGACGTGATCGGCAACATCGAGAAGGATGACCAGTCTGAATGTCTGCTCACTGGCCTCCATTTGATCACGATTCATGCTGACTGACACGCTACCTGGCGAGGCCTGAGTAATATCGTCGAAACGACATACTTCCCTTTCGTCCATGCACTCTGAATCAATCTGCCAGCCTCCGAACGGGGCTCCTTCGATGCGCATCTGCAGCCAGCCGGAAACTGGCATCACCCCGACTGGCTCGAGCGCCAACTCGACCTCAGCATCCCCATCCTCAAAGAAAATATGTGTGGGCCAAGATTCGGTTGACAGACCTTTGTCCCAATCCTCCATCTCGTAACTGGGCTCGAGGCCTGGGTAGCCAAGCAGGAGGATGACCAGCGCCAACGAGGCAATCTGTCGCATCTGAATCTCGTCGAGTCCCGCATACTCGTCGACGACGAAAGGAGATGGCATCTGCTCGGGACTGAACCTGCGCCATGCAGCGATGGCGGCCAGTAGGAGCCATGGCCAGTATTCCGTGCTGATGAAGATGAAAAGTGCGAAACCGAGAGTAGCGATGAAAATGGACGTCTGGTTGCTGCCTTCCTGCATGTCTCCTGGGCCGATTAGGGCGTGCAGTATCCGGTCACCCGGGAATCCAGGAATGGGGAGCAGGAGAGCCCATCCCGCAAGCGAGAGTGCGATGCCGGCCAGCCCGGTTGGATGTATCCACTGGAGTTTCAAGGCCACGTCAGAAGACAGCATCACAGATCCAAAGATGTCCACTAGAAAATTGGTGTCGACCACTATCGGGGCTGCCTCGAAGGCCGGAGGTTGATTGGAGGTCATGCCGAGGCCGAGGATGGTCAGTATCGATCCACAGACGAACATCACAGTCGGCGTGGTCAGTTCGATAAATCCGAGAGCTCGCCGATTAGGGATGGGGTGCAGATCAGACCTCATCTGGCCGATAGCAGATATCAGGCTGAACGGCCATTCGGGGGACATCACCGGGAAGGCGAGTGGAATCAAGTGGTTCGACTCGACTTCAAACGCGTCCGAGACGAATATGCGGGCGTAACTTGCGAGCAGAACTGATCCCATCACAGGGAGGGCGAAGAACACAAGAGAAGTCTGCAGGACTGCTAATTCCAAAACCGCCGGAGCCGGATTGAGATGGGTAACCCAGAGGGCCCCTGCCATGGTCACGAACCCTGTGACTAGGATCCATACCAGAGCCTGTTGCCAAGTCGGCATCACCATCACCTGCGACGGCAGTCCACCAACGCTGAGCAGAGGTGGGTCCCCCTCATCTAACACTGCAATCAGGCTGAGGTCCTTGAGGTGCCTGTTCAGCGAGCGCAAGGATGCGCTAGGACTTCGACCCTCCCTGCCGTTAACTTCCCAGGAGTACTCTGCTAAGCCCTGACTACCGAGGACGAAGTACCTCGAGCAGATTACCTCGAGCAGTTCCTGCTGCTCCCATGTCTCGGTGTCCAGCAGGTGAATTTCGGCCTCGGTCATGGTGACCCCTTGGGTTGGGTCGGGGAGGTCCGTTTTGACCCCTCGTACGTGTGCACGGCGAACGAAGTTTGCCGTTTCACTTGTTCTTGAAGCGCTTCAGACGGAACGTCTCCTCACGCTCCATCTCCTCAAGACGGAGCTGGATGAAGTTCCGTGCCTCTTCCATCTGAGGGATGACTACGTACTCAAGCGCGTTGACTCGCCGCTTGGTCGCCTCAATCTCAACTAGGAGCCTCTTCAATGTCGCTTCCATCTCGGCGGCTTTGACAATCTTCTCGATTAAAGTGGAGTACGAGTCGGATGCCTCGTCGATGTATGCTGAGCCTCCGATCAGCCCAGTCCCTCTCTCATCTATCGAGGTGGTCAGGTTGGTTCCGACCACACTCGGCACAACTACTCCCATGATGTTGCGTCGCGTCACAGTGACCTCGGGGTGGCGTGAGATGGCTATGGCTGCGCTCTTGACAGCGAGACCGCCTTCGAGGGCGCTGGCCAGACTGATTGACTGAACTGCTTCCCGATAGGTCCCTACCAGTTCCTCACGGGCCTCTATCATCTCGGAGAGCAGGGATCTGAACTCATGGAACAGCCCGTCTCGCTTCATCTTGAGTAGGTTGTAGCCGTTCTGGGTCTGCTTGATGCGTCGCTTGAGGTTGATTAGTTCGGACCTGGTTGGCTTGATGTCCAGAGCCATGTTCTACCTCCTTAGCGTCCTCTCGCCCTAATCACGACTTTTTCTCAGTCGGGTGGTACTTGTCTATCCACTTCTGATCCAACCTGACGAGGTATTTCGTGTCGATGTTGGTCAGGAGGTCCCACGCGAGGTCAAGCGTGCCCTCTACTATAGGTCGGTCCTCATCACGACTCTGCCTGAGGAATTGGTCCTCAAAGATGCCTGAGAACTTCAGTAGTTGCAAGTCGCGCTCGTTGAGCGCGTCCTCTCCGACAATCGCCACCAATCCCCTGAGTTCGCGCCCCTGTGCGTAGGCTGCGTAAAGTTGGTCAGAGACCGACTTGTGATCCTCGCGGGTCTTTCCCTCGCCTATTCCTGCGTTCATCAGACGCGACAATGACGGCAGGACGTTGATAGGAGGATAGATGCCCTTCTGGTGCAACTCACGCGAAATGACAATCTGTCCCTCGGTGATGTATCCTGACAGGTCGGGTATCGGGTGAGTGATGTCGTCACCTGGCATTGTCAGAATGGGGAACTGCGTGATGCTTCCCTTCTTCCCCTTCACGATGCCTGCTCGCTCGTAAAGCATAGCTAGGTCGGTGTACATGTAACCGGGGTAGCCGCGTCGTCCGGGAACCTCCTCGCGAGCAGCTCCGATCTGCCTGAGAGACTCGCAGTAGTTTGTCATGTCAGTAAGGATGACCAGAACGTGGTAGTCGTGCTCGAAGGCCAGATACTCAGCGGCTGTCAGAGCAAGACGCGGTGTAATCAGGCGCTCGACAGCTGGGTCGTCGGCTAGATTGACGAATAGAACAGCGTTCTCCAGAGCGCCTGTGCGCTCAAGGTCGTGTACGAAGAAGTTGTACTCTTCAGCGGTGATGCCCATAGCGCAGAACACAACGACGAAATCGTCGTCACTGCCAATTAACTTGGCCTGGCGGGCTATCTGCAGTGCGATATCGTTGTGAGGCAGCCCTGATGCTGAGAAGATTGGCAACTTCTGCCCACGCACTAGTGTGGTGCAGGCGTCGATGGCCGAAATCCCGGTCTGGATGAACTCCTCGGGACTCTCACGGCTGTACGGATTGATGGCAGCACCGATGATGTCAGCCATTTCCTCGGCCACGATCTCCGGGCCACCGTCTCTGGGCTTGCCAGCACCATCTAGGATGCGTCCAATCAGTCCCTTACTGACTGGTAGTTTGAAAACGTCCCCTAGGAACTTGACTCCAGTCTGTTTGTCGATAGAGGCCGTCCCCTCGAAAACCTGTACGATAACTTGGTCGTCGCTGGTGTCAAGCACTTGTCCGTTCTTCATAGTGCCATCAGAGAGGCGCAGTTCCACGATCTCTCCGAAGGCTACGGGCTCAGTCTTCTCAAGGAAGACCAAGGGTCCCTTTACGTCTGTAATTGTCCTGTATTCTTTTCCACTCATTCATGGCACCCCCTTAGTTTTCCTCCATAGTCTCGGCGATCTGTTTCGACATCGCCCCAAGCAATTTTCCAATGCGCTCGACGTAACCCTGCTCGAAACGACCTCGCATGAGGTCAGTGCGCGCGGGCACATTGACGACGTCCTCGAGGCCAGCGCCACCGGCGATTGCCCTCTCGGATTCTTCTTGGAATGTCAGGATAGCTTTTGCCATCGCGTACTGCAAATCCAGAGTACTGAACGTGTCAACTTCATGGAACGCGTTCTGCTGGAGGAAGTATTCGCGGATCATTCTAGCGACCTCAAGAGTCAGTTGTTGGTCAATAGGTAACGCATCAGAACCGACCAGTTGGACAATCTCTTGGAGCTCGGACTCGACCTGCAGCAGGCTGCTTATCTTGGTTCGCACCTCTGGATAGTCGCTAGCAATGTTGTCCCGATACCACTGGTCGAGAGCCTGCGGATACAGACTGTACGAATTGAGCCAGTTGATGGCAGGGAAGTGGCGCTGGCGTGCCAATCCCGCATCCAGGCCCCAGAATACCTTGACGATTCGAAGCGTTCCTTGACTGACCGGTTCGGATATATCTCCGCCGGGCGGAGACACAGCTCCGATGACAGAGATAGAGCCATCGTCGCCGGACAGTGTCTGAACACGACCAGCTCGCTCATAGAACTCGGCGAGTCTGCTGGACAAGTAAGCCGGATATCCCTCCTCACCTGGCATTTCCTCCAGACGAGAGGAAATCTCTCGCATCGCCTCGGCCCATCTGCTTGTAGAGTCGGCCATCAGAGCGACGTCGTAGCCCATATCTCGGAAGTACTCGGCGATTGTTATGCCAGTGTACACAGACGCCTCGCGAGCGGCGACGGGCATATTCGATGTGTTGGCGATCATTGTGGTCCTGTTCATCAGCGGTTTGCCGGTGTTAGGGTCGATGAGATGAGGGAACTCGCTGAGTACCTCAGTCATCTCGTTGCCGCGCTCGCCGCATCCGATGTAGACGACTATCTGGGCGTCGGACCACTTGGCGAGCTGCTGCTGCGTCACCGTCTTACCGGACCCAAAGGGCCCGGGGATGCCGGCTGTTCCGCCCTTGGCTAGAGGGAATAGGAAGTCTAGAATCCTCTGACCCGTAACTAGCGGGACGTCTGGAGCGTACTTCTGGACGAATGGTCGGGGAGTACGAACCGGCCATTCCTGCATCATGGCGATCTCGGTGCCATTGTCTAACTTGCACACCGTGGTGGTGATATCGAACTCACCCGACTCGATGCTGGCGACCTTGCCACTGGTGCCCGGTGGCACCATGACCCTGTGCTCGACGGTCTCGGTTTCTTGGACGACTCCTATCACGGAGCCGCCTGAGATCTCATCGCCGACCGCAGCAGTAGCGTTGAACTCCCATTTCTTCGAGAGGTCGAGGCCGTCTGCGTCAACACCGCGCGTGATGAACACGCCCATAGTCGCCTCAAGATCTTCGAGGGGGCGCTGGATGCCGTCATAAATCTGGGTCAGGAGACCCGGCCCTAGCTTCACAGACAGAGTCTGGCCTGTCCTAATGACCGGTTCACCCGGCTTGATACCGGAGGTCTCCTCGTAGACTTGGATGACCGACTGGTCACCGTGCAACTCAATCACTTCTCCCATCAGTCCTTCGTCTCCGACTCTTACCACTTCATACATTCTCGGCGAGATGCCGACGGCCGTGACGACCGGTCCTGAGATTCTGTAAATCAATCCATTTTCTTCACTCATTTATTCACTTCCTTATCCTTGTAATTGAGGAATCTACTTCCAAAGGTCGACGCCTAGTGCCGACTTGATGGACTCTCGGAGGGTATTGTCCTCCTCTGTCCCTATGCCCAACACAGTGGGCGATATGCTGTCGGACATACGCTGTCTGAGCTTGTCCGGCATGCGAGTCAGGTCGACTGCATCAACAACGATGATGCCGACCTCCTTCTCATCGAGCATCGAGCGAAGGGTGTGGCTCATCTCCTCGTCGTTCTCGGGGTTGTGTAGGCGCATGATACCCGCTAGTTGGAATCCGAGGGTGAACTCGGGAGTACCTACTATCGCTATCTCCATCTTTTCACCTCAGAATGCCATGTGCGCTTCTATTACGTCGTCTGGAAGTCCGACCGCCTTGCCGCGCACCAGGAGGCGGAGATTTTGGACTTCAAGCACCTTGCTCTCAAGGTAGTAGATGAGGGGGAACGCTGAGAGTGGGTTGAGGTGGCTCATTCGCCTCAGATCCGCTCTTCTCTCTGATGCGAGATAACTGACTACCGGATCGAAACCGCCATGCTCATGCGACTCCTTGAGTGCCTCTTCTAATTCGGCGGTCTCCATGCTGGATCTTCGCAGGACCTCAATCAGTGCGTCCTCGGTGTCCGCCTGAGCAGCGCTGCGGAGTAAATTTCCCTTTAGTGCCCTGCCTCCATCCAGTATCAGTCCTGCACGCTGCTCCGCCGATAGGTTCTGACGTAGGGCCCGTAGCAGGTTCACGATATTGCGATGGTCAATCTCGGTACGGAGATATCCCAACAGCAGACTGTGGCTCTGCCCACTGGCCCTCAGTGCAGAAATTGCTTCGTGGTAGTAGTGACGATCGAGTGCGTCCTCATATTCCTGTAGGCGTGTGTCGGCGTCGAAGTCCGATATGGCTGACCCCCAAGGAGTTCCGCGCATTGCGGCGGCGGCTTCCTGTAGATTTTCACTCTGGCGAGCAATGTCTAGCCAACTGACATTGAGTTCATTCTCATCAGGCAACACCGAATTGGACAGTTTCTCAACTGTTATTCCGCCGTTGACGGCACGGAGTACCGCTTTGGCGTTACTATACGAGAAACGAAGAGCGAAGACAGAGACAATTCTCTTGAGGCGTCCTTGGCAGAAGCCCATGACCTCTGTGAGTTCTCGATCTAGGTTGTGACTCAGAGCAGCCTCAACAAGGTCCGCGCCACTAAGGCGGGCCGAGTAGATATCTAGCTCCCTGCGATAGTCGAGTTCTCCGATGCTGGCTGCGATAGTATCAGGGCCACTTTTCATCAATTGGCGTAGCCTAGTCTCGTCGAGCAGCTTGGACTTCCTTGCCTTGCTGCGGGCGGAGGCGTTAGCCCAGTTGCCCTTACCAACTGCTATCTCCGCCATTGCTTTCCCCTCACTCTCCGAATAACGTGTTGCTGACTTCTCCGAGGCTCGCGTCCCATGCGTCGCGTAACCTCCCTTCGAAGCGGTAGTCCATCAGGACGGAACCATCTGGACTCTCAAGCACAAAGCCCCCTAGTCCATCAGTGTCCTCTCCTATCTGGAATCTTTCAGAGTATCTTGACAGAATCTCTCGGTCAACTGCTACTGGACGTAGGACCATGCCATCATCAGATTCTGTGGTAGCCTTCTGCACTAGGGATTCGAGTATTTCCTCCCTGCCCTTCAAGTCGGCTGCGCCGACCTGCGACATGACTTCTGACCACGTTGAGTCTAGCTCTGTCCTGCGTGCGACAAGGAGACGTTTCTGGTTCCTCTGGCGCGCAGCAGCGATGCTTTCGACTGCAATCTGATCGCTCATCTTTTCAGCTTGAGTAATCGCTGCATCGCGGTACTCAGCGACTGAATCTTTGGCCTCACTGCCGATGCTCTTAGCCTCGGCCTTAGCCTCTTTCGAGACTACCTTAGCCTCGGCCTTGGCCATTGATTCAATCTCACTTGCTAATTTATCCAATGACATATGTGACTCTCCATTATCTGCCTAGTCCCAAACGATCTACAGTAGGAAGAGCGTAAGGAAACCGAACAGAACGATGGTCTCAGGCAGTACAGTGAACAGAAGTGCCAAACCGAACTTACTGCCGTCCTCGGCAATCATGCCAACGGCGGCTGCTCCGATTGGCCCTTGCGCAAGACCGGTTCCTATCCCACAACCGGCCAACGCAATACCTGCGCCGAGCTTAGCCATGGTGTCCTTATCATTTACTGCATCTGCTTCCTGAGCAGTTGCGACACCGGCGACCAAGGTCGCGATGAACACAGCCATCAGCAGGCGATATACCATTCTTATTCTCTTGTTTTCCATATTTTTTCCTCCGTATTTTTCTCACTTTGTGAGTGTCATTCGACCTCTACCTTGTTCGGTTTGAAACCGAACGCCTCGAAGGGCAGGCCGCTCCCCTCGTAGAACTGCATCATCCACTCGACGAAGTGCAAACGCACTGTGTGGATATTTGGACTGAATACGCCCAACACTAGGGCGAAGAGTTGTACAAGTAGCCAGCCAACAAACATTACCGGCAATAACACGATGTCAAAAGTCGATGCATGACCTAAATCTGACAGAGTGTGAGCCATTCCCTCGTAAATCATCTCGTTTCCGGTGGCGGCAATCTTCACGCCAACTACTCCGACTGCGAACAACCTGACGTAGGAGACTATTTTTGGCAGCAACCCTAACGACTCTAAGACCCCAAGCGGGATCCCTATTACGCCCATCTTTTCATAGTGCGCGAGCAGTACCATGACCATCACTACACCGACTCCCGTGATAGCTGCTCCAAGCATCAGGAAGTCAGATGCTGAATCCACTAGGAATGCATATGCGAAAATGAACCCGCCAATCAAGACAGTCATCCACGAGCCTTTCTCGAACAATGCATCGACGAATCCGTGGGCCTTGTAGATGTCACGGAAGCCCAGGACGAGTCCGAGGAAAACATGGATGACCCCCATGTAGATGGTGATGAGTATCAGGTTCTCAAGGTTTGAAGATACTCGGTGGAATGGATAGGCGAGGACGATGTTTAGCGGCCCTTCCCAGACCGCGTAGAATTCGCCACCATTCGGGTACAGATTTGTCATCCATGCTACCCACCAAGGCGCGTGCGCACTATCCCAGCCGTAGTGCCCATGTGCCGCATCGCACTGTGCGACTCCAATTACTCCCTCGATATCGCAGTGGCCATGTGGCAGGAATTCGAAGCCGGCGAATTCGCCGTATATGAAACCAAAGATTACTGTAGACAATCCTATGGTAAACAGAAATCCTCCAACATTCTTCATCATTGGATTGATTGGGAAACGTCGCCAGATGAACCAAGCCATACCCATCACCGCTAGGCCGTAGGCCATGTCACCGAGTATCAGTCCGAAGAACAATGGATAGGTCAGGAACATGAAGAAGGTGGGGTCAATTCTACCGTAGGCCGGACGACCCATCACATCGGTCAGCATTTCGAACGGTTTGCTGTAGTTCCTAGGAGAGAATGCGATGGGCGGGAGTTCAGGTGCGTCCTCGTCGTGATGGAGGTGACTGCTGTGCGCAGGTAGGGTGAACTTCTCGATGCTGACGTGAGTACATATTCCGGACAGTGCGGCCTCGACCTCGGGGGCTGTATCGGAGCGGATCCATCCGTCCAGAACGAAGGCGTGATCGCTCACGGCAACCCTGATGGGAGCAGTGGCGAGTTCCAAATCCCTCTCCAAGAGTTCCATGCCGCCGAACAACATGCCGCCGTTCGACTCTGACCAATCCGAAATCTTCGACTCCAACTCCTCTGCCCTCTCGGTAATCTCGGCCTTCCTCTGCTGCAACTGCAGAATCCTATCCGAAGGCAGGCCCTCGGAATCAGGGACGGATATAGCTTGGAAATCCTCGTTGGCTAGCATCTCATGCACTGAAGAGGCTTCTGTATTGCGGCAGAACACTGCTACGACTGATGACTTTCCCACTTCACTACTCATGTGAATAGCAGAGTCTCCCAGTCCAGCCAGAGCGGGTCTAGACTTGGTCAATGATGAGACGGTGCCGATGAATGACGTCACGTTCTGGTAGCCTCCCATTAGATCGATCTCAAGGCTGAGAGGGGCCAGCATCTGCAACACTTCCACCTCCTCATCAATCTGAGAGGACTCGTTGCGAAGCGCGTCTAATTCATCAAAACTCTCCAACGCTGAATCGACGAAATCATCGATGGGACCCGACAACGTCCTACGGACCTCAGGGGCCGACAGCAATTCTTTTTGATCAGCAGCCTGTAAGTTTGCAGCAGCGCCTCGCATCTTGGTTAGACGTCTGCTGATGCTCTCAGACTCACCTGTCGGGGAGCCCATGGACAGCCCCTCTTCGGTGCTGCTGTAGTCGTTGATGTGTACCATAGACAGTCCTGCAGCCACGTCTATCGCTGTCTTGAGTTGGTCCCGAGTGCCAGCAGCGACCAGCCGAGACATCTCCTCGGTTGTGAACTGACTCATGTTGCACCTCGTATCAGTTGCCTCAGGCTTTGCGGAAAGCAGAGAGCACTGCGTCGGCAGCAGATTTGCGGTTCTTCTTGCCGTTCACTGCAACCTTCTCTAACTGGGAATCACCCTCTGCGGAAACTTTAGTCGCCTCCTTCGCGGAAGAAGCGCGAGCTTCGCTGATTATCGAAGCGGCCTCGTCGTCGGCACTCTGCCGGCCTGTGCCCAATGTCTCCGTTGCCTTGACGCGGGCGTTCAAGATGGTCTCGCTCGCCTTGGCTGCGGCATCGGCGCGGATCCTCTCCGCTTCGCTCTCTGAGTCTTTGATGGTGCGGAGTACTTCTGCTCGTCCCATAGTGTCACCTTCGGTGACATGCGTGAATGTCGAACAGTATATCACCTTGACCTTCTCATTCCTTCGTCTTACTGGAACATATCTGCGGGATTCAACCAAATACAGGAGGCTGGAGGGCAAGACGTGGATACCGAGAAGATCGGTGCCGAGGAGTGGGATGAACTCCAGCGCAATCTTGAGGAAAGTATTCCGGTGTATGACAGGATTAACAGATTCGCCACCTTGGGGCAGGTCTCCAGATGGCGCAGGATGGTTAGAGATGGACTTCCTCAGAATGGCCGCATCCTCGAGGTCGGATGCGGGCCAGGGAGCTTCGCAGAGGATGTCGTCGGTAGGAATCTAGTGTGTCTCGACCCAATTCCCGAGATGCTCAGGATAGCCGAGGTCCGTGTCGGTCCGAAGAGAGCTGCTAGAGGAGACTCGGCGGTCGAGTTCGTAGAGGGGACGGCGGAGGAGATGCCTTTCGAGGCTGGTTCGTTCGACGCGGTTTGCTCGCTGTTTTCATTCAGAGATTGGTACGACAAGCGCGCAGGCCTTGCAGAGGTGCTGAGAGTGCTCAGGCCCGGTGGCACCCTAGTGATAGTGGACCCTGCCAAGATGAATCGCCTCCACGGCGTCCTCGGATGGCTATGGATGAGAATCTGGGTCGGAGCATACGCTAGACTGATTTTCAGGAGGGGCGACCATCCCTGGAGGTGGCTGGCGAAGACATACTCCAGTTTCGGAACCACGAGAGATTACGTCAAGATGCTCGAAGAGGTCGGCTTCGTCGACGTCCGGGCAAAGGTGGTGTTCCCAGGTATGGCTACCATCTGGTATGCGTCCTCACCCTAACCTAGCAGAGGACGGCAGGTCACTGCACGCCAGATGAGAGGTTTAGTCAATCTGTTGAAGGACAGATTAAGCAACCAATCAGGTGAGCGGAACAGCAGACTTCCGAGCCTGAATGCCCGCTTCGAATTGCGCATCACCTTACCCATCTGAGCCTCCCATCTCACCTCGTACTCACTGAGTGGGGTGCCTACACGAAGGTGCTCTTCGACGACCTGTCCGGCGATGCGCCCGCCAATCATCGCGATGGTTATTCCAGCGCCGTTAGAAGGGAGGACCATGCCAGCCGCGTCGCCGACGAGCAGGTGGTTGCCCTTGACGAAGGAGTCAATCGAGCCTGACATCGGTAACGAACCGGCCCCCCTGAATTCGACCTTTCCATCGTACCTCGAGATGAACTCATCGGAGTACTCGTTCAGGCTCTTCCCGCGGGCTAGGGCCGTCTGGATGCCGAGGCCGATATTAGCGCCTCCCCTCTTGGGAAACTTCCAGGCGTACCCACCCGGAGCCATCGAGCCGAAGTGAAGCTCTAGGGCGTCTTCGAAGTCTCCAGACATAAGGACGAATTTGACAGGGATGATGAGCGATTCGACTTCCCACTCGGACTTGCGCAAGGGGTCATTGTGACCACCGGCTCCGATAACTACCCTAGCGGTGTACTCCGAACCGTCCCTGAGACGTACTGTCTCACCGTCCACGCTCTCGACCCTGCTGCCGACCAAGTACTGAGCACCCCTCGACTCAGCGAGCTTGACTAAGGCCTCATCGTGGGCGACCCGATCCAGTACTATACCCTCGAAATCATAGCACAGCGGCTTGCCGGAAGGTGGGACCAGCCTCATCTCACTGGTACGCATAGAGACTGCCGAATCAGGAGTCCTCAGAAGGTCGTCAAGGTCGGGAACGTTTGGGCACAACCTGCACATCTCGGCGTTGCTGGGAACCAATTCGCCGCACTGCAGCGGCGAGCCGATCGAATCCCTGCCATCTATGACCAGCACGTCGGCCCCACCTTCAGCGATGTAGCGAGCGGCGGTACTGCCCGCCGGACCGCCTCCTATCACTATGGCGTCCCAGTCGGTGCGGGGCGGTTGCATGGGCTCAGTTCCGGCGCGATTCGGAGATTCTACCTAACTCGGACATCATGTCGCGTGCTTCGGTCCTAGGCAGAGTTTTGAGCGCGTTCATGGCACGCTCAACGTGATTCTCGATGAGTTGTTTCACGTAGTACAAGGATTCTGCTGCATCAAGCAACTCAATCAGCTCTTCCCACCGCTCGTCGCTGAAGTTCTGAAGTACATCAGCCAACTGTTCGCGCTCGGCCCCGTGCAGCATGGTCAGTGCATGGATGATGGGTAGAGTCATCTTGCCATCGTGGACGTCGGTTCCTCTCGGTTTGCCCATAGAGGGTTCTCCGGTAAGGTCCAGCAGGTCATCGACCATCTGGAAGGCCCTGCCGAACTCCATGCCAAATAGCTCCAATGCAGTGACTGTCGCCTCGGGCGCTTTTGCCAATACTGCTGCACCCCAGCATCCCGAAGCGAAGGGGAAGGCAGTCTTGCCATCGACGATGGCATAGTAGTCCTCCGGAGTGGTGGCGAGGTTTCCGATGTGCTCGAGCTGTTGGAGCTCACCAGTGGCGATTCGCCCGCAAGTTTCAGCCACGCGCTCCACCACTTGATCTTCGTGATGCCCCCCCAGGCCAAAACCCAGTGCGAACAGGTAGTCCCCCGCTATGATGGCATGAGGCAGGCCGCTGGAGGTGTGCAAGGTGGGCTTGCCGCGGCGGATCTTCGACTGGTCATAGATGTCGTCGTGGACGAGGGTTGCTGTATGGATTATTTCTAAAGACATTGCGAAATTTATGATCTTGGAGATGTCGTCACCACCGGCGGCCTCGTAGGCGAGGAGGGCGATGATGGGGCGGTACCTCTTGCCCCCTGCCAACAGGATGTCGCTAGCCAGTTTCATCGCCGGAGCCTCTGAGCCGGCCATGCGCTGCTGAACGAATTCCTCGAGCGCTTCCTCGATGGTATCTCTGCGTCTGTCGAGATCTGTCCTGACTGAGCTCAACGAGACCATGTGATTCGTCCTTTCTTGGCAGGGGTCGCCTTATCAACAAGTGTGCGTGCCGACTGAACGGGTACAGTGCGTGCCCCCTCCCCCGAGGTGGACGATGATGGACGAACTGACACTCGCTACCATTGATTCACCAGACTGCCCTGTATCTGAGCACATAGCGATACTTTCGGCCTCCGGAGACGCTCCTGAAATCTCCATAGACAGCCGAGCAATAAACGGCTTCTCGGAAGGATTGGCGCTGCTCAGGGACGGCGAGTTCGACATGGTGGCAATGCCTGCTAGGCTGCTCCACGGCAGGCAGGCTGAGATGCTGACAGCCGGTTGCGAGGTAGTTGGGGCGAGAGCTCCCCGACGCCCCAACCTTGTCCTTGTCTCCGAGAACAAGATCGACTACCAACCTAAGTCAGCCATCATACTGTCCGACTCCAAGATGGTTCGCAGACAACTCCGGCGGGCCCGTAGAGGTATCAGAATCCTCGGGCCCATGGCTTTCGCTGCGATAGTCGGCCTCGATGAACCTCCGAGTAATCCAGCCCCCCTAGTAGAATGGATGGAGGAGCTGAGGCGGAGCGACGATATCGACGGTTACATCACCTCGAGGCCAATCTACGACGAGCTTGACATAAGCGGCCGCAGACACGCTCTCCTACCTGACCCCAAGGACCGGGGGGGCGCCCATTTTCTGCCTCTTCCATACGCCGATCTGGTGATTCTGGTGGCCAGAAGGAGATTCCCGATCAGTATCTCGGAGCAGATTACTGAGCCAGAGGGGAACACCTCGTGGCGAGTCCAAGATCTGATGATATCGGGACTGAGCGAGGAGATGCTGGAGCGAACTGGAATTCTAGTGAGGCACCGCCATGTCCGCTCTCTGATGAAGCAAGCAGAGGAGCACAAGGACATCACTCTCGAGCAGTCATGCCACGATACCGAAGGAGAGGTCCTAGGTGACGATTTGCACGTCGAAATTCGGCTGGAGATTGTCTCCAAGAACGGTCGCAAGACGTTGGGTCTCGACCGAATAGTCAGACATGCCATTTTTGAGCACGCCACGATTTCACTGCTACGGGACTGGGAGGTGTTGGTACGAGAGGCTTCCAGAGAGGTACCGAAGGACTTCTACACGGACATCGATGCTCTCGCCTACATCGACCTAGTCGAGTAGCGGCCAGAGGCATTTCACCCTAAACCGCCTTCCCAGCACCTGTGGTGCTGCGTAAGCGATATGACCATTGGATGGTCGAGAGGCCAAAGAGGGTGCTGCTTTGGAGATTGACAGAGTGCTGCTAGACGCCCTGTACAGGGGGCGTCTTATCGAGCTGAGAGAAAGGGCTGAAGAAGCAGGTCTGAGCAAGAGTGGATCGGTCGAAGTACTGCGTGCTAGGCTGATTCGCAACCAAATCCTCAGCGGGTCCGATTTGTCTTGGGAAGGTATCCAATCAATGATGCACAAGGAGATAGGTGGTGTGCTGAAACTGTTTGGAATCAAGTCATCCGGATCTCACAAAGAGAGACGCCAGAGGCTATGGATGCATCTGAACTTCGACTCACGCAGACTCACTGTGGAACGTCTGGCCGAGATGGAGCGAGACGAGCTTCACGAGCTTTGTCAGAGGCTGGAGCTGCCGCTGACGGGGAATCGGACTGTGCTGATGGGTCATGTGGCAGGAGTCCTGACCAGTCAGGCCAACGGGTGGGGAAGAATCAAACGCAGCCTATGGCGAACGGGGATACCCGATGCATCTGCTGTTGAGATGATTGAAGCGAGGTCCGATGAGCCTGAAGAGGAAGTAGTCGAACTTGAGGAGTCGGAGGTGATCGGCGAGGAGTCGGAGTTTGAAGCGCCTTCGCCCAATGCGGTTCTTGAGGACGCCGGCGACGCATTGGTCCTCGAGCTTGACAAGGTCGAACCCTCGATACAAGGCGCCCTACTGACCATCCGGGCTAGAGTGGAGGACCTTGAGAGGATGGTCGGAACAATCCTCAGGGGTCATGGAGGGAGATGGGGGGAAGATGAGGAAGCACTCTTCATCAGACTCGCAGAGCGCAGAGGCTGGCCGTTGGAACAAAGGGAGGTGCGTAGAAGAGTGATTGGCGTAGCCACCAACATCGCTGAAATCAAGGGCGCTGAGATAGGCAATGGACCCAGGCAAAGGATCGATTCGGCGGCGACGCTAGAGCGAGTCAGAGAGAGAATGCGATACGCAGAGACGCTTATCTCCAAGCCCAATGAGGAGTAATCACTCCGGCACCAATTGGAAGAAGCCGAAACGCGGCTCCATCACCTCGCCCTGGTCGCGAGCCTGATCTATCGCGTCCTCGGCTGACTCTCGCGAGTGACCGCCGTGAACAAGTGCAGTCACCAGATCGTTGTACTCAACGCCCTCGCCGGTATCGCGCGAGCGAATTGTCTCGATGATGAGTTCGATAGCGTCGCCGGGCTCAGCGGAAGACTCGTTGCTTTTCGGTACCTGCAAGGCGGCCTCGTCGAGAGTCTCTACGGCGGGTTGCGGTGGCGCCTCCATCAGACTGGTCCTGCCGGTCGCCATAGAGAGGGCCTGCAGGACACCGACGCGGTAGCCTTCGGGGTCGAAGTCGCCGTAGTGACCGCGAGCAAGTATCAACCCGTCCACGAGATCTTGCGGTACTCCGGCTGCCTCGAGAGCAGTGGGAGTAAGGTCCGCCTCTAGGGAGGTGGAGTGAGCGTCGATGCGTCGCAGAGTGGCCTCGGCTGCCTCAACCAGCCAATTGGTGTAGCACTCCCTATCTATGATTGTAAATTCCTCCGCGCGCAACGAGGTGAACATGCCACCGTCTTCCGTCTCGAACCACCTTGCCTTGCCGACAAGTGCCATCAGGAAGCGGTCGCCACTCTCGAAGCGCGCCATCAACTCCTCGAAATCGGGATGCAGCTCTGGCTGAAATGAAGCCACGCTGAACAGGTGACTTCCAGTTGGGTCCCTTACGTGACCGGAGTAGTTCGGGCCGCTGTCGCCCTCGCGGCGCTCCATGCGGTCGATGACCCCGCAGACTAGGACGCGGCTAATCTTAGCGCCTATCTTCGTGATGACAAACGACGGGTCGTACTCTCCGGAGCCTTCCTCGGTCAACGAGGCGTCCCGGTACTCCTGTGCGAACAGTCTCACGGCGCTCTGACGCGCAATGCGCCTCGCTGGATCCTGAATCACAGGACCACCCCCCAGCGCTGCATCACCTGATTGGCTGCCTCAGCGGGGGATATCTGATTCTGCTCTGCCTCGTCGGCAAGCAGCATCGCCCCCTGATCGTCCACTATCGAGCGCCCCTTGATACTGAGGCGCTGCGCAAGTACGCGCTGGCGCAGCGAGGCTACGAAACCATCACGGCCCTCCTTGGAAATCTGCTCCTTCACAGATTCCTGATCAACTCCGAGGAACGCTTCGGAGACGTCCTTCGACATCAGCAGGGAGGCGTTAGACACCCCGTCGTCGATGACGAACCTGAGTCTCAGATCCTCCTCTCCACGCTGCGGGCCGTGCTCTGCACAGGCGTCGTCCCTGAGGACGCGTCTGCACTCGGGACAGCGCTCGATTATGCCTGAATCAGGACGAACTGCGACAATCGTCCCGCTGGTCCGGATGCCTCGGCGCGAACCACCGCTCACCATGGAAGTGAGGTCTATGTCGACCCAATGCTGCTCTGGATCTATCGGCTCCCATGGAGCATCAGACAGATTCGAAACCTGTGCGGTGTCATCGATGACCAAATCGGGTGAACCCTGCCAAGATTGAACCCTCGCCTCGGTCAAATGAAGGAAGTCCCCGGGCTCGGGGTCGACCTCGCACCACGCGGTCAGACGGGAGCGGCCGCTTGGGTCGATGACGTCACCGCTGCGGACGACTCGCTCGGTGCCGTCCTTAGAGGTGAAGGAGCGCTGAATCCAAGATTCGACCTGCACGGTGATCTCAATGTCGCGCATGCCACTGCGTAGATCCGAGATAGCGACCTTGTTGGCCTTAGACAGGTCTTCCATACTGGTGAATGCTGAATCGTGGTAGACCTCGATCATAGTGCGGTCCCCGATGTTGACTTCAGGGGTCTCGCGGAACTTCCTAATCGATGCGCTGTCGATCTTGAGCAAAGTTCCAGGCTCATGCTCCAAGGGAACCCAAGACAAGAATCCAATGCTGCCACTGGCATCGCCGAGTCTGCCGCGGACGACCTCGAGTTCGCCGCTCCCATCGCGCTTGACTATGACATCCGGCTTGGCTGATATCAGTCGCGCTACGAGATTGACGTAGCCCTCGTTCGCCGAAGCAGTGGCGATGTCGACAGGTTCACTGCTGGCCTGCATCACAGGGGTGCCGCCCTCCTTGAGGACGGTGACACGAGTTGTCCGGTTGATATTGAGCGAGCGCTTGTCATTCCACTCGTTGACTGATGCGCCCTCGAGGCGTACCACTGAGCCGGGCGCCAGGTTCTCGCCCTGCTCGCCCCAGTCCTTGAAGTCCCAACGCTCGCGATTGTCGCTGCCCTCCCATGGATTGTCCTCGATCCATCCAAAGGCAACCTGCCGTTCCTCGCCACGGATCATCTGAATACGTGGCGTGTAGGTAATCACCGCGACTTCGATGGTGACGTTGCGATCCTCAGCACCTAACTCGGAGAAGCGGTTGACCTTCTTCTCGACCTTAGCAGGAGCTGCGATCTTGGTAACTTCCATCCCAGCTGCAGTCTGAAACTTCCTGACCACCGAGCGCAGAGCGTCCTCAGGAGGAATCAGGAACTCCTCCTCGTAGCGCCGGAACTCCTCGGCTATCTCGCTGTCGTCCGCGTCAGGACACTCCTGTTTGACTATCTTCGCCTGTGCTGCATATCTTCCGTCTTCCGTCATTTGCTCACCTACATCAGTGCATGAGGTCTGAGCCTACATAAACCACTGATGCGGCAGCCTCCGGGGAAGCTTCGGGCAGCGATGCTGGGGCAACGTTTGTTTGTGCGTGTTGGGGTAGACTCAGCACTTCATCGCCTCCGGGGCCTCGCGTTTGACGCGGCGGTCTTTGAAGATGTGCATTGCTAGTGACCTTCAAGCGGCGGCGGCGTTTATTCACAGAACCTCTTGTCGAGGGGCGATGGCGGCTAGTCAGGTGTGCAGATTCGGGGTGCTTACCGCCTCCGACAGAGCCAGTGCGGGTGATTACGAGGATCTCAGCGGGCCGGCCATAGAGCAGTTCCTCAGCGAAGCGGTGACATCTCCTTGGGAAGTGGTGCGCTGCCTCGTCCCTGACGAACAGGGCCTTATCGAATCGTCACTCGAGGAGCTCGTTGACAGCGAGGGCTGCTCGGTAGTGGTCACTACTGGAGGGACTGGCCCGGTCCCTCGTGACGTCACCCCCGAGGCTACCGAGGCGGTTTGCGAGCGCATGCTTCCAGGGTTCGGCGAGCAGATGAGGGTGATCTCGTTACGCCATGTCCCTACGGCCGTGTTGTCGAGGCAAACCGCGGGCATCCGCGGCTCCTGCTTGATACTCAACCTGCCAGGCTCCCCGCGCTCGATACGAGAGATACTCGACGAGGTATTCGCCGCCGTCCCTTACTGCGTTGACCTCATAGGAGGCCCCTACATCACTACCGATTCGTCGGTTGTGGAAGCCTTCCGGCCGCCACACGCCCGACGCGAATGATTCATGCGGGATTCACTACTCGCCGGACCATGGCGAAGTTGAAGTCTGGTGATGCGAGCAATAATCGAGGCGTTGATGAGATGAGGGAAATCGAGGTCGCCCTAGACTTCACTCCAAACGCCCTTGCCTCACTGATGTACCGGCAGGGTGACACCGTGGTGCTGACCTGCGTGACCAAGGCAGACAGGTTGCCGCGCTGGTTCCCTCGAGACGCCGAACGTGGCTGGGTTCACGCCGAGTATGCCCTGCTCCCAGGCTCCACAAACACCCGATTCCGCCGTGAGCGCAACGGAGCCAAGGGCAGGACCCAGGAGATTGAGAGGCTGGTAGCGCGCTCTCTGCGCGGTGCGGTAGACCTTGAGGAACTCGGGCCTATTGCCCTGACTGTCGATTGCGACATACTGAACGCTGACGGCGGCACACGATGCGCCTCGATTACAGCCGCCTCGCTGGCCCTGAGACTTGCCGTCCGACGCCTGATTGCCTCCGGTGACTGCTTGCCGAAGGAAAAGCGCCTGAGCAGAGAGGAAATCAAGAAGGGAGTCAAGGCGCCTGAACTGAGCGAGGCTGAGAGGTCGGCTCACGAGATGGCGGTGATGCCTAACGACGTCGGGGCCCTGAGCGTTGGAATGGTCGCAGGAGAGGTCAGAACCGACCTCGATTACATATTGGACAGTAATGCCGATGTCGACATGAATGTCGTGATGACTAGTGACGGGGGCTTCGTCGAGGTTCAAGGGACTGGAGAGGAGGCGACTTACACTCGCAAGGAGCTCGATGCGATGATCGATGCAGCGACAGTGGGGATTTCCGAGTTGCACACCTTCCAGACCAGCATACTCTCCGATGCGAGTTGATGGTGGGACTGGCCGGACTTGAACCAGCGGCCTCCGCATCTTCAGTGCGGCGCTCTCCCAGCTGAGCTACAGTCCCGTAGCGCCCTCGCCACTGTGGGTGCGACTTCAAGCCTTCCGAGCCGGATTCAACTAGAAGACGTCGCATCGTCGGATTTCTCATCGAAGGACATCATCTTGCCGGGTTTCTTCTTCGCTGCCGCCTTGGCAGTTGGTTTCTGCTTCTTGTCGGAGGGCTCCTCAGCCCCGTCACCCTTGCGGGACTCTGCAGCCTCCTTCTCAAGCATCTCGAGTTCCTCGGGTGACATGCCCTCCTCGATGGCTAGCTTGACTCTCCTCTCGTCACGGGCCTGGATCTCCAGCAGCCTCTGTTTAGCCTTGTCGAAGTGCTGGAGCATGTACATCGCATCGTGCTCCAACAGCGGTGAGTCGGAGATGATAGTGATGTCGAGCCAGTCGCCCTCCTCGGCAAGGAACTCGGCGAACGGCTCGAACTTGAGGTCGGACTTCTTGATTTGAGTGTAGTGGAGGGCGTTGCCCATCCTGTGTTCGATTCCGGCGAAGTGACAGTAGAACTTCTTGCCGCCGTACTGCTTGCGGACCTGCTCGAACAACTCGGAATAGTCCTCACTGGTCCTCATCCTGCCGTGTCCACGCGCGTGGATGTGCGCCATGTTGAGCACTGGTACCGTACCTTCTACGTGGTTGCAGACCTCGATGACCTCTTCCACCGTCCCCCACAGGTCCTGCCGGCCGGAAGTCTCGACACCGACCAGAGATGGTTTCGCCTTGTGCACCCATGGAAAGGCAGCATAGTCCTCCTCATCAGATTCGTCGCCCCAGATTTGATGGACCCTTTCGACTACGCCGGCGAAGATGTTTGCAACTTGCTCGTTGGCCTCGACCCCGGGTTCGTACTCGCCATAGGGACCGACGTGATACACTAGGTGCCTAGCGTTGACTATCTTGCCAGCCTGCATACTGGCTTCCATCTTAGTCAAGGTGCGATTACGCTCCCTGCGTGAGCCGAGTAGCTCTGCGTAGTACGGTCCGTGGAGGTTCATTTCTATATCGGAGTTCCAAGATAGGATGCCAGCCTGCCAGTACTGGTCGAAGTTCTTCGGCTGCACGGTTCGGACGGTCTGGATCTCCATAGCATCTAGTCCGAGAGAGGTGATATCGTCCATTCCCTCGACTATGGTGCGCCCCTTGCAGGACAATGGAACTCCGGCTGGACCTAGTCTCAATGGCATGCTCGCATCCCCTGCGGGTCGGGCCGAATTGGTCCCCCTTCAAAAGGGGTCTCCGGTAACAGTGTCAAACTGGGGGCGAATCTGCGTTTCCGGCGGCCCGGGCTGCACGTTCAACACCTGCCTGTCCTAGGCCCGAACCGGGGAGTTCGCAGATGAACGCGGCCAACCATCTGTAGGGGTTGGCCGAGGCCCTCGCTGGCACTCTCACCGAACCTAGGGCGTGCTCTATGAGCGCTTCTCGCTGGCTGTCTAGGGTGCAGACGTGAGATACGAGTCCTCGCAGACGAATCTCGTGCAGCAAATCCGACTGGTTTACCCCCTCCAACTGCGAGATGGGGTCGAGCGCTGCCGGGTCGATGAACAGAATGTGGATCTGCCTAATGCGTTCGATAACCGCCCCCCAACACTCTGCCAGTCGGGAAGGATCCTCGGGTAGATCAGCAATCATCACAGTGCGGGCACCCTCGAGTTCGCCAAAGGTCATGCCCGCGCCCCAAGCGAAGCGGGCTGCCTCTCCTTCGATGGCGGTCGAGGCAGAAGTCACGAACCAGTGCGCCCCATCGAGGGCGCCTCTCCAGTCGATAGAGCCGTGGTCCATACTGGAGAAGTCCTCGCCCTCGGAGCTGGTGACAAGCCTAGTGGTGGCCCCGAGGGCAGCGGCTGCTAAGAGCACATGGGATTGGGCGTCATCACACTCTGGTCTGCCGAAGGCAACGATGCTTACGTCGCTGCCTGACATGCGCCTCGCTGGTGCTCGGCGGTGATGAGCCTTGCCTACTCTGTCTTCCAGCGCAGCAAGGCAATGGCTCCGCCGAAGCCGAGTAGATGCTGGCCTGAATCATGGTCAACCGAGGCCTGAATGAGGTTGCCGCCCGAGGACTCTACGGCCGCGGCTATCCCGGCCCAGCGCTCACGGGCCTCGCTGTCGGCGCTGCGCAGCATCGAGGCTTCAATGACGAGTGTCTCGACGGCTCCCTGCTTGGCTGCCTCTGCTATCTCGACCGGACCATAAGAAACTGCGCCGCCGATGGAGATGCGTTTCAGGCCATCTTCGATGGCGCGTACCTGCTGGACTAGGGCATACTCCCCTAGGACCGAGTCTGCAAGACCCTCCGCTAGAACCTCGTTGGCCGCAGGTCGGCCTCCTATGGAGGTCGCTGCATTGAGAATCTGGTTCTTCGCTCCCTGCCCTCTGAGATGAGTCTCGAACTGCTCACGTGCCATTCCCGGCCCGCAAAGTACCAGCGGCATCTGATCCTTGAATATGAGTCGGGCCTCCTTGGCGACGCGCTCGAAGAAGCCTCGTCGAACACTCGTCGAATCATCTGCCTTCTTGCCACCGCCACGCATGGTGAACTGTGAGACCTCGCGGATACCGTGCGATGTGACCTCGAAGATGAGTATCTCATCAGACTCCACGACCACTAGGCCACACTTGGCGCGACTCCCAGCGGACAGAGCCTCCCTCAGCAGTGATATGTCGGCCCGCGAGAGCCCGCCCACGCGGGTCAGCTCAATCTCAGATCCAGGATTGATGAGGTGGGTGTGATGGCTGCCGATGTCAATCTTGGCCTCGGTGATGATGCCGTGGATGCGGAGGTTGTCAGTGAATGATTGGAATGCGGTCTCCTGGACCTCGAGGACTATCCACATCGGCTTGCGCTCAGCGCTCTTCGCCCTGCTGTCCGTCTGCGTCCCTGTCGTTGAGTCTCTGCGGTGCGACAGCATGCCCACTCGCGCGCCAGCGCTGCACAGCTGCGCCGCTATCCACAGGTCGTCCTCGTCCTCGAGGCGCAGTCGGACCCCTTCGTCGAGGCGCTTTATTCGGCGCATGCTATCACAACCTCATCTGAAGGCGCCTGTCAGTCTGCCTTCGTCGTCCATGTCCATGTCGAGGGCGGCCGGTCTTGTAGGTAGCCCAGGCATCGTCATCATCGAGCCGCAAACGGCGACAACAAAGCCGGCACCGGCGTTGACGCGAATCTCCCGAATTGGAAGAGTGAATCCAGTGGGGGCGCCGAGAACCTTCGGTTCATGACTGAATGAGTACTGGTTCTTGGCCATGCAGACAGGTAGAGATCCCATGCCCCACTCATTGAGGGTCTTGAGGGAAGCTTGGGCCTTGTCACTGAAGTCCACGGTTTGGGCCCCGTACAGGTTGGTGGCCACCCTCAAGATAGTCTCCTCAATGGCCATTCCGTGCTCCACTATCGGCGTATATGGCCGACCTGCCTCGTCGTGAGATGCGCAAGCCGCGACCACCGCGTCTGCCAGCTCGGTCGCTCCCTCTCCTCCCTTGGCGAAGACCTCGTTGAGGACTACTTGCTTGGCTCCGGCCTTGATTGCCTCATCCCTGATTGCCTCAATCTCAGCCTCGGTGTCGTGCTCGAAGCGGTTGATTGAGACAATTACTGGGATGCTAGTCTCTACTAGGTTTCGGACGTGGCGGCGCAGGTTGCTGGCTGCACCAGCCCTCGTTGCCTCAACATTCTCCGTCTCTAGCTCCTCGGTGGTGGGCCTTCTACCACCTCCGGAGGCGAATCCTCCGCCGTGCATCTTCATGGCTCGCACGGTGGCGTTGAGAATCAGGCAGTCAGGCACCCTGCCGGCTGCTGGCGCCTTGATGTGGAGTGCCTTCTCGGCGCCCATCTCGGCGCCGAAGCCCGCCTCTGTGACTACGTAGTCCACGCAAGACAGTGCGATCTCGTCAGCGATGATTGATGAATTTCCGTGAGCGATATTCGCGAACGGGCCGCAGTGGATGAAGGCAGGATTGCCCTCGAGAGTCTGTACGAGGTTAGGCATCAGTGCGTCTCTCAGCAGCAGGGACATTGAGCCGGCGGCTCCGAGTTGCTCAGTGGTAATCGGCTCGCCCGAGTTTGACTTGGCGATTACTATGCAACCAAGGCGTTCGCGCAGGTCGGAATAGTCCTTTGAGAGCGCGAGTATGGCCATCACCTCACTTGCTGCAGTGATGTCGAACCGGTCGGTGCGGACCACACCGTTGAATGCCCCACCCAGACCTATGGTGACTTGCCTTAGGCTGCGATCGTTCATGTCGATGGTGCGAGGCCAGTAGATACGGTTGAGGTCGATATCGAGCTCGTTACCTCGGTGCAGGTGGTTGTCGATAATGGCGGAGCACAGGTTGTGAGCCGAGGTAACCGCGTGTAAATCACCGGTGAAGTGGAGGTTAATCTGTTCCATCGGTAGAACCTGTGAGTAGCCACCGCCAGCAGCGCCGCCCTTGATTCCGAAGACCGGTCCCATCGAGGGTTCACGAATCACACAGCACGCGTTGTGCCCGCGCGCGTTGAGACCCTGATTGAGGCCGATGGTAGTCACCGTCTTTCCCTCGCCAAAGGCGGTCGGACTTACGCTAGTGACGAGAATCAGGTATCCTGACTTGCCATTGCGCTTGGTTTTGATTGTCTCCCAGTTGATTTTAGCGATGTGTGGACCGTGCAGAATCAGGTCACTGCGAGCCAATCCTAGTTGTTCAGCCACCTCCTCTATGGGGCGCATCGTGGCATTTCGGGCGATATCGAGGTCGCTGTCCATCACTCGCGGCGAGGACCCACCTCTCTTGAAACCTTCATTTCGTAGGATTCGGAGCGGCCCATAGGGATTCCATGCCGGACTACTGGGGCATCACGGGCTATCCCATCTCACATTCACTCACACCGAGGCTGTTCGCTGCGGTTGGCGAGCACCTAGGAATGAGCGGTGTGCAGCAGGTATTCCTCGAAGCTGACGGCATCGACGAGTTTGAGAGTAGGGTCGCCGGGCTAGAGGGTGACATCTGGCTGTCTTGCACGGCCCCCCTCAAGCATGCCCCACAGGACAGGTTGGGAGTCAAAGGGCCCGAGGGGGTGAACGCGGTCAACCAACTGATGAGGATCGCCGGCGAGTGGTCCGGGACCAGTACAGACGGGTTGGGCTTCGTCACCGCCTGCAGACACATCGGTGTCGAGCCATCCGGGACGGTGCTGAGGATGCGTGGTGGTGGCTCGGCTGCCCGGGCCATCGCTGCCGCATGGGCTGCTGAGGGCGGCCTAATCATCCTCGAGGAAGGTCGGCGCCCTCTTGTGAGCGGGCCGTGGGACTCGGCTGTCATCAAGGCCGGCGAAGCGGTAATCGGAATCGATCTCGATGCGGCTCCGGCTGGTAGCCAGAGCGCCACTCTCGATGCCGATACTCAGGTATCCATTTCCTACGGAGATGGCGCGAGCACGGACGAGTTCGCTGTCATCATGGTGGCAGCTCAGCACCTTGAGGCCTGGAAGGGAATTTTCGCTCCCGAACGAGCGGCCGAACTGCCTTCGCTATCACTCCTCCTCGAGAGGATTTCTGGGGCTCCATAAGTTGACGATGATAAGAGGTGTTGTGAGCAGCCACCAAGTGAGAATCGAGCCCGGCCCAACAGTCATCTCTCCGTGGAACCCAATCAGCGATTCGTAGCCCGGCTCTCCCTCTACTGGGGCGTTGTCTATGACGGCCTGCCTGTCCTCCTCCGCGAGCAGTCCGAGATCGAAGCCCACTGAGTCATATGTGAATGAAATTCCATCGAAAGACAATCTCATGTCGTCGTCCTGCTCAAAGTGGGCAAACTGGTCAACTTCGACGGTTTCCTGCATGTTTGTATCGAAACCACCAGTGGAAGATTCGCTACCGCTGTCTTCGCCCCTTGAGATACCGAAGTCAGCTGCTGCTGCCAGCGGGACGGCAGTCAGAATCACGACAGTTCCGAGCAACCACGCCAAGGCAACAGTAGCCCTAGTTAGAGTGCTTGGGCGCGCTGAAGACAAGTACAGTGTGGCGAATAAGGCGAACATAGTCAATCCCACCCAACTTCTAGCCCTATCGAGGCATGAGCCTGAGCAAGGCTCACTACCGCCATCTAAGGATGGGACATCTGCCGGGGGTTCACTGGAGTTTTCATTCTGGTTAGTTGGTTCGGGAGAGACATCATCTCTCTCTAGCCAGTACAGCAGAAGAGGGGTAGAGTTCTCGATTGACATCTCGAATGATTCTTGACTGCTGTCAATCATATACTGGGTACGGATAGTGGGCTCTCTATCCAGTCCCTCAGTGTAGGTCCCCTCCGCGACAATCTCGAACCAAGATCCTGCCCACGCCATCAGCAAGAAGGTAGCAGCGAGGAGGAGTGTTGCGAACTCGGACTTTCGCATTCGACCACAGTGTTCGTTACTCATCCCTTCGAGGAATTAGTATTGCTGCCCCCAAAAGTGAGATTGTGGCTATGATACCTAGTCCCGGAACGCTGTTGCCGGTAGATTCGTCCTCTACTGGCTCGGGAGGAGATAATGGGTCTGAGTCTTCCCAGTCAAACATGCCGTCGCCGTCATCGTCCTGATCGAAGTAGTCGATAACTCCGTCCCCATCAGTGTCGGTCTGATCCAAATCGGGCAAGAAGTCCTCGCCAAGTATGTCGTACAGTTCCTCGACGTCGTGCTTAGAATCTGGTGCTAGATCCCTCAACTCGATGAGACCTAGGATGTCCAGTTTCGCATCTCTGGCATCTTGGCCGGTCAAGTATTGGATGCTCAATTCGTAGGAGTGTTGCTGTGGTCTCGTAGACATACCCGACG